>SAMEA3663299__coassemble_6242_pt1 | contig 2595 bp, 3 predicted proteins | sample SAMEA3663299__metabat2_high_PE_031 | metagenome-assembled genome bin SAMEA3663299 (sample SAMEA3663299) | pig gut metagenome | biome: pig gut; feature: pig-associated habitat; material: faeces | place: China | collected 2013 | reverse complement strand
ATGTTTCAGCATCTACACTACATTTAGATCTATAGATTCCGAAACACACATTCGTAGCAGGTGCGTGCGAATGTGGCGTAGCGTTCGGAATGACACTAGGAGGTAAACTTATTAGTCGCCCCCTTTTTGTTTTTATATTGCTTAAAAAATTTTTTACTCTTTCAAGCCTAAATCAATTTCCAGCAAAATCGGAGTGTGGTCCTGGCGCGGGCCGGAATCTATCATCTCTGATTTTTTGATTTGTTCTTTGATGCGGTCGCTTACGAGGAAGTAATCGATACGCCAGCCTGAATTGTTTATCTTGCTGGTTTTGATTCTCTGACCCCACCAGGAATAAATATCTTTTACATCTCCATGGATGTGGCGGAAGCTGTCTGTAAAGCCGCGGGCAAGAAGCTTTGTAAAGCCTTCGCGCTCCTCGTCGGTAAAGCCGGCAGAAAAATGATTGCTGGCCGGATTTGCAAGGTCAATTTCCTTGTGGGCAACATTGAAGTCACCGCAGGCAATAACCGGTTTTTTTGCATCCAGGCTGGCAAGATAATCAGCGTAAAGAGCGTCCCACTGCTGGCGTTCTGCAAGGCGCTTAAGACCGTCGCCTGAGTTTGGAGTGTAAACGTTTACAAAATAAAAGGCACCAAAGTCCAGTGTCAAAAGACGGCCCTCGTCATCCATTGTATCCGGAGCGCCAAGGCGTGGTACTTCGCGACTGGCCGTCATGCCTTCCTTGTACAAAATCATAGTGCCCGCATAACCCTTTTTTGCAGGCGGCACAGAAGAAAGCCATTCAATTTTATAGCCTGGAAAATAATCTGCCAAAAGCTCCAGGTGCTTTGGGTTTGGTCCTTCTGCCGGTAGCTTGGTTTCCTGAATCGCAATTACATCAGCATTGTAATCGCCAAGCTTTTTCAGAACGGCCTTCGACAATAGCGCCCTGTCAGAAGTCGAAGTGAGTGCTGCATTAATTGAATCTATGTTCCAAGAAATAAATGTCATAATATACTCCTTCTTTCAGTATATTAGATTTTGAGGAGAATTTCAGCAGGTAGAGGAGAATCAATTATTTTGCTATAATAACCCATCTTTTATATAGGAAATAAGATGTTAAATCAGTTTTCAAGAACAGAACTGCTTCTTGGCAAAGAAGCTATGGAGATTTTGAATAAGGCTCATATTGCTGTTTTTGGAGTCGGCGGTGTGGGCGGTTATACTGTTGAAGCCCTTATCCGCTCAGGCATTCAGCATATTGATATTATTGATAATGATACAGTCAGCCTCACAAATCTCAACCGACAGATTATTGCAACACATTCGACCATCGGAAAATACAAGGTTGATGTAATGAAGGACCGCATTCTCGACATAAATCCTTCTGCCGAGGTCAACGTACACAAATGCTTTTATCTTCCCGAAACCCGCGACCTCTTTGACTTTTCAAAATACGATTATGTGGTAGACGCAGTTGATACAGTCACAGCAAAAATCAATTTGATACTGCAGGCAAAAGAAGCCGGCACAAAAATCATCTGCAGCATGGGAGCCGGCAACAAAATGGATCCCACTCAATTCCAGGTTGCAGACATCTCCCAAACCACCGTGTGTCCCCTTGCCCGCGTAATGCGTCAAGAATGCAAAAAACGAAAAATCAAAAATGTAAAGGTCGTCTTTTCCACCGAAAAAGTTTTGCGCCCGATTGAAGCAATCCAGCCTGAGAAAAGTTCAGCCGACAACAGAAGCACCGTCCGCCGCGACATCCCCGGCAGCACCGCCTTCGTCCCGTCAGTAGCCGGCCTCATCATCGCCAGTGAAATCATAAAGGATTTGACTGGGGAAGCTACGGCTAGGGCACGGAGCTTATAAAAACATTATCAATTAAATCAAATTTTATTATATTAAAAATGTAAAGCCTGCTGCACAGAAGAATGTATCCAGTAACCAACTTAGATTAATGAGTATGTGCGGTTATATGATTGTCGTGTTCGCCCTTCGATAGGCTCAAGGGTAACGCGGCAATGACACATTTATTTTCGTTTTCTTTACCACAATTCAGGCCTGAAGCTGGACTGGCGCTGATAATCAATTTTCTCATGAGGTACGTGGTATGGAAAATGAAATTTCAATTCTGGAAGAAAACTCAATTCGCTCAAAGATTCATGTCATTCGCGGCCAGCAGGTGATGCTGGATTTTGATCTTGCCAGATTTATGGATATCAAACAAAGAATTTTAATCGCCAGGTAAAAAACAACATTGAACGATTTGATTCTGATTTTATGTTTCAACTATCTGATACGGAAGTAGAAGAACTTTCAAGGTGCAAAATTTTCACCTTGAACAAAGGGCGTGGTAGTAACATAAAGTATGCCCCTTACGCCTTCACCGAACAGGGAATTTATATGTTAATGACCGTCCTCAAAGGTGACCTTGCAGTCACTCAAAGTAAAATGTTAATCAGAACCCTTAAAGAAATGAAGCATTTTATTCAGAATAATTCTCATATTTTTTGCAGAGCTGGATAATATCAAAAATCATCTCTTGGAATCTGATTGAGGGTTTATTACAAACCCTCAAAACGGCGAAGTCAAGGCTTTAAGCGTTAG
>SAMEA3663299__coassemble_5622_pt1 | contig 2782 bp, 3 predicted proteins | sample SAMEA3663299__metabat2_high_PE_031 | metagenome-assembled genome bin SAMEA3663299 (sample SAMEA3663299) | pig gut metagenome | biome: pig gut; feature: pig-associated habitat; material: faeces | place: China | collected 2013 | reverse complement strand
ACTTCTTGTGGATTAAACCACACCAGAAGGGACGTTGTGGTTGCCGACTACGACGGAGACTGTGCTTCGTTTATCCAGTCGTTTTCTGGAAAAACCCCACCGTCCTACATTTTAATAAATCCAGATTCAAACCACGTGCAAGCTGGCTGGCTTCTGGACGAACCTTATGACTTTGAAAATCCAGTCGATAAAGAAACCTTCTTGACCATAAAACGGTGCATCAACCGATTGTGCCCAGACTGTGGTTTTACTGGTTGGCAGATAAAAAATCCATTTTATGACGGTTTCATTCCTTATCATTTCCTTATGAATTCCTATTCAAAATCAGTAATAGAAAGTAACTTCTGTATTAAAGAAAGGGTAATAAAAATAGACAAATCAAAAAAACGGGTAGTTCCTTCTTTAAACTTATTAGATAACAAAGAGACCCAGTTAGAACCAGATAAGATACGACGGTATGCAGGGCGGAATAATCTAAGCCTTTATTATGGAATACGGTTTGTGTCCAAATGCAAGACTGCCGAAATCGAGTGCGATGTGAATACCACCTTTGAATTCCTGAAAAGAAAGCAGAGCGAAATCTGTACCCAAGTTGGAAAATCTGAGCCATTGCCAGACAAAGAAATCTTAACGTGTGCCAGACACGCCTTCGATTACGTGGAGCAGAATTATAATCCGATTTTGGCAAAGAATGGAAAGTTCGGAGACCAAGCTCGGAAAGCCAGTTTGATAACGAGGCGAGCGAATGCAGAGGCTCGTGCCGAGGTTACTTGGCAGTATCATTTGCAAGGCGAGTCGCTTCGGTCAATTGCACAAATTATGGGTATCGGCAAGAATACGGTCGCCAAAGACATCGCCTTTATGAAAGCCAAGACTGCCGAGTCGGATACTTTACATTCCTTCCAGAATTGAGTAATGTAATTTTATACGTTCGAACTTTCTGTTCAAACGTTTGTTTTGTTAGCCCAGTTGGTGCGTTGCATCGGCTGGGCTTTTTATTTCAGGAAATCCCCAAGATTTCACTGGCATAATCCAGAAGCTCTGTTCTAGACGGCTCTTCCGCTTTCCAGAATCTCACAAAGCAGTTTGTAGTATTCCTTTTGCTTCCCCAAATCAGGCTCATAAACATCAGCCAATGTTAAGCCATACTCTGCCAAAAAATTGTTAATTTTACAGTTTTCCATTATAATACTCCTATAATTCATAAAGATTACTTCACAAAAACCGTGATACAGTTTATAATCACAACCAGCTATTAAGAACCGATACTTGAATATAGGCCTCAGCAGTTGCAGAAGCTTCAATATGAACAACCGTTTTGATATTCTTTTTATCCACACCCATTCCATAGGCACAGGTTGCACATAGGATCCCGTCTGTACTGTCGTAAAACCATTTTTCAGTTTCATCTTTTTCGGCTTTGTCTAAACCTGCATGATAAAAACGGGCAAAGCCATCTCCAAAACATAAATTGAGTTCACGTGCCATATCTTCTGCTTTGTTACGGGTTCCGCAAAAAATTATCATCGGTCTCTGTTCAGTTTTCGCCAGCAGTAAAGCCTCTTTTTTCTTGGCAGCAGCATATCGTACATAATAAATGATATTTTTTCGGTCACTTTCACTTCTTACCACGTGGGCCTGACCGTCAAATAAAATCTCAGCTACACGTGACAGTACCTCTGGAGAAGCCGTTGCTGTAAAAGCAGTAATCACAGGTGGATTAATCTCCTTGATTACATTTCCAAGCCCAAGATAAGCCGGACGGAAAGAGTCTCCCCATTCAGAAACACAATGAGCTTCATCAATTGCAATATGCTTGATTCCAACTTCTTTTAACTGATTCAAAAGGCTTTGACTTTGAAGCACTTCCGGATTCGCAAGAATTATCTGTGCTCCCTCACGGATTTTACGGAAGTTTTCCTGGCGTTCCTCTTCGCTCTGACCTCCACGGAAGGTAACACTTCGCAAACTCCCCTCTTCCATTCGTCGCTGCTGATCTGTCATCAAAGCAAGGAGCGGATAGATTATTAAAGATGGCCCGTCCAGTAAAAGAGCCGGAATCTGGAAGCACAGTGACTTTCCAGCCCCTGTAGGAAGTAATACAATCTGACGACCTTTACAAAAGGAATCATCAGTATCGCCTTCATCTTCATATTCTGCTGAGTTTTTATGATAGTCATAAGCTTCCAGTATATTTGCCACAACAAGCCGCTGCCATGGATAAAGATATTTTATGCCGAAATTCTTCCAGGCGGTCTGAGTTACAAAATCATCTGATATTTCTTCGATTTCTTCTTTTATTGATTCTTGAATTTCCATATATATAATATGGTACGCGTTTTGCGATTTCAGGAAATCAAAACCTTGATTTTTGAGATTTTTTATTATTTTTTTTCTGCGCCGGCATCACCTTCGCCTTCTGCCGATTTTTCGTCTTTCTTTTCATCGGCTTTTGGTGCAGGAGCTGCTTTTGGAGCTTTTTTATTCTTTGGCTTTGGAGGCTTTTTTCGATAAGTTGTTACGAATTTTGCAAATTCAATTACAAGAATCATGACAATAACGGATCCAATTACGCGAAAATCTTTGAGAACACCTAAAATTAACGGGATATAATCTTTTATTGTCATAGTTTTTATATCGGATAAAGAAGTTGGATTCTTCAATACTTTTAATGTCAAAAATCTGATGGACTACTGTATTATAAATAAAATATAAAAACTATGGCTCCCGGTCACGGCTTCGTGGTACAAAACCGCGCAATAATGCGCTACACGCTTTTTGT
>SAMEA3663299__coassemble_5220_pt1 | contig 2934 bp, 4 predicted proteins | sample SAMEA3663299__metabat2_high_PE_031 | metagenome-assembled genome bin SAMEA3663299 (sample SAMEA3663299) | pig gut metagenome | biome: pig gut; feature: pig-associated habitat; material: faeces | place: China | collected 2013 | reverse complement strand
CAAACCTTTTATTGGCACAGACTTCCATCTCGTAAAATTTTCCGATCTTTTCACTCTGGACGAAGAAAAAGGCAAAATCAGTTTTATAAAAGAGAAAATGATTTTGATGGACGATTCCAATTCTGAAACGCAAGAAAACAAAAATCTTGAAGCAGAACTGAAAAACACAAACTGGTATATGCTTGATTCTTTCTGGGGAACAAGCGAAGAAAGGAAACTGATTGAATTCATTAAAAGTCACGAAAGCAATCTGGAAGAAAAATATGATTCTTTTCAGCTTTTAAGAAATGAAGAAGTCTACAAGATTTTTGATTTTGACACCGGTCGCGGATTCCAGCCAGATTTTCTTTTGCTTCTGCACGGAAAACAAGATGAGCAAAACGCTTATTATCAGGTTTTCATAGAACCAAAAGGAAAACATCTAGCAGGAAATGACAATGACGGCTGGAAAGAAAAATTCCTCGAAAAAATCAGTGAAAGATATGGTCTGGATCATATCGTAATGGAAAAAGAAAACGGATATATTCTGATAGGGCTTCCTTTCTTTAACAATGAAGACAAATTGATGAAGAAAAAATTTGAAGGATCATTTCAGAAAATAGTATAAATATTTACAAATACAATTTGGTTTTCCTGCGTTAGAGATTGTAGCCAGAGCCGGTCGCGATAGTGATGAGGCTGTCCTTAAAGGATGGGGCAGCCCCAATCATTTTAAACTTACAAGTGAATTCAAATCTGCTAAAATTTAAATATGAGCAGAGGCGTAGCGATAAATTCACATACAAACCATATAATCAGGGCGAACAAAAAGCACGCTGTCTTAAATCCTGTTATGGAAAAAAAGATGGTGAAATTTTGTGTAACAAACAGCTTGTCCAAGAGCGGAACTGCTGCCGTAAAGTTCATTGAACTCCTGGGTGCAAACTTCAAGCGCCAGTTCAATTTTGATTCCTACAAACAGTTCTTTACCAATATGGGATATTCTGATGTCACTTACGAAGTTGTTGACGGCAGAATGCCTTGCGCCCTGGCTGTGATTAAGAATTTAAATCTTAAATCCATTGCAGGAAACTCTTTATACTTTTTCAGTTTAAATAAAACTAATCCTGTACTATAATAGATTTTATGTGGTTCGTTTTTGCAATTCTTTCTGCTGTATTTGCAGCCTTAACTTCGATTCTTGCAAAGGTTGGAATTGAAGGAGTAAATTCAAATCTTGCCTCAGCCATCAGAACCCTTGTTGTAGTTTTAATGGCCTGGCTTATGGTCTTCATAACAAACGCTCAGGGATGTCTTTCTTCAATCAGTAAAAAAAGCTGGCTTTTTTTGATTCTTTCAGGACTTGCAACAGGTGCTTCCTGGCTCTGCTATTACAAAGCCCTTCAGATGGGAGAAGCCTCAAAAGTTGTACCGATAGATAAACTCAGCGTTGTTATCACACTGATTCTTGCCTTTGTATTTCTACATGAACAGTTTACAATCAAATCAATTATCGGATGTATCTTGATTGGAGCTGGAACGCTGCTGATGGTACTGTAAGTTTGTATTAAAAAATTAAAGTACAGACCACGCTTATAATAATACCTTTACTTATTTCTATACCCCATCATCCCATTTTCCAGCAGAGTCGTCGAAAATAAATGGAAAAAATTATTCAGAAGAAATAAAAAACCTGCTTACTCAGAATTCAAAAAATATTGATGAACGCTTTTTTGGAAATAATAGTTTTTCACTTGTTTCTCTTCGCAAGGGAAATATTCAGGGATTCTCTGCTTATTATAAAATTTCTAATAGTCTGTGTGAAATATTTTTATATATATCGCCTGAACTGACAGATTAACCTGAAGAAATAAGGCTTCTTGAAAAACTGATTTCTATTGCAAAAGGTAATGGATTTGAGACCTTAAAAGTCTGTTTAGAAAATCTTACTGAGCATGAAATGTATATTTGTAAAAGAAAAGGTTTTAGGGAAGAACCCTCTTCGGATACAAAAAACTATCTTTACAAACATTTCTAAGACCTGAATAAGAAATAACTAATGAAAATCCTCTTTCCAATTTCAAAAACCTTTTTCGCCAAGGGCAGTTTTCAAGTCCGGCATGGAGATTTTATTTTTCCCGCTGAAATTTATTCCGCGAAGTAAAGCGATGTATCTGATCATAAAAACTCCTTTTCTTTTTTTGGGCATTGCGTCAGCTTCGCTGCCGCCGGGCTTTCCGCACTTCCGCTATCGTTCCATTCGACACAACCTTCGGTTGTTTACGAACGCCTTCGGCGGTGCTTCAATCTGAAAAGTTTGATTTCTGCATAAAACTGCCCGCCAGCAATTTCTTTCTTAAGCACAAGACTACCACCCGCTTCTGAAAAACCAAAATCAAGCAGTTTTTCTTTTTGAGGAAGTGATGTATTTAAGATATAACTGTAATCCATAATAAGCCCGAGATATTTTTTTTGTAAAGGGACAGCTCAAGCAAAACTTTGGTGCTGAATGTAATCACCATGGAGTGTATAATGCAGCTGATTATTTTGCAAGCTGACCCATGGGGTATTAACTTTTACAACGAAAATCGAGATTTGTCTGTGTCTTTATTTTTTTCCTGTAATTGCAAAAACTACCCATTTGGCTATATTTGTTGCGTGGTCGCCAATTCTTTCAAAGTATCTTGCAATCAGCAAATAATCAAGAATCTGCTCGCCATCATCTGTTTTTTTGATTTTTTGGATTAAGTCGGATTTGATTTCGTGATACAAATTATCTACAATATCATCCTGAGCTATGACAATTTGAGCTTTATCATAATTTCTTTGAATGAATGAATTTACGCTGTCGTGTATCATTTTGATAATTTGTGTGGAAATTTCTGTGATTGTGTCCATTTTGTTATATTTGCAATCTGGAATTTGAAGAACAAGTTCTGCGATATCAGCTGCATG
>SAMEA3663299__coassemble_2898_pt1 | contig 4527 bp, 3 predicted proteins | sample SAMEA3663299__metabat2_high_PE_031 | metagenome-assembled genome bin SAMEA3663299 (sample SAMEA3663299) | pig gut metagenome | biome: pig gut; feature: pig-associated habitat; material: faeces | place: China | collected 2013 | reverse complement strand
AAAAAGTGCGAAGACAAAATCATCCTCTTTTGGATTCGTACTTTTTTTCACGTAAGCAACTGGACTTTTGGTTACAGATTGCATAAATATACAAAAAAATGTATATTAATTCATAAGAGGTGTTTTATGAAAAAATTGACATTAATCTGTGCTGCACTTGCAGCAGCTCTCGCATTCACTGGATGCTCAAAATCAAAAGTAGAAATTAATTCTGTAGCTGATCTTACAGGAAAGAAAATTGGAGTTCAGGCTGGTACTACTGGTGAAGCCTGGGTTCAGGATAGTGTAGAAGGTGCACAGGTTGTATCTTTCAAATCAGGTATGGATGCCGCTCTTGATCTTAAAAATCGTGCAATTGACGCTGTAGTTCTTGATGAACTTCCTGCAAAAGCAATTGTAGAACGCAATCCTGATTTGAAAATCATTCATGATTCAGAATTTGCTGATAACAAAGAAGCTTATGCAATTGCTGTTAAAAAAGGTAATGCAGATCTTCTTTCTTCAATCAACAAAACAATTGCAGATATGAAAACAAACGGCGAATATGAAGCTCTCGTAAATGCATTTATGCCTGCTGATGGAAAAATCACAATTCCAGCTGCAGAAGCTACAACAGGAAGCAAAGTTGTAAAGCTTGGAACAAATGCAGCTTTCCCTCCATTTGAATATGTAGAAGGAAAGAATATTGTTGGCTTCGATATTACAATGGGACAGAAAATTGCTAAGAATGCTGATATGAAGCTTGAAGTTGTAGATATGGCATTCGACAGTCTGATTCCAGCTCTTCAGTCTGGAACAATTGATTTCATTGCAGCTGGTATGTCTGTAAATGAAGAACGCAAAAAGAATGTAGACTTCTCAGAAACATATTTTGAATCTGAGCAGGTTATTATTGTAAGAAAATAAGCCTTACAGATAAAACGGTGATTTCGATATGCCCTTCGGGCTACTCAATCACCGTAGTATAATAACGGTGGTTGAGTGCTCGCGAAGCGAGTGTATCGAAACCACCGATTTTGTTTTTTTAAAGGAATTTTATGATTCAATCTTTTATCGATACAATGATAAACGGGCAGCGGTACATGCTGATTGTGCAGGGCTTGGGAACTACAATTCTTATTGCCATTTGTGCAATTTTGATAGGTACTGTTCTTGGATTTTTACTTGCCTTAATGAAGGTTTCTGGTAATAAGATTTTAAAACCGATTGCAGAACTCTATACAACAGTACTTCGTGGAATACCTCTTGCTACCCAGCTCATGATTTTTTATTTTGTAATCTTTGCTCCTTTGGGATTAAACCGTCTTCTTGTAGCAATTCTTGCTTATGGTTTTAACTCTGGTGCTTACTGTACAGAAATCTTCCGTGCCGGTATTCAAGGAATTGATCCTGGCCAGACAGAAGCCGGCCGGTCGCTTGGACTCAGCCAGTGGCAGACAATTTTTAAAATTGTTCTTCCTCAGGCAGTAAAAGCAGTTCTTCCAACTTATACTAGTGAGTTCATTGTTTTGATAAAAGAGACTTCTGTTGCAAGTTTTATTGCTGTAATGGATATGACAAAAGCCGGAGATATGATTCGTAATGCAACCTATAATGCATGGATTCCTCTTCTTACCTGTGCGGCAATCTATTTAATTCTTACAGTAGGTCTTACAAAGCTTTTCGGCAGACTCGAAAAAAGGATGGCAAAAAGTGATAGAAGTTAAAAATCTTAAAATCAGTTTTGGAAAACTCAATGTATTAAAAGATGTTTCTATAAATATTCAGAAGGGAGAAAAGATTGTAATAATCGGACCTTCAGGCTCTGGAAAGAGTACATTTTTACGTTGTCTAAATAGACTTGAAACTCCTGATGGGGGACAGATTCTTTTTGAAGGAAATGATTTAACAGATCCTAAAACAGATCTCGATCTTTGCCGTCAAAAGATGGGAATGGTTTTCCAGCATTTTAATCTTTTTCCTCATCTTACAGTTTTGCAAAATATTACACTTGCACCAGTTACCCTTAAATTAAAAACAGAAGAAGAAGCAAAGGCAGAGGCTATGCAGCTTCTTGAACGTATAGGACTACCTGATAAGGCAAATGTTTACCCTTCAACTTTGAGTGGTGGTCAGAAGCAGCGAATCGCAATTGTTCGTTCTCTTGCCATGCATCCGGACGTTATGCTTTTTGATGAACCAACTTCCGCTCTTGATCCTGAGATGGTAGGAGAAGTTCTTGAAGTAATGAAAGATCTTGCCCGCGAAGGAATGACAATGGTTGTAGTAACTCATGAAATGGGCTTTGCCCGGCGAAGTTGCAGATTGGGTTTTATTTATGAACGAAGGTTATATAGAGGAAGAGGGTACCCCTGATGAAATCTTCCAGCATCCAAAGAGTGAGCGTTTACAACAGTTTTTCAAATCAATCTTATAAAGTATTGGAAAAAATCTGAAAAAAATCCTGAAATATGTTCCAAAAAGGGTAAATTTCAGGATTTTTATAGCACATTTTAAGCACAATAACAGCACACTATTAGTACTCTAGCCGTAACTGCGGTTATTTTTTAATAACCATGGTTAAATCGTAAAAAAAGTTATTGACTGTAACTTATTTTCACGTTATGTTATGACCATAAAATTAAAGTTAAGTAAAGTTAAAAAGTATGATATTAAGAAAGTTATTGATTAAAAAGAAATTAGCATTATCTTTATATATAAGCGTTGCTAAGAAGAGAGTTTTATCGGAGAGCCGGTTTGTTATCGGTGAGAGAGTTCTTGGACTGTGAGTTTGGAGAGAATACAGTCTGAGAACTTTTTTTTTGTCCTGAGAGACTTACGGTGAACGGTGGTTGAGTAGGCGCAGCCGTATCGAAATCACCAGCTACAGGGACCATAGGAAATGAGGTTTCGATACGTCCTTCGGACTACTCAACCTCCGGTGAATTTATTATAATATTTTCAATGATCAAAGAAATCACAATTACCGTCGAAGCCAGAGATGAAAAAAATGCAGGGCTTCATGAAAATCTGATTTATAAAGAACTTAAAAAAAATCACATAAATGATAGTCACTTTGAAAAGGTTTTTGTAAAGAAATCTATTGATGCCCGTCACAGACAGCTCAAACTTCATCTGCGATATAAAGTTTATATTGGAGAAAAACCGGAAGCGGCAGGTGAGTGGAAGCCTTGCTGGAAATCTTGTGAAGGCGCTGGACCTGAACATACAGTTATTATAGTTGGGGCCGGACCTGCAGGACTTTTTGGCGCCCTCAAACTTCTTGAAAAAGGAATTAAACCTGTAATTATTGAAAGAGGTGTTCAGACAAGTCAGCGCAGAAAAGATATTGCCCTTATAAGTACTAAAGGTCTTGTAAATGGAGATTCAAATTACTGCTTTGGTGAAGGTGGTGCTGGAACTTTTTCTGATGGAAAGCTTTATACAAGAAGTAATAAACGTGGAGATATCAGCACGATACTTCGTATATTTAATTACTTTGGTGCAGATGAAAAAATTCTTACAGATGCACATCCGCATATCGGAACCGACAGACTCCCTAAAGTAATCAATGCAATGCGTGATAAAATTATTTCGCTTGGCGGAGAGTTTCATTTTAATGAACGGGTATCTGATTTGTTAATTGAGAACAATCATGTCCGTGGTGTAGAAAGTGAAAATGTAATAACCGGAGAAAAGCATACATTTGCAGGCAGGGCTGTTCTTCTTGCAACAGGTCATTCAGCTGGTGATATTTATCAAATGCTGGCAAAAAAAGTACCGGCTGCTCTAGAAGCTAAAACATTTGCTGCCGGAGTCCGTGTGGAGCATCCTCGTGAGTTGATTGATAAAATACAGTATCATGGACAGCGAGAGGCTAGTGGTCTTGGAGCTGCAGAATATCGCGTAACAACTCAGATTGACGGACGAGGTGTGTATTCCTTCTGTATGTGTCCTGGAGGCTTTGTAGTTCCTTCCAGTTCAGGTCCGAATGAAATTGTTGTAAACGGAATGTCTGCTGCAGCAAGAAATTCAAAATGGTCAAATGCTGCAATAGTTGTAGAAATCAGACCGGAAGATATCCCTCAAAAATTTCAGAAAGCAGCAGAAGAACTGGGCTGCCCCCAGCTTGCAGGATTTTTGTTCAGAAGAGAAATAGAAGGTCTTGCTTTTTCAAATGGAAAAGGACAGTCAGCTCCGGCTCAGCGGCTAAAGGATTTTCTGGCAAATCGTGTTTCATCTGATCTTCCTGACAGCAGTTATACAGCGGGCCTGGTTTCATCAAATCTTGCAGCCTGGCTTCCGTCACACATTGCAGATCGCCTTAAAAAAGGTTTTGTAGAAATCGATCGGAGTATGCATGGTTTTATATGTCAGGATGCTCTTATGATTGCTGCAGAAACCCGCACCAGTACACCGGTAAGAATCCTTCGTGACAAACAAACTTTTGAGTGTACGGCAATTGCAGGTTTGTATCCTGCAGGAGAAGGTTCAGGTTATTCTGGCGGAATTGTTTCCAGCGCAATGGACGGAGAAAATGCCGCAGAA
>SAMEA3663299__coassemble_2052_pt1 | contig 5900 bp, 5 predicted proteins | sample SAMEA3663299__metabat2_high_PE_031 | metagenome-assembled genome bin SAMEA3663299 (sample SAMEA3663299) | pig gut metagenome | biome: pig gut; feature: pig-associated habitat; material: faeces | place: China | collected 2013 | reverse complement strand
CCCAGTTAATAACAGAAGGATGCATTCCACCACCCATGTCTATATCTTTAATGGTTTCCTCTACAGAGTTTCCGGTGATAACCATTACAATTGCACCAATCGGCCTATGGTTTTCATTATAAACAGGAACACTATAATGCTGAAGAATTGAATTTGTTACCGGACTATAAGTTGGATCTGAAGCGTAATCTTTACCCGCAAAAGCTTCTGTAAAATAAGCTCTGGTACCAAAATTCATTATGCGTCCATCACTTACTACAGCATCACCTTTTGCATCATAAAAAGCAACATTCTCACAGTTTGCAGCAATAGAAGCTGCTACATGAGTAAGCTGCTCCTGCTTTTCTGCAAGAGAAGCATTTTCATCTTTTATAACAGTTAATTCAGCAAGTGCATGTAGAGTCTGAAAGTGTTTCTCATTGATTGCTACAACTTTGTCTACAACATCTGTAGAAGCATCTTCAATTCGGGTATAAACACTTTCTGTTAATTCCTTTGCTGCATTCTTATATGAAACTATACCAACAGAAACACTTGAAATAACAGTTACAATTATAAACATTACAAGGAGTTTTATTGTAAGAGTAACTCGTAACTTACCATTTTTCGTCATATTTTACCTTCCTTAAAAAATTTTCGTTATTTTTAATAGATTTTTTTATAGAATTGTATTTATTATACCATAATATAAAAAAAAAAGATATTTTTTTAAATTTTTGGGGAAATAATGATTAAGACAGATACCTTAAAAAATGGATATAAAATTTTACAAGATTCTGAACGCTTTCAATTTGGAATTGATGCAGTTCTTCTGGCTGATTATGCTTCAAAATCTTTGAAAGAAAAAGAAAGTGTAATTGATCTTGGAACTGGAACCGGAATTATTCCTCTTTTAATGGTAAATAAATGTAAAACAGCTGCTTTTACCGGACTTGAGGTTCAGAAAGAATCCGCTGATATGGCGGCTCGGAGCGTGGCGATGAATGAGCTTGAAGGGCGGATTCAGATTGTACATGGTGATTTGAAGGAAGCGGGCAGTCTTTTTCCACGCCACAGCTTTAATGTGGTAACCTGTAATCCGCCGTATATGATCGACGCGCACGGAAGAAGTAACGAGCAGGATGCTTTGACTATCGCCCGCCATGAAGTTTTATGTACCCTGGAAGATGTTGTAATAGCTGCAGATTATTTACTTGCTAGCCACGGAAGTTTCTTTATGATTCACAGACCTTTCCGTTTGCCAGAAATATTTTCTTCCCTGGAAAAGCATAAAATGGAAATGAAAAGAATGCGGCTAATTTATCCATTTGCAGATAAAGAACCAAATATGGTTCTGATAGAAGCCCGCAAAAATGCAAAGCGGCGGCTCACAATAGAACCGCCGCTAATAGTACGTAATGATGATGGTGAATATACTGTAGAAGTACAGGACATCTACAATAAATAAAGTCATGATGAATCTAGTTCAGGGTGACAAAACCTTATAATGTCTTTAGCATTGCCTCAATTAACTTAAGTGTACGACCAAGCGCAACTTCATCAGTAGGAAGAGCGAAAAGTCCTCCCGCTTTGCTATCCGGATTCTGTCGAACTGTTTCTTTTCTTGCTGCAATATAAGCATCACGCTGCTGAATAATTACTGCTGCAAATTCACTAGCAATGTCCTTAAATTCCTTTTCTGTTTTCTTTGTAATCTTTTTTGCTGTTGCAAAAGCTGAAAGCAGGTCTTTAATTGAGTCACAAATCTGATTGTTTTCCCCTTCCACAATCTTCAGTGCTGCAAGATTAAAATACTGCTCGCTGCGTACAAAAGCATAAATCTGGAATAAAGGCTCATTTTCAAAAAGCTGGAAATAACGAGTAATAAGCTTCTTAAAAACTGCCGAAGGAGTTGTTTTTCCCCCTTTAACCCCATCAAGAGTTTTTTCTTCAAGGAAGCTTATACTGTTTATTTCATTAGCACTATAAGAAATTGTAGCCTCATACATTGCATCTCGACTTTCAAAATGGTTATAGAGCGAAGCCTTTTTAATTTCCAGGCCTTCTGAAACGTCTGCAAGAGAGGTAGCACCTGCACCCTTATCAAATGCAGAGGCAAGGAATGCCTGAATTATTTTTTCCTGTGAAATGTTTTTCTTACTCATATTCAAATTATCGGTAACTAACGTTAATTAGTTTAGAAGAAAATGAACGGTCGTTAGGCAAAAAAAATCCCCGATAAACCGGGGATTCGTGTATTCTTTTTTAGTCTTTTTCAACATCGTAACAGTTGATGTGAAGGTCTTTCAACTGCTGCTCGTCAACCGGAGAAGGACACTCGTCCATTGGTGAAGCTGCCAGGTTATTCTTAGGGAAGGCGATTACTTCGTGGATTGACTCTTCGTGGCACATAAGCATGATGAGGCGGTCGAGGCCTGGGGCAATTCCTCCGTGTGGAGGTGCACCAAACTTGAAGGCCTGTACGAGGAAGCCGAATGCCTTCTGGGCACGTTCTTCGCTGTAACCAACAATCTTGAAAATGCGCTGCTGGAGAGCAGGATCGTTAATACGCATAGATCCCGATGCAAGCTCGTAGCCGTTGAGTACGAGGTCGTAAAGGTCACCCTTTACTGCGCCTGGGTCTGATTCAAGTGTATCCCAGTAAGCTTTCTGAGGGAGTGTGAACATGTGGTGTTCTGTTTCCCACTTATTTTCTTCTTCGTTCCATGCAAAGTATGGGAAGTCGATAATCCATGCAAAGTGAAACTCGTCCTTTGGATTATAGAGGTTGAGGTCCTTACCAAGCTGCTTTCGGACTGCACCAAGTGCTGTACAGGCAAGCTGCCAGTTTTCGTCGCTTACAAAAAGAATAAGGTCGTTCTTTTCTGCACCAAGCTTGCTGCAGATTTCCGCTTCTTTTCCGGCATAGAACTTTGAGATTCCGCCTTCAAACTGAACCGCGTCGGTGGTTGAGCCTGTCGAAACCACCTTCATCCAAGCGAGGCCCTTTGCCTTGTAAGTTTTTGCAACTTCTTCGAGAGCTTCAATATTTTTGCGTGAATATTTGTCTGCAACGTTCTTTACAACGAGGGCCTTGAGACCTGAACGTTTATGGCGCTGAATATCGCGGCCTGCATTTGCAGCCCCTGCCTTGAATGCGTTGAAATCAGCAAGGTCTGCCATGAAAGCTGCATCCTGCATCTTCATATCAAAACGAAGATCAGGCTTATCGCTTCCGTACCAGTCAAAAGCGTCTTCCCAGGCAATGCGGTCAAACTTTGCAGGAAGTTCGTAATTCAAAGTCTTTTTGAAGATGTAGCCCATCATGCCTTCAGTTGTGCTCAAAACCTCTTCACGGTTTGTGAAAGACATTTCCATATCAATCTGAGTGAACTCAGGCTGGCGGTCTCCGCGGGCATCTTCATCACGGTAGCAGCGGGCAATCTGGAAGTACTTATCAAATCCGGAAACCATCAGAAGCTGCTTGTAAAGCTGTGGGCTCTGTGGGAGGGAATAGAATTTTCCAGGATGAACACGGCTTGGAACCAAGTAGTCGCGGGCTCCTTCCGGTGTAGATTTAATAAAGGTTGGTGTTTCAATTTCGAGGAAGCCTTTTGAGGTGAGGTACTCGCGTGTAGCAAAAGCAACCTGGCTTCTCAAAATGATATTGTGCTGCATAGGGTCGCGGCGCAAATCAAGATAGCGGTACTTAAGACGAAGATCTTCGTTTGCAACTACGAGAGTTCCATCCTTCTGGCGAACCTCTTCGATAGAGAAAGGAAGCTCCTGAGAAGTTGTGAAAATCTCAATATCAGTTGCTTCAACTTCAATTTCACCGGTTGCCATATCGACATTAATATCTTTATCAGCACGGGCATTAACCACGCCTTCAACTGCGATACAATATTCACTCTTGAGGCTGGCAGCAATTTTCTTTACATCATCACTAGCCTTATCGCCAACCATTACCTGAGTAATTCCATAGCGGTCGCGAAGACGAATAAACAAAAGACCGCCCAAGTCACGGGTGCGGCTTACCCAACCATTCAAAACAACTTTTTTACCAACATCACTCTTGCGAAGCTCGCCGCAAGTTACAGTTCTCTTAGAATTCTGCATACTTTTACCTTATCGGGGGACGACCAATAAGTTTACATCATAGCGTCATTCCGAACTTGTTCCGGAATCTATAGAACTAGATGTGGTGTAGATGCTGAAACAAGTTCAGCATGACTATACTTTTTGGACAGCCCCTTTTATATTTACATAAATCTGCAAGAAACTTGATTTCTTGCAATTAAAAAATTACATGGAGGTAATTTTTAATTATTTTAGCGTTATGATTAAGTTTGTACAATAATATGCGTTATTGCGCGGTTTTGAATCACGCAACCGTGACTGGAAGCCAAAAATTCGGGATTTTTGTTTATAATGCGGAAGCTCTGTTATTGCGAGGAGCGAAAGCGAAGTGTCAATTTATTGTTCGCAATGACGAGAAACACAGACTTTTCACTAAATGCATTTTTGTTTTAATATCAAATAATAATGAAAAGTAAATGAATAAAGTATCTAAAATCATATGCATTGTTTTATCTTCAATTTTGGCTTTGGTTCTTATTACAGCTATAGGTCTGGGAATCATTGGAAAAAAATATTACAGCAGAGTCAATCAATATTTCGCTTAGAGGTTCAAAAGGAAAATTAGATTATACAATTCCAAAACAAGAAAAGTGGCAAAAAATGCTTGAATATTAGACTATATGTTATGTATAGAAATTGAAAAGTATATAAAGGGGCTGTCCAAAAAGTATCGTCATGCTGAACTTGTTTCAGCATCTACACTATATCTAGGCCTATAGATTCCGAAACAAGTTCGGAATGACACTAGGAAGTAAACTTATTGGTCATCCCCTTTTTACAAGAGTGGCGTACTTGCTTTCTTAAAGTAAAAAACTATTGTTTTTTTTATAATGTACGCTATAATGTACATAAAATGGAGGCGCTTATGAATGCAATGAATGCCACAAAAGCACGTGCAAATCTTTTCAAAATCATGGCTTTTGTAAATGATAATTCTCAGCCAATTACACTTACTAACTCTAAAGGAAAAAATGCCGTTTTAGTTGGAGAGGATGACTGGAATGCCATTCAGGAAACAATATATCTCAACTCAATTCCAGGAATGGCAGAATCTTTGATAAAAGGAAAGAATACTCCTATTGAGGACTGTATTTCTGAAGAAGACTTTAAGTGGTAGCCAATGTATCTGATTATATATGATAAACAGGCTCAAAAAGATGCCAAGAATCTTAAGGCCGCAAAATTAGATGCAAAAGCAAAAGAGCTTATAAAAACTTTAAAAGAAAATCCCTTAAAGAATTCTCCACCATATGAAGAGCTTGTAGGTAATTTAGCCGGCTTGTATTCTAGAAGAATCAATCTTAAACACAGAATTGTTTATCAAATCATCGATGAAAAAAAAACTGTAAAAGATATTGAATATGAAGGTATAGTTAAAATTATTAGAATGTGGTCTCATTATGATAAAGTAAAATAAAACGCCTAACACATATAAGGCCCCAAGTTGTCAATACTAACTCCAAAAAAAATACAACTTGGGGCTGTTTTTTTTAGAAAAAACAGTCTTTCTTGTGAGAAAAAAATAAAGTTCTCGTTCAAAATAAAAAGCAAAGCCTGTATCGCAATTCAAAAAAAGATTCCAGGAAAAGCGTCCTGAATCAAACACATATAGTCGGTCACGGCAAACCTGAAAAAACAGATTTCCGGCACGAAGACATTTTTGGAGAAAAGGACGCGAGTGACGCAGCGTCCGCCAAAAATGCCGAACGCCCCTGCGTGAAGGTGAACCGGTACCCGTGCCAAGCCTGAAGCAAAAATAAGATGGTCATCATACGATGCCG
>SAMEA3663299__coassemble_2048_pt1 | contig 5911 bp, 6 predicted proteins | sample SAMEA3663299__metabat2_high_PE_031 | metagenome-assembled genome bin SAMEA3663299 (sample SAMEA3663299) | pig gut metagenome | biome: pig gut; feature: pig-associated habitat; material: faeces | place: China | collected 2013 | reverse complement strand
TCAGAGATTCAGAAGCTGCAGGATGCGACCGAAACCATGAAGGGTAGTATTGAAGAAATGCATACAGGTGCAGAAAAAATTAATGAAACCGGAGCTGCCCTTTATACTATTTCTGGAAAAGTTGCAGAAAATATCAAACAAATTGGATCTGAGATAGATTTATTTAAGGTTTAATTTACTTTTAGAGGGGGCTGTCCAAAAAGAAATGGGCAGCCCCAATTATTTTAATTTTACAAGTGAATTCAAATCTGCTAAAATTTAAATATGAGCAGAGGCATAAGCGATAAAATCACATACAAACCATATAACTAGGGTGAACAGTGGCTCCTGCCACCAAGTCTGGATGATCTGGTTCCGCAGAATCATTTTATAAGAATTGTCAGTAAAACAGTAGATGAACTCGAAATTGAAGAAGTGTTTGCACGAAACACAAAAGTAGGAGGAGGAAGCAGATACTATCCGATCATGCTGCTTAAAGTATTGATTTACTGCCGCATGACAGGAACTTATTCTTCACGACAGAAAAAACCTTTGCTGGGGCTTTTTGTTGGTGCTTTTTCAACTGCAATGGTAATCGGATTTGTATCAGCAGATGTTGCAATGACAATAATCTGGATTCCACTTCTAAAAGTTATGGAAAAAAATGTCACTAATCTTGTAAAAGACGAGAAAAAAAAGATTCTTTAATGACGTTATGTTCATCTAAAGAGAAGGAGAAAAATTGATGAATTACATAACTGCACTGATTGCCACGAACAAACTGAATGATGAGCAGGCTGTCTTGTGTGAAGAGCTGATAATATAATTGCACAAATCAAAAAAAAACTGAACAAGGCGGTCAAAAAAGGTATAGAATAAGAGTATGATTTTTCTTTTGGAAGATGACGATTCAATCAGAAAACTTGTTGAGTATGCTTTGGCTTCCCAGAACATGTCTTGTAGAGGGTTTGCATGTCCTTTAGATTTTTGGAAAGAATTAAGAAGTAATCAGGCAAACTTGATTCTTCTTGATATTATGTTGCCCGAGGAAGATGGTATTTCTATCCTAAAAAAGCTTAAAGCAGATGAAAATACAAAGCATATTCCTGTAATAATGCTGACAGCAAAAACCACCGAATACGATACCGTTTTGGGACTTGAAACAGGAGCAGACGATTATATTCCAAAGCCATTTAGAATTATGGAACTTGTAGCACGGGTAAAGGCTGTACTAAGAAGGTACGAATCTGTCACAAATGCTCAGGAAGAGATTCTTGAAAGTGGATCTATAAAGCTATACAAAGCAAAGCATCAGGTCTTTTGCGGGGAGAAAGAAATTTTTCTAACCGTAAAAGAATTTGACCTTTTATGCATTCTTCTGGAAAACAAAGGGAACATCATCACGCGAGAGCAGTTGCTTTCTAAAATCTGGAAAACGGACTCAGATGTTGAGACAAGGACTGTGGATGTCCATATCCGTTATCTTAGAAAAAAACTGAACGACGAAAACATCATCGAAACAATCCGCGGGATTGGCTACAGGATAAAATGAAGGCGACATAATGAAAGCGTTTGGAAGCTGATTTTGTGTGGAAGCCTGCTACAAATTTGTTGTAAAACGTGATACAATATTAACCAAAGTGTGAAGGGAAATGGCTAATAAAAACACAAATTTACATAGAGCAAAAAGATGCAAGGATGATGAGTTTTATACGACATATGAAACAATCGAAAATGAACTTGCACACTATGCAGAACAATTCAAAAATAAAACTGTACTTTGTAATTGTGATAATCCATTTACATCAAATTTTACTAAATTTTTTCTCCAAAATTTTAATGTTTTAGGATTAAAAAGACTTATCTGCACTTCTTTTTCACCTTATGCTTCTGTACAGCCAAGTCTATTTGAATCTTTTAATGATAATAATTCAAAAGGATATATACTTGATATTTCTAAAGTAAGTAAATCTGATTTTACTTCCGAAACTATCTCTGATTTTTTGTTATCTACACATTGTGTAAAAGAATTAAATGGTAATGGAGATTTTAGAAGTCTTGAATGTATAAACTATTTAAAAGAATGTGATATTGTTGTAACAAATCCACCATTTTCCTTATTTAAGGAAATGGTTTCTGAAATAATGAAGTACAATAAAAAGTTTCTGATAATTGGCAATCAAAACGCTTTGACATATAAAGAGATTTTTCCATTAATTCAGAATAATTTAGTTTGGACTGGTTATCAGTTTGGAGAAATGAAATTTAGAGTTCCACAAGATTCTGAACCTCGTTCAACACGTTATTGGGTTGATGAAACTGGGCAGAAATGGCGTAGTCTTGGAAATGCAATGTGGCTTACAAATTTAGATAACGAAAGGCGACATGAAAATTTAAGACTTACTCAATGTTTTAATCCGCTTATTCACCAAAAATATGATAATTACAATGCAATTCATGTTAGAAACATTACAGAAATTCCATTTGATTATACTGGAATAATGGGCGTTCCCATTACAATTATAAATCGCTATAACAGTGAGCAATTTGAAATCATAGGCGAAGCAAATCACGGCTCTGACAGTCAGTATGATATATTCAAACCGATTTTAAATGGTAAGGAAGTTTTTAAAAGAATTTTGATTCGTAATAAGGCAATTGCGATATGATAGATAATTTTCGTGTTTTGGACTTATTTAGTGGAGCGGGAGGCTTTTCCTATGGAATCGACAAAAACTCTCACTTTAAAACTTTGCTTGCACTTGATTTCAATGAAAATGCTTTAAAAACATTTAAACACAATATGCCTGAAGCTGAAACTGTTGTCGGTGATATAACGGATTCTGAAATAAAAAAAACTATCGTAGAAAAAAGCAAAAAATATAATATCAATATGATAATTGGAGGCCCGCCTTGCCAAGGATTTTCATTGAAAGGAAAAAAACTTGGGCTTGAAGATCCTAGAAATTTTCTCTTTAAAGAATATCTGAATATTGTGGAATCTATACAGCCTGAAATTTTTATCATTGAAAATGTTAAGGCTTTGCTTTCCACTTCTACAGGTTGGTTTAAAAACCAGATTTTAGAGAAAATACAACAGCTTGGTTATTTCGTAGATTATGGGGTGCTTACGGCCTCAGATTTTGGAGTTCCACAAACAAGACAAAGAGCTTTATTTATTTGTTGCAAATCCAAAAAAATTCAACTTCCGAAGCCTACTTCTAAAAAAATAGTTACAGTTCGTGATGCAATTTCAGATTTGGCATATTTAAATTCTGGTGAAGGTTTTTTAGAACAAGAATACTCAACAGAAACCAATTCTGAATATCAAAATTTAATGCGTAAGGGAGCAAAAAAACTTTATAATCATAAAGCTTCAAATCACGCAAAAATTGCAATTGAAAAACTCAAAATGATTCCTCCCGAATGTGGTAAAGAACATTTGCCAAAAGAACTTCTTGGAAATCAAAAATTTTCAGGAACTTGGGGAAGATTAAGATGGGATTTTCCATCTCCTACGATTGACACACGTTTTGATGCTTGTTCAAACGGAACAAATAATCACCCTTTCTTGAATCGTTCAATCACTCCAAGAGAAGCTGCAAGGCTTCAATCTTTTGATGATAATTTTGTGTTTTTGGGCTCTAAAGTCCAAATAAGGCAGCAAATTGGTAATGCAGTTCCTCCTTTAATGGCAAAAGCCATTGCCGATACAATTTATAAACAAGTAGGAGAATAACATGAATATAGAAATGGCTTATTTACTTGGAATGATTCTTGGAAATGGAGAAATTCAGCAAAACTCAATAGAAATTCCGAAAAATTTAACCCAGATTTAACATTTCCATCCCCAAAATCTAACATTTTTAAACTATAATCTGTATTGATATAGAATGAAGCGGTGCCCAGATTCTGTCTTATTGCAGAACGGCCCATTTTTTCGATTGTTGGAGACAGAAAATGAAAATTAAATCATTGACTTTAAGAATTTTTATAAACACAATGCTAGTTGGCGTGGCGGTTTACTTTGCCTGCGCGGTGATTTTCATCGACTCCTTTTACAAGTATTTTGAAAACCGTATTTTTTCGGAGCTTGAAAACGAGTGCGATTATCTTTCGCTCCTGACGACTTTTGAGGGGATAAAGACCGACAACAGAATCACGGTCATTGATTTTCATGGCAAGGTGATTTTTGACAACAAGGCAAATCCTGCCGAAATGGAAAACCACGCTTCCCGCAGTGAGTTCATCGAAGCGATGGAAAAAGGCTCTTCCAAAGTGTCCCGCTATTCTTCGACCATGCTTCAGAAAAACCTGTATTTTGCCAAGCGGCTTGAAAACGGCACTGTGCTCAGGGTTTCCTGCCAGCAATATACAGCGGGACTTTTAATGTTCGGTTTAAGTCAGGAACTTCTGTGCCTTTTAGTGATTGCCCTTATTATTTCAGGTCTTGCGGCCGCTGCACTTTCAAAAAAAATCACGACTTCCATAGAAAAAATTGATTTTGAAAATCCCCAGACGAATGAAACTTTTTCAGAGTTCAAGCCTTTCATAAAGCGTATCAGTGACGAAAACTTTGAGAAAAAGCAGCGGGAAGAAATCCGCCGACAGTTTTCCGCGAATGTAAGCCACGAGCTTAAAACTCCCCTGACCAGTATAAGCGGTTTTGCGGAAATTATGAAAAGCGGTTCAGCTGATGAAAAAACGATGCGGAGTTTTTCCGAAGACATCTACAACGAAGCGCAGAGATTGATTCTTCTTGTGAATGATATCCTGAAGCTTTCAAAGCTGGATGAAGAATCCATCACGATGGAAAAAGAGGAAATCTGCATTGATGAAATTTGTCTTGATACGATAAAATCTCTGAAATCTTATGCAGAAAAGAAAAATGTTTCCATAAAATTTGAAAACAGAACAAAAGAAGCAGTTTATGTAAACGGAGTTCCGACCGTCATACAGGAGATGATTTTTAATCTTTTGGAAAATGCAGTCAAATACAACAAAGAAAATGGAAGCGTCATCGTAAAAATCGAACAGATTATCCTAGAAAAAGATTATCTAAAGCTTAGCATCAAAGATACTGGTATCGGAATTGCAGAAAATCAGCAGGAAAGAATTTTTGAACGATTTTACAGAGTAGATAAAAGCCGCACAAAAGACATTCAGGACAAACGAACGACAGGCACTGGACTTGGACTTTCAATCGTAAAACATGGTGCAAAATATCACAATGCCAAAATCAGCGTAAAAAGCAAAATCGGGGAAGGAAGTGAGTTTTCCCTAATGTTTCCGATATAACATAATTTTCAAAGCCGACAAACCGGTCAAGCCGGTTTGCGGTTTGATTCATTGTTACACCGACACTTTGCCGTAAAAAATTTTAGGTATGGATTTTTGAATAGGTAAGTCCATAGTGCGCTTCGCGCTAGTGTATGTCTGATTGTATGGGTAAAAACCTATGAACGGGAAAGTTCATCTGCTAGCGCTGGAGTAGGACTTTTGTATAGGTAAAATTCTACGGGAAATCTTATTGAGCACCTTTACGGTGCTAGGTAAAAAATATGTGTGTGTCGGCAGGCCGGTTTAACAAGCAGTTCAAAGCAGATTTGCGGTCAAGCCGCAAACTGTTTAACTGCATGTTATACGGACGCCCGCACTGGGGTGCTTTTTTTTGAGGAATTTACCAATTGACAAATGGGGAATAAATATTGCATAATGCAAGTAATAATCCCATTCTCGAGGTAAATATGGAAGAAGTTTTTTTTCAATCCTCAATTATAGATTTGCTAGAACAAGTTACAAAACTATACTCTATTTCTGATATTGCAACAGAACTACAAGTTAATCAAAGTACAATTCATCGTTGGCTAAACGGTTCTGTACAACCAAAATCATTCATTGCAGACAGATTAGTAAATATGATTTCAAGAAA
>SAMEA3663299__coassemble_1836_pt1 | contig 6523 bp, 7 predicted proteins | sample SAMEA3663299__metabat2_high_PE_031 | metagenome-assembled genome bin SAMEA3663299 (sample SAMEA3663299) | pig gut metagenome | biome: pig gut; feature: pig-associated habitat; material: faeces | place: China | collected 2013 | reverse complement strand
CCAGTGGAGCATTTTGAGCGAGTCTCCGAGCAGCTATGCTGCGAAGGGGTAAGGGTCTTGAAAAGAGCCCCCGAAACAAGTTCAGCATGACACGGGTTGTTTAGACCGGGGTTTTAGGGGCAGAGCCCCTAGGAGAAGGGGTAGCGCAAGACCGCGTAGCGGGCTGGAGCGAGGGGAAGGCTTTCCCCTCCTTCATAAAAATGAAAAAACTTTATAGGAGTATAAAAAATGATTAACAACAAACCAAAAATTAAGATCGGTATTGTGGCTGTTAGCCGCGACTGTTTCCCAGAGTCTCTTGCTGTAAACCGCAGAAAGGCTCTTGTTGCTGCATATACAAAAAAGTATGGTGCAGATGAAATCTACGAATGTCCAATTTGTATCGTAGAATCAGAAATCCACATGTGCCAGGCATTGGAAGACATTAAGAAGAACGGTTGTAACGCTCTTTGTGTTTACCTTGGTAACTTTGGTCCAGAGATTTCTGAGACTTTGCTTGCTAAGCACTTTGAAGGTCCTAAGATGTTCTGTGCTGCTGCAGAAGAGACTTCTAAGGACGGCGGACTTATCCAGGGTCGTGGAGATGCTTACTGTGGTATGCTCAACGCTTCTTACAACCTCAAGCTCCGCAACATCAAGGCTTACATTCCTGAATATCCTGTAGGAACTGCTGAACAGTGTGCAGATATGATTCACGAATTTGCACCTATCGCAAAGGCAGTTTATGCTTTGAATCACCTTAAGATTATTTCTTTCGGACCTCGTCCACTCAACTTCCTTGCTTGTAACGCACCTATTAAACAGCTTTACAACATTGGTGTTGAAATTGAAGAGAACTCTGAGCTTGACTTGTTCGAATCATTCAACAAGCACGCTGGCGACGCTCGTATTAAGGACGTTGTTGCTGATATGGAAAAAGAACTCGGAAAAGGAAACAAAAAGCCTGAGATTCTTGAAAAGCTCGCACAGTACGAACTTACTCTCCTTGACTGGGTTGAAGCTCACAAGGGATACCGCGAGTTTGTTGCAATCGCTGGTAAATGTTGGCCTGCATTCCAGACACAGTTCGGATTCGTTCCTTGCTATGTAAACAGCCGCCTCACAAAGATGGGTATTCCTGTTTCTTGTGAAGTAGATATCTACGGATGTCTCTCTGAGTTCATTGGTACTGTAGTTTCTAACGACACAGTTACTCTCCTCGACATCAACAACACTGTTCCACAGGATATCTATGATGAAGACATCAAGGGTAAGCACGGAACATACACAATCAAAGATACATTCATGGGCTTCCACTGTGGAAACACAGCTTCTACAAAGCTTGCATTCTGCGAAATGAAGTATCAGTTGATTATGGCTCGTGCTCTTCCAGTAGAAGTTACAAACGGAACTTTGGAAGGAGATATCGCTCCAGGTCCTATCACATTCTACCGCTTGCAGTCAACTGCTGATAATATTCTCCGCGCATACATTGCACAGGGTGAAGTTCTCCCAGTTGCTACACGCTCATTCGGTGGAATCGGTATTTTCGCTATCCCAGAAATGGGACGTTTCTATCGCCATGTACTTATCGAAGGAAATTATCCACATCACGGAGCTGTTGCTTTCGGTCACTGGGGTAAAGAACTTTACGAAGTATTCAAATACATCGGTGTTCCAGTAGAAGAAATTGGTTACAACCAGCCAGCTGGAGTTAGATATCCTACTGAAAATCCTTGGAGATAATTTAAGTTTTTGGACAAGCCAAAAAATTAAGTTAATGAGTTTAATAGCAGCTTTGTTGCTATTAAACTCGCAGGTATCGTAGATTAATTAGTATGAAAGACTGTCGAGAAATCGGCAGTCTTTTTTTATGATATTTGAAGATTTTTACGGCTATATTATGTTACAAGGATCATTTTTAGCCGTAAAAATCTTGTAGAACTTGTTTTTAAAGATTCATTCTTCTTATAATTTACGGCTAAAAAAGTCGATATAAAGCATTGTAGCCGTAAATGGAAATTCAGCGATTCTTTTCAAATGCAGTGTTTACTATCTTTGTGATATTTTCAATAATTTCTGTTTTAATATTTTCCATATCTTGATACTGTAAAGACTTTCTATCAAACAAATCTAATGTTTCTACATTTAATGCCTTTGCTATTTGTTGAATCATAGGGAGGGAAGGGAAATATTTTCCGTTTTCAATGAGCGCAATATAGTTAGCAGAGGCATCTGCCTTTTCAGCTAATTTTTCCTGAGATAAATGCAACTGTTTGTGATAGTATTTTATATTACTTGCAAGACAAATCTGTAAATTATCCATATTCTATAACTCTCATATATATATTTATATTCTTCTATAAATATTGCTTATTGACTATTGAGGAATACAGATATAAAATATTAAAAATATAAGTATTGCTAACATAATACAATTATTTTTATAAAAAAGAGGTAAAGAGAGATGGATGATGAATTTGTAGAAGTTGTTGTAGATGAGTGTAAAAGAGAAGATTTTGGGCTTTTCGATGCGCATCTTAAAAATGATGAATCTGTAAAGTTTGAAATAACAGCTTTTGGTGACCCTGACCCTGATTGGCCAATGGAATATACTATAAAAGATATGAAGAATATAGGTGGCATTATTAAAATTAAGAAATCTAGCTTCAGTTGGAGAGACAAATTTACTGGAGACAGAGAAGATGGAAGTATTGGAGATTTTTATAAAGAAGTAAAAGAACATTGTGAGGACTTATACACTGTACATGTATCGCAGGACAATCTTGCTGAAGCAGGCATTTTAATAGAAAATGAAGATTTCAAGCACAAAACAGCTAAAAAAAGAAGAATAACAGTAATACTTCTTTCTCTTCTGGTTTTGGCAGCAACTTTTCTTCCGATATTTCTTGCAAGAGTTCTCGACGAGAAAACATTTCAATATGTGTGCTGGGCTGTATTTGGCGTAGTTACATTATTTGTTGCAGGCAAAGAAATAGGAATAAAATCATTTGGAGATTTGTTTGGTTATTTCGTTGGATCCTGTGTTTTTGGTTTTTTTATAGGCCTCATACTCAGAAATGCTACTATTCAACTTATTGTAGCTGCCGTAGGAATTATTTTTGCATTAGGAAATGTTATTCGTTCCTTTAGACTCATAAAGAAAAGATATGGCTGTTAGTAGGTAATCAATTATTATCCAAACTATTCTATTATTTTAGCTAGAATTAGAATAGTTTGGATTATTTTTAGGAGGCAAAGAAACAATGAGTTGGAACGATAAAAAAGAAAAATCATCAGATTGGATTACATGGATAGCAATAGCAGCTGTTGTTCTTATATTATTTGGGAAATGTACATTGAATATAATCACCGAGAAAAATCAACCCAAAAATGTGGAAATTGCAATGGATGCCTATAGTAGTGGAGATTATGAAACAGCGTTAAAATATTGGAATAAGACATTCTTAAAAAAGAATGAAACTGATTCTTTAAGTTTTTCTAAAGAATCAACTGATAATATGGATTATATTTTTAGATCATCTGTCTGGTGGGCACGAAAAGCCAAAACTTATGAAGAACTTGGTAAAAAAGAAGAAGCAGAATTATTGTATAGTCAGCTTTATTCAAGTTTTGTAAAGTCTGAGAATGAGAATCCAGGATTTATAAGGTCTAATTATCCAGATGTTTATCAGGCCATCATTAATAGTGATTCTTATATCCAAAAACATGAACAAGCTGTACAAGCTAGAAAAGAATTCATGGACAAACTGTCGAAGTGTAAAACAGTTACTTCAAAATGGCTGCAATATAATGGTGAATTAGGAACCTGGTATAAGATAGCTGCTTACCCATATTGGGATTCTTCATCCAATTTTTGGATAGATGATGGAAAAAGTGACAAATTGGCTGGTGGAATATTTTTATATACAGATTCGAGTGATGATTATTTGAAAGATAAATTCAAGGAACTTGCTTATTACGAGATTCCTACTTACTTTTACATAGAATATCATAAAACTTATTCGAGGCTTGTTTACATTGAAGATTAAAAAGACATATTTCATAATTTTGATTTTACTTCCAGTATTATTCTCATGTAAAAAAAAGAGTGAAATTCTACAAGAGAATAATACAATTATTGCTACTGAAAAAACACGGATAATTAATCAGTATAAAGGCTTGTGGTATTGTGAAAAATCTGATGCGTTTCAGAACCTGCTTGATATGGGGCTTGTTTTACAGCTCGGAATTTATACCGATGGAAAATTTAATATAATTGCTGTAATTGGAGATGAGCAGCAATTATTAAATACAGGTACGTGGACATTATCAGATACTCTAAATCAATGTACTTTTACTCTTCCGGATCAAGAATATGGTGGAACTATAGAAGGATCCTTTACATTGGAAAACAAAAAATTGTTTTATAGATTAGATGACAATCCAGATCAATCTTCTATTTTTGTAAAATATTAAAAAAAACATATGCCAAAAAGTAATACCTTGCAATCATTCTGTATGTATCTGAAAAAATACTGTATTGCTGAAGCTGATACAGAAAACTTTATTTATTGTTTTCGTGGTCATAAAAGTAAATCTTTTGAATATAAACCTTCTTTATTACGAAATAAAGGTTATGTTGAAAATGAAGAATACATTAAAGATGAAGTCATAACTCATTATCCCGAATTGTTTCATGAACCTGGGAATATAACCATAGAAGATTTAGCCATTATGCAGCATTATGGAATTCCAACGAGATTATTAGATGTTACTTTTAATCCTTTTGTTGCAATGTTTTTTGCAACAGAAAAAGTTGAAAAGAAAGAAAAGATAGAGTTGACAGGAGAGATTGCGGTTTTCAAAATTCCGAAAGAATATATCAAATATAGTAATACAGAAGAAAATAAGGAATGTAATTTTCCATATCTAATACGAACAAGTTTTAATAATCCAAGAATAAAATTACAAAATGGGGCTTTTCTTAATTTTTCATCAAACGTAGAATCAATTCCAGATGAATGGATTGTAACAAAAATCGAAATTGAAAACTCTGCGAAAACAGCTTTAAGAACGGAACTTGCAATTATGAATATTTCTGATAGTACGATTTATCCAGAACTTGAACATTTTAGAAGTGAAATAAAAAGAAAGTTTTACAAATAGGAAATAAGATATTGTGATGTGATAACCTAAAAACTCAAGAGTCGGAAATGGTTCCTTTTATTTTGGCATAAAAAAAGAGCGCCGTCGCAACGCCGCTCTCGTAAGGAGCACCAAAGAATGTGCCCTCAATCTGTTTATAATATAATACAGCTAATTATTTTTGTCAAATTATAATGTCGAAAAAACTTTGAAAGCAAAATCATAGCTGGATTTAATAAGATCATTTCCTGCAAAATAATCTTTGTGTTTTAGCATTCTTTTTGTGAATAGCTTTTTCAGTGCTTTTCTATGTTTTGAAACAATTGTTTTGGTTGCAATAGTTTTTAAGGATAGATTGCACTTACAAATTCAAGCATAGCAAGACAGGATAATTTTTTCTGCCTTTGCTTTTTGCTGATTGTTTTTATGTTAGATACATAGATACCAAGTTCCGCTGGGATGAATGTTGAGCTTGTCTGTAAATCAGAAATTAAGCAGTTATTATGCGCACAGGCATTCCGTAAGTTTTTCAACATTTTTAAAATCGGAATATTTATAGGCATTTTGATTTTCATGATTTTATAGTAAAAATCATAAAATTTTATGAAATCTCCAAAGGTTAGAAATTCAAGTAAAACCCAGACTGGACAATCATTAAAAGCTGTAATCTTATATTCATTACGTTTCTTCTGATTATTAAGACTTGAGACACAGTAAAATACTTGTTTAATAGATTTGCTGTAAAAGGAGAGATCGAAGATGCTTCGAGTTTACCGACAATGTAAGGATTTGCCTTTAAGAAATTATCAACAATTTTATATCCGTCATCTTTTGGATTCTTTTCGACATCCTGAAGAAGACGAATTTTTAAATCATGTTCTAAATCAAAACAAATAGAAGATAATTCCGTTCGTAATTCAGAATCAATTTCTGATAGTTCTTGTAAATATCCGAAATCAAGTCCTATATATTTTCCTTTGTTTTGTTCGTTTAAGTATTTCTGATAGTTTTTTCGATAGGATGCAGTTCGTAGATAATTGTTTATGTCAAACAAATATTTTTCAGCACGTTTCTCAGAAAATTTAGAAAAAGTAACTCCTTTATCAATTTTCATTTTTGTAACGAGCTGCTTTGCTGTGAGTTTAGGTTTGTTTTGTTTGTTTGACATTAGAAAAGCGTATCATTTTTGAACTTTATTTTCTAGATATGAAATTGAGCTATTCTAATTTAATAAAGTAAATAGCAAATTACGAAGCAATTTACCTTGCGGGTATTAGGGGCGGCGAGCCCCTAGGAGAAGGGGTAGCGACCAACGAAGAGGGCGCGAGGGGAAGAAATTCCACTCCTTTATAAAAATCAATAACACAGTTCCACAGGATATTTATGATGAAGATAT
>SAMEA3663299__coassemble_1736_pt1 | contig 6812 bp, 5 predicted proteins | sample SAMEA3663299__metabat2_high_PE_031 | metagenome-assembled genome bin SAMEA3663299 (sample SAMEA3663299) | pig gut metagenome | biome: pig gut; feature: pig-associated habitat; material: faeces | place: China | collected 2013 | reverse complement strand
CACCATTCACCATTATGATGGCAGTTGGCTTGAATCTTGGATGAAAGATATTCGTATGTTTGCAGATTCAGTGTATAAAAAAGAAGGAGATAATTTAAAAACCCATTTGAAAGTTATCTTTTACCACATTGGGAAATCTGTAAAGCATTATGGATTCTTTGGGGCACTTGTATATTGGAAAAAAATTCTAAGTGGGAGAATGCAAAAATGATATATCCCTATATCTTTTTATTTGATATCTTCGCTATACTTTCTCTTTCAGGTAAAATGAAAAAGTCCCCGCTTCAGCAAGCTCAGACAGAACTAGGGCTTGGTATTACATTATTGAGCATTTTCATTCTTGCGGTTTTCGTCGGTGTAAATTCAAAGCGTGCAGACTATGAAGCTTATCTCAAAATTTTCAAAACTTCGCCCCTTATTGGTGCCGATGATTTTTTTTCTTATGCTAAATCCCAGCACACAGAATTTGGATATAATTATTTCCAATCATTGATAAAAACAATTGGTGGCTCTGCAACTGTTTTTTTTATCATATTTTGTTTTACGAGCTTCTTATTTAGATATAGTTTTTATGTAGGATTCGTTTCAAAACGTGATATAGGAATTGTCTTTCTTGCTTTTTTTGCACATGAATTTTTAAGAAAAGACTGTGTTCAGATTCGAAACGGCTTTGCTTCTGCTATTGTTTTATATTCTCTTGTTTTTCTTTATAGAAAACAGCGTATGCGATTTATACTGGGAATTCTTTTTGCCAGCACTTTTCAAATGACTTCATTAGTTGCGCTCCCTTTGGTTATAGCAAGGACAGAACGCTCTGCAAAATATGAGAAATTCTTGTTGTTGCTCTTCATTATATCCTTCATAATTTCTGTTTTGTTTCCTATAAAAAAAATGTTCTATATATTAGAAAGAGTCGGTGTTCTCCCTCCTGCTGTGGCAAATTATCTGTATTGGTCTGAATATTCAAAAGCAATGTCACTGCTCAATCCCCAGGTTTTAAAACAGCTGGTGATCTGTGTATATGTATGGAAGAATCGTCATTACTTTTTTAAAGATAAAAAAATATTCTTTCTTTTTCAAATATATCTTGTAAGCACTGTGTATTACCTTGTTTTTCGAGATTTTGAGATTCTTGCGGGGCGTTTTGGAAGTCTGTTTTATGCAGTTGAAGCTCCTATGCTTGTGCTTATAGTATCGCATGCCAAAAAGAATGTATTTTTGAAGAAATTTGCACTTTGTGGATTTTATTTCTGTTTTTTACTGCTTAATGTAAGAACTTATACAGCTCTCGGCTGGAATCCGCAGTGGAATTAGGGAGGAGTGAAATGAAAATCGCCTACATTCTGCCAAGTCTTGATGCAAAAGCTCCCATTTTTCTTGCTAAGCGTCTTTCTGATTTTTTCTTGCAGCTGAGAAATGAAGTGTCTGTCTTTTATTTTGATGATATTGTGAAAACTCATTTTGATTGTCCTGTAAAGCAGATAAAAATGAGCGAGTCTATTGATTTTGATTCATTCGACATTGTTCATTCTCATATGTATCGTTCTGATAAGTATGTTGCAAAATATGCAAAACAAATTCATCATGCAAAGACTGTCTCTACTGTACATTGCAACATTTATGATGATTTAAAATATTCGTATGGGGATTTCATATCATTCATATTTTCAAAAGTATGGCTTCATTATCTAAAAAGAATAAATGTAACGGTACAAATAAATGATTATCTGATGAAATTGTATGAAAAATCATTACGGCGCAGTACTTTAATTTACAACGGCATTGCAATTTCAGAAGAGCAAGATGATTATAGTGAGATTATAAGACAGATTTCAGCTTTTCATACAAAAAATCTTTCTGTCCTCTGTTCTTATTCTGGAATTGTAAAACGAAAAGGCCTTCTTCAGGTGCTAGAACTTCTAAGAATCCGCAAAGACCTTGCATATATTTGTATTGGCAATGGTGAGCAAAAAGAAGCATTGATTGATTATGCAGCGAAAAATGGCATTTCAGATAGGGTATTTTTTTCTCCCTTCAAAAAAAATCCCTATCACGTAATGAAATATGCTGATGTATTTGTCATTCTTTCGTATTCAGAAGGTTTCAGCCTTGCTCTTTTAGAAGCAGGAACGGTAGGGGCTGCTGTGGTTTGTTCTGACATTCCTGCTTTTTCAATGCCTTTTTGTAATAACGAAGTAAGTTTTTTCTCTCTTGATAATATTGATTCATTTAGCCGCGCTGTTGATGATGCGCAATGCAACAAAGAAGAAAAAATCAAGAGTTTACAAGAACATATAAAAAAAGATTTTTCAGAAGAAAAAATGTTTTCTGAATATGAAAAACTGTATCAAAAACTCTGATAATCACTGCAAAAAGATATGATGTAAAAGGGAAGTGTTAGTTTTCTTTCTCCAGCAAATATTATTATGCTGATATGGGATTGCGCAATATACGCCTTAATTATCACCAGATAGATACATGGCATATCGTAAGAAATTGTCCTCTACCGGAAGATAGCAACAGACTTGAAGAACGTCCCGGTTTATATCAGACTAACAATCCTGACTGAGGCTTTGATTATGTTCATGTACTTCCTTCAATTCCGATGCCCCATAATTTACAGATAGTAATCTTATTAACTGGAAAAAGCCTTATGCTGATATTGTAAAGGGAATTACAGATTATCAGGGGCTGAAAGACAATCATGAAAGTTTAACCAAAGGTGGACATCACGGAGCATATAACAGCCTTCTTGAAATTGCAAAGGCAGAAGGATTAGGAGTTATTGAAACAACAAGACTTTATTATGTATTAAAAATGAAGGATGTACTTGGCAAAGATTTATAACGCCCTCTTGACTTTCCACTAATCTCATAATAAAATTCTACTATATATAATAAACATTTTGGGTGGGAAAAATGTCAGACAAATCTTCTAAAACGCCTTCTAAAGGAGGGCTTCAGGCCCGTATTGCCGCTATGCAGGCAGCAGAAAAAGAAAAAGCTGCAAAAACAACTGCTTCAAAAACGACTCCGGCAAAAAAAACTGCTGCAGCTGCTAAGACATCTGCAAAACCGACAGCCAAAGCTACAACAAAAACAGCTTCAAAAGCAGCCTCATCAAAAACTGCTGCAGCAAAAACTGTAAAAGCCACAACAGTAAAATCTGCATCAAAATCAACAGCCGTAAAGACTGCTGCAAAACCAGCTGCTCCTGCAAAAACGGCAGCTTCTACAAAACCTGCTGCAAAATCAGTTTCTGCTAAAACATCTGCCAAGGCAGCTCCGGTAAAGAAAGCTTCTGCAGCAAATACAACTTCTGCAGTTTACGACGAAGATTCCATCCAGCATCTTGAAGGTCTTGAGCATATCCGTCTGCGCCCTGGTATGTACATCGGTTCCCTTGGCGACGGTTCAAACGAAAACGACGGTATCTACATTCTTCTCAAGGAAGGAATCGATAACTCTGTCGACGAGTTCTCTCAGGGCTTTGGTAAAAAAATTGATATTGAAATAAAAGACGGCCGTGTAAAAATCCGTGACTATGGACGCGGTATTCCTCTTGGAAAACTTGAGGACTGTGTTTCTAACGTAAACACCGGTGCCAAGTACAACAACAGCGTTTTCAAGCAGGCAATCGGTATGAACGGTGTAGGTATTAAAGCTACCAACGCTCTTTCTTCTTACTTCCGTGCCGCTTCAATCCGCGAAGGAAAAATGGCCGTAGTAGAATTTGCCAAGGGTGAAAAACTCAGCGGCAAAACTGGCAATGCAAAACCGGGCGTTCCAAACGGCACTTATCTTGAGTTTGAGCCTGATACAGAGCTTTTTGGGAAATACAACTTCAATATGGAGTACGTTGAAAAACGACTCTGGAATTATGCATATCTTAATCCGGGACTCATGCTAAAATGTAACGGTCAGGAATATATCAGTCAGAATGGTATTCAAGATTTGCTCGAGCATGAGATGGATGGAAAAGCTCTTTATAAAATCTTCAGCTATAAAGGTGAAAATCTTGAGTTTGTTTTGACTCACACTAATAGTCTTGATAAATTTGTTTATTCTTTCGTAAATGGTCAGAGTACAGAGGATGGTGGTACCCACGTTACTTCCTTCCTTGATGGTGTTACAAAGGGCGTAAACTCTTTCTTCAAAAAAGAATATGATGAAAAGGATGTCTGCGGAGGATTAATCTGTGCCCTCAAAATCGGTCTCGATAATCCTATGTTTACCAGCCAGACAAAGAATAAGCTTGGTAACGTAGAAATCCGTGCTCCAATTATTAAGGAAGTTCAGACAGCAGTTGATGACTGGCTTCGCCACAATCCTGATGTAGCCGGCGCCCTCGAAGATAAAATCATCAAAAACCAGAAGGCCCGCAACGAAATCAACAGCGTAACCGAAAAACAGATTCGCGAGGCAGAAAAGTCTGTCATGCTCAAAATTCAGAAGCTTAAGGATTGCCGCTATCATCTGCAGGATGGAGAGAAGGGCGCAAACTCTATGATTTTCATTACCGAGGGAGATTCTGCGACAGGTTCTATGGTAGGAAGCCGCGATGTTTCTTATCAGGCAATTTTCAGTTTGAAGGGTAAACCTGAAAATATGTACGGCCGCAAAAAGTCTGCTCTTTTCGAAAATGAAGAATTAAAGAACCTTACTTTCAGTCTTGGTGTTCAGAAAGATATTGAAGGCCTGCGTTATAATAAAATCATCATCGCAACCGATGCCGATAACGACGGCTTCCATATCAGAAATCTTGTAATGACTTATCTCCTTCTTTTCTTTGAAGAGCTGGTATTGACGGGTCACGTTTATATTCTTGAAACTCCGCTTTTCCGCGTACGCAACAAGACAAAAACTGTTTACTGCTATTCAGAAGAAAGCCGCGATAAAGAAGTTGCCAAAATGGGAAAAACTGCAGAAGTTACCCGATTCAAGGGACTTGGAGAAATCAACCCGAGCGAGTTCGGCCAGTTTATCTTCCCTCGTAAAGAAGGCGAGAGTGAAGACAAGGGAATGCACCTTACTCAAGTTTCTATACAGTCTCTTAAGAATGTACCTCAGGTACTTAAGTTCTACATGGGAAATAACACACCTGAACGTAGAGATTTCATTGTACATAATCTTGCTAAGGAAATTGATGCATAGTGCGCGTGGGCGCACTAGATAATAATTTCCTTAAATGCAAACGACGCGAAGCGGCGTATGCGTAAAAAAAATGTCACACTGATTCGATTTTGCTAACGCAAAATCTTTAAAATAGTAATATGGAATTACGTTAGCAAAATCGAATACGAATATGTCAAGGCACGCTTCGCTTAAAACCTTGACATATTCGTTTTAAGGTTTGAAAATCATTTTCAAACCTTAATCCGTGTGACAATAAAAAATGTATATCTAGTTTCTTTTTTTTATTTCTGTTATACTATTTCTTTCGTAATATAACGTTTCGAGGTACTTTATGGATTTAAAAGGACGCAACTTTCTTACATTAAAAGATTTTACTCCGGCAGAAATTACAGGCCTTCTCGACCTCGCTGCCGACCTCAAGGAAAAAAAACGAAAGGGGATTCCGGTAGATATTCACCGCGGTAAAAACATTGCCCTCATTTTTGAAAAAACAAGTACCCGTACCGTTGTGCCTTCGAAGTTGCAGCTCATGATCTTGGAATCTGCACAACCTATCTTGCAGAAGGCAGTCAGATTGGTAAAAAAGAAAGCATCGCAGATACAGCCCGCGTCCTTGGCCGTATGTTCGACGGAATTGAATACCGAGGCTTCGAGCAGACAATCGTAGAAGACCTTGCAAAATATTCAGGCGTAGTTGTATGGAATGGTCTTACAAACGAATATCACCCGACCCAGATGCTGGCAGATATGCTTACGATCCGCGAGCACTACGGAAAGCTCAAAGGTCTTAAACTCGTATACTTTGGAGATGCCCGCTACAACATAGGAAACTCACTTTGTATTGTTTGTTCAAAGCTTGGACTCAACCTCACTCTTTGTGCTCCAGAAAAATATTTCCCAAATAAGGCTCTTGTTGATGAATGCCAGAAGTGGTGTCAGGAAAGCGGAGCTTCAATCACACTGGAAAGTAATGTAGATAAGGCTGCTGCTGGAGCCGACATCATCTACACCGACGTCTGGGTAAGCATGGGTGAGCCGGATGCAGTATGGGCAGAGCGCATTGCAGACCTCAAACCATATCAGGTAAATGCAGAGGTTATGAAAAAGGCAAAGCCAACTGCAATCTTTATGCACGATCTGCCATCCTTCCATGATCTTAATACAAAAATTGGTAAGGAAGTAGGCGAGAAGTTCGGCCTTACCGCCATGGAAGTTACAGACGAAGTTTTTGAAAGCAAACAGTCTGTCGTTTTTGACGAAGCTGAAAACCGCATGCACACTATAAAAGCAGTCATTGCTGCTACATTAGGAAATAACTTTTAAAATAACATCACCGTTAAATACAAGTTCGTCAAGGCACGCTACGCTTAAAGCCTTGACAAACTTGTTTAATGGCTTTTTTTATGGAGGATAAAGCACATTATGATTATAACACTTATGAATGCTATTATAACTGTAGTAGGATCAGATAAAGTCGGAATCATCGCAAAGATTTCTCAGTACCTTTCAGACCATAAAATCAACATTGCCGATATCACTCAGACAATTCTTTCCGGCAACTTTGTAATGATGATGATGGTAGATTTTTCTGCTGCCGACATAGATATTGAAACACTCCGTTCAAGTATGAACTCTCTTGCCGAAGAAATGGGCGTAGAAATCAACATCATGAACGAA
>SAMEA3663299__coassemble_1716_pt1 | contig 6898 bp, 6 predicted proteins | sample SAMEA3663299__metabat2_high_PE_031 | metagenome-assembled genome bin SAMEA3663299 (sample SAMEA3663299) | pig gut metagenome | biome: pig gut; feature: pig-associated habitat; material: faeces | place: China | collected 2013 | reverse complement strand
CTCGCTCAAAATGCTCCACTGGAGCATTTTGCCGGCTTTCAGCCGTCGCTCCCTAAGTTCAGGGTGACAGGCTTACCTATTTTGCCTTCGCAATATCAATATTGATTCCGCTCAAGCCTACAAAAGCGCCGGCCTTTGCTTCGCTTGAATCCGGATGTGCAATGAGCCATTTGTTGCGAGCCCAGAGCAATTTGTCTTCGAAATCAATTTCTTTGATAGCAGGCTTTTCTGTGTTTGTGTCCTTTGGAAGAACGATAATTACACGGAAACCTTCCTTAGAAACTTCGCCATTCTTAACAGCAGTACAAGGTGCATAGTGAAGAGTTGTTTCATAAACCTGAACAACAGTTCCCTTTGGAACGTAGAAAGCTTCTACAGCGCTTGTGTTCAATTTTCCATTTTTTACAGACTGAAGTGGTGCAAGAAGAAGAACAATGTCATTAGAAGGAATGTTGAGCTCAGAACCACGGTGCCACTCAAGACAGTTGAGTTTTGTGTTGTTACCGTTGCAGTAACCAACCTGAATTGGCATTCCGCCGTAAGCGTTGTCGCTGAATTCTTTTGCAATTGGAAGAGCTTCCAATCCAGCATCGCCCGGCTCATAAATTACAGCATTGTCAGGCTTTTTAGTAGTTTCGTCCAGTTTCTTAAGGAGATCTGTTACATCATAACCTGTAAGAACCTTTCCATACTTTTCAAAACTGTGACTGAATACAGATTTAATACGCATGCTTTTTTTATACTCCTGAATCTCCGCTTTCGCGGCTGATTATTAAACGTTTTACAAATTCTTCAACGACCACAGCTGTTAAAAAATTTCGCAGAAACGCTCATTTTCATTTTATCACTAAGTATAAAATATTGCACTAATTATATTTTGAAAAACAAAAAATTTATCCTTAAAACTCAAATCGAAAACGTTGTAGTCAGAAACAGATTGCCGCATATAGAGATTTCTACAACTATTAAGAATAATCCTCGCTATTATTCAGGCTCGCTTTATACCATAATCTAAATCATGAAAAGATTATTCGAAAGCTATAAAGATTATTTTAGACTTGGCGCTGCAATCAGCGGAATCATTTTGATGAATGACGAAGAAAGAGCCGGACTCTACAATTTTATGAAAACCCGCTATGAAGACTTCAAAAAGAACTTTAAGCCTACACAGGAATTCCCCGAGTTCAAATTCCCAGAGCCTCAGCCCTTCCCAAAGGGCCGCATGCCGGATTACGAGCTTGCAGCAAATCAGTTTAACCTTGTAGTTGCCGAAAATGAATGTAAGATGGACTCAATTTACCGCCTGGATTCGGATGGCAAGCCGTTTTTTGATTTTAAGGCCGCCGACCGCCTCCGCGATTTTGCAAAGGCAAACGGCCAGGATATGCGCTGGCACACTCTGGTCTGGCATAATCAGTCACCTAAATGGATTTTCGAAAATGAGGACGGTAGCAAGGTTAGCCGCGAGGTGCTCGAAGAACGCCTTAAGAACTATATCTTCACCGTGGGAGAACGTTACCGCGACGACATCTGCTCAGTAGACGTTGTAAACGAATGTATTTCCGACAAAAACTTTATTCTCCGCGATGGGGCAGACCGCTCTCAATGGTTCGACATTCTGGGCCCAGACTATGTAGACAAAGCCTTTTTCTGGGCAAAGGAAGCCTTTCCAAAATCAAGCCTGGTAATAAACGACTATAACCTGGAGATGGTTGCTGGTAAGCGCGAAGGAATGTACAAGCTTTTAAAAGGAATGCTTGAGCGTGGAGTTCCGGTAGACACCGTTGGTCTTCAGATGCACATCAACATTGAACATCCGCCGGTAAGCGAAATCGAAAAGACAATCGAGCTTTACGGTAGCCTCGGCCTCAAGGTTATTGTAACCGAAATGGAAATTTCTATGTACGCAGACCGCGAGCAAGACAAGGGCATTTTTGAAGAGCGCAAGGAATACACACCAGAACTCCTTGAAAAACAAGCCGCCCGCTACGCCGAAATCTTCGAATGCTTCAAAAAAGAAGCCCGCGCCGGCATCCTAAAAGACGTAATCCTCTGGGGCATCACCGACCGCATGAGCTGGAAAAATAACTTCCCAGTTCCAGGCCGCACCGACGCCCCACTTCTCTTTGACGGAGAAGGTAAGCCTAAGCCTGCCTTTGATAAATTGTGTAGAGACTAAATATTTTGTAAAATAGCAGGAATTATCGACGAATCCAGAATTTCAAAAGCAAAACACTTCTTACCTAAATCTTTCAGACTCGCTCCAATATGATAAAGCACCTTGTTATCAATTATCATAAAACGGTCGTGCATTTTTGTTGTATAGTTCAAAGTCAATGTCGGATATTGGGCATTAAATGTCTGTACATCCAGAGCAGAAACTTTTGTTTTCGGGTCAGTATAAATCGTCACGTTTACACCTTTCTGTTTTTTAGCAAGTCGCTGCAAGACAGATAAATCAACATAACCATCGATTATTATAATCTCCTTCTTTGCCGACTGAATAAAACTTTCAAATTTTACGTAGGTGTCAAAAATCTGCCCCTGAAAAAAAATTCCCTGCGTGTCCTTTACATTATACTTATCCATTAGGGTGAAAAGCTGGTCTATTTTCTTATCTGATTCATTTAGATGAATATCTGTTTCAATTTGATGTTGCCGTATTGATTTGAGTTCTGCAAAAATTTGTGAATTACTCTGAACAAAATGACGCATGGAAACAAAGGCCTTTACAATCTGAACACTTGCTTTTACTGCAGTTTCCGATTTTAGAACAGAAGCTAACATTGTGACTCCGTGTTCAGTAAAGACGAAAGGTTTTTTACGCAATCCCATTTTATCCGAACTTGATATCACAGTTTGTGATATCAAGTTTTCATCATACAAAGACTCTTTATTCAAGGTCGCAATTTGCGACCTTGAATAATTGGATATCACAATTTGTGATTTCCAATTTTCGAATTCGTCGTCATTCATTTGAAACATAAACTCTTTGGGAAATCTGTTAGTATTTCTTTTTACTGCCTGATTAAGAATACGAGTTTCCACCCCATAGAATTCAGCAATATCACGGTCAACCATCACCTGTACGCCGCGAATAACAAAGATTTTCTTTTCGATTTGTAAATTTGAAATTTCGTTTTCCATACCAACCATCCAAGAGAAAAGTATTTTCAGCACCAGTCCAACTTCAGGCCTGTATTGTGGTAAAAAAACGATGATAAAATATTAATACAATAGTAACCGCACATACTAATAAATGTTAATTCTTTGTTGGAAGTTGTCTTCTGTGCAGCAGATTTTATATTTATAATTTATAAATTTTCATCCGGAAAGTAAATATTAAATAACACTTTTCTAGTTTTGATTTAAAATCTTAATTTTTCGTTATATAATTTATACAAGAGGTAAAACTATGGCAAACTTAAAAGACGGCCTCAGTGCCGCAACAAAAGAATTAAGCGCATTCAAAAAGTTTATTTCACGCGGAAACGTGATTGATATGGCAGTCGGTGTAATCATCGGCGGCGCCTTTGGAAAAATTGTAACAAGTCTTGTAAACGACATCATCATGCCGCTCATCGGCCTTGCTTTGGGCAAAATCAACTTCGCCTCGCTCATGTTCAAAATCGGCGAAACAGAAATTAAATACGGTGCTTTTATTCAGACCATCGTAGACTTTTTGATTGTTGCCTTCTGCATTTTCGTGGTCATTCAGATTTTCGAAAAGTTCAAAAAGAAGGAAGCCGAAAAACCTGAGGAGCCGCCGGCAATCGTAAAATCAGACGAAGCAATCCTGCTTGAAGAAATACGCGACTTACTGAAGAGTAAATAAATTTGTGAAACGCACCTTTTGGCCGACCTAACTTGAGAATACTATCGTTAAGTCGGTTAAAAAATCTAAATTCCTATAAAAAACAAGGCTTTTTTTTCTGTTTCTTAGCATTGTTGACCGACTTAACGCGGAGTATTTGTGTTTAAGTCGGTCGAAAACAGTCTTTTCAGCGGAATGCAAAGGCTTTTTCCCATGATTTGCTTCTTCGCCACCCGACTTAACGCAGCATTTTTGCATTTAAGTCGGTAATTTTCAAGTTTTATACCGTAAATATGCTGTAATTATTGAGCAACCAGGAAACATAGCATACGGCAAAACGGTAAATTGAAAGAGCCTTTCCCCGGCGGGCGTCTCGGATTGCTTTGGCGGCAACTTTGTCTGCCTTTGCAAGGAAAGGAAAGTTTACTTTGCGGCCGTTCAGGTCTTCTTATATCATTTTCATAAAACGACTGCCTTTTATTTTAAATATTCCAAGAGCTGATTTTCATCACTCCAAGCAGCATTCCACACTGCTTTTTATTACAGGAGATTTTTTTCAATCCAACGGGCAACACCATCGTTTTCGTTTGAGGCGCAGACTTCGTTGGCAGACTCCTTTACTTCTGTGATTGCATTCTCCATGGCAAGGCCTTTTCCGCAAAGCTTTAGCATTCCGATGTCATTAAAATCGTCACCAAAGGTGGCGATTTTTGAAGCCGGGATATTCAGGTGGCGGCAGAGCTCTGTGATTGCTTTTTCTTTTGTCGCTCCTTTTTTGCTGAGCTTGTACCAGGGAATATCTGAAAATGGAAGATAATCTATTTCATCAAGACCAATGACAGAGGCAACTTTTTCTACCTTTTCCTTATCCAGACTTTTGATGCACATTTTCATGCAGGGTTCACGGAAATCAGAAAAATCGTTGTAGGTCCAGAACTTGTCGCCCAGCTCCTCGCGGGAATTTGAATAAAGGGCATGTTCGTTGTCGGCAGAAATAATCACATCCTTTCCAAATACCTCAAAAGCGGTCGTAATCAGCTTTCGGATTTCTTCAACGGAAAACTCGCAGTTGTAGATTTTTTTCCCCTTGTAATAAACCATGCCGCCGCCGTTTGTGATGAGAATATCCGGCTCAATGCCCTCAAGAAATTGTATTGCGTTTACTTTTGCGCGGGAGGTACAGATACCAAAAAGCAAGCCTTTTGCCTGAGCCTGCCTGATTGTTTCTTTTGTAAAATCTGAAATTGATTTGTCGTTGTGGAAGAGGGTTCCGTCGAGGTCTGAAAGAATTATTGAAATATTTTCCATATGTAATTATGGAGAAGTTCGTAAGAATTTTCAAGTGATTAAACAGGGATTCCGCATTATAAACGCTTATCCGTAATTTTGGCGCGAAGGAGCGGGGCGTGATTCAAAAACACTCTTTTTGTGGCTGCTGCGAAGCGGCAGTTCAATAGTTTCTATACCACAAAAAGCGTGTAGCGCATTATTGCGCGGTTTTGAATCACGCAACCGTGACTGGGAGCCAAAAATTCGAATTTTTGTTTATAATGCGGAAGCCCTGAGTGATTAAATGCGTTAGCGATGTGAAAGGCGCCGAAGGCGGCCACCGCAGCGCAGCGAGGAGGCTGGAGCGAAGCGGAACCTGGAACGTAGCGACCGGCGCCGAAGGCGCCGGTAACGCCCGAATTATTATTAACAATTAATTCTCTTGCAAGTTATTTTTTCTGAGTATAGGATATAAAAAACGCAAATCGCAAGGAGTTACCGTGTTCGATTTTAAATATTTTACACCTACAAAAGTTTTGTTCGGAAAGAATACCGAAAATAAAGTTGCCGACCTCATTCAGGAATTTGGCGGTAAAAAAGTTTTGATTCATTACGGCGGAGGAAGTGTTATCCGCTCGGGTCTTATGCAGAAGGTTACAGACAAGCTCGACACTGCCGGAATTAAATACGTAAAACTTGGCGGTGCTGTTCCAAACCCTCGTTTGAGCCTTGTATATGAAGGAATTGATCTTTGTAAAAAAGAAGGTCTTGATTTTATTCTGGCTCTCGGCGGCGGTTCTGCTATTGACTCTGCAAAGGCTATCGGCTACGGCGTTATGAATGACGGTGATGTCTGGGATTTGTATGATTATAAAAAACAGGCAAAGGCTTGCATGCCGCTGGGAGTAATTCTGACACTTGCCGCAACAGGAAGTGAAATGAGTGACTCTTCCGTAATCACAAAAGAAGAAGGTCTTGTAAAGCGAGGTTACTCAAGTGATTTCTGCCGCCCTCGTTTTGCCATCCTTAATCCGGAACTGACAATGACTTTACCAGACTATCAGACTGCCTGTGGCTGTACTGATATCATGATGCACACAATGGAGCGCTATTTTACAAACGGCGGAAACATGGAACTTACTGATTCTATGGCAGAAGCACTTCTCCGCACTGTAAAAGAAAACGCAAAAATTCTTGCCCGCGACCCTAAAAACTACGATGCTCGCGCAGAAGTTATGTGGGCCGGAAGTCTTTCACACAACGGGCTCACAGGCTGCGGCAACGACGGCGGCGACTGGATGACTCATAAGCTTGAGCATGAACTTGGCGGCCTTTACGACGTAGCCCACGGTGCCGGTCTTGCAGCAATCTGGGGAAGCTGGGCACGCTATGTTTATAAAAACTGCCTGCCACGTTTTAAGCGCTATGCCATCAATGTTATGGGTATTGCGCCAAATGCAGGCAGCGACGAAGAAATCGCCCTCAAAGGAATTGAAGCAATGGAAGACTTCTACCGCGAAATCAAGATGCCAACAAACCTTCGCGAGCTTGGCGTAAATGCAACTGATGATGACCTCAAGCTTATGGCTCACAAATGCGCTGTCGGCGTAAACGGCGGAAAAGGTTCTGCACGCTTCCTTAAAGAAGAAGATATGCTTGAAATCTACAAGATGAGCAGATAAAAAAGATGGGGTGACCAAAAAGTTTACCTTCTAGTGTCATTCCGAACTTGTTTCGGAATCTATAGACCTAAATGTAGAGTAGATGCTGAAACATAGGGAGCGACACTGCTATGCAGTGTAAAAACAGTCCAGT
>SAMEA3663299__coassemble_1553_pt1 | contig 7397 bp, 5 predicted proteins | sample SAMEA3663299__metabat2_high_PE_031 | metagenome-assembled genome bin SAMEA3663299 (sample SAMEA3663299) | pig gut metagenome | biome: pig gut; feature: pig-associated habitat; material: faeces | place: China | collected 2013 | reverse complement strand
CGCCTTTGACTATTAAATAATAGCACTTTTTGCAAACTATGAAAAGTGCTTTGACCTTTGATTGTAGAAAAAAAAGGATATAAGGTTTTGATGTATAAGTTATTGACATATACCCCGATAGGGTATATTTTAAAATTGCAAAATACCCCTGGTGGGTATAGGTAAGAGGTGAAAATGACAGAACTTTGTCCTCATTGTTCAGGAAAGCACAAAGAAAGGAAAGACTCAGAATATAAAGATTTGATGAACAGATTAAAACGAATCGAAGGCCAGGTTCGCGGAGTTGAAGGTATGCTGGAAGCAGATGCATATTGCACTGATATTCTTATTCAGGTTTCTGCAATATCAAGTGCCTTGAAAAGTTTTAATAAGGTTTTACTTGCTAATCATATGAAAACCTGTGTTGCCGAAGGAATCAGAAAAGGTGACGACTCTGTTATAGACGAATTTGTTCTTACATTACAAAAACTTATGAAGTAACTTTTTAGAGGAATGCTTATGGAACAATATAATGTTACAGGAATGAGTTGTGCAGCCTGTGTTGCCCGTGTTGAACAAGCAGTAAATTCTGTTGATGGAGTAAAAAGCTGCGCTGTAAGTCTGCTTACAAATTCTATGGGTATAGAAGGCAACGCATCGCCTGATGAAATTGTAAAAGCTGTTGAAAAAGCAGGTTATGGTGCAAGCCTGAAAAAGTCTTCTGGTAATGAAAAATCTCATGGTGGAAGACAGGCTTATGAAGATGAACTAAAAGATACTGAAACTTCAAAAATGAAAAAGAGGCTTATAGCATCAATTATTTTTTTAATTCCTTTGATGTATGTTTCTATGGGACATATGATGTGGAAGTGGCCGATACCTGATTTTTTCAATAGAAATCATCTTGCTATGGGGCTTTATGAACTTTTGCTTTCAGCTTTTGTAATGATAATAAATCAAAAGTTTTTTATAAATGGATTTAAAGGATTAATTCATAGAGCTCCTAATATGGATTCTCTTGTAGCTCTTGGTTCAGGTGCATCTTTTATCTACAGCGTGTTTGCACTTTTTGCTATGAGTAAAGCTGTTATTGATGGAAACTCTGAAAAAATCATGTATTACATGAATCAGCTTTATTTTGAATCAGCAGCAATGATTCTTACTTTGATTACAGTTGGAAAAATGCTGGAATCAAAATCAAAAGGTAAAACTACAGATGCACTAAAAGCTTTGATGAAGATGGCTCCAAAAACAGCAGTTATTGTTGAGGGGAGCGGAGTTGATAAGATTGAAAAAACAGTTCCAGTAGAGGAAGTAAAATCTGGAAATTATTTTGCAGTACGCCCGGGAGAAAGTATTCCGGTAGATGGAATTGTAATAGAAGGGGAAAGTGCCGTTAATGAAGCTGCCCTTACAGGTGAAAGTATTCCAGTTGAAAAACAGAAAGGAAGCAATGTTTCAGCTGCAACAATAAATACATCTGGTTATCTTTTATGTGAAGCTACACGTGTAGGTGAAGATACAACTCTTGCTGGTATTATACGTATGGTAAGTGATGCAGCTGCGACTAAAGCTCCTATTGCTAAAATTGCTGATAAGGTTTCAGGGATTTTTGTACCGGCTGTAATAAGTATTTCTCTTATAACTTTTATTGTATGGCTTCTTACAGGGCAAACAATTGGTTATGCAGTTGCACGCGCTGTTTCTGTTCTTGTAATCAGTTGTCCTTGTGCACTTGGGCTTGCAACTCCTGTTGCAATAATGGTTGGAAACGGTATTGGTGCAAAATCAGGTATATTATTTAAAACTGCTGCTGCCCAGGAAATGGCAGGTAAGACTCAAATTGTTGTTCTTGATAAAACCGGAACTATCACAAGCGGAAATATGCAGGTAACAGATGTAATTCCTGCTGAGAATATAAATAAAGACGATTTGCTTGAAACGGCTTATGCTCTTGAAGTAAAAAGTGAACATCCGATTTCGAAAGCTATTGTCGAATACACTCAAAAAAATCATATAAAACTTTTTGATACAAAAGATTTTGAAATTAAAGCTGGAAATGGATTACATGCAAAAATAAATGGGACAGACATTTATGGAGGAAATACAAATTACATTACTAAAGTATGTTCTGAAAAAAATATTCCAGTATCTGTCTTATCTGAAATTTCAAAACTTGCAGGTCAGGGGAAGACTCCGGTTCTTTTTGCAAAGGAAAATTCAATTCTTGGAATTATTGCAGTTGCAGATACCATTAAAGAAGACTCTGCACAGGCTGTTTCTGAACTGAAAGATTTAGGCATTCACACAGTAATGCTTACAGGCGATAATGAAATAACTGCAGGTGAAATTGCTTCGCAAACTGGTGTAGATGAAGTTGTAGCTGGTGTATTACCAGATGGAAAAGAAGCGGTAATCAGAAAGCTGATGGAAAAAGGAAAAGTAACAATGGTAGGGGATGGTATAAATGATGCACCTTCTCTTACCCGTGCAGATCTTGGAATTGCAATTGGTGCTGGTACTGATATTGCTATAGATGCGGCAGATATAGTTTTGATGAAGGGTAGTCTTCTGGATGTATCTGCTGCAATCAGACTTTCGCGTGCTGTAATCAAAAATATTCATGAAAATCTGTTCTGGGCATTTTTTTACAATGTAATTGGAATTCCACTGGCTGCCGGCTGTTATGTCTCTCTTTTTGGCTGGACTTTGAATCCGATGTTTGGGGCTGCAGCAATGGGACTTTCCAGTTTCTGTGTAGTTTCAAATGCCCTGCGCCTGAATTTTTTGAAAATTTACGATTACAGGCACGATAAAAAAGTAAAGCATCCCGTTACGGGAAAACTGATAAATAATGAAAATCAAAGCAGGGAGTTAATTATGACAATTTCTGTAAAAGGTATGATGTGTGAACATTGTGAAATGCATGTAAAAAAGGCACTTGAAGCAGTTGATGGAATTAAATCTGCTACTGCTTCTCATAAAGATGCTCTTGTTACTATCGAAACTTCAAAAGCAGTTGATGAAAAGCTTATCAAGACTGCTGTAGAAGATGCAGGTTACGAGTATGCAGGAATAATAGCTTAAATATTTTCCTGCAAAAAAGCTTCAGCTTCATTGTCTCCGCCGGTTGTAGAGTAAAAGTATGGAGTTTCCGCATCGAATTCGCCGGCGCAGGTGTCAACCATTTTGAAGGAACGCGGTGGGTAGAGAAGAGATGCTGAAACAAGTTCAGCATGACGAGTACTGTCGGCAAGACGAGTACTGTCACCCTGAACCTTCGCGGCACAGCCGCTCGGAGACTCGCTAAAAACAGTCCGCTGGACTGTTTTTTCACTGCTAACGCAGTGTCGCTCCCTATGTTTCAGGGTCTCTGCTTCCATTGTTACTATATTTACCAGCTTGTCCAAAAACCATTCATCAATCTTAGTTATGCTATGAATCTCTTCAACTGTCATGAGTTTTCGTTTAAGGGCCTGGTAGATTGCAAAAATTCTCTGGTCAGTGCACTGGGCAACCCGCTCGCAGATTTTTGCATCGCCTTCTTTTTCAAAAGCCGGCAGGTTCAAATCTTTTACGCCAACTTCAAGTCCTCGGGCTGCTTTCAAGATTGCCTCTTCAAAGTTCTGACCTATTGCCATAACTTCGCCGGTTGCCTTCATCTGAGTACCGAGCTTGCGGGACGCATAAACAAATTTATCAAAAGGAAACTTCGGCATTTTTACAACAACGTAGTCGAGAACCGGTTCAAAGCAGGCCTTGGTTTTCTTTGTTACAAAGTTTGGAATCTCGTCCAGGGTAAAGCCTACAGCAATCAGAGCTGCTACCTTTGCAATAGGATATCCTGTTGCTTTTGATGCCAGGGCTGACGAGCGGGAAACGCGAGGGTTTACTTCGATTACCGAATATTCAAAAGAACCCGGATTCAGGGCAAACTGGCAGTTACAGCCACCTTCTATTTCAAGAGCACTGATGATGTTCAGGGCGGCACTTCGCAGCATCTGATATTCTTTATCTGCAAGCGTTACGGTTGGAGCAATTACAATTGAGTCACCTGTGTGAATGCCGACCGGATCAAAGTTTTCCATTGAGCAGACGGTGATTACGTTTCCGGTTGAATCACGCATTACTTCAAACTCAACTTCCTTCCAGCCGGAAATACATTTTTCTACAAGAATCTGATGAATAGGCGAGCGGTGAAGTCCATTGTGAGCAATTTCGTCTAACTCACGTTCGTTAGTTACAATTCCGCCGCCGGTACCGCCAAGGGTAAATGCCGGGCGGATAATTGCTGGAAAGCCGATTACGTTGTGAATGAAGTCTGCAGCGGCCTCGTAAGTTGTAACTACCTTTGAAGGGATACAAGGCTCGCCGATTGCTTCCATAGTGTCCTTAAATATCTGGCGGTCTTCTGCCTTGTCGATTGTTTCAGGGCGGGCACCAAGCAGTTGAACATTATGTGAGGCGAGGAAGCCGGACTTTGCCAGTTCCATACTAAGAGTGAGTCCAGTTTGTCCGCCAAGAGTAGAAAGCAGGCTATCCGGTTTTTCTTTTTCGATTATTCTTTCAAGTGTTCGCAGTGTAAGTGGTTCAAGGTAGATTTCGTCTGCCATGTAATGGTCTGTCATCAGAGTTGCAGGGTTTGAGTTTACAAGGCAAACTTCAAGCCCAAGAGATTTAAGGGCTTTGCAGGCCTGGTTTCCGGCATAGTCAAATTCCGCTGCCTGTCCGATGATGATTGGACCAGAACCGATTACCATTACTTTGTGGATATTCTTATTTAGTGGCATAGCAGTTTATTTCTCCTTGTAATTCAGAACTTGTTTCAGAATCTATTATCATTTTCAAGAATCTGTCGAATAAAAAGTTTGTATCGTGAGGGCCGCCACAGGCTTCCGGATGGAACTGAACGCTGAAGGCCGGGATGTCGGTGTAAGTGATGCCTTCAACCGTTCCGTCGTTTACGTTGAAAAAAGATATTTTTGCGTATGGCGGAAGTGAAGTATTTTCTACTGCGTAGCCGTGGTTCTGGCTTGTAATGTAGACACGACCGGTTTCTGTGTCTTTGCACGGGTGGTTTCCGCCGCGGTGTCCGTATTTGAGTTTGCTTGTTCTACAGCCGCGGGCCAGGGCCAGCATCTGGTGACCAAGACAGATCCCAAAGATTGGTATAACTCTGGTGGTTGAGCCGTCAGCGGTGGTTGAGTAGGCCGAAGGCCGTATCGAAACCACCTGCTTATTGTATTCACACAGTTTTCTAATTTCTTCAATAACCCCAGTATTTTCTGCAGGGTCGCCCGGGCCGTTACTGAGCATGATTCCGTCGGGATGCATTTTGAGTACTTCTTCTGCAGTGGTATTGTAAGGAACTACGGTAACCTTACAGCCGCGTTTTTCGAGCTCGCGCTGAATGTTGAGCTTGGCGCCGAAGTCGAAGAGAACTACGTGGGGGGCGTTGCGGGGGTGCTCCCCCGCAGAGAGGGTAGCGTAAGCCACCGCAGGCGAAGCCGAGGAGGCTGGAGCGCAGGGAGAGACTTCTCCCTCCTTAGTCTGAACTAACTTTACTGCATCGGTGATTTTGTAGTCTTTGATTTTTGCCAGAAGTTCTTGTGGGCGGAGATTTTCTGCGTTTTTTCCGCTTACTATCATTCCGTTCATGACTCCGGATTCTCGCAGACGCTTTGTGAGGGAACGGGTGTCTATACCACAGATGCCGATGATACCCTGGGCTTTAAGAAAGTCGTTGAGCTGGCCTGAACAGCGGAAGTTTGAAGGCTGCTCGCAGAGTTCGCGTACGATGTAGCCGCGCACCCAGGATTTTTTGCTTTCGTAGTCCACCGGGATATCGCCGTAATTTCCGATGAGGGGGAAGGTCTGTGTGACTATCTGGCCGTAATAGCTTGGATCGGTGAGTGTTTCGAGGTAGCCGGTCATTCCAGTTGTAAATACTGTTTCGCCGATTGTTGAGCCTGTTGCTCCAATTGATTTTCCTTCGAATACTGTTCCATCTGCCAGAATTAAAAACGCCTTCATTGTAACTCCTGGTGGTTTCGACAGGCTCAACCACCGAAAAAAAAGGCGTTCATTCCATCTGGGGACAATAATTCCTCACATCGAATGAACGCCTTTGTTCTTTTATGTTATACAGCGTATGAAAAATATCGTCAATAGATATTAGTAGTATTTATTAGTACTACTATTGACATTTTGCAATAATATAGTTAAAACAGACTAACGGCAAAGAGGTCGTAGATATAAATTTCCTCAGGGGACTTATGTCTACGACCTCTTTTTTTTTGTCTGGAGGCGGAAATTGAAGTTTACAAAAATGCATGGTTGTGGAAACGACTATATTTATTTTGATTGCACTAAAAGTGATTTTCCGGGTGGGGCAGAAGGCGAATGTAAGGCAGCAATAAAATTGTCTGACCGTCATTTTGGAATCGGCGGAGACGGAATCATCATTATAAAAAAAGGCATTAAAGCTGATTTTGAAATGGTTATGTATAATGCGGACGGAAGCAGAAGCCAGATGTGTGGTAATGGAATCCGCTGTGTGGGAAAGCTGGTTTATGATGCGGGTTACACAAAAGGACATGAGTTTACCGTTGAGTCAATGGGCGCCGTTAAGCTTTTGACTGTTGTTGAAGGCGAGCGAGGTGACAGGCAGACTAGACTTTCTGTTGATATGGGAAAGCCGATTCTTGCTGCTTCGAAAATACCTGTGGCGGTGGTTGAGTGCTCGCGAAGCGAGTGTATCGAAACCACTGGTGACTCTGAGGTGGTTTCGATACGACCTTCAGTCTACTCAACCACCGTAATTTCCTATCCGCTGACAATTGGTGGAATTAAATATCAAACAACCTGCGTTTCAATGGGAAACCCTCATGCGGTTGTTTTTATAGACAAAAAGCCAGCTGATTTTCCTGTGTGCGAAATTGGTCCGCTTTTTGAAAAAAATGCTTTCTTCCCGGAACGTACAAACACCGAGTTTGCATACGTTGAAGACCGTCGCACAATCTGGATGCGCGTTTGGGAGCGTGGAACCGGCGAGACTCTTGCCTGCGGAACTGGAACCTGTGCAACGGTCGTTGCGGCAATTTTGAATGGTCTTGTTGATGCAGGTGAGAAAATTACCGTGCATCTGCTGGGCGGCGATCTGGAGATTGTTTGGAGTGGTCGGGAAGAAGACAGCGTCTTCATGACCGGTCCGGCAGAGACGGTATTTACAGGGGAAATTGAATTGTAAGTAATAGTGATTTCGATACGGCCTTCGGCCTACTCAATCACCGGAGGTTGAGTAGACACAAAGTGTCGTATCGAAACCACCTTCAATAGGAGAACTAATTATGAAAATCAACAAGAACTTTTTAGACCTTGAGGCGTCTTATCTTTTTTCAACTGTAAACAAAAAGACC
>SAMEA3663299__coassemble_1529_pt1 | contig 7511 bp, 5 predicted proteins | sample SAMEA3663299__metabat2_high_PE_031 | metagenome-assembled genome bin SAMEA3663299 (sample SAMEA3663299) | pig gut metagenome | biome: pig gut; feature: pig-associated habitat; material: faeces | place: China | collected 2013 | reverse complement strand
CTTTAATGTGAACCTGACGGTTAAGAATCAAATCTGATCCCTGAACATCCAGCGTTCCGTCTGCCAATGGAGTAACCTTACCTACCTGACCTTTAATATAGTGAACACCATACTGTTCAACTGCACGGCGATAGAACTCATCAAAGAGTTTACCTGGAGTACGAACATCAATATAGAATACTGTAATGTTAGTATCAGGATAGTGATCGCGAGGAAGGATTGCATGTTTTGCTGTATACATACAACAAACTTTTGAACAATATTCATGGCCTTTTTCTGCATTTGCCGAACAGCGTGAACCAACACACTGAACGAATACGATAGTCTTAGGCTCTTTTCCGTCTGAAGGGCGGAGAAGGTGACCGTTTGTAGGACCAGAAGCATTGCAGAGACGTTCGAATTCCAAAGATGAAACAACGTCCGGGCTCTGGTTGTAAGCGTATTCATCAAATCTTTCAAGAGAAATAGGATTGTAACCTGTTGCTACAATGATTGCACCATACTTCTCTGTAATAATTTCTTCTTTCTGATCAAACTTGATAGCGCCTGCTGCACATGCTTTTTCACAGAATCCACAAACGTTATCTTTGCCGTTTGCAAGTCCCTTCATGTGCAGACAGTAATTAGCATCAATGTTTGCAACCTTTGGAACAGCCTGGGCAAATGGAATATCAATTGCCTTGCGATTGTTCAAACCAAGGTTGAATGCGTTTGGAACCTTCTTGTTAGGACATTTTTCGATACAAGCACCACAACCTGTACACTTTGTTTCATCAACATAGCGTGGATGACGTTTAATATCGATCTCGAAGTTTCCGATGTAACCTGAAACTCTGCAAACTTCAGAAGCTGAAAGAATGCGGATGTTAGGATTCTGGCTTACTTCTGTCATCTTTGGAGTTACGATACAAGATGCACAGTCCAAAGTAGGGAAGGTTTTATCGAGTTTTGCCATCTTACCGCCGACAGTGTAGTCTTTTTCTACAATGTCTACAGGGAAGCCGGCATCTGCGATGTCGAGGGCAGCTGTAATTCCGGCAATACCACCACCAATTACTAAAGCACGCTTTGTCATTGGAGTTTCACCTGCAATAAGAGGTGTGTCAAGGATTGTCTTTGCGATTGCAGCTTTACCAAGAGCAATGGCCTTTTCTGTAGCCTGCTCCATATCTTTCATTACCCATGAAGTCTGTTCACGGATATTTGCAACTTCAACTTTATATGGGTTGAGACCAGCGCGTTCTGCGCATGAACGGAAGGTTTTTTCGTGCATACGTGGAGAACATGAACAAAGAACAACTCCTGTAAGCTTGTCGTCTTTGATATGGTCTTCAATCATTTGCTGACCGGCAGAAGAACACATGTATGTGTAGTGGGTTGAGAAAACAACTCCGTCTACCTTTCCAAGCTCTTCTGCAACTTTAGCTACGTCAACTGTTCCGGCAATGTTAGTACCACAGTGACATACAAATACACCAATTCTTTCCATTTTCTATGTCACTCCTTATTTCTTGTACTTTCTGAATGCACTAACGATAGCCTGCTGAGGCATGTCGTCATCCAGATGCTCTGGAACCTGAACAGGGTCGAGTCGGTGAGGACCGCGCTGACCTTCAACATATGCTCTTACACCGTCAATCAATTTTGCAGGTTCAACCTGGCGTGGACAACGCTCAAGGCAGGCAAAGCATGAAAGACATGCATAGATTGATTTAGACTGCAAAAGTGGCTCAATGTCGCCGTTTTCTACCATCTGAACAAACTGATGTGGATGATATTCCATAGCATCGTAGTTAGGGCAGGTAGCAGAACACTTTCCGCAGACCATACATTTCTTAGGATTTACACCGCTCTTCTGGAGGATGATTTCTTTAGTCAAATCTGCTTCCATTATTTTTCCTCCTTAAGACCGAGGGCTTCTGCAAGCAGTTCTGTAAAGTAAATTACATCGAGCTTAGAATCACCCTTATTCTTAATAAGATTATAGCGGCAGAGAGGACATGAGGTTACAAGGAAATCAGCTCCCATATCTTCTGCATTTGAAAGAATCTTCTTAGTTCTGTTTTTTGGGATTGACTCGTCTTCAAACATTGTGTAGGCACCGCAGCACTCGTTTCTCTGAGCATAGATAACTGGAGTTGCACCGATTGCCTTGATAAAGTCTTCGATAAGCTGTGGATTTTCAGGATCATCCAACTGAAGAACTTTGCCAGGTCTCAAAAGAAGACATCCGTAATAAGCACCAATTTTCTTGCCAGTGAAAGGCTTTTTTACTGCTGCTTTTACCTTGTCCCAGCCTACAACATCGCGCAGGATTTCGAGATAGTGAAGAACTTTTGTCTCACCATGATACTCAATCTCGTCCTGTTTGAGATAATTATTCACCTTGAAGGATACAAACTCGTCTGTTGCAACATCGTTATTAACCTGTTTAAGAACGTTGTAGCAGGCAGAACAGAGAGTAACCAAGTCATGTCCGGAATCGCGGGCATTTGCCAATGCACGGACAGAAGAAAGCTTAGAAGCAATCTCGTCTTTTGCCATAGGGTATTCACCCCCACAGCACTGCCATTCAGGAATTTCTTCAAGTGTGAATCCTAACGCTTCCGCAGACTTACGAGCCCAGATATCAAGGTCAGTGGCCTTATTCTTGAGCGTACAGCCTGGAAAATAAGAATATGTCATACTTGCTCCCATATAATATATGTTTGACTTATTAATCTTTGAATTGGATAAATTTTACCGAAATTACACCAATTATCCATTCAGTATAAACTCTTTTTAAGAATTTGTGAAGATTAAAAATAGAGGGATTTGTGTTTATTATAGATATTAAATTTTATTTATCTATATAATGAATCCTAAAATCATGAAAACAATAAAAGAGCAAATCCAGGCCAGAATACACTGCCATGCAACCAGTAAAATAGCCCATTTAGTTCCAAGTTCTCGCTTTACAGATGCAATTGCAGCAATACAAGGTGTGTAAAGAAGACTGAATACAAGAAGACTTACAGAAGAGCGAATTGTAAGTGCTGCTGTAAGTTGACCAGAAAATAGTATTTTCATTGTTGAAACAACACTTTCTTTTGCCATAACACCGGAAATAAGAGAAGTACAGATTCTCCAGTCGCCGAGTCCAAGCGGTCTCATAACAGGCTCAAGCAGTCCTGCAATCATAGCAAGTATGCTTTGCGAAGAATTATCTGTAAAATTGAGTTTTGGAGTAAAACTTTGTAAAAACCAAATAATAATTGTTGCAATAAAAATTACTGTAAAAGCTCGTTCAAGAAAATCTTTTGCCTTTTCCCAAAGAAGCTGTGCAGTATTTCTGATACTTGGTAAGCGGTAATTTGGAAGCTCCATAACAAAAGGTACAGGCTCACCTTTGAACAATGTTTTTCGATATAACAAAGCAGCAAGTATTCCAATAATAATTCCGAATACATAAAGGACTGTCATAATTAAGCCGCCTCGTCCAGGGAAAAAAGCAGCCGTAAAGAAGGCATAAATCGGGAGTTTTGCAGTGCAGCTCATAAATGGTGTAAGAAGAATTGTCATTTTTCGGTCGCGTTCACTAGGTAAAATTCGTGTAGACATAATTGCCGGAACTGTACAGCCAAAACCTATCAAAAGTGGGACAATGCTGCGACCAGAAAGACCAATCTTACGAAGCAGTGTATCCATAACAAAAGCTACTCTGGCAATATAACCTGAATCTTCCAGAAGCGAAAGAAAAAGAAATAAAGTAACAATTACAGGAAGGAAAGAGAGAACACTTCCTACTCCTGCAAAAATACCATCTATAATAAGAGCATGTAGAACTTCATTTGTTCCGATTGTAGTAAGACCATTATCAATAAAATGAGTTAATGCTTCTATTCCATTTTCAAGAAGTCCCTGAAAAAAAGCTCCAATTACATTAAAAGTAAGGAAAAATACACATGCCATGATTATAATAAAGAAAGGAATAGCTGTATATTTTCCTGTTAAAAGAGAATCAATTTTTTGAGACCTTACTCGTTCACGACTTTCGTGCGGATTATGAACAGTCTGGCTGCAAACATTTCTGATATATGAATAGCGCATGTCTGCAATGGCGGCACTTCGGTCAAGTCCGCGTTCGTTTTCCATTTGAAGGGCAATATGTTCGAGAGTTTCTTTTTCATTCAAGTCCAGGTCTAACTGATGTACAATTCGTTTATCACCTTCAAGAAGTTTGCTTGCGGCAAAACGTACAGGAATTCCAGCTTTATCTGCATGATCCTGTATAAGATGAATTACTGCATGCAGAGCACGATGAACAGCGCCACCGCTATCATTTTCATCACAAAAATCCTGACTAAGAGGCTTTTCCTGAAAATGTGCAACATGAATCGCATGTTTTATAAGTTCATCAACACCCTGATTTTTGGCTGCTGAAATTGGAATGACAGGAACTCCAAGCAGCTCTTCCATTTTATTTACATCAATAGAACCACCGTTGCCTGTAACTTCATCCATCATATTCAGGGCAATTACCATAGGAAGATCCATTTCAAGAAGCTGCATGGTAAGATAAAGGTTTCTTTCGATGTTTGTTGCATCAACTATATTTATAATTCCTTTAGGCTTTTCATTTAATACAAAGTTTCTGGAAATGATTTCTTCACTGGTGTAGGGAGACATTGAATAAATGCCAGGTAAGTCTGTTACAAGTGTATTTGAATGACCACGGATTTCACCGTCTTTACGGTCTACTGTAACTCCTGGAAAGTTTCCTACATGCTGATTTGAGCCGGTCAGCTGATTGAAAAGGGTAGTTTTACCACAGTTTTGATTTCCAACAAGAGCATAGGTAAGTATTGTATTATCTGGAAGAGGATTTTCGTCATATTTTGTATGAAAGCGTCCACCTTCACCAAGGCCTGGGTGTTCTGTAGATTTTTTTGACTTATTTATGTTACTTGTTTTTTTATTTAATTCTGTTTTGTTTAAGTCAGTTGATATTTGATTAACTTCAATTTTATCAGCATCATCAAGACGCATTGTAAGTTCATATCCATTTACATCTAACTCAACAGGATCTCCCATAGGAGCAAGTTTTACTTTTGTAATTGTTGTTCCGGGAATTACTCCCATATCGAGAAAATGCTGTCTTAATTCACCGTTGCCACCGGTTTTAATAATGCTTGCCGAAGCTCCGATTGGTAAATCTTTTAATGTCATGTTTTTAAGCCCTATAATATTAAGTTACATTCTGATTATACGATTCTTAAAGAAATCAACAACAGCGGCTTTTATTTCATCCGGAGATTTACTTTTAAGTATGTAACCATCTGGTTTAAATTCCATTGCGTTTATTACGCTTTGTCTGTCACTATTGGCAGTAAGAAAGATTACAGGAAGATGAACAAGAAGATAAATAGAATAGTTTGGAAGATTATCAATTTGACTTTCTGTTGGAGAATATACTTTAATATCACAGCAACAATAATTTAATTGATTTATGATATTTTTAACAACCAGACGCGACTGGTCTCCAACAATATAAAGTTCATCAATCATTATCTATTGCTCCATTCTGAAAGTAGATTTCTTAATTCCTTGAGATCCACGTTTTTAATGCTTTTACAGAAGAAAGAAAAGATGATAACATCTGTTTTTAATTTGTCTGAGCCTCTTGTTCAAGAGCCTGAATAAGAAATTCATCAGAACTCAAACCTGTTGATATTCCAATAGGTCGCTGAGTATTAGCTGCTGTAAGTCCATATATATCTTTCGATGAACCTAAACCGGCCCGCTGTTGCAGTCCGGTATTAACGGTTCTTCGATTTTAGGCTTTTGGGAATGCCATAGCTTCTGGTTTAAATACTTTATCAAATTCTGCAGCTGTAAGGAAACCGAGTCCTACACAGGCATCTTTGAGAGAGATATTTTCATCAAAAGCTTTGTGAGCTGTCTTAGCAGCGTTTTCGTAACCAATATAAGGGTTTAATGCCGTTACAAGCATTAAAGAGTTATAAAGATTATGATGCATTTTGTCTTTGTTAGCCTTAATTCCAACAGCACAGTTCTTGTTGAATGAAAGCATAGCCTCTGCAAGAAGACGGGCAGACTGAATAAAATTATATGCAATTACAGGCATAAATACGTTTAATTCAAAGTTACCCTGAGAAGCAGCAAAACCGATTGCAGCATCGTTACCCATTACCTGAACAGCAACCATAGTAACTGATTCGCACTGAGTTGGGTTTACTTTTCCCGGCATGATTGATGAACCTGGTTCATTTTCAGGAATATGGATTTCTCCAAGACCGTCACGAGGACCAGAAGCAAGCCAGCGAACGTCGTTAGCAATTTTCATCATATCTGCGGCAAGAGCTTTAATTGCTCCGTGTGCATATACCAATTCATCTTTTGAAGTGAGGGCGTGGAACTTATTAGGTGCTGTTACGAATTTCTTTCCTGTAAGTTCAGAAACGCATTCAGCAACTTTTTTGTCGAAGCCCTTTGGAGTGTTCAATCCAGTTCCTACAGCTGTTCCACCAAGAGCAAGCTGCTTTAAGAATGGAAGTGAAGACTGGAGCATTTTTTTATCCTGTTCAAGAGAAGTTCTCCAGCCTGAGATTTCCTGACCGAATGAAATAGGTACAGCATCCTGAAGATGTGTACGGCCAGATTTTACAATCTTCATGTTTTCTTTTTCGAGCTTTTTGAAGGTCTCTACAAGAGTATCGATTGCAGGGAAGAGCTTATCTTCGATTGCATATACTGCTGAAATGTGAAGGGCAGTTGGGAAGGTGTCGTTTGAAGACTGGCTCATGTTGATGTCATCGTTTGGATGACAGATTTTTTTACCGGCTATTTCGTTAGCACGGTTTGCGATAACTTCGTTAGCATTCATGTTACTCTGGGTTCCAGAACCTGTCTGCCATACAACGAGAGGGAAGTGGTCGTTGAGTTTACCTGCAATTACTTCGTCACAAGCCTTGTTGATAGCGTTGAGCTTTTCTTTTGTCATTTTTTCAGGCTTGAGTGCGTTGTTTGCCATAGCGGCTGCCTTTTTGAGGTAACCGAAAGCCTTTGTTATTTCACGTGGCATTGTTTCAATGCCTACACCAATTTCGAAGTTCTCGTGGCTGCGTTCTGTCTGAGCTCCCCAGTATTTATCTGCAGGAACTTTTACTTCGCCCATAGAGTCATGTTCAATTTTGTATTCCATAATATATTCCTTAAAATAGTAACAGGATGAACAAGATGTACACGATATTAAAGATAATTATATCTTTTAATATCTATTTTATCCTGTTTATCTTGTTTTATAAATTAAAAATTTATACTCCTTAAAATAGTAACAGGATGAACAAGATGTACAGGATGTAAAAGATAACTATCTTTTTTTTATGTCCTTATATATCCTGTTTATCTTGTTTTTAAATTAAAAGTTTATACTCCTTAAAATATTAACAGGATGAACAAGATGTACACGATATTAAAGATAACTATATTTTTTAATATCCTTTATATCC
>SAMEA3663299__coassemble_1412_pt1 | contig 8094 bp, 6 predicted proteins | sample SAMEA3663299__metabat2_high_PE_031 | metagenome-assembled genome bin SAMEA3663299 (sample SAMEA3663299) | pig gut metagenome | biome: pig gut; feature: pig-associated habitat; material: faeces | place: China | collected 2013 | reverse complement strand
CCGTCGTCAATTATTCTGATTTTGTCGATACCGCCGCCGCAGATTTCTACAGTAATACTGCTGGCTCCGGCGTCTATGGAGTTGTCCATAAGCTCCCGGATTATTGCGTTGGGGCGGTCGATTACTTCTCCGGCAGCAATTTTTCTTGCTACTTCGGGATTCAGAGTGCGGACAGGTTTTTCTTGGCTCATTTTCTGGTTCCGTTTACTTCGCCATCGTCGCTGAAAAGATCCATTTGAGGCGGATTATCCTTTGTCATAGGATTTGGCTCATTCATAAGAATCTGGATTTTTCCTTCAATTTCATCCAATTGTTTTTCCATACCGGAAGCAAGTTTGATGCCTTCTTCGAAGTCTTTAAGGGCATCTTCGAGCGAGATGTCGCTGCGTTTGATATCTGATGTAAGCTGTTCTAATTTCTGTAAATTTTGTTCAAATGAATTCACTGTTTTCCTCTTTAATCTCAATAAACTTAATATTTGGCTTTCATCGGAAAAGCACACTCCGATGACGCCAACTGTCTTTTTATAAAATCAATGTCATTCTATTTGAACAACATTTGCAGTAATCTTTCCAAGTGCCGGTGTTATAAAGAGTTTGTCATCAACTTTCACGGCAGCAGCGTCCCGCACGACTTTTCCGTTGGCATCGGTAACCATTGAATAGCCGCGGTCGAAGATTGTCTGCGGGCTTGCATTTTCCAAAACTGTTCGGCTTTGTGCTATGCGAACACGGAGGTCTCGGATTTTATCCTGTAAGTTTTGTGGTAAGGCTTCGCGGGCAGCGGCGAAACGGTTTAAAAGCGGCTGCTGGATATTGCGGAAGCGGACTTCGAGGCTTTCGGGATTAAAGGCTTTTACCATAAGTCGGGTGTTTTTTATTCGGGCGGAAATTGTATCGTAAAAGCCTGTTTTATAGGCGGCGAGATTTTGTTTGAGGTCGGCCAGCAGCGGTACGGCCATTTCTGCTGCGGCGGATGGGGTTGGAGCGCGGCGGTCTGCTGAATAATCACACAAAGCCCAGTCAATTTCGTGTCCAACGGCACTTATGGTTGGAATGCGGGAAGCGGCAACAGCACGTACAACACTTTCCTCACTGAAAGGAAGCAGGTCTTCTAGAGAACCGCCGCCTCGTCCAACAATCAGTACATCACAAAGCTCATAAAAATTTGCAATTTCAATCATTTTACAGATTGTCTGGGCGGCACCTTCTCCCTGAACTATAGCCGGAAGAACAATAATGTTTATTCCAGGATTTCTTCTTTTAGTTACATTCAATATATCACGGATTGCTGCACCTGTCGGGCTTGTAACAACACCTATTGTATGGGGATAGAGAGGCAGAGGCTTTTTTCGGTTTTCATCAAAAAGACCTTCGGCAGCCAGTTTTCTTTTTCGCTCTTCCAGCATCTGAAGAATATTACCGGCGCCCGCAATTTCCATAGTATTTACTATTATTTGGTAATTTCCCTGAGGTGCGTAAACTGAAAGACTTCCGGTACAGCGAACCTTGTCACCGTCTTTTGGGCGAAAGTTCAGTCTCATAGCGGCACCGCGGAAAATAACTACTTTTATCTGGGCATTATTGTCTTTGAGGGTAAAATAGATGTGACCTGCCGCACTTGGTCTCCAGTTGGAAATTTCACCTTCTATTGTGATTGTACGGAAAGAAGTTTCTAAAATTTCTTTGATTAAGTCTGTAATCTGCGAAACGCTGAAAACAATATTTTGTGGCAAATCTGCTGCGTTCATTTTTCCCTCATGATATTATGTCATTGCCGTGCTTGACACGGCAATCTAAATATCTGGATTATCGGGTCAAGCCCGATAATGACATGCTAGTCTGTTTTTCAATAATTTCAACTTACCTTATTTTATTAACTTATTCAATGAAATGCCGATAAAGAATTTGATGAAAACCATAATTATTTTTTATTCCGAAGACTCAAAATATGCTTCAGAAAAAGCTTTTAACGGCAAATCAGCAATAGAACTGACTGGTGATTGGGCAAAAAGCCTGAATTTTTCAGTATTTACGTTAAAATCTGCTTCACTTACAGAACTTTTATCAGATATGAAAAAGCTTTGCGACGAAAATCAGGCAGATACAGTACTTTTTTCTTATAATGATCTTCCATATCTTAATCAGTCTCTGGCTCAGAAAATTCTTAATTCCCATATCGAATATAAATCAGAATATACCTTTGCAGACGGATATCCTTATGGTTTTGCTCCAGAAGCTTTAAATGCCGGAACAATAGGAATACTGGCTGAGTTTTCAAAAACAAGTCAAAAAACTCTTGGCGATTCTCCTGTTAGCAGGAATGCAATCTATAATCTTATTAAAACTGATATTAATTCTTTTGATGTAGAAACAATTATTGCCGATACTGACTGGCGTCTACTACGTCTGGCTTTCCATTGTGGTAAAAAAGACAATTTTATGCAGTGTAAGGCTTTGTTTGAAGCAGCTGCCTGCGATGCTCCTGCTTTAGCTGATGTTGAAAAACTTTCAGAACTTGCCTCTGTAAATCCAGCCTGTTTAAAAACAGTTCCTGGTTTTTATAATCTTCAGATTTCAGACAATGTAAATTATGAATCGATTTATCTTCCTGTACACGAATATTCACAAAATACAATGTCGTATGAAAAGTGTGCAGAACTTATAGACCATATTGCAGCTTACAGTGAAAAAGCAGTAATAAGCCTTTCTGCTTTTGGAGAACCTCTTTTTAATCCTGATTTTCTTAAAATTGTTGAAAAAATCCTTACATACGAGGGACTTTCTGTATTTTTTGAAACAGATGGACTTAAAGTAAGTCAGGATTTTGTTGAAAAACTGGCTCAGCTGGAAAAAAATGCCCTTCCTCGTACAAACGGCTGGCAGAAAATTATGATAGCTGTCATTCTGGATGCGGCAAGCGAGTCAACTTATCAAAAAATCCATAAAAATTGTCCGGCACAAAGCTTTCAGACAGCTGTAAATGCCGTTTCGCTTTTGCAGACAGCACTTCCAGGCTCCGTTTATCCTCAGTTTGTTCGCATGAACGAAAACGAAAATGAACTTGAAGCCTTTTACCGCTACTGGAATGAAAAATCAAATCCATCTGGTGGAAATCTTATTATTCAAAAATATGATGATTTTGCAGGAAGTCTTCCTCCATGCAAGCCGGCAGATCTTTCTCCTCTTGAACGGGATCCTTGCTGGCACCTTCGCCGAGATTTTACCGTTCTTTTTAATGGAGATGTTCCTGTATGTCATACCTGCTGGAAAGACAATATCATTGGAAATGCTTTTACTCAGAAGCTCGAAGAAATCTGGCATAAGACAGATGAGCTTCTTGGAAATCATATAAATAAAAACTACTGCTGCGCTGGAAAATGCGCTAACTGTGAGAAATGCGATGAATGGTATACCTTTAACTTTTAATGAACATCAGATAAACAGAACTATCCTCGGTGGGCCAAAAACAATAGATCCTTCTGCCCTAAATATTTCTGTGATTCTCTTAAACAGCAGCGGCAGTCACTTTAAGCTTCATATATTTGAAAATCTTTTACAGTGTAATTTTCAGACAATAGTTTCTGTAGAGCATGATTCAAGCAATTTTACAGATGATGTTTCAAAACGCTATCCGATGATAAAATTTCTTGTTCCGCTTGAAAAAACAAATGACGGAGATCTTATAAACCTTGCTATGAGTGAAGTTCAGACAGATTATGTCCTTGTAATCCGTGACAGTTTGAATCTTCCTGCTAATTTTATTCCTCCGCACCTCGCTCAGAGACTTACTGCAGATTCCCCATACTGTATTGTTCCACGACTTTTTGATAACCGGAAAAATGCCCTGCCATGTGCCTTCAGCCCAAGTGCAGAAAAAACACATTTTGTAATAGATTCTTCGTCCGAAATTGCAAACGGCAAAAAAACGCTTTTTCCATTTGATTATGTTGCTTTATATAATAGAAAAAAGTTTATAGAACTCGGTGGATTTGACTGGACAATTAATTCTCCATACTGGCAGAATCTGGATTTAGCTCTTCGTTCCTGGCTCTGGGGACAGCAGACCGTGCTTACTTCTCTTCTTCAGTTTTCATATATTGATGAACCTCCTGTAAATGATACAACTTATAATCTGGATTATCTGCGTTATTACCTCAAAAACGAACTTCCTAAAATAAAAATGGAACAGGGGTATCTTAAAAAGAATTCATTCCTTGTTTTTCTTGGACATTCATCATGTGGAATTATGGAAGCCCGAAGACAGTTTAATGCTGTAAAAATCTGGGTAGAAAAAAATAAATTCCGCTACAAAATGGATTTACAAAGCCTGATTCAAAACTGGAGTCAGAATGATGAAAACAAATAGAACCGTAATTGTACAATGCCGATTATCCTCAACAAGATTGCCGGGAAAGGCTCTTAAAGACCTTTGTGGAAAAACTGTTCTTTCCCGTGTACTTGAGACAATGCATAAGGTTAAAGCCGATTATTATTTTGTTGCAACAGACGATGCTTCGTATGAACAGCTTTTACCTGTTTGCAAGGAATATGATTTTGAATGCTTTGCTGGTCCTCTTGATGATGTGCTTGCCCGTTTCACACAACTGCTTGATACAATCAAAACAAAGACTGTAATTCGAGCTACAGCTGATAATCCTTTTTTATTTTACGAAGCTGCAGAAGAAAGTGCTGCATTGTTTGAAGAAAGAAATCAGAAAGGACATTGTGATTATCTTACATATTCCGGACTTCCTCATGGAAGTGGAGTAGAAGTTTTCAGTGCAGAATCTTTGAAAAAAGCAGCAGAAGAGACTAGTGATCCATATGATCATGAACATGTAGGTCCAGCCCTCTATAATCATAAAGATAAATATGTCTGCGAATTTGTTCCGGCCCCTCGTCGTTTTGATTTTCCGGAACTTCGTACAACAATTGATACTTATTCAGATTATCTTCGTGCAGTTTCAATTATGAAATATATGCAGTTAAAAGGTTATGATTCTCCATTTACAACAGAAGAAATTATCGAAGCCTGCCGCTCAAACAATGTAAAATATCCAGTTGTTCTTGTTCCTTCTGTAGTAAAAGGTCATGGAACAGGACATCTCCGACGCTGCCTTACAGCTGCAAAGGAAGGTGGATTTTTTGTATATATACCTGAAGATAAAACACTTACTGAAACAGATGAAATTATCAAAGAATATATTTCTGAAGGACTTTCAAAAAATCAGATTATAAACACAATTCCAGATGAATCTTATCTGCCGGCAATAATTACAGATACCTTTGAACTGACTGAAAATCAGCTGGCTGAGCTTTCAAAAAACAGAAATCTTATTTCAATAGATGAAGGTTCAAGATATACAGATTATTGTGATTATCTTCTTGATATAATTCCATCATACAAAAACTTTAGACAGGCAAATAAAACTGAACCAGGCTTTATTACAATGCCTGAAAATATCCGTTCCGAAACAAATGGTGAAAAGAAAATAGAAAAAGTTCTTATTTGTCTTGGTGGCGAAGATCCTGCAAATCTGACAATTCCAGCTGCAACTGCAATTGTTAAAAAATTTCCACAGGCTAAAATAACAGCAATAATCTCAAATGAACAAAGCCCATATATAGATTATGCAGGCGGTCAGAATGTTGAATTCATAAAGCCTCTTCCAGGTCTTCGAGAAAAGCTCTATGAATATGATCTTGTCGTTACTCATTACGGTTTGACTGCCTTTGAAGCCGTTTATGCAGGTTGTGGAGTAATTCTTTTACCAACAACAAAGCTTCATAAAAAGCTTGCTGAAAAATATAATTTTGCTTATGTAGGTGATAAATCAATTTCAGATTCTTCATTGCAGACAGCCCTTGATTCAGAAAATCTGTATGCAAAAAATATTTTCACTAGTGGAGCAGGAGGAGAAAAAAAATCTTTGGGGGAATTCCTTCGGGTGCTTTCTGCCGGAAAAAGAATGTGCTGTCCTGTTTGTGGAAGAATGCCTTCTCAACCTGATGAAGTAATTTCGCGTAACGAAACAAGAACTTACAGACGTTGTGCTTCTTGCGGAATGATTTACATGGCCTTCACTACAATTGAAGATAAAAAATATCAGAAGGAATATTTCTTTGAAGATTATAAAAAGCAATATGGAAAAACCTACGAGGAAGATTTTGAAGCTATCAAAAGCCAGGGCATGAGACGGGCTGGAATAATAAAATCTCTTTGTGGAAAGCCTGAAGCTGGGACAGAAAAAAATCTTTTAGATATTGGATGTGCTTATGGACCTTTCCTTTCCGCTGCTTCAGACTTAAATTTCAATGCATTTGGAACTGATATTGCAGATGATGCTGTAGCTTATGTTCAGAATAAATTAAAGCTTCCAGCTGTATGTTCAGCATTTCCTGAAATTGATACAGCAGAAGAATTTGGAATTGCTCAGTTTGATATTGTTACCATGTGGTATGTAATTGAGCATTTTAAGGATTTGGGAAGTGTATTACGAAAAGTTTCTTCTCTTGTAAAAAAAGGCGGAATGTTTGCATTTTCAACTCCGAATGGAGAAGGAATTTCTGCAGTCAGCGATAAAGATCATTTTTATCAGATTAGTCCGACAGATCATTATACAATCTGGGAACCAAGTCGTGCTGACTTAATTTTGCAGCAGTTTGGTTTTAAGGTTGAAAGAATTGTTTCTACAGGACACCATCCGGAACGTTTTCCTTATATAAAAAAAACAGGAGCAAAGCCGGGTAGTCTCAGATGGAATCTTATAGATGCAAAGAGTCACGCAAAAAGACTTGGCGATACTGTAGAAATTTACTGTAAGAAACTATAGAGTAATTCTTCAAGGTGGGACGGTTAAAAAATTACATCCATGTAATTTTTCAACCAGCAGATTTTGCCTTTGGCAAAACTGCCAGACGTTGCCTCCATGCAACATTTTTAAATGGAGTTCATATAATGAATATACTAGTTCTTGGTGCAGGACTTATGCAAAAGCCTGCGATTTTAAGCGCAAAGGAAGAAGGCTTTACTGTACACGTAATAGATGCAGATGATAAAGCTGTAGCAATTCCTTTTGCAGATACTTTCCGTAAAATTGATTTAAAAGATAAAGAAGGCATTTTAGCTTATGCAAAGGAACTCAAGGCTTCACCAGAGGGGCTTTCGGCTGTTTTTACTGCAGGTACAGATTTTTCTGCAAGTGTGAGCTATGTTTGTGAGGCACTGGGCCTGCCGGCTCACAGCTACCAGGCCGCCATCAACGCAAGCGTAAAAACCGTTATGCGCCAGTGCTTTGCAGACTCATGTACCGTCGCCGGCTTTCGTCCGGGTAAGCAGAGAAGATCTCAGTGCTGGTGATTCTCAAATCTTACTAAACTCTATCCTCCAGAAAATGTCTTTTCCTTTTGTTGTAAAACCTGTAGACAATATGGGAGCCCGTGGCTGTCGCATGGTGCGCAGCCAGGAGGAGTTTTTCTCAGCCGTTAAATGCGCAGTCGAGTGCAGCCGTACAGGTTTTGCAATCGTTGAAGAGTATATGGAAGGCCCTGAATTCTCAATTGATGCCCTTGTGCAAAACGGAAGTTTTACCGTTACAGGCTTTGCCGTGCGGAATATAAAATATGAGCCGTATTTTATAGAAGTCGGTCATACAATGCCAGCAGAGCTGGACAAAAAAATGCACGATGAACTAATTTCAGTTTTTGCACTTGGAGCAAAAGCTCTGGGACTTACCTGTGGAGCAGCAAAAGCAGATATCAAATATACATCTAAAGGTCCTATGATTGGTGAAATTGCCGGTCGTTTGTCCGGCGGTTATATGTCTGGCTGGACTTATCCTTATGCATCAGATTTAAATCTTACAAAGCAGGGAATCCTTATTGCTTCAGGAAAGAACCCGGAAGAATTAGTAAAACGCCGCCTACCTGTATCATTTACACCAAGTGAACTTTGTAAAAATGCTGCAAAACCATATGAGCTTTTTGAAGTTCCATGCCTTCGTACTTCTGCAGAAAGAGCCTGGATGAGTATTCCAGGAACAGTAAAATATATAGAAAACATTAAGGATTATTCAGACAGGGCTGTTTTTGA
>SAMEA3663299__coassemble_991_pt1 | contig 10625 bp, 10 predicted proteins | sample SAMEA3663299__metabat2_high_PE_031 | metagenome-assembled genome bin SAMEA3663299 (sample SAMEA3663299) | pig gut metagenome | biome: pig gut; feature: pig-associated habitat; material: faeces | place: China | collected 2013 | reverse complement strand
ATGCAGATAAAGGCTGTGCTTCCAAGTTTTTCTTTTAAGAATCGCGCGGTATAGAGGGCCGGCAGAAAAGTTCCTGCAAAGGGAATTGAGATGCATATTAGAAGACTATCTGGCTTAGGGATTGGAGCTGCGCCGCAGGCGGCCACTGGACTGAGCGAACTAACGTTAGTTAGTGAAGCGAGGGAAGCGGCTGGAGCGTCAGCGGAACAGCGGAAAGCCCGACCGCCGCTTGCGGCGGGAAGCTCCAAAAGCATCTTCTCTAAAACCGGCTTATAAAAATGCTCCATTACGGGAGAGTCTATCTGGGCCTCGAAATCTGAAAAGGTGCGGGTATCCACTGCAAGGGACTCAGCATAGCGGACGAGGGAAAACTGAGGATCAAAGGCCACAGTGATGTAGTCGGACAAATCTGCAAGTGCAAAGGAGCACAAAAAGCGCATGTCGTCTACCGTAGGCTCACGGCCATTTTCTGCAAGGCCGGCAAGATAGTTTTCCATACGGCTGCCACGCGGGGCAAAAGGTGAATACAAAAACTGATGTTCCTTTTCGCGAGCCCCACCCCCGCACAAAACGGCAGTTATAAAATCAATCCACTCTATCCAGTTTTCTTTCTGACTGATATAGCGGCGAAGATTAAAGGCTGTATTATCATCACCTTTGCGCTCGGCCTGGTCGGCAAGCTGCAGGGCTCGGGCTTCAGAAAGTTCAAAAAGACGGGTCAATCCTCTTCGGCTAAAAATCTCATAAAAAAGACGGATATTCAAATCACACCAGGAAGCGTCACAGTTTTCTGTCTTAAAAAAAGAAGTCAGATAGGCTCCGGAAGGATATGCTGTATTGAGCTGCATTATTGGCGGGATTATTGTCAGAACTTTCATACTTTTTATTATATCATAAAATCAAAGCTGTGTTATAATATAATTATGATTGAGCTCGAAACACGCGTGAAAATTCCTTTTCTCTGGGGAAAGACTGTTTTTAAGAAATCTAACTGGTCGCAGATTAATCTGATAGTAGGACCTAACGGAAGCGGAAAAACACTTCTGGCAGAAAAGATTTCTCAGCAGTTTGAAGCTGCCGGTTATTCGGTAAAGTTTCTGCGTGCCGACCGTAATTACAGCGACCAGATTTCGATTCTCAAGGACAACGAAAAAATCCGGCTGAAAATTGAAAAGGTTCTTTCGAGCATGTTTGGAAAATCTATAACCTTTATAGAAGATATTGATGGAACTCTGATTCCGATTGTGGAAAACAAGGCCTGGAATGTTGAATATATGCTGGAAGAGGCGGAGTGTCACGGTCTTCGAGAAATTATTTCGCTACTTGTAAATCTTTATGATTCTACGGCTGATGACTGTCTTTTTATTGATGAGCCGGAACTGCACCTGCATCCGCAATTTCAGACTTTTTTTATGAATGAGATTAGAAAAGAAGTTTCGCACAGTCAGCGCCGAATGTTTTTTCTGATTTCCCACTCCCCTTTTTATATTGATTTACGCACTCCTGAAGAGCTTAGCGGTGTTATCGTTTGTCACATTAACAAGGCACCAACCAGTATTGAAGAACTAAGCGAGGAGGATGACGCACTTTTCCGTCGCTTTCTGCCGCGCTTTAACACTTACCATAAACAGTTCTTTTTTTCTGATAATCAGATTTTCGTGGAAGGCTATACCGACCAGCAGATGTTCACTTACCTTCTGACTTTTATTGAAGATGAGTACAGTGCTGCGGGTACTGGAATTATTGACGTTGGTGGCAAAGACGAGCTTGGAGTTTTCTGTAAGGTGTGTTCGTTACTTGGTACTAACGGACGTATTATTACTGATCTGGATTCATTATTTAGCGGAAAACTGTGCGATGTAGCAAATGAAGATGAAAGGGTAATTCGGTGGCTTGAAAAACAGAAGGAGCGACAGGCTGATTTTTACAGCTCAATTTTTTCTACAAAAGAACTGGCCCAGGAAATTACTTTAAGCAAGCTGATTTTCAGACTGGAACGATATCTGATTAAAATTTCCCAGGAGCTGCATAAATATTTTGAATCAAACAAAGTGCCGGCTAAGCTGCAGCCGCTTATGGAAAAACTTAGCCAGCTGAAAGACAAGCACGAAAACGCAGAAGCTGTCGATACCTATAAAACTGTACTCCTACAAGGAATCAACAATGTGGGTGATGAAATTGCTGTCTGCCTGCCTCGAGAAATTGCAAACACAATTCCACTTATTAAAAATCTTGCAGCCTTTATTCTTGCGGCTATGGAAGCTGCCCGCATTTACGTTCTTCCAAAAGGCTGTATTGAACACTACTACACCCGAACCAGCATTCAGTATATGCCTGTTTCCGCAAAAGACAGACTCTTCCGCAACGAGCTTGAGTTCATACAGGACGCTCACAGAAAGAGCGTGCGCAAGAATTACAGAGAACTGATTGAACTCCTTGAAAAGGCTGCGGGAAAAAATTAATTTAAAAACTTCTGCAAATCCGAAAGCTGTTCGAGCGCGATACGGCGGCCTTCTTCGTAAACCCGTTGAAGTTCATTTGGGTCTTTTTCTGTGCGGCTGATTCCAAGCGGAGCTGCCGGGCAGATTACAAAAACTTCTCCACGGTCTGCTTTTGCAAAAACGTCGGCAGTTTCTTCATTGTAAACGATATGGCGGCGGCTCATTGCATCTACAAGCTTGGGATATTTTATCAGCATTACCCGCATAAGGCCCATAAGGCTGGCTGGCTTTTTCTGAAAGTCTCGGGGCTGGGTCAAAATCACAACATTGCGCTTGTAGCCCAGGCTTTCAAAATATTTCAAAGGAATAGAATCTGTCATTCCGCCGTCGAGAAGCTTGTAGCCGTCAACTTCAACTACTCTGCTTGCAAGGGGCATGGAGGCAGAGGCCCGCATCCAGGTAAGGTCAGTTGCATCGCAGGTTTCAAGCTTTTTGTACACAGGCTGACCTGTCACACAGTCAGAAGCGACACACCAGAACTCCATAGGATTTTTGCGGTAGGTTTCCAAATCATAAATATCAAGCTTATTAGGAAGTGTATCGTAGCAGAACTTTGCCCCATAAAGGTCGCCGGTAAAAATCAAGGAGCGGATGGAACAGTAGCGCCAGTTGTGAGAAAAACGTTTATTGTAACGGATGGCACGCCCAATCTGGCGGGACTTAAAATTACAACCGAAGGTTGCTCCGGCCGACACACCAATTGCCCCGTCAAAATCAATTCCGTTTTCCATAAAAACATCAAGCACGCCGGCGGTAAACATTCCCCGCATTGCGCCGCCTTCAAGAATCAAACCTTTTTTCATTTTTAAAATCCCTTTACATTTTTTCTATTAAAAGATCTGGTATATTTTCAAAATCGCTGTCTGCCGTTACAAGCAAAAGATTTGCAGTAAGTGCCGTTGCAGCAATCCAGATATCGTTCTCCGGAATGGGACGACCTTTAAGTTTTAACACGGATTTGATTTTTCCGTATCTTTTGGCAATCTCCATATCAACATTCAAAACTTTCATCTGTTCACAGAAGCTGTAATATCCAGCTGAATTATAATCTTTTTTCTGAGAAAGTTCTGCTCCATACATCAGTTCTCCAACAGATATTGAAGAAACATAAAGATTTTCCATATCATCAAAAAGAGAAAAAAGTTCTGTTTGTCCTTTTAAAAAACGAATAATAACATTTGTATCTACAAGCTTACCATTCATTTAGATCAACCTTGCGACATTCGCTAACTGCATGCTCCATTAAATCAGCTTCTACAGAAGTAATACTGCCAAAATAATCACGGACAGATTTTTGAGATGCGGCTTCTGCACGCATTACAAGCTGCTCATATTCATCAAAAGATAAAATTACAGCTTCCATTTCATTATTACGGACAACCGCAATTTTATCGAGAGTTTTATTTACAAGACTGCTCATTATAGAAGAGAACTGACGTACAATTTGTGTAGCTGAGACAATTTCGTTTCGATTAAAATTTACCATAAATCACCTCATTTTTATGTATTATTATACATATTATATTACATATTACAAGTTTTTAAACTCTACTCAAAATTCTACTCAGATAAACCAGGCGTCGGGTTACAAGGGCAAAATACTGTGCTAACATTAAAATGTCAGCTAAAATAATTGCCACAGGCGAAATCTGCATTGCTGATGACACCTTTGCAATCCGAGTTATTGACATGAAATAATTTCATAATACTCGCGGCCGGCTAACTTTTCGAAGTAGGCTTTGAGCTCAAAGTTTTTATCCCACTTGCCCTGAGGATAATAGCCGTAGCGGGATTTTACGTCATTCATGCGTTCTTCGAGGTTAAGAGTTCCGTCTGCACCGCAGGTAGAATCAAGCAGCTGAATCAGGCGGTCATAGTCGTCATATTCGGCGGCTGCGAGAAGCTGCTTAATTTCTTCCATCTGATTATCTGAAATATCGATTTTGCCAATATAGTCTTCTGTTGTTTTAAGATTAAAAGAATGAGTCAGACAGATTTGGGCTGCTTTTTCATAACCAAAGGACAGCAGAAAATGATAACCGTCGTAAACATGAGCAATATAGGTGTGACCTTTCTGACGGCCGATGTCGTGAAGAAGGCCGTAAACATATGCAAGGTCTGGATTCATTTTTTCCTGACCACACTTTTGATTTACAGCCCGCGCAATTTTCTCTGCCGCCCTTGCCACAGCATAAGAGTGTTCGCGCCAGGGCCCCGGATTCTTCTTTACGCCTTCTTCAAGTAAAAGCTCTGCCATAGAACGGGAAGGCTCCGACGGCATGCCGGCCAGCATTTCAAGCACACGAGTATCCCGCGCAATCATGGCAATATTAAAATCGTTTGTGTCGCGGTATAGGTGATTTGCGAGGGCAGCTTCTTTTATAGAGACAAGGCGAAGTTCAAAGCCGGCTTCGTCCTCGTAGGCGTCCAGCTTCTGGCTGATGATTTTTAGATTGCCCTGCTCGTCACGTTCAACGTCACATTCATAATAAAAATTGTCCTGAACAAAAATAGTATTCTCTGCCAGAGCGGATTTTTGATAGCGAGTGGCCACTCCAAACTCGCGCACACTTTCAGCCACAAGAACAAGCCCTACTTCTTCCTGCACTTCGCGAGCCAGCGCCACAAGTTTGTCTTCTCCATCATGAATACCACCGCCGGGAAACTTGTAGTAACCGAGTTTTGTCGCATAAACAAGAGCAAGTTTATCATCACCAACATGAATAATCGCACGAGCAGAATCGCGACGAGAAGGCTTCCAGTCGTCACCGTAATTTTTTAAATCAATAGTAAAAAGCTGCTTCATTTGCAATCAGTATATTAAACTTTCGCCGCCTATGCTATAATGATTATATGAAAACAATCATTCTCGGTTCCACCGGAATTACAACTCCTCAAAATGCATTTGGAGCGCTTCCTGTACAGCGCGTGAATATGGAAACTGCCGTTGAGATTCTGCACAGAGCTTATGACGGCGGTATGACTTTTTTTGATACGGCCCGCGCTTATTCTGATAGTGAAGAAAAGCTTGGTCAGGCCTTTGGAAAAGGTGGTTTCGATACACCCGCTTCGCGGGCAGTCCACCACCGAACGTACGACAGAGAAAAGATTTTCATAGCCACAAAGTCTACTGCTGAAACTCCTGAAAAACTTAAAGCAGATTTAGAGACTTCGCTTCATAACCTTAAAACTGATTATATTGATATTTACCAACTGCATTGCGTAAAGCAATGCTACCGTCCTGGTGATGGTACTGGTCTTTATGAAGTTCTACAGGAAGCAAAGGCACAGGGCAAAATCCGCCACATTGGAATTACTGCTCACAAAATCGGAATTGCAGAAGAGATTGCAGAGAGCGGACTTTATGAGACGCTTCAGTTCCCATTCTCTTATCTTGCAACCGACCGTGATATTGCTCTTGTTGAAAAATGTAAAAAGAACAACGTAGGCTTTATAGCAATGAAAGGTCTCTCGGGTGGACTCCTCACCAACGCCCGTGCCTGTATGGCATTCATGCTTCAGAATGATGTTCTTCCAATCTGGGGAATCCAGAAAATGAGTGAACTCGAACAGTGGCTGGACTTTTTCCGCGAACAGCCGGAGCTAACACCAGACCTCGAAGCCATCATCAAAAAAGACCGCGACGAGCTGCTCGGAGAATTCTGCCGTGGCTGCGGTTACTGTTCTCCATGTTCTGTAGGCATCACAATCAACCAGTGTGCCCGCATGAGCCAGATGATTCGCCGCGCACCATCCGAAGCCTGGCTCACACCACACTGGCAGGAAGAAATGATGAAAATCGAAAAGTGCGTCGACTGCGGTGCGTGCCTTACGCGCTGTCCATATGAACTCAATATCCCGACACTGCTTCGTAAAAATCTTGCTGATTACAAGGATATCCTCAGCGGAAAAACTAAGGTATAGCCCCGTACTCCTCGCTCTTCCTACATCCTCTTATACTCTCGTTCAAGCAGCAACCTGTTCAGTACACAGGAAATCACAACAAGAATCAGTCCAGCAATAACGGCAATAATAAGTCCCGAAGAACTAAGATGTGGAAGCATATTTGTCAACGGCATAAAAACAAAACTTCCCACAAAAGACGGTAAAAGCAAAATCAGATAACATATTACCTTTACCCCCGTCTCGTCAAATCTTCTGCTTGCAGCAATTGAAAAGTACAACGGATCTTCCTTACTTATAGGAATAATCAATTTTGGGGTAATGACAGAAACCAGAAGATGAAAGAGTCCGTATACAATTATGATTACATAACAAAAAGAAGAATCATAACCTCTTTTGTAAATCCAGAAAACAAGACTAAGCACAAAAATAAAAAGTGCGGTATTTATAATTTCAATTAAAGTGGAAAGATATTTTGTATAAATCTTTTTTGCACTCTTTGTTGTCTTTATAAATCTTGTTGAATCTTTATTAAAAAATAATCTGAGAATAAAGAAAAAACATAAAGACGCCCAAAGGCATGAAAGAATTACATAATGAAAAGCAAGTTCGCCTCGTGCAAGTCTTTTTATCGGAATAAAGGAATACAGAAAACCAGACAGTAACGAAAGAGCTGCCATAAAAATATTAAACGGAAGATAATTCATTTTTCACCTCCATCAGAATATGCCACTTTCATAATTCCAAGCCAGCGGCGATTTGAAAAAATCATCAGAGGAATAAAAGCAGCAAGCCAGATTACAAAGATATATTGAGAAAACAGATTATTCAAAACCATCATAACTAGCGCAAACAATAAACCGAGCCACATTTTCAAAGAGATAATCTTCTGAGATTTACTTCTGAAGAAGAACGGAGTAATTCCAAAGATTACAAGTCCTCCAAAGATATCAGCCAGAAAAAGGAACAAAGCATTTGAAGGAAGAGTTCCCATCTGCAGCCCGATTCCATATACGATTAAAACAACTACCACGTACTCAATAATTTTTTCTATAAAATTAATTAAATACCAGGATTTATAAGTTTCGAAACTCTTACTGAAAGTTTTGAGATAGCACTCTGTTTTCCCGAGATTAAAAAACTCATTTATATGCTGCATGAACGGCAAAATCTGCGATACTCCCAGTAATGTATAAATTATAGAATTACGTTTTTCCGAAAATCTCATTCCGCTGAAATCGAATCTGATAAACAGAATAAAAAACAAATCTAAAAGCAAAAGAATAAAAATATCTTCGCGTAATTTCTTTCCTGTATAAACATAATAATTATTCAGATTATTTTTGATACTCATTTTCGTCTCCTTAATTTAATGCATCCCGCCACCGGGCTTCATCCAGCCACCTGCTATTCCCTGCTTCGCAAAATCAAAACCGAAAGCTGCTGTAACGTTGGAACTTCAACTGCAAGGCCTTCATCAAACTTGTCAGCATTTTCTACAGAACAAAGCCCTTCCACCTTATTTTCATCAAAATAATAAAAGTCAAAATCATCAGTCCTCTGTGATGCCCCCAAACAATCTTTCGGTCCATGCACATAGCGGTACTGTTCGCGCAAATCTTCTACAAAGCCTTTCTCAATCACACGCCCCCGGGCAAGAAATACAACATAATCAACAATACTTTCCATGTCGGCAATATTGTGAGTTGAAAAGATAATACTTGTTTCTCCATTTCCTTGATTTATATACTGACGGAATTTTGAATTGAGCACATCGCGGATTACAGGATCCAGAGCAGAATCCGGCTCATCAAAAATCAGAAGTTTTGTATCACGTGCAAGAATTGAAGCAATGGCAAGACGCGCGCGATTTCCATCTGACCAGGCGCTTATTTTTTTCGGATATTTTGAATTCTTTTCATCAATCCCGAATTCCTCCAAAAGCGCAGCAAACTTTTCCATATCAAAATTGTCAAAAGCAAGAGGAAGAGATTTTCTGATATTTTTGAGACTCCAGGTCATAGGGAAAAATCTGTTAGCAGCACACCATCCAATTTCATTACGAGGCTCGCCATTGTTCTGGTCGAGATCGTTATATTTTTCAAGCCAGGTGATTTTTCCATGACCGCTTGTAATACCGCCAAGAGCATCAAGCAAAGTTGTTTTACCGGCACCGTTTTCACCGATAAGAGCCGTTGTAAAACCTGCCGGAATCTCAAGTTCTAAAGGACCAAGATCAAAACCATCAAAGTGTTTTTCATAACCGTTGAGTTTTATTGCTGCCGGTATTGCCATTCCCTTTCTTTCCATTATCTTCTCCTACATATTTTTAATTTGCCTGCAAAAGAGCCTCAAGCATCTGCTTAAGTTCTTCACCGGTAACGCCTGCAACCTTTGCTGAATTAATTGCGTTCTGTAATTCTGTTTCAATCAATCTCAAATGCTGTTCACGGACAAGTTCCAGATTCTGAGGATTTACAAAATACCCCTTCCCCTGCACTGCCGTAACCAGCCCTTCTTCTGCCAGAATCTCATAAGCCTTCATTGTCGTAATGACGCTGATTTTCAATTCCTGAGCAAGTTCTCGTATTGAAGGTAAATATGATTCAGGCTTTAGCTTCCCTGAAAGAATCTGATCCCGATATTGATTTGCAATCTGCTTATAAATCGGTTCGCTTGAATTCTGTAAAATCTTCACACAACCTCCTGTATATAACTGTTTATATAAAAGTATAACAGTTAAGTCAAGCAAAAACAGTTGAAAATCACAAATTTTTCATTTATAATTTTAAGTGGGTTGGGACAATTAACAAAAGATCCTGAAACAAGTTCAGGATGACGACGTAGATTTTTGTCCTTTAGGGGAAAATAATGGCTTATGTAAAAAATCTCTTTGACCAGAACTTTATTCAGTATGCGAGTTACGTTATCCGCGACCGCGCTATTCCGGAAATTACTGACGGACTTAAACCTGTTCAAAGACGAATCATTCACACTTTAATCAAGACAGACGACGGACGTTTTACTAAGGTTGCCAACGTGTGCGGTAAGGTTATGGCTTACCACCCTCACGGAGATGCTTCTATTTATACTGCTCTTGTAAACCTTGCTAACAAGGAACTTTTTATTGACAAGCAGGGAAACTTTGGTAACATGTTTACGGGCGACGGTGCATCTGCTCCCCGATACATTGAGTGCCGTCTCCGCCCAATCACAAAAGAAATCTTAAATACGAATCCGCGCATTACCCAGTATGTTGATACCTACGATAGCCGAGACGTAGAACCAGTAGCCTTCCAGGCAAAGCTGCCTCTTGTTCTGATTCTTGGTGCCGAAGGTATTGCCGTTGGTATGAGTACAAACATTCTCAGCCACAATATTCATGAGGTTATTGAAGCAGAAAAGAAATGTCTGCGCGGCGAAAAGTTCCAGCTCTTCCCGGACTTCCCAACAGGCGGTCTTATTGATGTTTCGGAATATAATGACGGCCTTGGAAAAATCATCACCCGCGCAAAAATGGATACAAGTGATGAAAAGAAAATCGTCATCACAGAGCTGCCTTACGGCTCAACTACCGAACGTTTGTGTAACTCCATTGAAAAGGCTGTAAAAAACGGAAAAATAAAAGCCACTTCAATTCAGGATTACACCGCAGATAAAGTAAATATTGAAATCCGTCTGCAGCGCGGCGTTTACACAAAGGACGTTGTAGATTCTCTCTACGCCTTTACAGACTGCGAGCAGACAATCTACTGTAACCTCCTTGTAATTAAAGATAACATGCCGGTGCAGATGACCTGTACTCAGGTGATCGAGCATCACGCAAAACAGCTTGTTGGAATTCTTAAGGCAGAGCTTCAGCTTGAAAAAGAAGACCTGACTGAAAAACTCCACCTGCGCACCCTTGAGCGAATCTTCGTTGAAGAGAGAATCTATAAAAAAATCGAACAGCAGAAAACAGAAGAAGGCGTAATCAAGGCTGTAAAAGACGGCTTTAAGCCATTTGAAAAAGAACTGATTCGCCCGATTACAGACGAAGATGTTGACCACCTTTTGAAAATCCCAATCCGCCGAATCTCCCTTTATGATATGAGCAAGAACAAGGCCGAGGTTGAAGCAATCAATGCCCGCATCAAGGAAATCAACCGACTTCTCAAGCACCTGGTAGATTATGCAATCAGCTGGCTGGACGGAATTGAAAAGAAGCTTGCCATACTTGGT
>SAMEA3663299__coassemble_759_pt1 | contig 13420 bp, 11 predicted proteins | sample SAMEA3663299__metabat2_high_PE_031 | metagenome-assembled genome bin SAMEA3663299 (sample SAMEA3663299) | pig gut metagenome | biome: pig gut; feature: pig-associated habitat; material: faeces | place: China | collected 2013 | reverse complement strand
GGACTGATGGTAATTGCTGCAAGTCAAGAATGTTATGATTTTTTATGCGAAGAACAGAGGTTAGGGAACTTTGTAAAATACTATCAGGCAAAATGTGATATTCTTCCTGATAATGCAAAAGCTCTCGGAGGCTTTCCTCCATTTAATAAAACAGATTCAGTAGAACTGTCTCTTTCTTCATATTTTAGACCTTATGGTGAAGGAAGAAAAGAAGTTCGTCCTGTTACAGAAGAATCCGGAAAGTCAGCTCTTTCAAAAATTGGAAAACAAAAGCTTTATAACACAAATATCAGAATATTAAAAATGGATTCAGATTCCAAAACAGCTTTTGTTGAATGTTTTATTACAGAAGGTTATCGACATCAGGTTCGCTGTCATTTAGCATGGGCAGGACTACCCGTTAGAGGTGACTTACTTTATAATGCTCTTTTTTCATCAGGAATAAAAAAAGCAGAAAACCTTTTGTTTTCTGCAACTAAAATTTCGTTTGAATACCCGAGAGGAGACTTGAACTCCTATGACCGTAAGGACACTTGGACCTGAACCAAGCGCGTCTACCAATTCCGCCACCCGGGCTGAAAATGTTATTATATATTAGCGAAACAGGCTTCTTTAGTCAAGGTAACAATCTTTGTTTACGAAACTATGCAAATTTTTTATAAACAGCTATAAAGCCCAATCACAAGAGCAATAAGAATCATAATCGAAATCAAATACACCCAGAAAGGTAAACCGGATTCAACATAAGTATTACTGTTATTAACAGCACTTCTTTTATTTGCTAATCCTAGCTTTCCTCTTACACCAAATCTTCCGGCTTTGTTTTTGTTATTACCAAATCTACTGCCTGCAGAATTATAGGAATTTCCACCAGTCAAACTATCTGGATTTACCGCATAACCACAAGTAGGGCAGCCATTTTTAAAATCATCATTACTGCCAATTCTTCCACATTGAGGACATCTTACAGATGCAAAGAATTTTCCACAGGTAGGGCATACTCTTGAATTACGAGGAACTTCTGAACCGCAGCTTTCGCAAAAAAATTTAGCTTCTTTTGACTTTTTCTTTTTCATAATTCATTTATCCTGAGACTGGAAAAGTCATCTGATGTATTTTCTACTGTTGCAGAATATGATTTTACATGATTTCCATCAAATATACTTATATATTTTAAATAACTACCATTTGGTAGTTTTTTTTCGACTTCAATAAGAGTATCATCTTCATAATATTTTCCATTACAAAGATGTATTATTCCATAAGGTTCATTATAAGCTATTTCAACATTTGTATATAAACGTTCGTTTATAATTTTATCTTCACTTTCATTTGCAGGAATATTTTTTAAATCTGTATCATCTTCAAGAATTTCTTCTTCTTCAAATTCTTCTTCTATATTTTTTTCAATTTCTTCTGACTTGGAAAATGATTCAATGAAAGATAATACTCCAAGACCTTTTGCTTTTTCTTCATCTTCTTTAGAAAGAGGACTGGTCTCATAAAGATAAACCTTTACATCATTTCCACCAATTCCGCTTTGCACAAAGCCAGCCAGAGTTTTCCAGTGTCTTGGATATTCACCCGCACTAAGAACAATTATATCAGGTTGTATTTCTTCGATATTATCAAGAGCTTTAATAATCCATCTGTAATGAATTAAATCAAAGCCCTTTTGTTTTACAAGGGGAGTTACATAATCAATAATTTCCTGTCTGTCTGAAATAACGAGCGCTTTCATTTTATTTCTGCCATCCGTTATTCAGTTCCAAGATTTACAACAGTATAATCATAAATCTTCCAGATTCCTTCACGCTGCCATACCTTGTAAGTGTAGCGTTTCTTTTCGCTGAAATTCGGATACTTAAACCATTCAATAACAGTAACGCTTCCTTCAGTTGGAGAATAAGTTGTTTTTTCAATCTGGAAACTTTCCGGAACAGCAACAATATCATTTTCAATACGAGACTGCATAAGATCACCCTTAAAAGACTGAACCATTCTTGAACGCTCTTCTGCAGAAACTGTAATATATTTTTTCTTGAGAGAAGGATTTCTCTGAATCAAGGATTCAACATCCATATACAAAAAGTACTGATCCCAAAGAGATTTCTGGCGTGCTATAATTGTCTGTTCAACAACCTTATCAGGAGAAATATTCTGAGGCTTAAGAAGTTCAACTGATTCATTTTTTACAGGAACAAAGTTTGATGATGCAGCTGATGGAGAAGGGCGAACCTCAAGTGTGAGACGGTTAGATTTTAATGTAAGATACTTTGATTTATATAATTCCGGATAAAAGAACAGTTCAAGATAATAAACAGAAGGCTCTTCAATTTTTAAAAAATTCTTTACATTTTCAACAAAGGAATATTCTTCTCCCTGTTCAAGAGCAAGCTCTCTGAAATAAACAGTCTGATTTGTAGTTCTCTTTTCAATAATATTTTCAGTCTGCTCAAGACGACTGTTTTTTACTGTATAAGCATTGAAGTCCATTGAGAAGGAACGATCATCAGCAAGCTTAAAGCGAAGCGTTTCTGAACCATTATTTTTTATTGTAATATGTACAAAAACAGGTGCTTCATCTGCAGTTCCCGGATAGTAAACAGTACGGTTGTAATACTTGATTGAAACCTGTGCATTACTGAAATCTACAGTATTTTCCTCTGCGAAGGTTGCCATCTGTCCAAAAACAAAAAGAATTGATATAATTGAAAGCAGTTTACGAATCTTCACCGTATTCTCCTAAAAAGATTTTTTCTTTTATACTATATAAATATCGGTATTTTAAAATGAAATCATTAACTTCTATAGACGAAATCTTACATAATCACAGCGAAATCCGCGATACTTCAGCAGCTTTTTTTGATGAAAAAACAAACTTTCCATTAAATATTGAAGGATTACACGGAAGTCTTTTCACGTATTTTACAGCCGAAGTCTGCCGCTCAAATCATTTAAAAGCTCTACAGGCAGAACAGTATTCTAACTCAAGTAAGAAAACTCCCCAGTACAAAATCTATTCTTCCGATCTGATTATCGTAGTTCCTACAGAAACTGACGCCCGCGATATTGCTGAAGATTTTTCTGCAATTTTTGGCGATGCTGAAGTACATGTTTTTCCAGACTGGGGAACAGTTCCTTACAGACCAGCGGCCCGTGGTTCAGTAACTTTTGGAAAAAGGGCAGGTGTACTTTCAAAACTTCTTTCAAAAAAACAGACCATTACATTCAATGAAAAACCACGTATCTTTATTTTTACCCAGAGAGCCTTCATGTCTCCTTTACCGGAGCCTGAATATTTAAAATCCCTTTCTTTTAAGCTTAATAAGGGCAATAAAATTGATACTACAAACATTGCACAAAGACTCAGCATCATGGGATATACCCGGGTTCCAAAAGTAAATGTTCGGGGAGAATTCAGTCTTAGAGGAGAAGTTCTTGATATCTTTTTACCATGCGATGAACATGCAACCCGAATCATTTTTGATTTTGACGAAATAGAATCTTTTAAGGAATTTGAAACAGATACTCAAACTACAGTTGGAACAAAAGAAGATGTCCTGATTTATCCAACGAAAGAAATACTCTGGACTGATGAATTGATTGAAAAAGTCCGTGAACGAATGTCAGAATATCAGGAAACAGCGATAAAAGAGGATGGAGCAGGTACTTCAGAAAATGTTATAACAGGAGACTTTTCCGTACATCTGCCGTTTACTGAAACCGCCCAAAAATACCTGGAAAACCTGCTTACAGGGCTTTCTGTAAGCAAAGAAGCAGAAGGAGAAGAGTTTTTATATCAGCTGGTAAGCGACCAGCCGCATTCAATCCTTGATTATATAGACGAAAATACCTTTGTTCTTTTTTATAATTACGATAAACAGGAAAACGCCAGACTAACAATAAACCGCGAATACAACAAACTTTACCGCACCTCCAGAGAAGAATATCCGGTTTTACCGCCTGATATTGTGCTTTCTGATTATGATAAATTACTAGAAAATATCTCAAAATGTATACTTTTTAGGACACTTAACAAAGAAGAAGGGAGTGATTCTGTCTACCATTATCAGATTGGAGCAGAACCTGCACGTTCTTTCTTTGGAAACATCAACTTTATGAAAGAGGAGCTGTCTCAGCTTCAAAATGCAGGCTGGAATATCTTTATTTTTACTGATAATGAGAACCAGCAGCTTCGTATTCACGAAATTTTTAAAGATTATACTGATATAAAAGATGATGGCTCTGTACATCCGGTAATCCTTATCCCAAAAGCAATATCAGCCGGATTCAGACTTCCTGAAGCTAAACTTCTGGTAATTCAGGAAAACGAGATTTTTGGACGCCGCCAGTATGTTGCAAAATCAGTAAATAAGGCTAAATCTAAGGCAATTGACACCTTTGTTGAACTTAATCCGGGTGATTATGTTGTACATGTAAACTGGGGAATAGGGCTTTTTCACGGAATTGAACGCGTAAAGGCTATGGGCAATGAACGCGATTACATCAAGCTTGAATATGCTGATAATGAAGTTGCTTTTGTTCCAATTGAGCAGGTAAACCTTATACAGCGCTATATTGGAAATGAAGGCGATAAGCCACGTCTGGACCGCATTGGAAGCAAATCCTGGGAAAGCCGTAAAAACAAGGTAAAACAGGCTGTAGAAGATATTGCCCAAAAGCTTATTGATTTATATTCCCGCCGACAGGCCTCTGTAGGCTTTGCCTTTCCAAAAGAAACTGAATGGCAGGCCGCCTTTGAAGCAGCTTTTCCTTACGAGGATACCCCGGACCAGATTACAGTTACCGAAGAAATCAAGGCAGACATGGAGCGGCCAGTCCCGATGGACCGCCTTATCTGCGGCGACGTAGGCTACGGAAAAACTGAAATTGCCATGCGTGCAGCCTTTAAAGCTGTTATGGGCGGAAAACAGGTAGCCTTTCTGGCACCAACTACGATTCTCGCAGAACAGCATTATGAGACATGCAAGGGCCGTTTTAAGAACTTCCCTGTGAAAATAGAAAGACTTTCCCGCTTTGTAGCTCCTGCTGAGCAGAAAAAGATTCTGGCCAGGGTTGCCAGCGGTGATGTCGATATTCTTGTAGGAACTCACAGAATCATCCAAAAGGATGTAAACTTCAAAAAGCTTGGTCTTATGATTATTGATGAAGAGCAGCGTTTTGGAGTAAAAGACAAGGAAAAACTCAAGGTAATGAAAAATAATATCGACTGCCTTACAATGTCTGCAACACCAATTCCAAGAACTCTTCATATGAGCCTCTTAAAAATCCGCGATATGAGCCTTTTAACAACGCCGCCACAAAACCGGCAGGCTATTGAAACTGTTGTAGATGAGTTTACAGATGAGCGTGTGGCTCAGGCAATCAGACGTGAAATAGAGCGTGGTGGTCAGGTTTTCTATCTGCATAACAGGGTAGAGTCTCTTCAGGAAATCCGCCGCCGAATTGAAACTCTTGTTCCGGAAGTTTTAGTTGATGTAGCCCATGGCCAGATGACATCTACACAGCTGGAAGAAATTTTCCATCGTTTTAAAATGGGAGGATTCCACGTACTTATTGCTACTACAATCATTGAAAATGGTATTGATATTCCAAATGTAAATACAATCATTATAGATCGCGCAGATATGTACGGCGTCTCACAGCTCTACCAGCTCCGTGGCCGCGTTGGACGAAGCGACCGCCAGGCCTATGCATATCTTTTGTATCCGGAAAATAAAGCGCTTTCTGAAGTCGCAATGAAGCGTCTGCAGGTAATCAGCGACTTTACCGAGCTTGGTTCCGGCTTTAAGATTGCCATGAAGGATATGGAAATCCGTGGAGCCGGAAACCTCCTTGGCCGCGATCAGAGTGGTGATGTTTATTCTGTTGGTTTTGATATGTATGTCCGTCTTTTGAACGAGGCTGTTAACCGCTTAGCCCTCCAGAAAGACTACAAGGAAGAATCCGAAGTACTTATGGAAATGGAATACACAGGCTTTATTCCGGATTCCTATATCATCAATCCACAAATCAAAATGGAAATCTACAAAAAAATTGCAGCCGTTACTGACGATGCAGAATTCGACTCAGTTCTTGCAGAGCTCGCTGACCGCTTTGGACCAATTCCAGAAGAAGTTTCCAGTCTTCTGGCTCTTGCCGAAATCCGCATTATCTGTCGCAAACTCTCAATAAAATCAATCAAGGAAAGACAGGGTGAAGTTGCGGTTGAGTTCAACCAGGTTTCAAATATCTCTATTGATAAAATCCTAAAACTTATTAAGGACAATCCGGGAACTGTACGTCTCAATTCAAAACTACCTAATTACATATATATTAAACTTGGAAAAATCGGCTTAAAAGAAAAGTCTGAATTTATCCGTGAAAAGCTCAGCCAGCTGGCGTAATAGGCTTCCCAGGGGGCCCAAAATTGACGGACACCAATCTTATAACATTATAATACTTATTATAATGTATAATATATTTGTGTTGTAAATTATGTTGTTTGCATGCTTGAGTATTATCTTGTTACATCTGTAGGTATTTTGTTTGTACCTCTTTTACTTTTTGCCCCAACAAAGCAATATGCTGCAAAATTGCTTCATATGTTTTTTTCTTATTTTCTTAAAATTATGGTGATTACATGGATTAGTATGTGGTGTCTTGCAAATCTTTTGAGTACAGGAAGAATTGTAATGTGTGCTGGTAATTCCTTTAGTTTTCAAATGCTTGCATTTGTATTATTTCAAATGATTATTAGCCTTACTATTTCGCAGGCAGCTCCAAACATTGCAAGTGTACTACTTACAGGTGAATCGAGAATGGGCATTGGAGATGTTGCAAATGTCGGCCGTCAGATGGGTCATGCTATGCATATGGGAAGCCATATGGCACATAAAGCCGCTCATACAGCAGGTCAGGTTGGAAATGGTATACAAAATGGTGTTAAAGCATATGGAGCCGCACATAATGCACATCAAAATTCTATTGCTAGACGTGAAGCTGTAAAGGCTGCAGGAAAAGAATTTTCACAACATATGCATGATAATGCTTCTTCAATTTATAAAGATAGTGGTATGTCGGAAAAAGACATAAACAAAGATATTAAAAAGAAAACTAAAGCTTTTGAAAAAGAAACAATGAGTACTATGAGAGCAGAAGACCGTTCGGCTCGAATTGCACAAAATATTTATGGTCAGAATATCAATAAAGGAAGAGCAGGAACAGCAATTGGTGGAATTGGTAGACAAGATAGTTCAGGTCAAACTATGAATGAAATTGAAATAAAACAAAATGCTGCAAAACGTGCAGCTGAAAAGCTTTCTGAAGCAGACAAGAAAAACGGAATACCTGAAAGTCAGGCATAAATATATTTTATAAAAGACACTTTAAAAAAAGTGTCTTTTATGTTGTTTTTTGTTGTTTTTTTAATTTTAATAAGTTATACTTATTATTAATAAAATATTTTAAAGGAGTATTTATGGCAATTCAGAAATATGAATATAAAGTATTAAATATAAGAAATATGACTGATGAAGAAATTATGTAAATCTTTATCGGAACTTGGAAAGAATGGATGGCAAATTGTGTCAAATCGTGCAAATGGAGGGCAAGGAACTACTACCTGTCTTATTCTTTCTCGTCCTGAAGATGAAAAATTTCCCAAGGTAACAAAAGAAATGGAAAGACAGGCTGAGCTTCAAATCAATGAAGAAGAATGGCCGGATGTTGCTTATCCAAGTAGATAATTTTATAAATAATGTCTACTTACGTAGGTATCTCTATAGCTTTCAATGAAAGATATTGAAAAGTTCAGTTTATAAATTATAACTAATATCTACTTGCGTAGAGTGTACTATCGTGCGTGGGAGCTTTGTATTTTATTTAATATCTACTTGCGTAGAGTGTACTATCGTGCGTGGGAGCTTTGTATTTTATTTAATATCTACTTATGTAGAGCAGCATCTGCTGTTAATACCAAATTAGTTTACAAGTAATTATGAATTTCTACTTATGTAGAGAACCAGCATAGGAACAGCAAGATGATTTATATGTAATATTAAATATCTACTTTTCTGTAAGCAAGGAGGTAGTATGACTTACTTAAAGTTGGAAGACACTACAGTCTTATGTTTTAATTTTGATGAACATTATTATGAAATACCTCATCCTGAATTACTTCCTTTTTATTTAAGGGACAACATACATGATACAACAAAAATTACAGACGAAATAAGAAAAATAGAAATTGGCTATGAAAATCAAATACAAATTACTGATTATTTCAGTTCTCGTTCTTTAAGTGTAAACAGAGAGAATGCAAAATATATAATGAATCAGCTTCATATAAAACAAAATAATAATAAAGAAACCCGGTACAAAGTTATGATTTTATGCAAGGCTCTTTCTGTAGCTGATAATTACTGGCTTACAAATGATGAAAAAGAAAGATGGAAAGATGTTAATCTTTCTGAAAACCCATTGCATAAAACACTTCAACAAATAGCTTTATTCGGACGTTCCCTCACAATAACTGGTAAATTATTGTCTCCTGAATTAACAGGGCAGGGAGCTTATGCCAAAGCCTGGTATAGGGAAAACAATATTTTATATTTATATAAGGCCTCCACAGCTGGAGGAAATGAATCTGAAAGAGAAGTATTAACAAGCGAAATACTTGACTGTTTTAATGTTCCTCACGTTGAGTATACACTTCATAATGTTGAAGGTAAAACTGTTTGCAAATGTAAGAATATGAATGTTATTAATTCAAGTATAGTTGATTCTCTTGAATTTGATACATGGTGTTCTAAGAAAGGACTAAATTTTATTGATGAAGCCAGGAAATTAGATCCGGAAATGTATTATAAAACAATTGTCGTAGATTATCTGATTGCAAATAGAGACAGACATGAAGGTAACTGGGGATTTTATATGAACAACAAGACCGGTAAAATTGTCGGAATGCATCCATTATTTGACCATAATAATGCTTTTGATACTGCATTTATGGATGATGCAACTGGAGGCTTGTGTCAACTTGTTGATGGTAAAAATCAAAAGGAAGCAGCATTAAATGCAATCAAACACTGTGATTTTAGATGTATAAAACCTGTAACAAAAAATATGTTCCTTAATGAAAAAATGTATCAAACTTTTATGAGCAGAGCATGTGAACTTGGATTATATAAAAGAAATCCGGAAAATAAGCTTAAAAGATTTTTAACAGGAAATAAAGAAGATTTTATACCGATAAGTATAAAAGAAGACAACACAAAAGAATACTGGAATAAGATTAATGTCGGCTTAAATTCTTTTGACACAAAGACTGTACAAAACGAAAAAAGACTTACAAATATTCTGGATTTAAGAAAAACAAACCCGGAAATCTTTGTCAGCAATCGAACCACTAATCAAGAGTTGAATAAAGATTATGATTTTGGTAAGGAAAGGTAATTTCTACTTGAGTAGGATGTACTATCGTGCGTGGAAGCTTTGTATTTTATTTAATATCTACTTATGTAGAGGGATTTCCACAACCCACACGTAGGAAAGTTTACAAGTAATTATAAATTTCTACTTGTGTAGAGCATGCTGATTATTTCCAGATCCGGATTTTTTTTATTAATATCTACTTACGTAGATGATATAAAATCCGAGGTGGCATTTATAAATAATAAATAATATCTACTTATGTAGAGGCCAAGGCTGCGGTTCAATAATATTAAATTCTACTTACGTAGAAACCGGGCACCATCTGGGGCAAATTGAAATTTAGGAGGAATTCTTAATATTTACTTTGGTAAAGAAACTACTGTTTATTATATTTGACTTTTTAATTTATTTTGTTTATCTTATTATACATTATGGCAAAGAAAACAATTGTTTTGTTACCAAAAGTACAGAGAAATCTGCAGACAGTCGGAGAACAGATAAAACTTGCCCGGTTAAGGCGAAAGCTTTCTGCTGAACTGGTTGCAGAGCGTGCCGGTATCAGCAGAGCTACTTTATGGGCTGTTGAAAATGGTAATCCTGCAGTTTCCTTTGGTTCTTATGTTTCTGTTTTATTTGCACTTGGGCTTGGTAATGATGTTCTTTTACTTGCAAAAGATGATATTGTAGGAAGAGCTTATCAGGATTTGAATTTACTTCCTAAGAAAAGGGCACCTAAACAAAAAAGGGAAAATAATGATGAAAAATGAAAATGAACTTCTTGTTTATTCTGACTGGATGGAAGAACCTAGATTAATAGGTACCCTTTATTCATCTTCTTTGCGTGGAAAACAGATTTATTCATTTGAGTATTCTAAACAATGGATTACGGATTTTCAAAATATCATTCTTGATCCGGATTTATATAATGGTCCTGGCAGACAGTATGTACCGGAGGAAAAAAAGATTTTCGGTTTTCTTTCTGACTGTTTACCTGACAGATGGGGGCGTAAACTCTTAAAAAGAAAGGAAGAAATTATTGCAGCAAAAGAATGTAGAAACCTCAGAGAATTAACTGAATATGATTTTCTTACAGGTGTAAATGACGAATCAAGAATGGGTGGATTACGTTTTAAGCTTAATGAAAATACTGATTACATTGCTGTATCAGACAGTTATAATGTACCGCCTTTGGAAAATATAAGAAAGCTTGAACAAGCCTCACTTAATTTTGAAAAAACTGAATTTACAGATGACAAGTCATTGCAGTTGCTTTTAGCACCAGGTTCTTCTCTTGGAGGTGCAAGACCAAAAGCTACAGTAAAAGATGAAAATAACATACTTTGGATTGCAAAATTTCCTTCCAGACATGATGACTATAATATAGGAGCATGGGAAAAAGTAACATCAGATTTGGCAAGACTTGCAGGTTTGAATATGCCTGAAACTCAAAAAAAAGATTTTTCTAAAAATGGAAGTACATTTTTAACTAAACGGTTTGACCGTAGTTACAAAGATGGAAAAACGAAGCGAATACACTGTGCATCTGCACTTACCTTACTTGGCAAAATTGATGGTGCAGACGGAAGTGACGGTTCAAGTTATCTGGAGATTGTTGATTTTATTAAATCAAACAGTATACAGCCAAACAAAGACCTTGAAGAATTGTGGAACAGAATTGTTTTTTCAATCTTTGTATCAAATACAGATGACCATTTACGAAATCATAATTTCATTCTTTCAGAACAAGGCTGGCATCTTGCTCCCTTGTTTGATGTAAATCCAAATCCTTTGGGTACTAAGCTTTCATTAAATATAACTGAAAATAATGACCAGAAGCATCTTTCTTTAATACTTGATACGGCAAAATATTATAATATCTCGTTAGATAAAGCAAAACAAAATATAAAAAATATTTATAATGTAATACAGAGTAACTGGAAATTTCTTGCAAAAAGTGAAGGCATTTCAGAATATGAAATTAACATGATGAAAAATGCATTTGATGATAAATCTGTATATCAGTCTTTGTCATTTATGAATAATTCTGAGAAAAATATTAAAATTAAATCCAAATCCGGTAGGTCTGATCCGGACGATGATTTTGGACAGGGAAGGTAATTATGGGAAGACCAAAGAAAGAAGGTGAGTATATTCCATTAAACGTCAAGCTGCCGAAAGAGCTGGTAGAAAGACTAGATAAATACTCTGAAAAGACCAGGATTCCGAAAACCGGCGTTACCGAACTTGCCCTTACAGAATATCTCGAAAAGCATGATAATAAATCTTTTATTGACAGTAAATAATAAAATTTATAGTATTATTTTTGTTATCAATCAGGAGGTAATGTTATGACATATCAGCTCTTACATAAAGATAAAACTGTCCTTTCTTTTTCTCTTGATTCTGATTATTCTATTCTTCCTGATATAATCGTACATGATTCAAAGCTTATTCCAATAGGAACAACAATAGCAGAATCCAATAACTTATCTGATAAAATTGATTATCGTAAACTTAATATATGGTGGAAAAATCGAACTATACCAACAGGAAGAAAAAATCTTGAATATGCACTTAATCTTCTGAAGGTTCATAGCATTGAAGAACTTATTTCCAAAACTCACAGCCTTAATCTTACAGACCACTACTGGATAAAACAAGAAAATGAAGTACTTTCCTGGAATGAAATTAATTTTTTTCAAAATGACTTTGATTCCTCAATCGGAAAATATCTCATGACAGAAAAGGCTAGAACTTTCAGTAACGGAACTTATGATTCTCCAGACCTTTTTACTGATGGTATACTTCCTAAACAATGGATTATAATGGATGGACAGCGTTTTCTTCTTAAAGGGACTGAATCCTTTTATCAACAGGAACCTTTTAATGAAGTTCTTGCATCACATATTTGTGAAAAAATAGGTCTCCCTCATGCAGAATATACATTAAGTAAAATTTCTGATGATACTGGTACTCAATATTATTCATTATGTCGTAATTTTATTAATGTGAAAACAGAACTTATTTCTGCTTATGATATAACAAATGTTCTCAAGAAAAAAAACAATGAATCTATTTACCAGCATTTTATACGATGCTGTAATACACTTGGACTTAAAAACTTTGAAGAGAATCTTCACAAAATGCTTTTTGTTGATTTTATCGTAGCAAATACCGACAGACATTTTAGGAATTTCTCTTTCATCAGAAATGCAGACACTCTTGAATGGATTGGACTTGCTCCTATATATGATACTGAACGTTCTCTTTTCCTTAATAAAGCTTCATTAAAAGATTCTTATGGTGCAATTGACATTGATGCAAGACCTTTCAAAGATAATCAGGCAGAGCAGTTCAATCTTCTCAATAAAGACTTTTTGAAAACGATAACTTTTGAAAATTTGAACAGTACTGAACTCTGGTTTAACAGACTTCTTAAAGAAAATGAATATATTCCTGAAGAACGCAATAATAAGCTTTGCGAACTTTTAAAAGACAGAATTTAAAGTGGTATATATCTTGTACATGATAATAAAAAGATTGCAATAACGAAAAATAAACATAAAAGAGAACTTGAACATATTCAGGGTCTTAGCCTTATTGCCGTTCCAGTATAAACAACAAAAATTCCTATTTAGCCCGAAATTCGAGTTTTCTAAATTAATCGTAATCTGAAAAAGTTTTGATAAGAGTCCAGATTGCGGTTAATCATATAAGCTGCAATGCTATAGAAAAAGTGCCGGAACATACCGACAATACTTCGTGCCTTATGATATTCAAGCTGAAAGTTATTTTTCAATGTTCCCCAGTCGGATTCAATGATGCTTCTGTGCTTGATATGATAACATTCAAAGCGGCTCATAAGTCTGTTCATATTGCAGATTCCGCTCATTTTGAATCCGTACCACCATCCTTTTGTAGATTTGCTGTTAGTGCCAGGCGATTTTGACCATTCCGTGACAGGCGAAAAAAGCCAAAAAGT
>SAMEA3663299__coassemble_703_pt1 | contig 14293 bp, 9 predicted proteins | sample SAMEA3663299__metabat2_high_PE_031 | metagenome-assembled genome bin SAMEA3663299 (sample SAMEA3663299) | pig gut metagenome | biome: pig gut; feature: pig-associated habitat; material: faeces | place: China | collected 2013 | reverse complement strand
AAACGCTGGTCGAGCTCAAGCTGAGTTTCTCCGGCTCCCTTTGCACCAAAAGCTCCACCGCGTTGTCTTGCAAAATCTTTGTTCATGTGAGCAAGGCGCGGAAGAGAGTAGGAAAGGCGGGCAAGTTCAACCTGAAGAACTGCTTCTTTAGTCTGGGCGCGCTGTCCAAAAATCCGGATAATAACTTCCTGGCGGTCAAAGCAGGAAATACCCGAGAGTTCTTCCCAGTTTCTCTGCTTTCGAGGTTCCAGGTTAAAATCAAAAATTATACAATCGGCTTCTATCTGTTTTGCAAGTTCAGCGATTTCCTGAGCTTTTCCCTTACCAATTCCATAAGCCGGGTGTACTTCCATGCGGGTAAGTGTGAGACGCTGAATTACATCCATACCGAGTGTAAGCACCAGACCTTTGAGTTCCTGTAAATCATTTCCAGGCTCACCCACAAGTAAAGCACGTGGAAGAGCTGTTTCTTCTTTCTCTACATCAATCATTGTTTTTAAGTTTACCTCAAAAGTGTTCTTTCCGCAAATAATTTTCCATCTTGACAAAAAATCATATTTTGTCATAACGTATAATAAGAGAGGAGTAAAATGAACGTATAAAAAAAATCTATTGTCGTATTTTTCAAACCTGTTTTAAGCTTGCAATTCCGCTTTTGCCTTATCGTGATCCAAAAATTCTGAATTCAATAGAAGAATTGCCAGCTGAGTTTAAGAAAAAAAAGATTTCTACTGTTATGCTTGTTACTGATTTTCAGCTGCGTACACTTACTCAAAATCAGAAGAAAGATTCCTTTTCTTGCTGCTATTCCTACTACCGCAGGTACAGGAAGTGAAGTTACTGTAACTGCAGTAATCACAGATGAAAAGACAAATTATAAATATCCTATGAGCGATTTTCCTCTTATTCCAAAGGTTGCAGTTCTCGATCCAAAGGTTACCTTTACTCTTCCTAAATCGCTTACTGCTTCGACTGGTGTTGATGCACTTACACATGCCGTAGAAGGACGAAATATGCTTATGGCTTCGCACCTTGCAGGTGGAGATTTTTCGCGTTCTTATGTTGGTTATGTACACGCGGTTGCAAATTCGTTAGGTGGAGCTTACAATATTCCTTATGGGCTTGCTAATTCTGTTTTACTCCCTGTTGTCCTTAAACGCTACGGTCCTAAGGTATACAAAAAACTCAAGCAGCTTGCTGTAGCCGCAGGTCTTGCAGATAAAAATGATTCAGCCGAGCTTGCCGCAAAGAATTTTATCCGGCAGATTGAAGAGCTCAATGCCAGACTTGATATTCCTGAAACTCTTAAGGGAATTAAAGCAGAAGATATTCCTGAGCTTGCAAAACGAGCAGATAAAGAAGCAAATCCGATTTATCCTGTACCGGTTCTATGGAATGCCAGAGAGCTGGAACAGTTTTATTATGCTGTAATGGAAAAGAATGAAGCTGACAAAAAATCAGATAAGAACAATTAGTCAAAAGATATAAATCAGGAGAAAGAAAACTATGACAGAAGCGGAAATCAAAACTATCATTACAAAGCAAAGAGATTTTTTTGCAAAAGGTGAAACTCTTCCTGTAGCTAAAAGAATTGCTGCACTTAAAAAACTTTACGGTGCCGTAAAATCTCATGAAAAAGAAATTACAGACGCACTTACATCAGATCTTGGAAAGAGTGTTCTGGAAGGTTTTATGTGCGAGGCTGGTCTTGTAATGAGCGAGATTTCCTATATGATAAAACACACCCGTAAGTTTGCGAAGGATTCTTCACGCGTTACCTGCCTTACAAATTTTGCTGCAAAAAGTTTTGTAAAATCATCGCCTTACGGAAACGTTTTGATTATGAGCCCGTGGAATTATCCTTTTCTTTTGACTATTGATCCGCTCGTAGATGCAATTGCAGCAGGAAATACCTGTGTTGTAAAGCCAAGTGCTTATTCTCCTGCAACAAGTGCAATTATTGCAAAACTGATTTCTGAATGCTTTGAACCTGAATACGTTGCTGTTGTTACAGGTGGTCGTGCAGAAAATACCTGTCTTCTTGAACAGAAGTTTGATTATATTTTCTTTACGGGAAGTCAGGGTGTAGGAAAAGAGGTTTTGAGAAAAGCTGCTGAATATCTTACTCCGGTTACGCTGGAGCTTGGAGGAAAATCTCCTTGTATCATTGATTCATCTGCAAAAGTTGCACTTGCCGCAAAAAGAATTACCTGGGGAAAATATTTAAATTGTGGCCAGACCTGCGTTGCTCCAGATTATGTTTTGTGCCATGAAGCTGTAAAAGATAAATTTATTTCTGAACTTAAAAAGCAGATTAAACTTCAGTTCGGTGAAAATCCTCTTGAAAACAAAAATTATGGAAAAATCATTAATGCAAAACATTTTGAGCGTGTATGCGGTTTGATTGATGCTGCTAAAGTTGCAGCAGGTGGAAAATCAAATGCAGAAACTCTGAAAATTGAGCCTACTGTTCTGGATAATGTTAGCTGGGATGATGCTGTAATGGGCGAAGAGATTTTTGGACCTGTTTTGCCTGTTCTTACTTATAAAACTGAAGAAGAGTTGTATCAGATTATAAACGCTCACCAGAAACCTCTTGCTCTTTATCTTTTTACTCAGAATAAAGGACTTCAAAAAAGAGTTATGACCCGCTGTTCTTTTGGTGGTGGCTGTATAAATGATGTCGTTGTTCATCTTGCAACAAATAATATGGGCTTTGGTGGAGTAGGTGAAAGCGGTATGGGAGCCTACCATGGAAAAGTTGGTTTTGATACCTTTAGTCATAAAAAGAGTATTGTTGATAAAAAGACCTGGATAGATGTAAACATGCGTTACCAGCCTTACACAAAATCAAAGGAAACATTCTTAAGACTCTTTTTGAAATAATCTCTTCTTAAACCCGTGCAGAAATCGCCCCTTTATGCCGATAATATAAGGGTAAAAATGACTTCTGGCCAGAAGATTGCTTTCAGCCTCTTGGTTGCCATGGGCTTGTTTGCTGTTTTTGTACTGTCGCTGAACTCTAAGCTTTTTAATGAGCTTGAAACCAGGTTCTATACGCAGTCAAAAATAGAACAGAATACAGGGCAGCTGGATAGGGTTTCTGAAGGTTGTGATTCGTACATTACGAAAATTCTCAATTTAACTGAAAAAGGTGAAAATGCCTGGGTAAAGAATGCCTCAGTTCGCAGCTTTTATGTGCAGAATGCATCCGAAAGCGATGTTATGACACGCAGACGGCTTACCGAACAGCTTTTTGCTGAAATTCCGGCCCTTAGCGGCATCAGAATCGTGGATAAAAACGGGCGAAACCTTCATTATAGTTCTTTTGACGATACTGATTTATTGAAACAAAGCGGAATCACAAAAATCTATAAAAATTACAATGACATTACTAAAGATGCTGACGAGATTCCATTTGAACAGCTTTCTAAGCTTGTAAGTGAAACAAAATCTGTGCTTCTTTTTGACCAGAGTCGTAACCGTATTGTGCTAAGCGTGCCTTTCTGCTGGGTGGATGGAATTTATTCTGGTGTGAGCCTCTTTTACCTGAGTATCAATGAGATTGAAAAAGAACTTAATGCCAGCGATATTATTCCAATTGGTCAGAATGCGCTTATTATTTCTGATTCTGATTTTAGCGGTGGTCTTGTTCTGAATATTCCTTATGGGGAAAAGAAGAGTTTTGAAGAGCCTGTAAAACAATACTGGAAAAAACATGTTTCTGCACAGCAGCCGGAAAAACTTCTGGAAATGCCTGACGGGCGTTTTTATCTTGCACTTTCGAGCAACCGTAATGGAAAGATTCAGGTGAGTGCGGTTTATCCAAGTAATTTGTTTGAACTTTCAAAAGAAATTCGTATTCTCATTTATATCTGTATTTTCATTTCGATTCTTCTGATTGTTTTTTTGATTTTCAGTTTCTTCCGTGATCCTGTGGTTACTCTTCAGAAACGAATTAAGAAGATTCAGCTTGGACTGATAGAAAATTATATTGACGGAAAAGAAAAGCGTGAGTGGGGTGACATTGCACGACAGTTACGCGGCCGTAAAAATGATTTAAGCACTGAAATAATCAGAAGTCTGCATGTGCATTCTAAAAAGCGCAGAGATGAGCTTTCTGAGTATCTTGATAAAAACTGGGATGAAATTTTCTCTATTTTTGAAACTAAAGCGGGAACCTCGTCTGCTGCATCTGGTGCCGTTGGAGCTGCAGGTACTGCAGAGCTTACAGGTACTTCAATTGCAGAAATCCGTCGAATGCTGGAAGAAGTTTTGCAGAGCAGAAGTTTTGCGGTTCCTGTAGCAGCTGCTTCAACTCCGGTTTCTGTTGCTCCGGTAGAAGATGTTGATGAACTTGATGAAGTTGAAGAATTAGCAGAAGACGCAGAAGAGCTTGAAGAACCGGAAGAAATTGAAGAGGTTGAAGAGCTTGCAGAAGACGTTGAAGATCTGGACGAAGTAGAAGAGCTTGCTGAAGATGTTGATGAAGCAGAGGAAGTAGAAGAACTTACCGAAGAGGTTGAAGATCTAGACGAAGTAGAAGAGCTTACTGAAGAAGTTGAAGAAATAGATGAAGTAGAAGAACTCACCGAAGAAGTTGAAGAAACTGATGATGTTGAGGAACTTACTGACGAAGCTGAAGAAGATGCCGACGAACTTGAGGTTTTCGAAGAATATGTTGAGCCTGCTCCATTCAACGCATTTATGGCTAATCTTGCTCAAACAAAGAAAGAATATAAGCCTTCAAATGATACATATTTTGCCTCAGATAAATTTGCAACAGTAGAAAATCTTTATGCAGAAGAGCTTAAGCTTGGAAACTTTGATGATGTAATCAATAAAACAAAAACATCGCCGCTAGAGATTAAGTTTTTCCCAATTCCTGCTTATAGTAAAGACGAAATAATTGAAGAAACAGAAACGCTTGAAATCTCAGAAAAATCAGAAAACACAGACAAGTCAGAATTTGTTGAAGAACTGACAGAAGAAGTTCCGTCTTATCTTGATGAACCAGATTTTTCTATGATTGGTTTTGGAGATAACTATGCTCAGGATATTCCGGAGCTTGAAGCAGCAAATGCCATAGTTGAAGAAGATGGTGTGTACAGTATTGCAGAGAATCTTGAATATACAAATGTCGTACAGGATCCGGAATTTAAGGAACTTGTAGATTCAATTCTCGGATAAATTACAATATCAGATACAGCGGGCAGTAGTTACTTCAGGGCTCCGCATTATAAACAAAAATCCGAAATTTTTGGCTCCCAGTCACGGTTGCGTGATTCAAAACCGCGCAATAATGCGCTACACGCTTTTTGTGGTATAGAAACTATTGAACTGCCGCTTCGCAGCAGCCACAAAAAGAGTGTTTTTGAACCAGACCCGCTCTTTCGCGCCAACATTACGGAAAAGCGTTTATAATGCGGAAGCCCTGGTAGTTACTGCCGTTAACTTTTCTATTTTATAATATTTCATTATAATCATCCTATGCAGATAGAATTAAACAATCTTGTGAGAATTTATGATTCAGCAGATGGACTTTCAAAAGTAGCTGCAGTAAATGGAATCTCACTTACAATTCCTTCAAATCAGATTTTTGGAATTATAGGAAAGAGTGGCGCGGGAAAATCTTCTCTTGTGCGCCTTATCAGTATGATGGAAAAGCCGGATAGCGGCGAAGTTTTGTACGATGGTAAAAGGGTAGATAACCTGGATGAAAAAGAACTGGTTATGCGCCGCCGCCGAATCGGTATGATTTTCCAGAACTTCAATCTTTTTTCTTCACGTTCAGCAGGACAGAATATTGCTTATCCTATGGAAATCTGTGGAGTTCCAAAAGATGAAATTGACCGCCGTGTAGACGAGCTTCTCGAAATTGTTGAACTTTCAGACCGCAAGAATGCACGTATCAGCACTCTCAGTGGCGGCCAGAAGCAGCGAATTGCAATTGCCCGAGCCCTTGCAAACAAGCCGGATGTTCTTTTTTGTGATGAAGCAACTAGTGCACTTGACCCGCAGACAACAACATCAATCTTAAACCTTATCAGAAAAATTCAGAGTCAGATGAATCTGACTGTTGTAATGATTACACATCAGATGGAAGTTGTACGCGATGCCTGCAGTCAGGTAGCTGTAATCAACGAAGGTAAACTTGTGGAAGTTGGCTCTGTAAACGACATCTTCTTAAATCCAAAGAGTCCTGTTACAAAAGATTTTATCTCGCATATTGGAAGTGACCGTAAGCCGGAATCTGACGGTTCTGATATTGTACGCTGGTCAAAAGAAGGCGGCGAGTATGAACTTAGCTTTCCGAGCGAAAAACAGGGAGCTCCGGTGCTCAGTACAGTCGCTAAGAAATTTGATATCGAATTCAATATCCGTGCAGCTGGTGTTCAGCATCTTACAGAAGGGGATATTGGAAAGATGATTGTAGACTTTACAGGATTTCAGATTTCAGAAGCTCTCGAATATCTTCGCAGTCAGAATATTATTGTAGAAAAGGCAGGTGTGTAGTATGAGTCCGGAATTAATTAAATACTTTTCTGTAATCGGTGAAGCAACCTGGCAGACTCTTGTAATGGTTTTGTTTTCAACTATATTCAGTATGATTCTTGGAATTCCACTTGGAATTTTACTTTGTACGAGTGATCCTGCTTCTGGTCTGCGCCCTCACAGAATTCTGAATCAGGTGCTCTCTGTTATTATTAATATTCTTCGTGCAATTCCTTTCGTAATTCTTGTAATTTTACTTTTTCCTTTTACTCGTGTAATTGTACACACAGCAATCGGAACTAAAGCTTCTATTGTGCCTCTTACAATTGCGGCAGCACCTTTTGTTGCCCGTGTAATTGAATCAAGCCTTAAGGAAGTGGATCCTGGTGTTATTGCAGCAGGCCGTTCAATGGGGTCAACAGACCGACAGTTGATTTTTAAGATTCTTTTGCCGGAAGCTTTGCCTTCTATTGTGAATGGAGTTACACTTACAATTATCAATCTGATTGGTTACTCTGCAATGGCAGGAACTGTTGGCGGAGGTGGCCTTGGTGATGTTGCAATCCGTTATGGTTACCAGCGTTATCGTGTTGAGTACATGGTAGGTTCGGTTGTAATCATTCTTGTACTTGTAGAAATCATTCAGCTGATTGGTACACGAATAAGCAATAAGATGCAGGCTATGCGCTAGAATTGATAAACGACATTTTAGACCATGCCTGAAAAAAAAGAGCCTTGTTACAAACTGGTTGCAGTACAACTCAAAGTGTAACAAGGCTTTTTTATTTATGCGGCTAAAACCACAGTCGCTTTAACTGATATAAGTCTGCATTAACTGCACAAACAGATAAATCTTTTTATAAACATCTACGCTGAATTCTTTAAGAGGTGTTTCAAAGAATTTTTCCAGTTCTTTCCAGTTCTGTACGATTACAGGTTTTTGAAGAACATAGTCTTCAATAAGCTGTTTAATTGTTTTTCCAATTATAATAAGACTTTGAGTACCCTGAATAATATAGCCGCGTGCCATTTCATTTGCATCAGATACTACTCTGTTAATTATGTTTTCGGCACCAGCATCGTGAGCTGTCTTTGGAAGCAGGGTTTTAACTTTGACACCCATAGAGCCTTCTTCTGCCATCATTTCATCAAGGGCTGTTACTTCGTCAGAAAGTTTTAGCAGCTCCTGATATGCGTTTGACATTGGTGCAGAAAGGCTAGCATCCCACTGACCACGGATTACTACAACATCATAATATTCGCGGATAGTCTTTTTAACAAATTCAACGAGGAAGGTTTTGAGGTAGTTGAGTGGTTCAACGTATTCAAGAACGGAAAGTGATTTTTTTTCAAGAGGTGCATTAAAATCAGCAGTAAAGTATTTAAGGCTTTGAGGAGTTGCAGTTCCAAAAATCTGCATACAGATTGAAGATGCCTTAGATTCTTTCTGTTCAACTTCAATTTTTTGCAAAAGCACATGAGTATCATTTTCAATTTTTTCGATGTAAGGCTCAATAATTGGAGCATGATGATAGGAAATCTTAGTCTCATAAGCAAAATCTTCAGCCAGATGCTGTACAATCATGTCCAGTGATTTTGAAGTCTGAATACTCTTGATTTTGGCAATGATTTTTTTCCAGTTTCCTGGAGAAACAAGTTCCTTACTCTGAGTAGCCTTGAACATTTCAAAAAGCGGATTCCAGTCAATAGAATCATCAGTAATGCTGTAGGCAACAGCAAGAAAATCCTTTAAGTCATCAAGAATATATTCACCATTTACTTTTTCAAGACGTGGAAGAGCGTTGAAAGAAAACTCTTTATACGATGAATCATATTTTTTCAGAATCATATAGAAATCAAAGGTACAGAAATCCTGAAAGATAGAAAAAGATTTCTCAATTGCATCAGCCTTTGAAGCCTTTGTTTCATTAAAATCATTTGTGAAAACCTGAAGTTTGTGTTCAATATCCTGTTTGAGTTTTACAATAGGAACAGTTTTTGCAAGTTCGAGAATTTTCTGTTCATCAAGCTGCTCAAGAAGGGCAAGCTGATTTTCAGACATTATGTAATTGATTATCTGGCGTTTAAAAATTGCCGGATTCTGTGTGTTTCGGAAATAAGTCTGAGCAGGAGAAACAGCTTTATATAAATCAAAAATCAGTTTTCCAAATGGAGCCAGCATTTCTCCTGTTGCAGGACGATAAAAAGTATGATACTTGGTTTTCGAAATTGTTTTAGCCAGATTCTTGAGCCGGCGTTTTTTCTCTGCCTCAGGATTTGAAGATTTAAATAACGATGAAAGCAGCGACTGGAAAAAGCTTTCTTTTTCTGCCGGTTTTTTTGATGAAGCATTAACTGTTGTATTTTTCTTATCTTCCATATTTGTATATAATATGGTAAAAACTGCAATAATTCAAGGATAAGTTATGGTTGACAGGATAACTTAAAGTCGCTTTACTTTAATAAAATAATGTTATTCATTATTGAAACGTTATTTCTGTAACGTTGTTTTTGAGTCAAAGGAGTTTTTATGAAGAAAATTTTACTGACACTAGTTGCTGCACTTATGTTTATATCTGCAGCGTATTCTTATAATCCGCCTGCCGGTGGTGAGGATTTAAGCCTTCTGGCAAGTCCATCAAATCTTTCTCTGGCAAACTCTGTAACTGGAGGAGCCTTGTTCAATGCTGGTGCAGATTCTATTCTGGTTAACCCGGCACTTACTGCAGGAGAGCAGCGTGTTAATCTTCAGGCTGCTTATACATTCCTTTATTCTGCAGAACAAAAAAATGAAACGCAGATTGGTTCTGCTTTCCAGACAGGAATTCTTATTCCTTTCAAGCTCTACATTTTCAGCGGTTATGTGAATGGAACTTTTTCTCCATTCCAGGAAATGCATCTTGGTAATTCTATAAACTTCAGAGCTGGTCTTTCTAAAGAAATTACAAATAAGCTTTGGGTTGGAATTGCTGCAGGTGGTGGATATGCCTGGACTTACGGAAATGACTGGTCTTTGTATGGAGACCTTGGTATGCTCTACAGACCTGGTGATTTAGGCTTCCTTAAGGATTTCCGTTTTGGTCTTTCTGTTCAGAATCTTGGAAAGATGTATGACAAGGTTGAACGCGCAGGAATCAGTCTGGATGCAAAAAATACTCCGTATCCAACACTGGCAACCTTTAGAACTGGAGTTGCAGCAACTTTGCTTGAAACAGAAATTGCAAAAATCGGTTTTGGAATTGATGTGGCAACACCTTGCTTCCAGAATATCATAGCAAGTGCAAATGCTCAGGTTTCATTTAAGGATGCTTTTGTAATCAGCATTGGTGAAAAATTCAATCTTATGGAAACAATCAACGGAAAGAACAGCTTTATTCCTTCTGTTGCCGTTCTCTTCAAGTTCTCATTTGATGTGAAGAACAATTCGTATCTTGAAAGCAATGGCTGGAGTCAGAGTGAAATGACAGTTTCTGCCGGCTACAAGAATCTTTATAGTACTGTACATGCTATTTCTGCCGGAGTAGATATTGACCTTGGTATGGCCGATAACGAAGCTCCTAAGATTGTTGTCTGGGACAACGAGTAGCGGATAAAAGGAGTAGAAGATGAATAAGAAGATTTTTATTTCCGGCTTCTTTATGGCCGCAGTTTTCGTTTCTGCAGTTGCAGATACAAAGTATATTTCTCCGAACAGTGATGGTGTTCAGGATGAACTTGTTATTCCATTGAAGATTTCTGATAAGCGTTATGTACAGGCATGGAGCCTTGTGATTATGGACTCACAGCATAACGTTGTTCGTACAATTGAAAATAAAATCGCCCGTCCTTCAAAGATGACCTTTAAGGCTTTCTTTAAGCAGCTTTTTACACCAAAACAGGGTGTTGCCATTCCTGATACAATTACCTGGAATGGTGCAATGAATAACGGTGAAACAGCACCTGATGGTACCTACTATTATTACATTACTGCAACCGACGATAACGGCAACTCTGGTAAGACAAAAGAATACGAAGTTGTTATTGATACTGTTGCTCCTGATGTTGAACTTGCACAGCCTTCAGACAAGATTTTTGGTGAAGGTGCTAAGGCTGCCCTTAAAATCAAACAGACCGGTTCTGTTGAAGATGAATGGGTTGGAAAATTCCGCTCTGCTGATGGAACTGTAGTAAGAACTGTAAAATGGGTAAATGCAGAACCAGCTGAATTCCAGTGGAAGGGTACTGATGATCAGGATGCCCAGGTATTTGATGGCGTTTATTCTTATGAGATTTCTGCAACAGACCGTGCAGGTAATACATCTCTTCCTGCTTCAATCACAAATATTATTTATTCGGCAGAAAAACCTGCAACCAATCTTTATGTAAAAGGTTCACGTTATTTTTCTCCAAATACAGACAGCAAGACTTCTAATGTTGCTCTTGATCTTACAATTCCTGTTCCGGAAGAAAAAAGTGGAAATAAACTTGTTGAATGGGCTGTTACTGTAAAGGATAAGGCTGGAAAGGCTGTTCGTACTTACAATCAGACAAACTCTGGTGATATTCCTCCTTCATCAATAATTTTTGACGGTAAAGATGATAGTGGAAAACAGCTTAAAGATGGTGAGTACCAGGCTGTAGTAACTGCAAAGTATCTTAATGGTTATGAGCCGGATCCTATTTCTTCTCCGGTACTTGTTCTTGATACAGATAAACCTGCAGCTCAGATTGTTGCTTCAGAAAAGGTATTTGGTGCTGGTGCAAAAGATTCTGTAAAGTTCTCTATTATGCCGGTTCCATCTTCAGGTTCTACAGTTCCTTCATGGAAGGGTGAGATTCAGAGTTCAGATGGCAAGGTTGTTAATTCTTACGACTTTGGAGAATATCCGCCAGAAGAAGTTGTATGGAATGGTATTTCTTCTGATGGAACAATTGCAGAAAAAGGCCAGTATCGTTTCGTGCTTTCTGGAACAGACCTTGCGGGAAACACTGGTGTGAGCCAGACTACAGAGCTTGTAACTTTTGATACAACTGAAGCTCAGCTTCTTCTTGCAGTTTCAGATACAGCTTTCTCTCCAAATGGAAACAAGGTAAAAGATACAATTACATTTACTCCGGTTACTGCAACAAAGGATGTAGTTTCTTACGATTTTACAATCAAAAATAAAGCTGGAAAAGCTGTGTATACGGTAAAAGAAAGCAAGAAGCTTCCTGTGAACTTTGTATGGGATGGAAAAGATGATTCAAAGATTCTCTGTTCAGACGGAATGTACTTTGCCCAGCTTTCTGTTCTTGCAGCAAACGGTTCTACAGCTTCCGCTTCTACTCAGAACTTTGAGCTTGATACTCTTGCACCAAATCTTACTGCAGAAACACCATGGAGCTTCTTTGCTCCATCAGGAAACGGTGCTCAAAAAAATATTCCGGTTACTATAAAGGAATGTTCTGCAGAAAAGCTTTGGGTAGCAGAAGTTCGTGATGCAAAAGATAAGGCTGTTAAGAAGTTCTCTTGGAATGGAAGTAAAGAAAGCTTTGCATGGGACGGAACTGATGAATCAGGAAATCTTGCTGCAAACGGAAAATATAATATCGTAATCTTCTCAACTGATGATGCTGGAAACAGCTTTAGTACAGAGCTCAAGGGAATTACTCTTGATAACCGCGAAACAAAGGCTTACATCACAGCAGAGTACGAAGGAATCTCTCCTAACAATGACGGCTACCTCGATACTCAGAAGTTTGAAATTCGTACTTCTGTAGCAGACAATATTAAGAGCTGGAACTTTGATGTTCGTAAGGAAGACGGAACAAGCGTATATGCACTTTCAGATAAAGACAGTGCAAATCTTCCGGCTGCAATCAACTGGAATGGTGCTGGAAAAGATGGTCTTGCCTGTGAAGGAACCTTTACAGGTACACTCGAAGTTGTTTATAACAACGGCAATAAGGTAAGCGCAGTTTCATCTCCATTTATCTGTACTGCAACTGCTCCAAAACTTACAGTTAAGACTGCTCCTGAATACTTCAGCCCTGATAATGACGGCGTAGATGATGATCTTTATATTAAGCTTGCAGGATCTACTAAAGCTAAGATTAAGAACTGGTCTTTCGTAATCAAAGATCCAAAGGGTAAGGATTTCTGGAAGACTTCTGGAAAGAGCCAGATTACAGAAAGAATTATCTGGGACGGTTTAAGTAACCTTCAGAAGGATGTAAATGGAAATGCAGAACGCGTTCAGTCTGCTATGGACTATCCTTATGAGTTTACTGTAACTGATAATCTCGGAATGACTTCAACTGTAAAAGGTGTAATTCCTGTTGATGTACTTGTAATTCGTGACGGTAACCTTTTGAAGATGGCTGTTCCTTCAATCATCTTTGAATCTGATGCAGCTAACTTCCAGACTGCAAATGCTAAACTCGATGCTGATAAAGTTTCTAACAACATTAAGGTATTGAATCGTATTGCAGACATTCTTAAGAAATTCAAGGATTATAAGGTTACTATTGTAGGACACGCTAATAAGATTACTGACAATCCTGAAGAAGAGACTGTTGATAATCTCGCACAGTGGGGACGTGCTTCAATGCCACTCTCTAAGGAACGTGCAGATGCAATCAAGGTTTATCTGACAAAACGTGGTGTAAATGCAGCTGCTCTTTCTACAGAAGGAATGGGTGGTACAAAGCCTGTTGTTAATCCTAAGGATAAGGATAATAACTGGAAGAACAGACGTGTAGAGTTTATTCTTCAGAAATAGTAATAATAGCAAATCCGTTAAAGAAAACTGCGAAAACGTGGAGCAGTTTTCTAGGATTTACTGCTAAATAAGAAATCCATCATAATATCATCCGGTGTTGTGGGAAGGTCTGGCAGAATCTGCTGGCTGAAGCATACACCGGATTTTTTTATATCAAAAATCTGTGGAAGCTGCGAAAGATATATATCGTAAAAACCTTTGCCGCGCCCCAGACGTTTTCCATCCTTTGTAAAGGCGCGGCCTGGTACAAGAACCAGAATGTGTTCTCTTGGGCTTTTGTGAGATTCGATTTCTACATAATCAGAAGAGTGCGCGGCAGGAGAATATTCATTTATTGCCATTTTTTCGAGAAATCGGGAGAAGCTTTTGCTGTCTTCTGCAGGAGGTTCTGATATACCAAAAGAGCCGCTTTGTGTCTGCGTGTCGCTGTCAATGCTGTAAAATTCCATGTGTTTTGTACCAGAAATAATACGTGGAAGAAAAATCTTTTTTTTCTGAGAAAGGGCAGTTTGAATTACCGGTGTAATATCAACTTCATCTGAAAGCGGCATGAATCCAAGAATTGCTGTGCTGGCTTTGTAAAGCTTTGAAGAAAGAATAATCTGACAGATTGTGTCTGACTGTGCCTTGAGGCTATCTGCATTAAGCGAGGATATGCGTTTTTTGATTTCCTCTCGGATTTCCTGTTTGGTCATCATGAGTTTGTTCAATATAATATTACAGTAGCACATGCAAATTTGCAACTGAACGGGAATCTTTGCAGATACTGCAGGTTTTGCCGCGACGGTCGCAGACCTCCTGTTTGCTTCATCCACGGCGCCTTCGTTCGCTTGAGGGCACCTCCTGTGCCCTCATCAAAAAAAATGCTGCGCCATTGCTCGCATTTTTTTTGACCGCTCACTTCGTTTCAAAACCTGCATCAGCATTTTTATTGTTTGATTTCTGAAAATAATTTAGGTTAAAAAAAAGACTTTCTGAGATTTCAGAAAGTCTAAAAGCGGCTGCTGCAGGTTTTGAACCTGCGACACATGGATTAACAGTCCATTGCTCTACCAGCT
>SAMEA3663299__coassemble_672_pt1 | contig 14761 bp, 9 predicted proteins | sample SAMEA3663299__metabat2_high_PE_031 | metagenome-assembled genome bin SAMEA3663299 (sample SAMEA3663299) | pig gut metagenome | biome: pig gut; feature: pig-associated habitat; material: faeces | place: China | collected 2013 | reverse complement strand
GCGGGTCGTTTTAGGATTATCGATCGAAATGGCTCAAGCTGCGAGACTAGCGAGCAGCCTGCAATCGAAAATCAACCAAATATACTGATATCTACTTCTTCTGTGCCATCTGGTGAATTGGTACTGCTTTTACTTTGTGCAGGAGTTTCAACAGGGGCAGACTGAGGCTGAGTTTGTGGCTGTGCCTTAGATTGTGCATCAACTTGTGTTTCAACTTTTTCTTCACTTTCTTGTGCTGCCTGAACTTCTGCCTGGGCTTTTTCAATAGATTTATATTTTTCGCGGATAATCTTGATAATATCTTCTTTTTCCTGTTTTGTAAGGATACGAAGAATATTTATATTATTTTCACCAATCTGAATTTTCTTTAATGAACCATCTGCATTTGTTTCTGTAAGAAGCTGTACAATTGGAGTCTTTGGGTTGTCTGGATTTGTGTCGATAACTTCTGCAACTTTTCTGTTTGAAAGATATACAAAGGTTCCAATAGGGTAGAGCGAAACTGTGTAAAGAAGAGCTTTGATTACAGAACCATCATAAACATGTTCTTTGTTCTGAAGCATTTCAAGGAGAGCATCAAAAGTTGATTTTTCATCTTTATAACTTCGCGGTGAAGAGATGGCTTCATATGTACAGGCTACTGCGATAATTTTTGCATTTGAAGAGATTTTGTCTCCTGTGAGACGGCGCGGATAACCGGTTCCGTTTTCTTTTTCATGATGTTCAAGTACACCAAGCTGAATAGAAAGTCCGAAGTTCAAATCTTTTATAATTGTATAGCCCAGTAGTGTATGTTTTGAAATCTGTGCTTTTTCTCTTACAGAAAGCTTTTTTGAAGTCATATAAAGCTGAGGTGGCAGACGGAGCATACCGATTTCATGCAGAATACTGGTTACTCCAAGTTCTATCATTTTTGAAAGTGGAAGATGAAGCTGTAATGCGATAGCAAGACAGAGAACTGTTGTTCTCATTGTATGAATGATAAGGAAATTTCTGTTTTGAGATTCAATAGTTGCATTAACTCTAAGAATATAACGGCGATGTTCCTTTATAAAAATACAAAGTTCCTTTACTGTATCAGAAAGTTCTTCCTGGTCAATTTCTTTATGAGTTGCATAATGGGTAAATACAGATTCAATGTAATTCACGTACTCTTCATAAACAGAATGTACAAGCTCCATCCTTGCCTGATCGCTGTTTCCAATGGCAGTATTTTTTGAATCTTCAATAGCTTTCTTTAAATTGTCACCAATTTTTTCTTTTGGTACTTCTTCTTCCGATTCTTCCTCTTTATTAACACCGATGCCACCACCCAGACTGATTGAACCGTCGACGAGAATATCTTCAAATCCCCATTGTCTGAGAGCTTTGATAAGATCTTCTGTCATTTCGGCCGTTTTAGGCAGAAGGAGGAATGCGTTGTCTATCATGAGGTCGCTTGTGTAGGTTATACCCTGACGCAAGGCACCGATGTTAATTGTTTCCATTTTTCGATTATTACCCATTCATTATATCGGCAGATACATGAGAAAACTTGAATTTTTATTATTTAAACAAAAAAAAGATGAAAAGTCTCACACACTTTTCATCTTTTTTAAAGCAAACATAGGAGTTAATTATCAGATGTCTGGATGTCGTTACCCACCCGATATTATCACCAACACTAATATTATCGGAATATGTGATTTTGACTTTAGTTTTTTTGTAAAAAAGATTGACACTAATCAAATTTTTTTAGATTATGATGTAACTATGAATGAAGAATCTTTAGACTGTGCATCGCTTGAAAAGCTTCCTTTTTCAGAACTTGTAAGGCTTGCAGATAAATATGGCGTAGATGTTCCCGAAGACCTGGACAGGCGTTTTCTTATTGCGGAATTGCTTGAACTGTCTGAAGAGTCTGAACGTCTGGATGAAGAAATGTTAATCTCATCTTCAGAAAATGGAGAAGAACAGTCTCTTATTCTTTCTGGAAATTTTAATGAAACTCAAATTTCCTGTGTATTAAGAAATCCAGCCTGGCTTTTCGTATTCTGGAATATTAATGATGGAGATGCTGCCCGCGTAAAAGAGAGTCCGGATGGTAGTCTCAAACTTAGAATCTGCTCTCTTGCAGATGCCCATGATCCTAAACCTTATGAAGCCTTTGAGGTTCAAACAGCAACGCAAAGTCAGGAACAATATATTCTTATTCCAAAAGGAACTAAATTTATTAAAGTAGAGCTGGTATTTATGTCAGCAGGAGCGGGAGAGGTTTTAGCCTTTTCTCCAGTTGTTTCTATTCCACAGGGATCAACTTTTGTAAATGATCTTCAGCCGGGACGAGATACAGAATTCTCACCGATTATGGAACTTTCAGGAATGAAAGAAATCCTTGCTGAACAGTATAGAAACCACAGACATTCTTTTTCATGATGACGGGTGAAATCAGTTATGCAAAAATATTTTAGCCTTATAATAAAAGCAAGTCAGGACTTTATCAGACATACAGATGATGATGTTCGACAGAATGCCCCTGTTCTAAATTCTTTTTATGAATCTATAACAAATGTATATATTCCTCTTCTCAATATGCTAGAGAGATTTGAAAAAGAAGAGAAAAAGATACGAATAGGCCTTGTTTTGCCTCCGGTTCTCTGTAATATGCTTTCTGATGATTATCTCAAGGAAGCTTATGTAAAATGGCTTGATAAGAGAATTGATTTGGGAAAGGCTGAGCTTAAAAGAAATAATGAGGAAGAAGCTGTTTGCAATGTAATTCGTTCTGTCGTTGAAGAAAACAAAGCACGTAAAGCTGATTTTTTGAATAAATATGAAAGCAGTTTGATTCCCGCTTTTGCAAAATATATGCAGAATGGCTATCTTGAACTTTTGGGAACCTGTGGTACAGATATTTTTATGCCTCATTTTGCAGATATGAAAGAGGTTATTTGTGCACAGATAGAAAGCGGACTTCATGCATACAGACAGTATTTTGGAATTGTACCGGAAGGCTTCTGGCTTCCAGAGCTTGGTTATGCACCTGGAGTTGAAAAGTTTATTCGTGCTTACGGCTATACTTATACAATTCTTGATTCCCGCAGTGTTCTTCTTGCAGAAAAGGTGCCATCTTCTGGTATCTTCTATCCATGCAGAACTGATAATTCACTTGTTGTGTTTGCACGTAACCGTGTGATAGACGGTGAGTTGTTTGGAGAAAATGGAATCATTTTCAATTCATGCTATAGAAATCAGAACAGAGATATCGGATATGAAAGTCCTATGGAGCAGCTTTCGCTTGTTATGGAAAAAGGCGGAATACGTTATTCTACAGGATATAAATACTGGAACAGACATTTCAGCGACGAAAAGCATGCTCTTTATAACGAAGAAGAAGCAAAAAAACAGTGCGAAAGTGATGCAGAAGTTTTTGTAAATAAACGCCTGGAAACTCTTTCAAAGGCAGAAAGTCTTCTTCCTGATTATTCTTTTGTTTCAGAACTTTGTGTGCTTGATATTTCAAGGTTAAGTAATACCTGGTATGAATCTATGTACTGGCTTGAAAATGTTCTGGTAAAAGCTGTTGATGCAGGTCTTCTTGTTGCTTCCTGCGACTCTCTTTGTGCAGATCAGTATAATCTTGAAAAAATTGAACCATATTTTTCAGCCGGAATAGGTGAGGGATATGGAGAAAATCTTCTTTCCAGCCGCAATTGCTGGATGATGCGATATATCCGGAAAAATTGTGAACGAATGATAGACCTTGCAGGTCGTTTCCCGATGGATACAGGATTAAAGACACGTCTTTTGAATCTTGGTGCTAAGGAGCTTATGCTGGCCCAGAGTTCTAATCTTGCAAAGATGATAAATCGTTCGGAATTTCCTCAGTTTGCAGAAAAGCGTTTTAAGGAATCGATTGCAGCTTTTACAGCAGTTTTTGATTCTCTTGGTTCAAATACCGTAAGTACAGAATGGCTTACAAGGCTTGAAGCTCGCGATTCTATTTTCCCATGGATGAACTATAGAATTTTCTGTAAAAAGCGATAATTAGTCGAGCATCAGACTTTCCTGGATCTTTCTGAACATATCAATCTGATATTGAGCGCTTTGAATTCCCTGTATAGCAGGATCAAAGCGTTTATTTAATTTAAGGGCTTCCTGCCAGATTATAATTGCATCTTCCCATTTAGCATCTGCATAATATTTCAGGCCTGTCTTATAATATTCATCCACCTGGGCATCAATAATGCTGCGACCTTTATCGCCTAACTGGATTTTTGCAGAAAGACTAATTCTGTTTAGTGGCGCTACTGAAGTAGTCAAGTCCAGGGTATAGTTAAAATTAATTCTGATTTTTTTGATTTCGCATTCAAGCCCGGTACTGATTCTTGGATTTGCACCTTTGAGAGAAAAACCTGCCAGAAGCGAAAGAAATGATGTAAATTGAACTGAAACGCCGGTATTAAAGTAAGGAAAGATATAGGTTCCTGGTGTTACAAGATTTATCGGCTGTATAAAATCTACAGAAACTGTTATCGGTTTGATAAATTTTACAGAAATGCCGGCTCCAATGGTAGTTGGAAGCGGGTCATCAGTTTTTATATCGTTTCCGAAGCCTGTAAACGAAAGTCCGAGATTTTGAACTGAAAGACCTATTCGTACGTTCGGGTCCCTAGAAGAATAAAACTTCAAAAAATTAAACTGAAGCATAATTCCAAGATCAGCCATAACGGCGAGGGCACTTTGAGCGAGTCCAGAACCGGAAATAATTGCTCCGGTGTTATTATCTGTATAATCAGGCATACCCCGCCAGCCGGCTTTCAATGTTATTCCTGCTGCAAGTCCCTTAAAATCATAACCTGCAAGAAAGTTGTAGGAAAGATTAAAAGCGGCCAAGCTTTCGGTGTAATAACTTCCGGCAACACGTTCTCCAAAGAAGTTGTATTCTGTAAAAGGCATATAAAAACAGGAAATATAGCCTCCTGTACTTAAATGCGGAATAGTTTTAAAGCGGGTCGTAAAAGCAAGAGTTTCAAGCTTGGAATCTGCTATCCAGGCATTATGAAAAAGAGAAATCTGAGTTTCTTTCTGTATGGCTCCTGCAGCAGGATTAAAACGCAGGTAACTTATATCATCACATAGCCCGGTATAAGCATTGCCAAGACTTTCTGTTCGGCCACCAAAGGGAATAAGAAGGGAGCGGAAAGAAGTAGTTCCTTCGTTTGGATCAAGAAATGAAGTAAATAAATCTCCGATTGTGGAGGTAGTATCTGTAAGCGACAGAGCTTTCAGCTGCATACCAGGCAAAATGAGGAAAATCATAAACATTAAAGCACGGGAAAAAATCCCCTTTTTCTTCATAACTTACTTCTTTTTCGGAATCTTAATTCTTTTCTATAAGTATAATATCTTATTTGCCGAAAATAAAATATAATATAAATGATGAAAAGGAAAATTGTCCTTATTACAGCAATTCTGATTTTTCTCACAAGTCCCTGTCTTTTTGCCCAGAAATCACAGGAAAAGGATGATTTGTCTCTTTTTGAAATTGACAGACTGATTCGTCTCACAGAATATGACGAAGCCCTCAGGCAGCTGAATATCTACATAGAAAAAAATCCCGAGAAATTCGACAGCGCTCAAAGCCGTATCAAGAGGATTATGCATGCTCGTAATCAGTATTCAATTCTCGCAGACCGCCTTATCAAATTGATTCAGACAGACCCGGGTAATAACAAGGAGATTTACGAGATTACAGCTCAGCTTGAAAAATTCGAAAAGCATCCTTCTGACCAGAACCTCCAGTTTATTGCAGACCTTAAAAAATCAGCAGAGTTCAACTACTTCCGTGCTCTTTTTATGGAGATTCAGAATGAAACTGCTGCAAGGTCTAAAGCCGGTGAATATATTGCGGCGGTAGAAAAGGCAAAAGAAGGTTTCTGGCTTTACCGTGACAATTTTTATGAACAGTGGGAAAATCAGCCGGAAATTACAGGTGCCGTAAATAAAACTCTTGCAAATCTGGATTTAAGGCTTGCAGAATTCGAAGAAAAGAATTACCTTCCGCGCTTAAACAATATTATAAATGATTTTATCAAAGCTGTTCAAAATGAGCAGTACGAACAGTCTTTGAACAGACTTGCTGAAGTTGAAGTTTCTTTCAGAAATTATAATCGTCTTCGAACGGGAATTGTTCAGGCTGGTAAGGAGCTTCAATCTCAGTTTTCCGAGATTCAGAAACTTGATTCTGATTCTACGGATGCTTCCTTCCTGCCTTTTATGTTCCGTTTTGTTTTTGGAATTGAATCTGTAGAGGACTCTGGAATTCTTGGCGCGGTTGATTCTCAGTGGAATGCAGCTGTGGGCCGTATGAACGAAGCTGTGTATTCTGTGCTTTTGAAAAAATATTCTGGGTATGAGACGGGGATTGATAATATTTTAGTTTCTGAAGTTAGAAGATACTGCGCGCTGGATCGTCGTGTACTTGATATTTATAAGATTGCAACGATTGAAGGTGATGATTCTCATACACTCAAAAATCCATATTCCCGATATTATTCATTTTGCGATTATGCGCAGAACCTTTGTCAAAATGCATTACGGCTTACTCAGGTTAGAAATGAAATTCTTACTGTCACAGAAAATCAGAAAAATGATATAGCAAGTATAAAGGCTGGAACAAATGCAGCAGCCCTTATTAAAGGTTTGTTTGATTCAAATGATAGAATTACGGTTCTTGCCGGTATAAAAGAAGAGCAGCATATCAATTCCTATGATTGGGCTGACGGTGCAACTGCAGATTTTTCCGGTCTTTCTCAACTTTACGAAAGTACACTTGATGATATTTTTGAAAAGGCTTCTGCGGCCCTTACAGGTTCCTGGTCTGAAATTACAGATTATTATTCTGCCAATTCTGTCCACATTTATGAAGGCGCACTGGCTTATTATAATTCAGCAGATAAATACCGCGAAGGCTTTTTTACAAAGATTTCAGACAGTGTAATCAGGGAATTGAATCATGATATTTCTAAATCAATTGCTTTACAGGATACTTTTAATTCAGATCCGGAACTTGATTTTGGAATTATCTACAGTTATCCGGATATTTCATATAAAGTGTCGCAATATACAAGAAATCTTGCAGAAAAAGGAATTGCAACACTTGGTACTTATGATAAAATAATTCTTGATAATTTTAACAGTCATCCGCAGCAGAAGGAAAACAGTGAAATCCAGAGCTATGTAAATGAAGCTCAGAAAAATATAGATCTTCAGCGCCAGAAGCTTAATCAGTTAATTACAGATTCTCAAAATCAGGCAGCTCTTGCCCAGAGACAGATGACAGCTTCTCAGCTTGCCCGCAATGAGGCTGATCTTCGTTTTAATGAAGCTCAGAATGCCCTTCGTAAAGAAGATTTTGAAACTGCTCGTAAAAAACTTCAGGATGCACTTACAAAATATGATGAAGCTCTTATGAATCAGAATGATGAAGAACTTCGTGCAGAAACAGACCGAAAACTTCAGGTTCTTGGTGAAAGTATAGCAAAGGCAGAAAATGAAATTGTAGTTCGTGAAGTTCGTAATCTTAAGACCCGTGCAAAAGATGCATATTTTAACGGACGCTTTGATGATGCAGAAAAATATCTGAATCAGGCAAAAATCCGCTGGGCTGTTACAAACGTAAATGAAGATGAAGAAATCACAAATCTTATGAACTTTGTAAATACTGCAATTTCAATGAAAACCGGCCGAGAGATTCTTCCTTCTGCACCTCAGTATCCGGAGATGTCTCAGCTTTTGAATATTGCTTACCAGTATTTTGATGAAGGAAGCAGAAAAATAGGCGAAGGAGATAGAGCCGGTGGTGAAGCAGAACTTGCTCTTGCTCTTGAGAGTATCCAAAAGCTTCAGTATGTATATCCGCTGAATCAGGAAGCATCAATTTTAACTTTGAGAATAAACCGCCTGCTGGATCCCAAAAAATTCAGCGAAGAATTTTCGCAAAAAATAGAAATGGCAAGAATGATGTGTAAGAATAAGGAAACACAGCAGGAAGGCTATGCAAATCTTTTAGATTATTATCAGCTGGATCCAGCCTACAAAGGACTTAAGGATTTAATTTATCAGGTTGAAATTGATATCGGAATTCGTCAGAAGCCTGTAAGCAATACTGGTGCCAGCCGCGCTAAAAAGCTTGTAGCTGATGCACAGAAAATTTACAGTACTGCCGGAAACGATACTGCAAAACTTCAGAATGCTCTTGCAAAAATAGATGAAGCACTTGCTCTTGTCTCTGATAGTAAAGAAGCAATGGATTTAAAAGATAAAATTACAACAAAAATTGGTGGTAATACTTCTACGGTTCTTTCTACGGAAGATGAAAGACTTTATCAGCTTGCAATTCAGCGACTTCAGAATAATAATGTAGTAGGTGCGAATGCAATTGTAGAACAGCTTTTGAAAAAGCAGCAGAACGCTAATTCGCAGAAAATTAAGGATTTAAAGAATAAGATTGAGGCACGAAGTTAGTTTATGAAAAGATGTACAGCAGTTTGTAAAAAATTATTCTTTCTCCTTTTGTTCTTTATAAGTTTTTATACCGGATTATTTGCCGCAGATTTTTACTGGGAAAATCCGGAAGTTATAACAAACACTGATTCCAGATTCCCTGTTACAATTTCAGCTCCTGATGGAAAATCTACTTATCTTTTCTGGCAGGAAGTTGATGTGAATACACGAAAGATTTATCTTTCTGCGAGGTCCTATAGTACCCTTAAAGAATATACAGAAACAAGACGTTTTGCCGGTCCTTTTGATTATTCAGGTGATGAGGTTCCAGATATTTACACAGCAGCAGTTCTGAAAAAAGGAACGGTTGGAGTTGCTGTAATGACTGGGCTTTCGAATCTTGCGGTTTATGTTTCTACAGATGCTTGTAAAAACTTCACAGAAACAAAACTGCCATCAACCTCTTCGATTACAGTTGCACCGCGTATTTATGCAACGGGCGCGGATACTTTCAGAATATTTACTTCCGTTGGTGAAGAAAACTCGTTTACAATTTTTACAGCAGAATCTTCTGATGGAATTAAATGGCCGCGTTTCAGTCAGTTTCAGCCTGCGGCAAATTACAGAAACCCTTTTATTCCGGTTTTGCTTCATACTTCCTTTGGAGATATTGTTGTTTTTCAGGCTCAGTATACTTCAGCTGAAACAAACAGACTTTCTTATCAGATTTATATGACTGTAGATGCCGGTTCAAATGGTAGAAGCTGGAGCCAGCCGGTTTTAGTTACAGACCGGAATTCGCTGCAGGGGCGCGGAGGTAAACAGTTTTATGAATATCAGAACCAGAGACCTGTTCTTTATGAATATGAAGGCCTTGTATATATGGCCTGGGAACGTACGGATACTGTTAATTCTTCAATATGGATAGAAAACATTACGGCGAATGGAGTTTCTTCAGCTAGTGCAGAAAAAATTTCTGATAATGGAAATGCCAGTCGTCCAGTTCTTTTTGAGTTTAATGATTCTCTTTATATGACCTGGTTTGATACAAGACGAGGTCGGGAATCAGTTTATATGGTAAAAAAAGATGGAAGCTACTGGAATGAAACAAAGCTTGTAGAAGACCGTAATTCTAATATGTTTGTACATCCCCTAATAACTGAGTCTGCTGCAGAAAATAATGAAGAAAATATAAATTCAAAAATACTTTCATTTATATGGCAGCAGGTTAATTCTGCATCCAAGAATTCTATTGCAATTCTTTCTCCAGATAAATCGGTTCTGCCACCTTCTTTTACTCCCTTATCTTATAAAAAAGGAAAAAGTTCACGTTCAGAAGATGTTCGTATCCAGATAAACTTTCCAGCAGATTCTTCAAATATTTCAGGTTATTCTTATACCTGGGGTAAAGATAATAATGTTCTTCCTCCAATGCAAATTGAACATTTTACAAAAGAAAATGTAATTAAACTCAAAGCAAGGGAAGACGGTATTTATGTTCTCAGGGCAAGAGTTGCAGATTATGCGGGAAACTGGTCAGAGCCTGTTAGTATAAACTATCATCTTGATTTAACGCCACCACAAGCTCCGTATATTTCAATGGAAAATCTGGATGAATATGGTTTTGTAAATTCAAATAATTACAGTCTTAACTGGAAGGCTTCTCTTTCGGAAGATGCAGTTGAATATCTTTATAAAATTGAATATCTGGGCGCTATACCGAAATCAATTGCCGTTTCGAAAAAACATCCTGTGAGACTAAGCTCTGAAAAAATTCAGGAAATAAAAGAAAGTCTTTTTGAAAGATATGACGGACAGCTCAAAAAAGAACGACACCTAACCAGGTCAAATTCTACTGCTACAAATAAACTAACAACCGTTCGTTATTATAATCGGCCGAATGGTGTTTATCTGTTTTCTGTTTCTGCAGTCGATGAAGTTGGAAATATCAGCGAGCCGACATCTGTGCTTTACATATTAAATAAATTTCAGCCTTCTACATATATAACTGGAGTTCAACAAACAAAGAATGATTCTGGAGAAAGTCTCCTGTCTATTACCGGTGGTGGATTTACTTATGATGGAACTATAAAAGAAATTTATATCGATACTGATGGTAAGGCTCCGTATGACCTTACACTTTCTGCTTCAGAAGGACAGTTTAAGGTTCAATCTGATTCAAGAATATCTTATGTTCAGCTTGGTACAGAGCTTGATGAAGGTAAATATAAAATCGGTCTTCTTCACACTGACCGCGGGTTGTACTTTACTGGTAATGTACTTACGATTTCTCAAACTGGAACTATGAAAATAGAAGCAGAGTATACACCTCAAAGTCGCTTAAATGCTCATTTCAAGCAGTATAAATACAAAGTTGCTGTCAGTCTGATTCTTGTATTTGTAATTATATTGATTGTAGCAGTAGTCATAATTTTTATTGTAATTAATCTTTATCAGAATATATATGAAAAAAATCTTACACAGAACGAATTAAAATCTTTGTTCACAGGAGCTGCCATGCCGTTAAAAGATTTAAAGAAAAATTTCAAAAGACTTCCGAGTCTTAAGAAAAAACTCATTGCATTTGCATTCTCACTTGTTATAGCGGTGGTTATAGCTGTTTCTCTTGAAAACGGATATAAGGTTATAAGACTTCAGGAGCAGACTATGGCAGCCGGTCTACAAAACCGAACAGAGGTTCTTCTTGAAAGCCTTCATTCTGGCGTAAAGAATTTCTTCCCTGCAAATAACCTTCTTGAGCTTACAGCTCTTCCGGCTCAAAAAGATGCTATGGATGAAGTTAAATATGTAACTATAATTGGTCAGCAGCTGGATGCTAATTCGGCAGAAAAGTTGAATTATATCTGGGCAACGAATGATCCTGATATAGAAGAAAAGACTGGAAGCTATATGCTGATTTATGGTGAGTCAGAATTACAAGAGGAAGTTATTCTGGATGTTACGGAAAAATTAAAAGAACTCGACAATGTAATTGAAAAAGATCTTGCCGATCTATCAGAAAAAATTGACAGCCTTTCAAGAGAAGCTGAACGTCTTTATGCATCTCCTGTAGAAGAAGATGCAGCTGAAGCAGAAAGGCTTTCTGATGTTATAGTTGAACTTAGAAATCAGCTTGATACAAGGCTTGCCGAATACTCAAAAGGTGCGGCTGGTTCTTTCCCTGCTTTTGATACAGAAAATCTTGACCAGACAAATACTGATTATATTTTCTATCGCCCTGTAATGTATCGTAAAGGAACTACAGGAAATTACATTCATAGTGTAATTTACCTTGAGCTTTCAACTCAAAGCCTTATAGACAGCTTAAATGCCGAGATAAAAAAGATTGTTCTTTTCTCTCTGATTGTAGCAGCTGCTGCCGTTGCCTTTGGAATTGCCGGCGCTTATCTTTTTGCTTCTCTTATTGTACGTCCTGTCAAAAAACTTGAAAAACATGTAATTATGATTGGACAGACAAAAAACAAAATTAACCTCAAAGGAAAGGATGTAGAGATTAAATCACGTGATGAAGTAGGGCGTCTTGGAGATGCAATTAATAACATGACTCATGAGCTTATTGAAAATGCTGAAGAAGAAGCTCTTGTAATGGACGGTAAAGCTGTTCAAAAAGCCTTTTTACCGCTCGAAGCGTTAGGAGGCAATAACAAGAATACCTTTGCTCAATATACAGATAATAATCTTGAATGTTTTGGTTATTATGAAGGTGAATCTGGTGTATCCGGTGACTATTTTGATTACCGCCGTCTCGATGATACCTGGTTTGGAATAATAAAGTGTGACGTTTCTGGTCATGGAATCCCTGCTGCGATTATCATGACTGTTGTAGCAACAATTTTCCGCCGCTACTTTGAAAAGTGGTCTTACGCTAAAAATGGAACACATCTTGAAAAATTAGTAGAACAGATTAATGACTTTATTGAAGGCCTTGGTTTAAGAGGTAAGTTTGCAACTCTCATTATCTGTCTTTTAAATGTAAAGAACGGTGAACTTTATATGTGTAATGCCGGTGATAATCTTGTTCACATTTATGAAGCTTCTACACATACATTAAAACTTCTTACTCTTGCTTCTGCTCCAACAGCCGGTGTATTTACTTCTGATCTTGTTGCAATGCGAGGCGGCTTTAAGGTTGAGAAAACTGTTTTGAATCACGGAGATATTTTATATCTTTATACTGACGGTATAGAAGAATCTACCCGAAGAATTCGTGAACTTGATTATTCTGTCCGCCAGAATGAAGTTGAAGTTAAAAAGATGAATCCAAAAACTCACGAAGAAGAATCTGAATTTAAAATGGAAGATGCAAAAGAAGAGTTCGGTCCGGAAAGAATTAAGCAGGTTATTGAAGCTGTTTATAATAAGAGGAAGTTTATCCTGACTAAACAGGATAATCCGGCAGTTGGGGAAAATCTTGAATTTGATTTTACAAAATGTGAAGGAACCGTTTCGGAATCAATTCTTGCTCTTGCTTCATTGGAAAAGGTATTCCGTCTTTATAAATCTCCTGCTGTGCAGCAGACTGATTATATAAAGATTGATAAAAAGATTGACGAATTCCTTGTTAAGTACTTTAATATGTATGATTATTATGCAGCACATAAAACTGATGATGCGTCGGGCTCAAACTATGTAGATTATGATCAGATGCTGGAAGATGAACAGTCTGACGATCTCACTTTGCTTGCAATTAAAAGGAAATAATAAAAGAGGTAAACGATATGAATATGGAAGAATTAGGCAGCAAACTTAAGGATTTGTTTTCAAAAGGAACCAAAGCTTCAAAAGAAGCTCTTGAAAAGGCGGGAGATAAGGTTCAGGATTTTACCGATAAAAGCGTAACCAAAATAGAAATTCATAAGCTTGAAACAAAACGAGACTGCAAGTACGAAGAAATGGGAGTAAAACTTTCTCAAATGCTTCTCGAAGGTGCCTCAATCACAAGCTCTAATGCAGATGATATTAAGATTTTGAATGATATTCAGGAAGAAATTAAAAATCTCGGTGAACAGATTAAAACTAAAGAACAAGAATTGTAATGATTTTTATTGGCACACGGATTGCGGCTTTATAATGAAATTAAAAGCCGCAAAACGGCTGAGTCAAGGCTTTTAGCGAAGCGTGCCTTGACCAGACGTATTCGACTTTTGTCATGCTTATTTCAGCATCAATTAACGCATTTGTGCGCTGTCGTGTACCTTTTTGCAAACTTCTTCACCAGCAAGAAGCCTTACTAATTCCATTGCAAATTCTTCTGCAGCTCCAGGGCCGCGTGAAGTTACTAAATTTCCATCTGTAACAAATACTTTGTTAGAATATCCACTTTGATATTCAGCTTTTGATTCTCCCTCCATATCAGGATAGCAGGTCCATTTCTTTCCAGCAGGAATTTTTGTTTTTCCAAGTACAACTGCTGGAGCTGCACATATAGCCGCAACAAGACGTCCGGCATCCCATGCTTTTTCAAGGTGGGCAAGCAGAGTAGTGCATTCAGAAAGATTGACAGCACCTTTTCCGCCACCCGGACAAACTACGCAGTCTGGAATAGAATCTCCAAATTTTTTCATATAAGAATCCAGACTCATATCCATAACCATTGGAACGTTGTGAGAACTGGTAACAATCATAGTATCATTAAAAGGCATGCCTTTTACACCAACGGTAATAACTTCAACGCCTGCGCGTCTTAAATAATCAACCGGCGAAAGAGCCTCAATATCCTCAAATCCATCAGCAAAAAAAACAGCAGCTGTTTTCATTTTTTTTATTCCTCCATTGTTTTAGTATATCATACTTCATAAAAATGTGCATTTCACCTGTGCAAAAATGCAACTTACCCGAAAGTCAATTGCAGGTTAATTAAGGCAAATCTAAAATCAACATATCTTAAAAAAAAGACTGAATAAGGTCTTTATATAGCAGAGCTTATGGCAGGTGATGATGAAAAAAATGAACAGGAGAGGGGAAAGACCAGTATTATCACAGCGGATGCAATTCGACTTGTACTTGATAAAGCTGCAGATGTAGATAAAGCTCTTGCTTTGATAGAAGAGTATGATATGCATTCTGTAATAGGATGGGCATTGTTTTTTTTGTAACACCCCTTTTAAGTTTCAGAATTCTCGTTAGAAAAAATGAAAAAAAAGCATAAAAATCATGCATGAGCACTTGACGAAAAGTTCAGAAAGAGATATATTCATCTTCACCGTCGCAACACTGAGTTGCGGCTCAGCAAAAGAAAGAAAAAGTTCTTTGA
>SAMEA3663299__coassemble_639_pt1 | contig 15233 bp, 12 predicted proteins | sample SAMEA3663299__metabat2_high_PE_031 | metagenome-assembled genome bin SAMEA3663299 (sample SAMEA3663299) | pig gut metagenome | biome: pig gut; feature: pig-associated habitat; material: faeces | place: China | collected 2013 | reverse complement strand
TACCCCCGCTGGGTGGGTAGGCCGCAACAAAGTGCGGCCGCAGGGAGGGGCTCCTCCCTCCTATCTTTTAAAATTACATACCACCGTCGATTTCAATAACCTGACGGGTAATATATGCAGCTCCTTCACTCAAAAGGAATACAGCAGCGCTTGCGATTTCTTCTGGTTTTCCGGCACGTCCCATTGGAATTGTCTTCATGATGATTTCATAAACTTCCGGACGAATAGCCTTTGTCATATCAGTTTCGATTACACCAGGAGCGATTGCGTTACAGGTAATTCCGCGGCCTGCAAGTTCAACTGCAAGAGCTTTTGTAGCACCGATAATTCCTGCCTTAGAAGCGCTGTAGTTTGTCTGACCACGGTTTCCGTCAACACCACTTACAGAAGAAATTGTGACGATACGACCACCGCGTTTATTCTTGCGGCTAGCCATTGGCATCAAAAGCGGATTGATTACATTGTAGAAGCTGTCGAGATTTGTATGGATAACCTTGTCCCAGTCCTCGCCACTCATTGCAACAAAAGTATTATCGCGGGTAACACCAGCATTGTTTACGATTCCCCAGAGAGCACCATATTTTTCTGAAAGAGCTCCGAGTTTTGCCTTACAGTCTTCGCGGTTTGAAACATCAAACTGAATCAGTTCACCCTGTCCGCCGGCAGCCTGAATCTGTGAAAGAGTTTCCTCTGCCTTTCCCTGACTTCCGTTATAGTGACAGATTACATAATATCCGGCCTTAGCTGCCTCAACAGCGATTGCGCGGCCAATTCCACCGCTGGCACCAGTTACGAGAACTTTCTTATCAGCATTAACGTTTTCCATTTTCTTTACTCCTATTAAAAAGCCTGTCCGGCCGTTTTATAAACTTATTATGACATTTTTAGCAGATTTTGTCATCTGTTAAGGTTAGCGGTTTGCCAGCCTTACAGTTTTTTCCAGCAGTTTTTCTGAGAAAATTCCATTTGTAATACTGATTAAACTTTCCAAAGGATTTTCTGCTATTGCGCTTAGAATAATTTTTACAGACGGATCTTTCTTTGATTTTCCACGCATAGAAAAAAGAATTATTGTTTTGATAATTCCTAATATGACTTTTACAGCAAAACTTTCCTTTGCCATATCACCAAGATTGTCGGCAGTAGTAAAGCTTCCTTTGTGATGTGGTTCATAAAAGGTGTTTGTAAAGAAAGAATCATAAAGAGCGGAATCCGGAGTGTAAGCTGCATTCTCTGCTTTAGCCGATTCAGCCTGCTCTGCACTAACCGTAAGCTCCTGCTCCAGAAGGATTTTTCTTACAGACATTCCAACTTTGATTTTATACTGGCCGGCAGCTGGAACAAAATCGTGGGCTTTGGTGTCGTAAGTATTAAAAGCATTTTCATCAAGTTCTACAGTTACACGTTTTGTTTGACCAGCTTCAAGTTCAACCTTTTCAAAACCACGAAGTTCCGGGTATTCAACATCATCTTTCTGAATGTAGACTTGAGCTGCCTCTGCTCCCTTTACTGCTCCGGTGTTCTTAATATCAAAAGAAACCCGTCGAGCCCCGGCATCAACCTCGAGATTTGAATATTCAAAGTTTGTATAACTGAGTCCAAAGCCAAACTCATAGCGCACAGGAATATTTTTTGCTTCGTAGTAGCGGTAACCTACAAGGCTGCCTTCCTTATATTCGATGTTGTCATCTTCGCCGCCAAAGTTACCGTAACATGGTGTGTCTTTCTCTGAGAAAGGGAAAGTCTCTGCGAGCTTTCCACTCGGGTTTGCCTTACCACTAAGAAGCTGTGCACAGGCTTCGCCACAAGCCTCGCCACAAAGATACATGTGAAGTACGGCACGAACCTTGTCTGCAAAATAAATATCGATTGGGGCACCACTGAAGGTTACTGCAATTACCTCTGCACCGGTCTCAAGAATCTGATCCAGCAGCTTTGTCTGAACCTGAGGCAAAGCAATTGTTTCGCGGTCAAAGCCTTCGCCTTCAAACTCCTCTGTAAGACCACAGAAGAAAAGCAGGGGACGTTTTTCAGCTGCTGCCTTTTTAGCAAGCTCCAGAGCCTGGCCATAGCCTTTCTCGCTCACATTGCCAAGGTCTGTCGGGTAGCCTTCTGCATATTCAATTTCATAACCAAGGGCCTTAAGACTTTCCAGCGCACTGGGATATTCAGCTGCATTTATATGGCTTGAACCGCCACCCTGAAATTTCATTGTAGCCGCAAGGCCGCCGATTATCACAAGCCTTGCATTTGGCACAAGCGGGAGAGCACCATCGTTTTTCAAAAGAACAGCAGAACTAGTTGCAAAACGTAAAGCCACCTTATGGTGTGCAGCAAAATCAATTTTAGAATTGTCAGACTTCTGTTTGTGACCACCATTCCATTTTCCAGCGGCTTCAATCACGATAGTGTTAGCTTCTTCTAACTTTTCACGAAGCTCAGAATCCTGATCATAAACATCCGAAAGCTGGTGAGAAAAATATCCGTTTGAATCTGGCATGGCAAGAGTCATACCAGCCTTAAGACAATTCGCAGCTCCAATGCAGGCACCCCAGTCAGAAATTACCATTCCCTTAAAGCCCCATTTCTTTCTGAGGACCTCAGTTAGCAAGAACTTACTTGCAGCCGCATACTCGCCGTTTACCTTGTTGTAAGAAACCATAATGCTGGCCGGCTGAGCCTTGCGAACCGCAATCTCAAAAGGACGAAGGTAAATTTCTGAAAGTGTTTTTTCGTCAACAATTGAATTTGAAGTCTGGCGACGTTTTTCCTGATTGTTACAGGTAAAGTGCTTGAGCGAAGTTCCAATACCAAGGGCCTGCATTCCGTTTATATAACTTGCCGCAAGAGTTCCCGCAAGGTAAGGGTCTTCAGAAAAATATTCAAAGTTACGGCCGCACAAAGGAGAACGCTTAATGTTTGTACCAGGGCCAAGAACCAGGTCTACTTCCTGACACTGAGCTTCCTCTGCAATCGATTTTCCCTCTTCGCTTAAAAAAGCTTTGTCCCAGCTTGCAGCCATACAACTCGAAGTCGGAAAACAGGTAGCAAGTCGGCTGCGGTTTATGTCCGCGTAGGCTTCAGTTTCCTGCACCTGGTCCTGCTTACGAAGTCCATGCGGCCCATCACTCATAGTAAAAGAAGGCAGCTTTCCGCCAGCATCATATGAATTCCAGTTACCCACTCCATTAAACAGCCTGATTTTTTCTTCTTTAGTTAGTTTTTCTAATTCTTTTGTCATCAATATTCCTCTTATAAAATTACTTAAAAAATATGTTTTAAATAAATATCTTTTAGTTAAATTATAAAGTAATTTTGCTTTTTGGCAAAATAAATTCTTACAATTATTGTATACGCTCATTATATAAAACGTTTTATTTTGCAGTACAATTATCTTAGAGGTAATAATTATGTTTCATAGAATGGATAAAGCAAAAATCAGAGTTATTGGTAAAGATGGAAAACCTGCCGCAAATATGAAGGTTCATTTAAATCAGATAAATCATGAGTTTTTATTCGGCTGCGGCGCCTTTGAAACACTTCCATATACAAATGCTCCGGAAGTACATAACGGCACTGGAAGCTTGAACAAAGTAAAACCAATGCCAGACGAAGAAAAAGAAGCTTATCGCGCCCGTCTTGAAGACCGCATGCAAAAATGGCTCGGCCTTTTTAATTATGGAACCCTTCCTTTTTATTGGGGAGGTTTTGAACCTGAAGAAGGAAATCCTCATACAGAACAGCTTATGAATGCTGCAAAATTCCTTAAAAGCAAAGATGTAACTGTAAAAGGACATCCTCTTTGCTGGCATACAGGCTGTGTACCATGGCTGATGAATTACGATAACAAGACAATTCTTGAAAAGCAGCTTGCTCGTATTCATCGTGATGTAGGAAATTTCAAGGGTATAATTGATATGTGGGACGTTATCAATGAAGTTGTTATCATGCCTATTTATGACAAATATGATAATGCAATCACAAGAATCTGTAAGGAACTTGGTCGCGTTGGACTTGTAAAAAAAGTTTTTGATGCTGCACAGGAAACAAATCCAGATGGAATTTTCCTCATTAATGATTTTAATCTTTCAACAAATTATGAGATTCTGATTGACGGATGTCTTAATGCCGGTGTTCCAATTAAAACAATCGGACTTCAGTCACATCAGCATCAGGGTGTATGGTCATTAGAAAAAACTGAAGAAATCCTCAGCCGCTTTGAACATTTTGGACTCCCGATTCATTTTACAGAAAACACAATTGTTGCTGGTCCTCTTGTTGCTCCAGAAATTACAGACCTTCAGGATGCACATTATGATGACGATGCCGCAACTCCAGAACTCGAACAAAAGCAGGCAGACGACCTCGAAAAAATGTACCGGAATCTTTTCGAAAATCATCCTCTTGTTACAGCAATTACAAACTGGGATTTTGGCGACGGAGCCTGGCTCAATGCACCAAGCGGAGTAATCAGAAAGGATGGTTCTCTCAAGCCATCTTACAATAGACTGCATCATCTGATAAAGGAAGAATGGCACACCGAACTCGATGCAACAACAGATGCCGATGGTTATATCACAATAGAAGGTTATAAAGGAAAATACGAAATTTCTGCAGGCAATAAAAAAGCCGCCTTCGTTTTGAGCAAAGGCGGCGATGTTGTGCTTGAGTAATTCTCTACCTGCAGGCTACATTGCAGTATAGCCGCCGTCAACAGGGAGGATTACTCCTGTAACGTAGCTTGAAGCAGGGCTTGCAAGGAAAAGGGCTGTAGAAATACCCCGGACAGATTGCATTTACGTTGATGCCATCTGAACACCAAGACCTGTAGAACAGCCGGTTACAACAGCACCCTAACTTATATAAACTATAAACATCTTCTTATCGACCAAGACAAACAGATTCTATAAGATTCAAATCTCCTGCTTTTATACTTACATTCTCACGCCAGTCTGAATAAATTACTTCATCACCGGCACCATAATAATCAATTTGTAAATCATACAAACCAGGATCAAGTGTTATACCTGCAACACTTGCCCTCGCAGGAAAATATCTGGAAATTCTCATATCAGCATGTTCTGTTACCTGTTGTGTAATATTTCCACCAATAGAAAAAAGCTGCAGTAAAGCACCGGCCAGTACAAGACCAGCATCGTCACTTCGTACCAGTTCATCGCCAACAGACATTCCCACATTTGACGCAACTGCCTTTGTAACAGAACGTGCTATCGCTTTTGCATAAATCACATCCTTGTGTAAGGCAAAAGTTTCTTCAGCAACATTTTCAAGACTTTCCAAAAGTTGAAGAGACTGAACGATTGTTTTTCCAGTTTTGGAATCTTCAGCGCGTACAACAATTTTTGTAAAGGGATATTCTGATTTTATAAGCTCAGGTAAAGCAAGTGCAAAACTGAAATTTGCAATACCATAATCACGAATTATAACTTCAGATTTTACAGGAGATATTCCGGAAAAAGTAAGAACATTTAATCTTGCCTTTTCTTTAGGAATAGAAAGTTCTTCTTCTATAGTTTCTGGTAGGGCAAAATTGTAAATTTTTTTTTGTGTCATAAAGGCATCTTTTATCATGCGCTGATTTGTTGCCGCTCCATCATAATCACCAATTGCACGACAGTATAACATACGAAGGTACTCTGCCAGTGCAGAATCATGAAATGCAATTGATTTGATTTCTTCTTTTTCCAGCTTAGCAGCTTCACGAGCTTTAAGGAGTTCCTGCTGATATTTATTTGAAAGAGCCTTTATTTTATTAATAGCCCTATTTGTTTCTACAACAGCATCCTCTATTCTGTCATCATAAAAATAATTAAGAGAATTAAAAACATTCAGATAAATGTCTTCGTAATCTTCACCAGAATAATCCCTTACGTTATCATTCAAAATATAAGAAGCTACTTCTGCTGAAATACTTTTAGTATAAAGATCATAGATTTTCTGTTCTGCAGCAGTAAGATTTTCAATTGAATCACGCCAGTCTGCGTTATAGTGTTGTAAAAGGCCGGAATCAAGATAATACAAGACTTCGCTTTTTTTTCCGTATATCTTATCTTTTTTATTTTCTATATATTCAAGGGATTTTTCATAATGTCCTTCCCGTGCACTTTTTATAGCTGGTGCATGCTCACCAGGTACAGACGCACAGGAAGAAACACTGAGAACTGTAATGATTGATAAAATACAGAATAATACTTTTTTCAAATCAGGATTCTAATTAAAATTTTGCACCAGAATGCTTTATAATTTTCTTAATGCTGTTATTGTTACCAACCCAAAGTTTTTTGGTAGTTTCAATATCAACAAGTTCTGCATCAATAAAATATGTTCTTGTAAATTTATCTTTATCTGAATCTACAATAGTTCTGATTGAACCCTGCATTATAAAGTCTGCACCAATTTCATTTTTAAGAGCTTTCTGAGTTTCAGGACTTGCAAATTCAAGCTGATCAAATCGTTCATCACGAATTTCTTCGCGTTCTGACTTTGCAGAAACAAACTCTACTTCACCACTGTTAATAAGTGCTGCTTCAAGTTGTTTCGTAAGAATAACAGTATCAATATGTTCATCACTAAGGTTCTTAAATGAACCAACAATTACAACAGGTCGCTTTCCATTATTTGCAACAGGAAAGTTAATAATTGCCTTAGATGAAAGACAACTATCTATCAAATCTTTAGCGGCAATTCTAACATCAGTATCATTCCAGTTACCGCTTAAATCAATTTGAGTATCAGCTGAAACTCTTTCAACTTTTGTTGAACCGCAGGAAACAAGCACAAAAGCCATCAATACAAAAAATACTACACTAAGTTTTTTCATTTTTCTTTCTCCTGTATATGACATTTTTCTGTCAAAAAGAATATCTTTATGGATAGAAATCGGTTTTATGATACCATCAATTCATAAAAAATTACAGATGCAGCTTGAGCAACGTTAAGACTGTCCACAAGACTTTCTGCCGCGCCATTCTTCATTCCGCCCCAGGGAATAATAACAAGCTCGTCACAGTTTTTACGAACAGCCTCACTTATTCCATTCTCTTCGTTACCAAGAACTATGAGTGCCGGTTTTTTTCGTGCCTCTGGAGAACTTAAAAAATTCACAGACTTCTTTGCACTCAAATCAGTTCCCACACGAAGCATCTTACCCTTTAGGGCTTCCAACAACCTCACACTCGACTGCACACTATAAATATTTACGTACTCCATTCCACCCTCAGCCACTCTATAGCTGCTCGTCGTAATCGAGCTCTGCGCCTCGTCCAGCGGAATCACAATATTTTTAATCCCAAAAAAAGCCGCACTTCTTACAATCGCCCCGAAGTTGTTCGCGTTCCCGATTCGGTCAAACAACACAGCATTCTCGACGCGCTCACACCATCCATCGGTAATATCACTGTCCAGCGGTTCAATCTGCGGCGCCTCAATCATAGCAACCACACCCTGATGATGCACCGTGCCGCTCAGTTTTTCCAAATCAGAAGCCGGCTTTTGATTATAAATACCATGCACCTTAGCAAGTTTTTTACATAAACCGCCAAATTTAGGAGCAACTTCTTCTGTAAAATATAGCCGGGTTATTTTTTCCGGATGATTTTTTTCGAGCTTTTTAACAGTTGCAAAACCGCATACTGCAAGCTCGTTATTTTTCTTATTCTTCATAAATCTAATATACACAATTAGTTATAAAATTGATATATTAAATTAACCGTGTCAAATCAATATGATATGTAATAAGTAACAAATTCCACACCGTAAAGTGTTAGAATATTTAGAGGTATGATAATGAAAAAGACAATAACCGCATTACTTTTGACATCACTTACAGCAGGAGTATTTGCACTTCCAAACCTTCTCAAAAAAGAAGATTTTGGTGCAAACGCAATCGATAACATCAGTGCAAATCTTTCATGGGAAAACCTGAAAATCAAAGAAACCTATGATACATCAAGCATTGAAGTAGAAACTTATTGCAACAATAAAAAACAAGCACCAGAAATTTCCGTTTCCGGCTCAACTCTTTACATTGAAACAACAAATAACGGATTCAGCTTTTTTTCTTCACCTACAGGACTCTCTTGTACGGTAATCATTTATATTCCACAAAAAAAAGATTTTGATGAAATTACTTTAAAAACAACCAGTGGTGAAATTGAAATTGAACGGGCTCTTTCTGCAAAAGACGAAATAAAAATCACTTCAACCAGCGGCGAAATAAATTCCAGCAAAGGGCTTTTTGCAGATACAGTAAAAATTACAACCACAAGCGGAGACATAGAACTTTATAATATTGATGCCGACGACTTTATCGCAGAAGCAAACAGTGCAGATATTGAAGTTATAAAATTCACAGGCGGGACAGGAAAAATCCATACCACAAGTGGCGACATAAATGCAGATGATTTTGCCAGCGAATATGCAAATTTCCAGTCAACAAGTGGTGGCATTACAGTAAAGAAATTTGACTGTGATTACTTTGACGCTAAAAACACAAGCGGCGGTATAGAAATGGAATTCTTATCGGCTCCAGCAGCTTCCTCTGCAATCCATTGTACAAGCGGTGATATAGATATTTATCTTCCTATGCGCGCTAAATTTTCTGTAAATGCTTCAAGCAACTCAGGAACCTTCCGCGACAAGTTCACAAACAACAGGGTAGACCCTCGCAGTAATTATAAACAGGACTACAATGGTGGTGGTGCTGAAATCCAGATTCAAACTACTTCCGGCGACATTACCCTGGAATACTAATCCATTTCTTCTTCTTAAGATAAACAGCCTGTAATTTTACAGGTTGTTTATTTTAATCATATGCCTTATATAAAAATCGGTAATATCATTTTTAATAGAAAAGCCACCCTGAAGCGACATATAATCTCCATTATAAACCGGCATGATATACCAGATACCTTTTTCAATCTCAGAATCAGAAGTAAAAAGCTCTGACGGTGAATGACTCGGTGCACGTGCAGAAATTGTTTTTATAAAAACCATCCTTTGAAAGAATAGTCGCAATCTGCACGTCCATCTTTTTTTGGCGCATAGGATTTTTCTACAATTTTTTGAAAAGTCACGTCCATAACGCAGGTGACCGCATCTTGCAGAATGTCCTACACCATAATCTGTAACTGATCCAGTCAGTTGAGCATAAAGTTCACAAGCCCTGTCCCATGCACAAAAATAAAAGTATAATTTGCGCAATATAATTTATTACAATATTTAATAAAGAATAGAAAGCATAATCATAAAAATGTTATAATCTCGACTATGAAAAAAACTTATATAACAAAAATGCCGGATAAGGCCGGAGCCTTTCTTCTGGCCGGAAAAATCATTGCCGGCCACGGAGGTAATATTGTCCGTGTAAATTACAACAAAGCAGTAGACCTTCATACGCTTTTTATTGAAGTTTCTGCCTCGGAAGAAGCACACAGCAAAATCCAGACTGAACTTACAGAATGCGGTTATCTAACAAATGGAGATGATGGCGTCTCAGAAAGTCAGATTCTGATGATTGTCCTTACCCTGCCCGACGTTAGCGGTACCGTAATGCCCGTGCTGGAAATCTTACATAAGCACAGCGTAAACATTTCTTACATAAGTTCCCAGGAAAACGGAACAGGCTTTCAGTATTTTAAGATGGGCCTATTTATAGAAAACACGTCCGAAATTAGCACCCTGATTGGCGAGATTTCTCGCGTTTGCGAAATTAAGATTTTGGATTACGAAGTGACCGACCGCCTGCTGGATGGAACAGTTTTCTACGTTAGCTTTGCCAATGAAATGCGAAAAATCCTCGGCCTGGATCAGGAAACAACAAACCAGGTCTTAGTCCACGCAAACAGAATGATGCAGCTGCTTGATGAGCAGAAAAAATCTCCACTCAAAACCTTTGATTACATAAGGCGCTTCGCAAGTTTTGTACGCGAAAGAAAAGGCGAAAACTTTAAGCCGGATGTTTCTTTTATCACCCTTAATGATAAAATGACCCTCTTTACAATTGAGCCGCCATGTGGCAGCAACACCTACGTTCTGCAAACTGATGAGGAGCTTTTGTTTGTGGACTGCGGCTTTGCCTGCTATCGCAGCGAGATGGTGGCTTTGTTCAAGGAACTCTTTCACGGCTACTCTACAATTAAAAAGTCAGCTTTTATTACTCACGGCGACCTGGACCACGTGGGCATTTTGTCGGAGTTTGATGCTGTTTATATGAGCGGCAACTGCTACGACAACTTTGTGCTGGACGTGGAAGGCAAGGAAGACTTCCGCGAGCAAAATCCCCTGCACGAACCTTACTGCCGCCTTAGCAGAATTATCTCCGGCTATGTACCGCCGGCTTTAGAAAAGTGCATTGTTATTGGAAAAAGAGAGGGTGATGAAATCCTGGCTCCAATCGGCAGCCACTTCTTTGGCGGCAAACGCTTCGACTTTTACGAAGGCAAAGGGGGCCACGTCCGCGGCGACACAGTAATAGTCTGCGAAGAACTCAAGCTTGTCTTCAGCGGCGACATCTACGTAAATATCAAAGGCTTTTCCGATGAACAGAAAGAGTTCAACGCCCTGGCACCTTTCCTCATGACAGGAGTTGATTCAGATCCAAAACTAGCCCGAGAAGCCCGCGACTACCTGGTTAGCAAATATAGTGATTATATAATCTGCCCCGGGCATGGAGCAGTGAAGAAGTTTTAGCGTATGCCTCCGGGAAGGCGCATCTCATAGGAGTGTCAGATAAAATATAGATTATTCTTATATTTTTCGTTCAGCAAAAATCAAAAAGAATTTTCAGTCTTTGGAAGCGGCAGGCTTTAGCAGCAACGACGATGGTGTGACTTTTTTCATAAACCGCCCTGTTGCAAAAGGTGGGGATGACCAATAAGTTTACCTCCTAGTGTCATTCCGAACTTGTTTCGGAATCTATAAATCTAAATGTAGTGTAGATGCTGAAACATAGGGAGCGGCACTGCGTAGCAGGGCAAAAATAGTCCAGTGGACTATTTTTAGCGAGTCTCCGAGCAGCTATGCTGAAACTAGTTCAGCATGACAATACTTTTTGGACAGCCCCGGTGCTTTTATCGGCTCCATGCGCGAAGAAGTTCAAAAGCTTGTAGATGGAATCAAGTCCACATGCTTTGAAACAAATGACTTAAAAGATAAGTACCTGGCCTGGCTGAAAACCCGACGCTTTTTAAAATGCAGCTTCAAACTTATTCAGCAGTTTTTCTCGCTTGTTATTTCTAATAACTGTTGCAAAAATCATAGAGTTCTTTGTTGTTTCACAGTGCTTCAAATCAAAAAATTGATTAAGCTTTTCTAATGATTTATCAAACAAAGCTTCATTACAAGAGTACATAAGCACAGCTCCTGTTTTCTTATCGAGATAAACAGCGCAGCTTCCAAGATAATCATCTTTATTGCAAATCCAGCGTTCAATCTTTCCGGATTTTTTTTCTGATACTTCATGTTCCCATTTGGCTGGAAACTCAGGAACCTCACCATTCAAAAATCTTGTTTCAGCATAACACTGAACGACACGGTTTCCTTTATGAGCCATCGGTGGAATATTTGAAATCTGTTGAGCACACCAGAAAGGAACAGGATTAAAGTGAATAACTCCGCTAAGTCCTTTTAGTTCATACGTTTGAGCTGCAACCGATTTTGCCAGAACTTCTATATCACGCGGTTCAATTCCTTTCCATACAAGCTGAGGACCATAAGTTAAATACCAGCCACCCATATCAACAAGAACTGTAAGACAGCAAAAATAATCTTCCTCAAAATGCCTGTTAAAACCAGGCGAAGCAATTAAAATAGGAGTTCCATCTGCCAAAAGACACGTATATAATCCGTCACGTATTTTCTCTGCAATTTCAAATGCATAATAATTCCATTTCTGATTTCCAAAGTCTCCTGAGCGGTTTGCATTTGCATGATAAAGGCTTGCAAGCCACTGATCAAAAAGTTGATTCATAGCACTTTCCGGGAATTGAGAAAGTGTATTAATATTTGATTTTACTTCTTTCATAACACGGCTTAATATTCTGTCACCATTTTCATGCCAGGCAGGTTCGTAAGCGTTTTTTCCCCAATATTCATCAAATTTATCTCGAACTTTTTTAATTTCGTTATCTGATGGAACAACACAATTCTCCGGCAACGCTATATGCGGACGATTCTCTTTTTGATTTTTCAGTTCCTCCAGAAAACCATCATTATAGGCAGCCTTTTTATCTTTGCCATTTAGGACTACAAGAGAATCTGGTGTATGACCCCAGTTTGACCAAAGATGACTTGTATTAACAAGATTCTGATATAACGGCAGAAATTTTTCCATTGAATTTATATTTGAGATAATCCCATATTCGTTCTGAATATAATCTACAATTTCCTGTAAGGAATAACAAACCTTTATCATCGGGACAATATCCAATGCTATATCTTCACCATATCCTTCATCACCAATTTCTTTTTCAAAAAATTTGACCATCTTTTTATATGCATCATTATCCGCATCATAGTCCAAAAGTCCCATATGCTCAAAAATTTCATTTTTTGACGGGATATATGGTTTAAACTTTTTACGGTCTTCAAGAATATATTTTTCAATTTGTTTATAAACTGCGTTTGATTTAATCAAATTGTCTTCAACACAATAATTTCCAGAAATCAAAGCCGCACGTTCAAGAAAGAGATTTAAATCTTGTTTTGAAATCTTATTACTTGGAAAGTCCCGTTCATAAATCTCTAAAAAAACCTCTGTTGGGCAAAGTCCATATAAATCAGAAAGAACTTCTCCATAATACATAAAACTATTCAAATTTCCTGGCCTATATTTTTCAGCCTTTGCAAGTGGAACCAGTTCGGAGATTTTTTCACGTACTTCATCCGGTAAAATCAACATTGGATTATCTTCATCTTCTACAAATAAAAACATAAGACCGTTTTCAATTGCTGTCATATTGGAATGCATAATCCTGTCTTCAGCACCTTCCCCAAAGTCCTTCATAAAGTTCATAAGAACACGAAGTTTTTCGTTATCATCTTCTTTTGCAAACACTGCGGTAATTACAAAATCATAAGAGTCCAGATAATCAAAAAGATAATCGAGCCTTTCCAAAATCTTTTCTTTAAGTATCAAAACTCTTTCGGCTTTCGTTGCAGATTTTTTTATCTGCCTGTCAAGATTCATTCTGTCCGTAAGAATTTCGAGTTGAACTTTTGAATAAGAATTAAGACATTCTAAAAGGGTTTTACAAGGTTTTGTTTTGATTGCAAATACTTTTCCAAATTTCATAACATTTTTATTATACAGGTAAATTGGTAAATTTCTACACAATTTTCTATTTTATTTCGTTCGCTTTACATTTTTCTTCAGGTAATTTGAAGTCACAACAGTATTTTACAGTCTTTCCTGTGGTTATCTGCTTTTCATGAATCTTATTTGTTTTATTCTATATTCTTCCAGGATTCATGCCTCTTCTTTGCAGATGAAATAGAAACTACATATTCTTGCCCTTCATTGTTTATCAGAATTTCAGTATTCCTTTTAATAAAAACACATAATCACCTAAAAAAACTAAGACCGTCCACAATCCTTCCAATGCAAATAACAGCTGCTTGCCAAAGTGGCCGAATGCAACAGCACCGTGGTATGGGTAGTTCTTTTCGATGAGTACGTGGCGGTAGAAGCTGTGTTGTTGATTTTTATAAAGGAGGGGAAAGTCTTCCCCTCGCTCCAACCGCCTGCGGCGTTTTCCGCTACCCCTTCTCCTAGGGCTCCGCCCTAAAACCCGTATGGTAAATTGCTGTCGCAATTTGCTATTTTATTCAGTAAGTCTAAATAATATTTCTTCCAAAGAAAATGAATCAACTCCAAACTTCGTATTTCAAGTCTTTGATTCTTCCTAAATGACGTTCATTATTAGTAACAAGAATAGCGTCATTCTCAAGCGCAGTTGCTCCGATAAAAACATCATCATCTTCAATAATATTTCCATCATTTTTCAAATCAGCATAAATCTGCGCTGCAATATCAAGTGTTGAAGTTTTTAATTCAACAATTCCAAGTACTTTTGCAAAATTTATAAAACGATTTAATTTTGTTGAAGCTCCGTTTTTTGCAAGAAGCCTCTTTTTATTTCATAATAAACCATATTTGGAATGGAAATTGTATGGTCATTACTTGCCAAATCACTAAGTTTTGAAAAGATTTCTTTATTTCCCTTAAGAAGATAGCTGACAATATTTGCATCTAAATAATATGTCATACTTCAACTTCTCCAAGTTTGATTCCTGCATGAACGGAATCTTCAACAGCCTTTGACTCTTCAGGAGAAAGCATTCCATAAACAGAATTTATCGAATCAAGCTTTTCCTGAATACGCTGTTTTTTTGAGTCAGAATAATCATTGTCCAGAACGCTGATAAAAACCCTCTGATTCGGTTTTAAATCTACTGGTTCAAGAGTTCTTACTGCAGTTCCATCAAAATAACCTTCGATTGTCATGGTGCGCCTCCTGTAAAAGAATCTAGTTATATTATAACACACTTTATGATTTTTTACATTAAGTTTCTAATTTAAAAATCTGTAATTCCTATTGGTACAAAGCACCCGCTGCAGAAGCAGGAGAAGGATTCCCGCGGGTCACGATTTTAATATATTAGATGTGTTTGACGCCACTCCAAAAATTGATCATCGTCAAATATTTCTTTTTTTATTTATAAAAAAAGACTGCCGTTTCATTTCCCGACAGTCTTTCAAAAAGAGTATCATTACCCGGCTTGACCCCGAAACAAGTTCGGGATGACAGTGGGCTTATCTCCAAGGATTTTCAGTAGGATAGCGAACTCCAGCTGGCTGGTTGTAACCAATTTCTTCTACTGGAACACCGATGTATTTAAATACTTCGTAAAGCTCTTTTCCCCAGTGACCGAAAGCAACAGCTCCGTGATGTGGATAATTTCCTTCGATGAGTACATGACGATAGAATCTTCCCATTTCAGGAATAGCAAAAATACCAATTCCACCGAAAGAACGTGTAGCAACTGGAAGAACTTCACCCTGAGCAATGTAAGCACGGAGTTTGCAATCTGCTGTTGACTGCAAGCGGAAGAATGTAATGTCACCTGGCATAATGTCACCTTCCAAAGTTCCGTTTGTAACTTCAATTGGAAGCGCACGAGCCATAATCATCTGATATTTCATTTCGCAGAAT
>SAMEA3663299__coassemble_627_pt1 | contig 15303 bp, 14 predicted proteins | sample SAMEA3663299__metabat2_high_PE_031 | metagenome-assembled genome bin SAMEA3663299 (sample SAMEA3663299) | pig gut metagenome | biome: pig gut; feature: pig-associated habitat; material: faeces | place: China | collected 2013 | reverse complement strand
AAAAACGAAAAATGTCTGCTTTACGCTTTGCAGAATCTATAATGCGTTTGCCCTGCTCCCCCTTCTATTATTTCTTGTAAAAAATGCATAAAAAGTGTATATTTATACATTATGAAAGAACGTCAGTCTCGCCTTAAGGCTATTAAAAATCTTATCAAAAATAATACTATCGAAAGTCAGGATGATCTGCTTTCTCTGCTCACAAAGGAGGGCTACGAGGTTACTCAGGCAACTCTGAGCCGCGACCTTAAGCTCTTGAAGGTGGGTAAGGTTCCGGATGGACAGAACGGCTACAAGTATGCTCTGCCTGGTGAAGATGAAAACGGCGAGAACGAGGCGATTTACGTTCAGGATTTTCTGCGCGGCTACGTAAGCATTGATTTTTCTGGAAACATTGTAGTTATAAAAACTTTCCCGGGCCACGCAAATACTGTCTGCAATGCAATCGATAACCTCAACATGGACGAGGTTCTGGGAACCGTGGCCGGCGACAACTGTATGTTTGCCTGCCTGCGCGAAGGCGTAACCGGCGAAGAGTTCATGGAAAAACTTAAAAAGCATATACCGGGGATTGAGGACTGACGGTTGAAAAATTACTGTGCTGTGTTATAATTTAACTATAAGGAGGCGCAGATATGATAGTTGTTTCTTATGCAGATTTTTCAGCAGATATGAATAAATATCTTTCTGAAGCATCCACTTATGGTTTAAAAATTCTTCCTCAAAAAAAAGAACGAAGAAAATCACGTAAACATGAAAAATTTGTTCAGGCAATAGATGCTGCTTCTGGAATTATTCCGTCTGATATTGATGTTGATAAAGCAAAGACAGAGTCAACTTGATTATAACTAGAAATATTAAAGATTTTGTAACCTCTCCTGTAAAAAGCTGTGACGCCGGAAGACTTTCTGAATAAATAAATGTTTTATAATTTGAAAATATTGTGCATGGAATCTCGCAGGATTTCATGTATCAATGCCAGATCAGTCTAGTTGTTTTTATCTGTTTTTTGAGTTAAAGTTGTCCCATGCAATTTACAAGTACAAGAAATAGTAATTTAAAGGTGAGTTTTTCTCAGGCAGTGCGGGATTGTATTCCTGATGACGGTGGTGTCTTTGTACCTTCTTCAATCGAAGATATGCGCCGCTGGATTTATTATATTGATGAAACAACATCTTTTGCTTCTATCGCGGGTTCTTTGACTTCCGCTTTAATGCACGAAGAATTTTCTCCTATTATTTGTGAAACTATTGCAACTGCGGCTTTTCCTGTTGAGCCGGTTGTGAAGCAGCTCGGCGGCAGTCTTTTTATGACGGAAATGTATCACGGTTTCACTGGCTGCCACCGCGACTATGGAGTTTCCTATCTGTTATCTTATCTCGAAACTACTTTGCAGCTTAAGGGTGGAAAGGCCGTTTTTCTTGATTTCACACATGGTGGTCTTGGAGCTCTTTTGTCAAAGATTTTAAAGGGCAAGAAAAATATTAAGGCTGTTCTGGTTTATCAAAAAGGAACTGTTCGTGGTCTTGATGAAGAAAGCCTTGTCTGGAACGGTGGAAATATTTACCCGGTAGAAATGGAAGAAAGTGAGGCTGAAATTAAAGCTGCAATTTCTGAGGTTTTTGCTGACCGCGAGTTTGTTCAGACTAACGGATTGACTGTTGCCAATACGACAAATGTCTGCCGTCTTCTTGGCCAGATCTTCTTTTTTCCATATTCTTTTGCTCAGGTAAAGAAAAAATTTAACGGTGAGTTTTATTATGCAATGGGAGCAGGAAATTACGGTTCTCTGATGGCTGGACTTTACAGCTGGAGATTTGCGCTTCCGGTAAACGGCTTTTATGTTCCGTCAACTACTGCTCTGGCGCGTAGTGCAAATGGTTCTCCAGTTGTTCTGGATTCTCTTGTTGATTTGAAAGTCCGCGGCGAAACAAATCCAGCGGTTCCTGCAAACCTTGAACGTCTGGAATCTTTCTTTGGTAAAAACGAAATGATGATGCGAAACTTCATTTATCCTTGTGATGTAAGCGAAGAGCAACGAGATGCTGCTGCAAAAGAGCTTTATATGAAGTATGGTATTTTCGCAGATAAAGAAACGGCTTCGGCCTATGCAGTGGTTAAGGATAATTGCAGTGAAGTCTTCGACGAAGACGGTGCTTTTATTCTTACTGCTTATAATCATCCGTCTCTTTCATCTGATTATTGCCGACATGTAATTGGTGAGGCTCCGGAAATGCCGGATGAAATCAAAGCAAGCTTTGTGCCGGTTCAGCTTGGACGACCGGTAATTGCCAGTGTTGAAGAATTAAAGAAGATTGCCGGCAGTCTCTTTAATGCTGCAAATCCATCTTAAGTGCTTTATAAATTTTGGTAAAATATTTCTAATCAGTTGTGTAGACTGATTATCAGGATTTAAAGAAACGGTCTCTTCCATTATGTCTGTAGTGACAATTGGAAGAGTGCCAAAAATGTCCAGAAGCTCCTGCTCAGAATACTGTCTGTGAGAGAGAGGCGGCTTGTGGGCTTCGAGAATCTCTGTCGGATAAAACTTACATGGCTTGAAAACGGGCTTTCCCTCTTTGTTTTTTGAACCACAGGCTCCAAAAAATCTGCAGATAAAAGCGCGTCCGCCATAAATTGTACAATGGTATTCATTGTTTTCATTCCAGAAGGGACAGCCATTATTTTCCGGGAATGGGAAATTTCCCTCCTGAATCTTGTCGGCAACTTCACTCTGATTTTCAATAAGCCAGGCTGCCATATAAAGTGCTTCGCAGTCTAAAAGATCAGGTTCAAAATTCCTGCAGCATTCGCCGCAACCCTGGGGACAGGTAAATCCAGATTTATTGTACCACTCGACCTGAACATCGGAAATTTTTGTATATAATTTCTGCATTTGCTGCAGGATTTCTTCTTCGCGGGTTCCCTCAAGTTTATGAAGAATTGATTGCAACTCTGTATTAGTAGACATCTTAACCTCAGCCTGAACAAAAAAAAGGCGCCCATTCCATTTGAAGACAATAATGCCATCAAATCGAATGAGCGCCTTTGCTCAAAAAAATATTGATGTATTTTATAATTCAGTCGTTGCGATGTCAATAAGTTATCAATAAGAGATTTATTCAATTCTTGTAAACCTCTGTTATTTGCTGTTGGCATCAGTCGGAGTATGATGACGCCATGGAAAATAAGAATCTTGTTAAGCGCATTTTAATGTCGCTTTTTGGTGTAATAGTCTGTGCTATCAGTGTTGGTATTTTTAAAATTGCAGCCCTTGGCGTAGATCCCTTTCAGTCTTTTATGGCCGGTCTGGACGCTTTAGTTCCGATTAAGTTTGGTACGCTTTATGTGATTGCGAATACTGTGCTTTTTATCTTTATGCTGATTTTTGACCGCCACTACATTGGTATCGCAACCTTCATCAATTTGTTCCTGCTGGGCTATATTACTCAATTTACTTACGAGTTTTTGCAGACTGTAATTGTGGAGCCTGCTTTGTGGCTGCGTATTGTCTGCCTGGTTGTTGGCGTTGTGATTATCTGCTTTGGTTCTGCCTTTTACATGACAGCTGATCTTGGCGTTTCAACTTATGATGCCGTTGCCCTGATTATCGTGAACACCTGGAAGCGCGGAAAGTTCCAGTATGTGAGAATAATTACTGATGTAGTGTGCGTGCTGCTTGGTGTGGCTCTCTTTTTAATTTCCGGCGGGGCTGCAAAAGACATTATTACGATTGCCGGGGTCGGAACTGTAATTACCGCATTTTTCATGGGCCCGCTTATCGAGTTCTTTAATGTGCATTGTGCGCGCCCGATTTTGAATAAATAAGGGGGAGAAGTCCGCTCGAACCTCAGTATTTTAATGCTGAGGGCAGAATTTTAAGAGAAAAAGTATTAAAATCTCCAACTGCTGATAAGTATTTCGGTCAATCAAAAGAAAGTATTGGAATTGATTATTTTGAAATTATGAAGATTCTTAGCACTTCTGTTCTTAAAGAAGATTTTTCAGAAATAGAAGAATATGGCTTAATCCAAATCTGCGATTTATCATTTTCTAAAGCATATTCTTCTCTTAATAGTATTTCAAAGAAAAAGTTTAAGTTGAAGTTTAGAACATCTTATTCTTTGTTTGAGTATTTTATAGATTATGGATATTTAAATATCAGAGATTCTTGGTCTTGTTGGAATAATAATCATGATAAGTTTTCATGTATTTATAATACCCCTAAAAGATACAAAGTAATCCAGGATATAAAGAATATATATTTCCCAATGTTTCGAATTATTGAAGAGTATATAAAAGAAATGAAGAAAAAGTTAGTGGAGTATACAAAAGAGCTTATTTGATTGACTTTTTGCAGATATATGATATATTAAAAATAAAGGAACACCGCAGAGGTGTGGCTGTCTCCTTTTGGCATTTGTTAAAAGCCTACTCGGTTTAGCGACACGCGGGTAGGCTTTATTTTTTGCTTTCTACAAGATTACTTGAAGAGAGCGAGTGCATTTACAAGCAAAGTCAGAACAGCAATAACAATGATTGCTTTTTCATAGTTTGTCATGTCTGCACAATCTCCCATCATATTAAGATTAGGAGATAGCCACTCTTTCTACGGTGTTCCAGAAATCAAATTGTACTATAATACTATATAGTAGTCAATTCTAAATATAAATGCACCACAAGTGTAGTTTTATTTTTTTGTCATTTTCTTCGATGAACTTTTATTGGAAACTGTTTTCGCTGCAGCTTTCTTTGTAGACTTCGAAGCGGTTTTCGGACTTGCCATCTTCTTTGAACTTGTAGTTTTCTTTGAACTTGCAGCTTTTTTCGAACTTGTAGTTTTCTTCGAACTTGCAGCTTTCTTTTGACTTGTTGCCTTCTTTACCACTACCTTCGGTTCAAACTCCTTGAGCATAAGCTCGCACTTGTAAGCAGCCTTGGTTTTAGCGGCGGTCAGGATTTTATTGAACTTCTGGATGTTTACGATGTCGGCTGTTTTTCCGGCCAGGGCAAGTAACAGGATTATCTTATTCAAAGAGTCGTCGCTGAGTTCTTTGTTGAACCAGCGGATATTGTCAAAGCTGTTAGTTCCGGCTAAGAGTCCGCACCAGCGGCTTTGCATTAAGAGTTTTGTAACCTCGTAAGCAGCCGTCTTTGAATCCTTTTTGATTGCGGCAGGTCTTGTGGCTGTTGCCAGAACAAAGAGCTTTGTAAGATTCCATCTTTCGTCCTTGTCTGAAAGCTTTTCTTCGCGCAGGTATTCATTGAACTTGCGGCCAAAGGCAAAGTCAAGTGCGCAGCCTTTTTCTGCAAGACTTCCGCAGAGAGCCCAGCACAAAAGGTGTTTTTCGAGACCGGTATCTGCACCTTGCATGAGACTTGCAAATGCATTTACGTTTGCGGCCTTCAACAAAGCCTTCTGCAAATCAGCAGGCTGTTTTGCCTTTTTAAGATTATGAATGGCAACCAGCTTTTTGAGGCGGCCTGTAATTTCTGTTGCTTCTTTTGCGGCGTCGAGTTTTACGTCCTTGCCCGCAAACTTAGAAGCAGTCTTTATAAAGGCTGTAAGCTCCTTTTTTGCGGCAGTCATTATGTCTGTCACTTTTTTTGCGGTGAGGGCGGCTGGCTTTTTGGCAACGGTCTTTGGTGATTTAGAAGATTTCTTTGATTTTGAAGTTTCAGCTTCTGCGGCTTCGGCAGATTCTGCGGCTTTGTCTTCGGCAGCTTCTGCTTCTCTCTTATCCTTTATCTTCTCATAACCAAAAGCTTCAAAGAGTGGTACCATCACCTTACCGGCATAAGCGTGCAGGTCTGCATAGAGATCCTTATAAATCAGTTCCTGCCATGCGGTTTCAATGTCCTCGCAGCCGCGGCCGTTTAAGAATTCGCACAAAATCTTGTAACGGTGATCTGCCTGGTCGCTCACCTGGTGAACATTGAGGTAAACCTGATATTCAAAACCGTTGAGCATTACAAAGAGACCTTTTTCGCAAACCTCGCTGGACTTGCGGATAAACCAGAGTCGGCTTCTGTGCTCCTGGAAGATACAGTATTTGTCATCCTCGGCGGTGAGATTGAGGCCTTCAGAAATAGAACGGCTCTTCATTACAACCTCATCACCATTACCTGTCTTTACAGCATAAGGGTCAGACTGTTTAATCCAGCCGGCAGCGCGGTCGTATTTGTTGTTATAGAAAACTACCGCTCGTTCGTCTCCGGCTCCGTTAGAGTAGGCAAACACATTTTCGTTTACATGGCCGTTTTCCCAAAGGTCGTAGAAAAGGAAGTTGTCTACGCCGCTGAAAAGGTAACGCTTTTTCATCAGCGGGAAGATATCGTGCCAGTGACGGTCTAAAAGATACTGGCTCGGTTTTTCGTCCTTGTAAGCTTTGGTGTATTCCATTCCGTATTTTTCTGTAAAGCCTTCAATCTGACCGTGACCGAACATAGGAAGGCCCGGCATAGTAATCATCAGAGTACATACACCAAAATATTTGTCGCCGTCGCCAAACTGGGCAATGGCAGTTTCCTCATCCGGATTGTTCATAAAGTTTACATAGCGCTTAAGAACCTGCGGATCAAAGGTGATTGTATTTTTTACAGTCTCACGGTATTTCTGATTTTCTTCTTTCTTGAGCATGTTCATAAAGGCCGAGTTATAAACGCGGTGCATGCCGAGAGTACGCACAAAGTAACCTTCCATCATCCAGAAGGCTTCGGCCAGCAGCAAGGTGTCCGGGCATTCAGCGGCAACGCGGTCTACAACCTCTCGCCAGAACTCATTTGGAATTGCATCATTGAACTGCTGGGTACTCAAACCGGTCTCCGACCTTGTTGCAATATCTCCTCCATGACCCGGCTCCGGATACCAGAGTCGGCGGATAGATTTTTTAGCCAGAACCATAGCCGCATCAAAACGGATGATAGGGAAGTTCTGGGCAACATGCAGAATCTCCTGCATAACAGCCTCGCGGGCAGTCGGATTCAGAAAGTCAATCTGAGCAGTGTCGTTCCAAGGAAGTCCTGTTCCGTCATTTCCGTGGTAGATGTAGCAGGTGTCTCCAGTCTGATTATCAACACGCTTGAAAACTACCGAGCAGTCGTCCTTGCTGTAGTAGTGGTCTTCCAAAAAGAGCGAAACGCGGCCATCCTGCGAAAGGTTTTCTCCATTGTAAGTGTACTGTGGAAAAGGATTATCGCGGCGCTGAATAAAATAATCCGGGTGATTAATAACCCAGTCGCCGTCCATACCGGTGTGGTTCGGAACCATATCGGATGCAAGGCGGATTCCTCTCTGCCAGCAGCGCTGACGCAGATTTGCCAGGGCATCCCAGCCACCGATATTCGAAGCAATGTTATAATCAAAAAGAGAGTAGGCAGAAGCAGCAGCCTCAGGGTTACCGCAAATCTGCTTGATGCGGCGGCTTGCCTTACTTCGCTCCCACAGACCAATCAGCCAGAGACCGGTAAAGCCTTCGTCCCGCAGCTTATCAAGCTCGGCATCCGGAATCTGATCCAGGCGGGTAATAGGGTAGCCGTACTGCTTTGTAAGCTGATCCAGCCAGACAAGAACAGTCTTTGCAATCAGGATAACCTTTGGCATCCACTCGCTGTCGGCGGAGAAGCGCTCATATTCGTTCATTAGGTTTTCAAAGCTGTAAGGCTGCATATCCGGAAGGTCGCCGCCGTCAAAGCCATGCCAGGCTGCCTTTTCCTCTTCTGAAATTGTATCCATTCCGGCAAGAATGCGCTTAAGCCATTCGCCGAGGAAGGTGTCCCAGTATTTCTGCAGATATTCAAGCTGACCGCGAAGACTGTCAGGCGCATAAACCTGAGGTTCGCGGAGCAGTGTAATCAAATCATGATTAAAAGGCCCGAATACCGGCTGACCGGCAGCATTTTTTTGAATAGACTTCCAGCTCTTGGAATAAAGTTTATTTTTTGCCAGCTCCTTGTCGGAAAACATAATCATAAAAGGCTGGAAGGCCTTGTTCTCATTTGCAAGGTGAAGAAGAATCAGCTCTTCAAGAGTCTGGGCGCGGTTTGTACGTTCAACGCCTGTACCCGCATCAAGCTCAGTGCCCGCAAGATAATCAGCCGCAGAAATCTTTTCCTTATAAACCGCAACCGGTGGAAACTCGAGGATAAAATCCAGCAGCAGTTCGTCAACCTCAGCGCGGCCAAACTCCTTGTCCAGAGAAGTCAGCAGGTCGTCCATAAAAGTCAGCACCTTGTCGCGTCGGTAAAGCATACACACATAATGAAGAATCTCATCAATCAGCCCCATTGCGTTGAGCTGACCGGCCGACAATTTCTTATTTTCCTCGCCACGGCTCTCAAACACATTATTAATCAAAAGCTGAAAGGCGCGCACATTCCGCATATTGGCAAAAACCACGTTGCCGCTCGAAGCAAAAAGCCCGTCGTCAAAATTACAAAGGTCTCGTATTTTCTTAGAAATATGAAATTCGTTGTGTGAAATCTTCATTATGTACTCCAACTTTTAGTTTATAAGTAAGGAGGGGAAAGCCTTCCCCTCGCTCGCACTTCGTTGCTCGCTACCCCTTCTAACGGGGGCTCCGCCCCCGTAACGCCCCTGCAAAACTGTAGGGCCGATAAGAGTTATGTATAATTAATAAATTATACCACGGTTTTCTTGAATATGCGAATATTTATGGAAGATAAAGCATTGAAAAAATGAAAAATATTAATTGAGTTCTTCAATCATTTTGCAGACGGGAACTCTGGTTGATTCAGGAATGGTATTTAGTTTTTGAATAACTGAGTAATACTTCTTGCAGAGTTTGATGTCTAAATCATTTTCTAAAGAAGATTTTTTTGATTGTTCTTCCATATTTAATAAATATTCTAGAGAAACTCCTAGTGAGTGAGCAATTTTTAATGCAGTGTCGGCAGCAGGAATATTTCCGTTTTTTTCACCTTTACCTATATTTGAGGCATCAAATCCGATTTCTGCGGCAAGTTCCTTTCTTGTTTTTCCTTGAAAACCCAATTCAGCGACAACATTTTCCCAAAAATTCATATGACTATTTTGAATGGAAAAATTCTTTTTTGTTGAAATAATGGGAATATTTCATATAATTAATAAATGGGAAAAATCCCGTTGTTTGTAAATAAAAGGAATAAATCATGTTAAAACAACCCACAATTCAATCGCTTATAGATGAAATAAATAAACGAGTAGAAGATAAGATTCTTGAACAATCAAATGCAAACCTACTAATAAAATTGATAAAAAATGCAGATTCATTGGAAGAAGCTATCAGCATTGCAACTTTGGGGACTGTTTATAAGAAGACAGGTTTTCATTTTACGCCAAAATTGGAAAAGACAGGTAATACAATTCATTATTTTAAGAAAAACGAGGAACTTTCGTTTCATACAGATGATACTAAGCCGGTAAATAAGTTGATAATCGGCGATAACTATGTTGCATTACAAAATCTTCTTATTCAATACAAAAATCAAATTGATGTAATTTACATTGATCCTCCATATGGTAAGGATAGTATGGGGGAATTTGCTAAAACAAACTATGATAATGCAATTACACGGGATAATTTGCTTTCCATGCTTTATCCAAGATTACAATTAGCTAAACAGTTATTAGCTGACGATGGTGTTATTTTTTGTTCAATAGATGATAAAAATCAGGCTTATGTAAAGTGTTTATTTGATGAAGTTTTTGGTGAGACATTTTGTTTAGGTTGTATTCCTCGGTTAACGAAAAAAGGTGGAAAATCTAGTGATAACTTACAAGATAATCATGATTATATTCTTATCTATTCAAAAACAGATGAGGCCTCTCTAGAGCATTTGGAACACACCGACGAAGGATTTAAATATACTGATAGTTATGTAGAAGAACGTGGAAAGTATAAACTTAATCAAACATTAGATTATGATACTTTAGGATATGTAAATTCGCTGGATTATCCAATCAATATCGAAAATGAAACTTATTATCCAGGTAATGTTTCGGAAGAAGAATTTAAGCAACGAAAAATTGAGAACCCTAAAGATGATTTTCGATGGCGGTGGTCAAAAGAGTTATTTGATTTTGGATATAAAAATGATTTCATTGTAGTTAACAAGAAAACTCATCGTATTTATACGAAAACATATCAAAATGCTACAATTGAAACAGATGAAGATGATAATTATTATATTGAAATAACACCAAGAAAAAAAGCATTGTCTAGTATTGATTTTATTGAAAATAAATACTCCAATGATATTGCAAAAAAAGAGTTGAAAAAAATACTAGGAAAATTCAAATTTGATTATCCGAAGCCTTCATCAATGATTGTTGATTTATTACGTCGCATTGGAAAGAAATCTGCTATTGTATTAGACTTTTTTGCAGGTAGTGGAACGACAGGGCATGCAGTTTTGGAATTAAATAATCAGGATAATGGTACTAGGACCTTTATTCTTTGTCAGCTAAATGAAAAAACAGATACTACACCTAACGGTATAGCCTACGATGTAACTTCAAAGCGTCTTAAAAGAATTATGACAGGCTCTTGTTATGATGGAACAAATAATTTTCCATGGCTTAAAGATAATGAACCTTATGGAGGGAATCTAGATGTTTATGAAATTGCAGATGTAGCAAATTTTGAGTCTGCTGATGGTAAAACTCCTTTTGATGTAATTGATGAAACTCTTTACGGTAAAGAAAAATTTTCGACAGTGAAAGAAAAAATAGATTGGGTTTGTCAGAATTTTGAAAAGGCTCAAAAAAATTTGGAATAGAATATGTTACAGGAAGTAAAAGATTTACAAAACTCGGCCGTTACAAAACTTGTAAACGTCTTAAGTGACAGCAAAAAGGAATTTACATTTAAGGCTCCAACAGGTAGCGGCAAAACATATATGATGAGCGATTTTATGAATCGCATCTTGGCAGTAAATGAAAATATTATTTTTATAGTTTCAACGCTTTCAAAAAGTAATCTTGCGGAACAGAATTATATATCATTTAAGGAATTATCGGATAATAATACTTTTCCAAATTTAAAGCCATTTTTGATTAATTCGGATTCAAGTGGTGAGGGAAGTCTTTATATTCCAACAGATTGTAATGTCTATGTATTACCAAGAGATTTATATAAAGATACTGCAAAATTAAAAAAAGAAGGTACTTTTTTAAACTTTTTACAAACAATGACAGATACTCTTTTTGATGATTCAAAAGGAAAATTAATTTATCTTATAAAAGATGAATGTCATATAGCAACAAAAAATCTGGATGATGTAAGCGTATATTTTTCAAAAATTATAAATTTTTCAGCAACACCAAAACTTAGCCGCAAACAAAATCCTGATGTAGAAATTACGAATCTGGATGCAGAATCTGTAAGTCTAATCAAGAAAATAAAAACTGGAAACGAAGAAGATACTCTCGATGATGCATTATGTAAATTTCATGAAATTCAAGGAGATTATATAAACAGACTTGCTGTTAATCCTTGTTTAATTATTCAGATTTCAACTAAAGAAAAAGCAGAAGAAGAACTTAAAAATACTATATTTCCATCACTTGCTAAATATCAGGACTTAAAATGGGTTTACATAACTGGTGAGGATAAGTCTTGTGATACAAACGATGCAGGATTTAAGAAGCTACCCGTTTCAAAATGGAAGAATTATATGAAACTTAAAACTTCTTCTATTTCTGTAATTATTTTCAAAATGGTAATTTCTGAAGGCTGGGATATTCCTCGTGCTTGTATGCTTTATCAAATACGAGATTCAAAAAGTAAACAACTTGATGAACAGGTAATGGGGCGTGTGCGTAGAAATCCTAGACTTCTAGATTTTGAAACTCTTGATGATACAGCAAAAGAATTAGCAATGACAGCTTGGATTTGGGGAATTATTCCTGAAACAATCGAAGGAATAAAACCTGTAAAACTCTTCAAGAATTATGGAATCGAAAAATCCATTAGAATCAAACCTACAAGATTACAAGATATATCTGCGCTTAAAAATTTTGATGTAAATTCGTATATTGATAATCTAAAAGATAAAAAACTTGGATGTTCAAGCATTTTTGAGTTATACAGAAATTTGCAAAAACAAAATAATGAGATTCAGAATCTTTGTTACGATTATTCTGAAAGTTTTTCAAATTGGCGAATGTTTACTGAAAATCTTTCCAAAATCAAGAGTTCATATGATGCCTATATCTGTGATTATGAAAAAAGTATGGTTGTCTGTGATGATGTAAGTTTCCCATGTGACAGTTGTTATGTTAATAATGATAGAACCATTACGCTTGATGATTGGGTTTGGTGTAGATGTGATAATGATAATGAATTTTCCTTTGACAGTGTGGCTGAAAGAAAATGGGCAGAATTATTAAAAGAAATTCGTACGTTTTCCATTTCTCAATCTAATATAGAAGGTCTTGGTATAGAAGATGGTAAATTCCTATGGGGCAAAAATTATCCATTCAATTCAGAAATTAAATTTGAATATTATTTAAATGGTGTTCATTCTTCTTATCCTGACTTTGTTATGAAGGATAAAAAAGGACAAATACATATCTTCGAAGTAAAGAGTAAAAACAAATCTGATGCTATGAATATAGATGAAGAAGAGTATATACAGAAAGTAAATGCCTTAAAAGAGTGCTATAAAGTATGTTCAAAAAAGACAGGTCATATATTTTATTTACCGCTTATGGTTGACTCTCATTGGCAGATTACGAGATTTAAAGATGGAGAAGAAGATAATTTATCGGAAAAACAGTTTATAGATTCAGTGAAAGAATCTATAACATATTCCACTACACCAGGGTATGGAACACAAATGGCTGCACAATCACTTACAAAGAAATAGTTTCTACAGAGCTGTACTTTTTTTATTAAATCTTCACAGACAGTACATTGAAATCCTGGAGCATTTTTTTACCGCCAAATTGTAGTATCTGCAAAAATCTCTGAGCCGTTCCTTGTGGAATGTTGCGACCAGACTCCCAGGCTTCTACTGTTTTTGGAGAAACCCCAAGAACAAAGGCAAAGTTTTTCTGACTCAGATTCAAATCTTCTCGAATCTTTTTGATTTCTTTATCGTGGAAGGTGGGAAGCTCTGCAATGCTGATACTTACTTTTCGAGCTTTTGAAGTATTGCCCTTTGCAAATTCAAGACTTTCAGAGAGACCTGCTATTATGCTATTGAACTCTTTATTTTCCTTCATTTTGAGCCTCCTTTTCTGCAGCTTTAATTGCCGTAACTAGAGTTTTCATTTGATTACATTCTTCTTTACTTAAGTTTGGTTTTACATTTTTAGGAAATGCTGTAATCAAATAAATGTGACTGGCAAAAACAATATCAAGATATATTACTCTTGCTCCGCCGCTTTTTCCTCGACCATCAAGAGCCCATCGCAGTTTCCTGATTCCGCCTGTACCTTTCATTGTGTCACCAGCATCAGGATGTTTGCAGAGAAATATCTCCAATTCATTTAAATCATCATCATTTAACCCCAGGGATTTCCATACACTGTCAAATTCTCTGGTTATGATGAATTCTCTAGTCATAATTAAAATATACACCCTACTGAATAGGGTGTCAAGGAAATTGTGGATTTTTCTGAGATTGGTTGTTTATCGGTTTTCGGATGTACTCCTTGATTTTGCTTTTCACATATCTATAATAATTGTATAAGCAGTAGCTAACAATCAAAAACAGAGGACCTAAAATGGAAAATACCTGCAAAATCACATACCGAAAACTAACCGAGGCCGACCTGCCAATCTTCATTCAGATGCGCATAACTCAGCTGCGCGAAGAAGGTGCAAAAGAGGATTTTGACCTGGTACCGGCCCTTAAAGATTATTATAAACGCCACCTTGCGGACGGGACTTTTGTTTCATGGCTGGCTCTGGATGGCGACAAGATTATCGGAACCAGCGGAATGTCCTTTGTTGAAAAGCCTCCTTATTTTGGCTGCCCGTCTGGAAAACTGGGCCTGCTTTCCAGTATGTTTACAAATTCTGATTATCGGCGTATGGGAATTGCAAAAGAACTGCTTCATCGGGTTGTAGAAGAGGCCCGCGCTTACGGTTGCGGGGCGGTTCAGATTACGGCTTCTGATATGGGAATAAAGCTTTATACTGCATACGGTTTTGTTCACAACGGAAACTTCATGCAGTATAAGCTCTAGTCAACTAGCGCTGTGACACGGCTTTGATTTTTTCAATCAATTTCTGATTTTTACAGAGGTCTTCCAACGCACAAGGCAGGCGGTATGTCCAGTTGAACTCGGTTACTGTGCCCGGCACGTTGATTCTCTCGTCACTAGCCTTGTCCAGCCAGAGAGACTTATCCATATAAAGGAAGTCCTGGAGCGGCGGAATGAACCACTGGCTTGCGGAAGTTGCGGATGCCAGAAGAAGCTTTTCAGCGATATCCGGGGCGAAAGCTGAATTAGCCACATCCTCGGCCTTTGCTTCAATTTCCTCTTTAGGTGCGGTGAAGAGTGGTCCATCTTCAGCACCCGTTTCAATTCCAAAGCATTCAGCATTTGCCATAACAAAAGCTTTTACGCTTTCTTTTTCATCTTCCCACCACTGGCGCAAAGTGCTTGAGTCATGCACGGATGTTGTTGTAACCGAAAGTGGAGTGTAGTCCGCAAAAGGTACAAAAGGCTGTCCTGCCTCGGCCCATTCACGGCACCAGCGTACGACGCGGAGTCCCAGAATCTTGTGAGCGTCCATAGTTTTTGGCACGCATTCAATTCCAACGCCAAGGTCCTCGCCACAAGGAATCATCTTTACAGCCTTTGTGATTGCTTCAAAAATCTCGTCGGCCTGCTTTTTCCAGAGCTTTTCATTTTTCTTATTCAGGTCGTCGAAGCACGAGGCCAGGGCTGATTTTTCCTGCTCGTTAAGCGAGCCCCAGGAAGTTGACTGGCCGTAAGTCCAGAGAGGCACATATTTGTTTTTCGCAATTTCAATCAGGGTGCGGTTGCTCCAGTAATCAACAAGAGTCTGCTTTACCCTGCCGATTGCCTCCGGCGCACAGAGCTCCGAAAGGTCAGCTTCTTCAATCGCTTTGCTGCCTTTTACCGCCGGCGCGAATCTCCACAGCTCCTCGCCGTCAATCTTATCACAGAAAATCGCAAGGATCTGATGAGCCTTGTCGTGATTCCAGGTAATGTCTTCAATCGCTCTTGTCGGAATATGAGGCTGCGAAAGCCAGCGGATTCTGTCATCATCAAAACCAAGCTCATAAAGTTCACTCTTTTTAATAGAAGCATAAGGCTCTGTG
>SAMEA3663299__coassemble_621_pt1 | contig 15361 bp, 10 predicted proteins | sample SAMEA3663299__metabat2_high_PE_031 | metagenome-assembled genome bin SAMEA3663299 (sample SAMEA3663299) | pig gut metagenome | biome: pig gut; feature: pig-associated habitat; material: faeces | place: China | collected 2013 | reverse complement strand
CCCGCCCCGTGGAAGCTTCGAGCCAGGCGAGGCGTTGGGCAGAAGCATTCTCTGTAAAGCCACTGCTTGTGAGACTTTCATACATTGAGCCCGCTTCATTTTTTAAGGAATACGACAAAGCTTTCGGCTCGAAAAAATCCTCTACCAGGCCGGCCTTTACCGGATTCGCAGCAAGCTCCGGCACTTCATAATCTTCCTCAAACTGTTTCCAGGCCTCTCTAAGCTTTATTCCAAACGAATCCTTAAATGCGCCAGAAATAGTAATATTTTTTCCGTTTACAACTCTATACCAGAATTGTGCATAAGGCTCCATTCCAAATCTTTCCTGAAGCCACTGATGAAAAGCCCCGTTAAAATAATAAGCAGACCCATCAGGCGCAGTATCAGATGCCCCAGAAACATCATGATAAGAAGGAAACTTTCCTTCAATTTTTGCCTGCTTTACAAAATGTTTAGCAAACTCATCGTTGAGTCTTCCCTCACCTGCTGCACTCTCGCTGGTAACCGTTGCACCTTCTGCCATACCAGTTGTTACAGAAATCATTCCCGGTGCAATACAGTCTCCAAATACATTTCCTATAAAGCGCCAGAAACCATTTTTCATGTTATAAGTTACTGCATGTGTCAGCTCATGACGAAAAACCGAAATCAAAGTTTCACTAAAAACAGCAATCTCACTTGCTCCGGAAACCCCGGTATCATAAATTGCAATATGATTGTAGGGCGCCCCCTCCCAAAATGCATTAAACCGTTCTACAGCAGGAGTAATTACAACAGGCATTCTAAACGAAGGAGTAAGGCCATACTGAGCCGTTACTTCTTCATAAACTGAATCGGCTTTTTCATAAAGAATAGACGCACTTTCTTCACAGCGCGCCGGAAAGATAATATCAAACCATTTTGTTTTTACAAGGCGAAGATTTTTTTCGCCAGAAAACATACCGCTGTGTGCACTAAGAATAAACTGAGTGCACACAAAAAAAACTGTAAGAATTGAAAGAAACTTTTTTAATGACTGCTTACATATCTTTAAGTTTTTTTTCTGCATATCTGAAATAACCCGCTCCTACAGGTGCGGAAATTATAACATAAATCACGCTCAAAATCACAAGCGAAATCATCTGTTTTGGCAATACAAGAGCCACAAGTACAATCAAAAATCCAACATTAAGCAAGGTAAGAAGCATAGACCATAAAACATTCAGATTCTGTTTGCAGGCAGCCATTGGGGTTTCCCAATTAAGCTTTGGATGTACTGTATCAATAAACATATCAATAATGATAAGCAAAACAGAAATTGAAACAGCTGTCAGAGTCATCAATACGCAAACTGCAATCATATCGCTCAAGCTAAAAGGCAGTTTCAAAATACAGTAAAGCGCCATAACTATATTGATTGTAATGACATCTGCAATTCCAACATAAAGAAGGGCATGCCAGAATTTTGCTTTTATAATCATATTGAATTTTAAAGGCATAGCTTTAAGATCATTCAAAGATTTTCCTTCCCGCGAAAAAGAAGTAGTTGCAATGTTTGCAAAAGTACCGGAAAAAATAGTAAATGCTGCTCCTCCCAAGGCCAGAAAATATTTCACAGAAGAAAGAGTTTCCGGAGAAACATCTAAAAGTTTTTTTTGAGTAGCAGTAACTAACTCGCCTATATTGTTTCCACTGGAAATAAAACCAATAACAAAAGAAATACACAAAATTACCGGAAAGAGAAAAACAAAAAGCGGCCCGTTCGAAAAGAAAGCCGGTTCTCGCAAAACATTCCGCACATCACGCCAGAACAAGGCATGAAATACAGAAAAAGAACGAACATCTTTATTTATAACTTCTTCTGCTTTTTCCGATGAAATCTTTTTTGTTTTTACATCAGAAAAACCGTTCAAAGTTTTTATATAAAGATTTGCAAAAAGAGGAACCAGCACAAAAAGCACAAGCGAACCAAGTGCTGCCAGAATCAGAATCGGAATTATCTTGCCTTTAAGTGCGCCGGAAATATACATGAAAACCGGAACGTTTGAACTAATGCTGTTCAATTTGTCGATTGCTTTTCCTAAATTGTCATTCACAAACTGCGGATTCGAAAAAGACATCGAAACCGAAGAATTCATAAATCCGTAGAACATGCAGAAAACAATCAAAAGCGCCGTTGCAACAATTGTCATTACCTTTCTTTTACGAAGCGCCGGCACAAAATATAAAACCAGTATAAAAAGAAGATATATAACAAAAACTGCAGTTACCGAAAAAGCTAGTGCCGCAACAATAAAGCCAAGATAAAAAAGCGGATTTGTCAAAAGCCCTTCATTATATCCGCATACAATCGAGCTGATGGCAAACATTCCAACGCCAAACACAGCATCAGAAACAAAAGAAACTGCAAACTTTGCACCAAAGAATTGTTTTGCAGAAAGCGGAAGGCTCATTAAAAACTCTTCGCCAGTACCTGTGTAATAACTGGAAGCAACTGAAGTAAAACCAAAAAACATAATTACCATCAGGGCAACCATCATCGAAATGAAAGGCATAAAATCCTGCATGCCGTTTCCTGCCAGATACTTATATGCGCCGATCATGTAAATTGTATACATGCAAACCATTACTGCAAGAAGATAAATTGCTAACAAAATCAGGAGTATGTTTTTTATGATTCCCTTAGGACCTTTTTTAAAATCCCCGGCAAGGCCCGAAAAATTAAAGGTGCCCTGACTCAAAATCTTATAGAGCTTAAAAATCATATAGAAGCCCCTGCAATGTCGCCGCCAGCCTTAGCTGTGCTTCCAATTAATTCAAGGAAAATGTCTTCCAGAGACTGTCCTGATTTTCCGTGCTGCTCTTTGAGCTCGTTCATAGTTCCAACAAAAATCAGTTTACCCTGCTTTATGATTCCAATGCGGTCACAAAGCTTTTCTGCAACTTCCATAACGTGAGTAGAAAAGAAAACTGTTTTTCCATTATTAGCGCGCTCACGCATAATTTCCTTAACAATAAAGGCAGCTTCCGGATCAAGTCCTACCATAGGTTCATCAAGAATCCAGTTCTGAGGGTCGGTAATAAGGCTGGCAATCAAAAAGAGTTTCTGCTTCATTCCATGGCTGAACGAAGAAATCTTGTTATTTAAAACTTCCTTCAAACCAAACTTTGTACAATATGCTTCTATACGTTCTTTGCGAAGATCTGCAGGAATCTTATAAACATCACCAATAAAATTAAGATACTCAATAGCCTTAAGGCGTGAAACAGTTTCCGGATTATCTGGCACAAAAGCAAACTGACGTTTAGCCGCAACAGGACGCTCCTTAATAGAAATTCCATCCAGCTCAAGCTCACCTTCATCAGCCTGAATTATTCCTGTAAGCATTCTGATTGAAGTAGTTTTTCCAGCACCGTTCGGACCAAGGAATCCAAAAATCTCGCCGTTATTCACAGTAAGAGAAAGGCTATCTACCGCTTTTACTCCACCCTTGTTGTAAGCCTTTGAAACATTTTTAATTTCAAACATTTCGAATACTCTCCTTTGGGCTATTTTTAATTTAGTTTTTTTAATATGTTAGTATGTAATAAACTGTTATATTTTATAAAAGAAATCCTTCTTTTACAATGATTTCATTTCTTTTCCACATTAGTTGAATTACATTATACGCGAAAGCACGTAAACAAATGCACTGTTCCAGTAAATTGCAACTTCATTTGTACTGTAGCTTGGGGTTGCATCTGCATAACACTTTAGAGGAGGCTGTCCTGCAAGATGCTCTTTTGCATAAGCATCAATAAGTCCAGAACAAGGACCGCCAGCAAGCATACCAGAATAAACTTTTTTGCTGGCCCCGGTAGGTCTGTGATGAGGATTAACCGGACTCTTTGTTCCTTCTCCTGTGATGTAACAGTAATTCAACGGATTACATCCGAGAATATAGTCTATCTGGGCTTTTGCAGCTTTTTTGAAGTCTTCGCGGCCGGTGAGGTCATAAGCCATAAGGAGAACGTGAGCGAGGTCACAGATTGCGCCATTACTTCCCCACATAACAAACTTTGTACAATAACGGAAAGCTGATGCATTTACCGTCTCCAAATATCTTTCTGCCTGGGCAATTATGCCGCTGTGGATTTCTGCAAGGAGGTCTGCTGAAAGAGCAGCTTCATCTTTTGCGGCAACTTCAAGAAGAATCTCTGTACCATAGCCAGAAACAAAAGGCCAGCCAAAACCTTCCTGCCAGCCGCTGTTCCATGGATGCTTCGGATCAGGCTTGTCATGTTTTTTATCTTCCCTATATTTAAGCGCCTGGTTAAGATAATTTTTTTCTCCTGTAGCAGCAAAAAGAGAACAGAGGGCAAAATAACGTTCATCGCGAACATCGCGGTCGCCATAGCCTCCGGTTGTAATTTCCGGTGGATTTATATAAAGCTCATCATCATGTGAAAAAAGATAATTCTGAGCTTTTACGGCAGCATCAAGAAGTGCTTTAGCAAAGGCTTCATCTTGCGCCGGGCCAGCATCCTGGAAAAAGCCTGCCGCATAAGCAAGACAACCTGCAAAATCTGCAGTAGCCGCTGTTGAAACAGGAGAAAGAACTAACTGATCTTTTTCATCCTGAGGCATTATAAAGGCGCAGAAGTGGTAGCAGGAAATTTTATGATAAACTGCTCCATCCTCTCTCTGCATCTGAAGCATCCACTCAAGCTCAAAGCGAACTTCACCAAGAAGATCAAATTTACTGAAATGTTTTGGACATTTTTTATAAGCAAGCAGCAGATCCATTACGGTTTTTGCACCGGCTACTACATAACGACCATAGTCTCCGGCATCGTGCCAGCCACCCTGAACATTTTTCTTTTCGCCGCTTCCATAAACTTCTGCAATTCCTGTATGGCAGATACCCTGACCACAGCGTGAATCTGTAAAATATTTGAGAGTTGAAAGAGCCACTCCATCGTATACATCATCAGAAATTTTAAAATCAAAGCTGCGTTTTGAACCTACAGTAATGTAATAATCTCCGGCTGTCTGAAGACTCGAAAAATCTCCTGTAAAATAGCCGCCACCTGATTCTTCATCATCTGGAGCCGCAAGGAGTTCGCCTGTAAAAACGATTTCGTCTGCTGCAGCTTTATCTGATTTTTTGCATACAGAAAATTCTTTAATTTCCCCTTTTTCTGCAGCGCTTATAAATACAGTTTTACTGTCGAGCAGCTGATATCCAATTTGATTAATAAAAATTTCTGACTCTTTCATACGATAACGTTATAGTCAAAATCAGGCAAAAAGAATTGAATAAATGTCTATGCTAATAGTAGATTGTGTCATTGTGTGAGGCCACAGAATACTTGTGTTAATGGATAATTTAAGCTTTCTTTCTTTCCATCTTTCGAAATTAAATTGATTTTAACAAAACTGCCGGCAACTTCTTTTGCAGCTGCAGCTCCGTAGAAAGAAGCAACCATTTCTAAATATTCTTCTTCCGTCATTTCCTCATTATTAAAAACAGGAGCCAAGAATAAATCTAAAATCATTCGGGTCTGTTCATCTGCAGAAGCATAAAAATCTTCCAGGCTTTTTCGAGTAATTACTGCACTCAACTTTCCTTTTTCACATTTTGCAATACCAGATGTAAAAATATAAGAAGTCTGTTTTTTGTCACTCATTGTAATTGAAACAGCTCCGCCATTTTTCTGATTAATTTTTACATCTGAAAAACCTGCTTTTGCAAGCTCGTAAGAAACTTCCTCAGTATCAATAAGATTTTCTGACTCGCCACCCATCCCGGCAGCACTGCTTATCATCTTGGAAAATGCTTCGCCCGCGCCGCCATCAAACTTTATCGCAATACTATTATCAGCTTGAACAGAGAGAGTAACTTCTGTCGTACAGGAAATAAAAAAAAGTGAAAAAAGAACAAAAACTGCTCTTCTCCAAAATTTTGAAACAAGTTCAGCATGACGTCTTTTTTCAAATTTTTGATGATTTCTTCTATAATTCATAATCATTTAAACAAACTTCCCAGTCCAAGAGTTACCCTTACACCTGTAAAAAACACAAGACCAGATGCAATTGAATCAGTAAAAGAAAGTGCTGAATTATCCGGCTTATTAAAAATTGTATAGCTTATATCCTGAACAACCTGAAACTTTGCCTTTGAAATTTCCAGAGCTGGAGTTGCAAAAGAAAAGCCGATTATTCCAGGAAAAACCGAAGGCTTGATTTCATCATCTGTTCCTATCAACTTTGCCTTTCCAAATGAAATTACAGGGCCCGCATAAAATCTGAAATAATCATTTATAGTTGCCGTAAAAAGAATCGGCATCTGAAAAATTCCGACTCCTTGATTGTAACGGAAACATAATCCTATACCAGGTTCCAGAAACCATTTTGCATAACGGATATTTGTATGCAAATCAATTCCACGCCACTGAATCATAAAAGCATTCGATGCAAAAAGAGACCAGTCGCAGAAAAGAGATGCATCGGCAACTAGTACATCCAGTCCTTTTGCCTGAGGATTATAAAAACTGCTGCCTTTTATGTTTACATTATTTTTTGCAACAGAAGGCTTTTTTTCTTCTCCATCTGTTTCATCGATAAAATCTTCTTCTTCGAAATCATCTGAACTGCTGCCGGATTTATTCTTTCCAGATGGCAAAAACTGTCCGCAGGCAACATATTTTGGTTTCCAGTAATCCTGTTTAAGAGAAGAAATAATAACACCAGTATTTGGACCATCACTGATTGCAGAAATAAACTGATTGTTTCCTATATAAATACCTACATGTGTGATTGGCGCTGTATTATTTGTTTTAAAAAATAAAAGATCGCCGACTTCTTTATCTTTATCCGGTACAATCCGGCAATAATTGTAAATTGCCTTTGCTGTACGTGGCAGCTGTTTTTTGAGCGCTTCCCGCGAACAGTAATAAACAAGGCCGGAACAATCGAACTTATCCGGACCAACTGCTCCAAGAACATAAGGTGAACCTACATATTTTTTTGATTCTGCTACAAATTTTTCGCGCAAAACCTGAGCTTCGGCAGGGCTTGTATCTTCTGCACAAAGCTTTACGCAGCATACGCAAAAAAACAGCAGCATAAGTGAAAGAGTTTTTTTTGCAGCTGCCCGCGCACTTTTATCCATAATAACCGTCTTAATTTCATCAAAAATCTTCATAATTATATTGTCGTAGAATTTTATAATAAACATAAACGGCATTCAAAACTTGTTTCGGAATCTTATTTTTAGATCCTGAAACAAGTTCAGGATGACATATTATCGTTTTAGGATGTCATATTATCGTTTTTGGATACTATAAACTCTTTTCAGGATGTCATATTATCGTTTCAGGACGACAACTTCTCCTTCAATATTTTTTGCGTTACATGAAATTCGGGTGTAAAATATAAATTATGACAGACATTAATAATAATATCCCATGGATGTATCTTGAAGATTTCAGGGGCACAGACTTTACAGGAGAATGGCCTACATTCCCGGAGCTTGTGCGTATTCAGGCAAAGCGCAACGGTGACAGACCTTGTTTTACAGCTTTTGATGGACCGGATGATTCTAAGCGCTCTCTAACCTACAATGAGGTTCTGGCAAATGTTCAGGAACTCGCAAACTGGCTTATGGCAAACGGGCTTAAAAAAGGTGACCGTGTTGCTGTTATGGGAAAGAACTCTCCGGAATGGGCTACTGCTTACCTTGCAGCCCTTTTTGCAAGCGGAATTGTAGTTCCGATTGATAACGGACTCCATGAACCGGAAGTCGTAAACATTGTAAAAACGGCTGAACCAGTTTTTGTTTTCTGCGACGATGAAAAGGCCGAAATCTACACAAAGAATTTTCCAAACCTTAAAGTTTATTCTATAAATCCGGAAGCTAGTGAACGCTTTATTTATAATCTCAAAACAGAAGCTCTTGCTGACGACAAAAAGAACGAACCTTGCACAGAATATGATACTGCTGCTATTCTTTTTACCTCCGGTACAACGGGTAAACCAAAGGGTGTAATGCTTTCGCACAGAAACCTTATGTCTGATGGTTTTATTGCTCAGCGCAATTTTAATCATTACAACACAGATGTTTTTTATGCCCTGCTTCCAATTCATCATGCTTACACAATGCAGGCGGCCTTTATTAATCCGCTTATGACTGGTGCTTCTATTGTTTTTGGAAAGAGCATGGCTGTTTCAAAGCTCCTTCGCGAACTCAAAGAAGGAAAAATTACCGTTATGCTTGGTGTTCCTCTTCTATATAATAAGCTGCTTTCGGGCATCAAGAAAGGAATTAAAGCTAAAGGACCTGTTGTTGCTGGTATTCTTGGTTTTATAAGCTGGCTTTTTCTTTTCGAAATCCTCTCCGTTGAACTTTCTTTCTTTATTAAAAAAGCTTTCCATGTAAATCTTGGAAAGAGATTTTTTAAACCGGTTCTGGAACAGGCAAGTATTTATACTCTTCGTGTTGCAATTTCTGGTGGTGGTCCGCTTGCAGCAAGTGTATGCCGTCAGTATAACGCTATGGGTATTGATTTTATTCAGGGGTACGGTCTCACAGAAACCTCTCCGATTATAGCACTAAACCCGGTTGAGCATTTTAAGATTGAAAGTGTAGGCCGTTCTTTTGCTCCTTATGAAGAAATCAAAATTCTCAATCCGGAAAAAGTAATCACAAAGAAAGGAATTGAAGAAGTTGGCGAAATTGCAGTAAAAGGCCCGATGGTTATGCAGGGCTACTATAATATGCCGGAAGAAACAAAGGCTGTATTTACAGAAGACGGCTTCTTTAAAACCGGAGACCTTGGCAGCATAGACAAGGAAGGCTACATCAAACTTTGCGGTCGTGCAAAAAATCTGATTGTAACAAGCGGCGGAAAAAATGTTTATCCTGAAGAGATTGAAGATGCATTCCAGCTCTACGATGAAATTCAGCAGATTACAGTTCGCGGCTATTATGCAGATGAAGAAAAAACTTCTGAAGAAATTGAAGCTTTGATTTACCCTAGTGATGACCTTTATAAAACTCTTGGTGTTGAGCGCAATAATGAATTTGTTCAGGATGAAGTTTACGATTCTATCAAAAAAATTGTGAGCAAGGTGAATAAGAATTTCCAGGCTTATTCCCAGATTTCAAAAATCACCCTGCTCAAAGAGCCGCTCGAAATGACGACTTCGCAAAAAGTAAAACGAAATTTTGTAGCTAAGATTTACGAATTATCTCATTCGTAAATAATTTCTTATCTCAGAGGCAAATGCTGTCATTGCATCCTTGTCTCTCTGGAAGGCGGCCAATGCAGGATCTGACATTACTCCTGCGTTTGCCGCTGCCCAGTATCTTAAATCATCTGCCTGTCTATCAAAACATTCCGCATGATAATGAACCGGTGCCAGCTTTGTTTTATTCGAAAGCTTTGACTGAACATCAAGCTCTGTAAGATTCTTCAAATATTTTTCTGCATTGAAATTATTAGAAATCAAAACACAACTTAACTGCGGTGCAATTAAACCATGATTAACTTTTGGCTTTCTCTTTGGGAAATAAACTGAATCAAAATTGCGGACAACTTCATAGTCAAAATTTCTATGTTCAGAAAGAAGTGTAAAATATGCTGCAATCTGTTTACTCTTTGCAAAGTAAAATAAATCCTGATTTTTTCCGTTATACCATTCCGGATGAGTTTTTCCGTCTTTCGGCATTGCCTTTAATTCGTCGAGAACTTTTCTGAGAGTAAGACCTTCGTTATCCAGTCTTTCATCAAGCAGAGTATTAAAATCTCTTTCGGTTTTCAATAATTCAATAAATTTTTCATAAGCAGGAAGTCCGCCAAAAGATTCAATCATACAACCTGTAAGTGCAAGAAGGATTCTGTCATCTCCGCCATTTGCAAAGAAAGGGCTGAACACATGAGACTTTGTAACTTCCAGATATTTTTGAAATGAATTATATCCGTTTTCGATATTGTATCCGAGTTCATTTGCTAGAGAAGTTTCAAAAGCAATTTCAAAATAATCAAGAAGGATTGGCATGTATTTTTTATTTCTTAAAGAACGGGGAATTCTTTCAAGCAGTTTTGAAGGAATATCATGAGCACTGCTTGCAATAGAATCTGCAATTTCACCTTTCCATGAGAAAAGCATATCGTATTTTTTATTGAGAATATCAATATCTGCATCATCTTCTGCTATCTTGTCGAAAGAAAAGATTACCTCATCGAGCTGTGGAGCCTGCTCCTGAATGAGCGTACAAAGATTATCTGAAAGTCCGTAGAATGCAATTCTAACTGTTCGATCATTAATATTTTTTTGAACTGCCGCTCTGATAATAAAAATTCCACTGATAATAACAAGCAGGGCCAGGGCTGCAATAATTGTTATTATTGTAGATTTTTTGAGTTTTAATGGCTTTTTCATCTCTTTATTATTTGCTTTTGATTTTTTTGTTGCTTTCTTTCCCATAATAAAATTATCGGCTTATAATTTTAGTTTATTAAATTTCTTCAAAATGCTATTATACTGACCGATATGGCTGAATGTTTTTACAAAGACGGTCTCCACTTTGAGTGCCAGAGATGTTCTTACTGCTGCGGGCACTCTCCGGGATTTGTTTATCTTTCTAAACGCGATTTAATGACTCTTTGTGATCACTTTAAAATGAGTGTTGCTGATTTTGTTGCAAAGTATTGCAGGTGGGCCGACTATTATTATGGCACTCAGGTTTTGTCCCTGCAGGAAAAGAAAAATTATGACTGCATTTTATGGGACAATGGCTGTTCGGCTTACCAGGCTCGCCCAATTCAGTGTTCAACCTACCCTTTCTGGTCATGGATGATTGCCGATAAAAAGACCTGGGATGAATGCGCTGCAGAGTGCCCCGGCATGAACAAGGGACGTGTCTGGCCTTATGAAGAAATTGAGAAAAACAAAAAAGCCTATATCGAAAACGAACCTCTTCACAGAGAAGAGGTAGAAGCCTTAATTGCTGCCGAGAAAAAGAGTGTTTAACGGAGCTGCAAGGCGGGCTGAATCAGACCATCTTGCAGCAGAAAAATCTATTCTCAAGACTTCCTTTCCCTTTGTGAGGGCTTCCGGAATTTCAAAAATCTTAAAGAACTTTTCTTCCGAACCATCACAGGAAAGAATGTAATCTGCAATAAGGGTATCTGTTTCAGCAGCCTTGATGATAATTCGCTTGCCGTTATCTTCACGGAGGAAGTTACACTGAAGGTAGTTTTTCTTGTCCGGCATAACCTTACAGACATAAGAGAAGCTGCCTTTGTCCTTTGCGTAACGGGTAAGCTCGCCCGGGTTTCCGACTGAGCCGGTACCGGTTTCCTGCATGTATGGGGCTGTAGTTTCGTTGCCTTCTGTCTGGGCGCCGTAGCCTACACCGATACCTTCAATGAAAGTATATTTTGCAAGTTCTTTTTCTGCGTCACCGGCTTCTGTCTGTTTTGGTAACTCTGTAACGTAAAGCCAGTAAATGCCATAGCGCTGATTATTGATGAGGTAGTATGGTGAGAACTTGAGTTCACCACGGTGGTTGAGTAGTCCAGAGGACGTATCGAAACCACCATCATTCAACTCAATATCACGCAAAATAAAATTCAAACTTCCCGCCTCCCGCTCAAAGTGCGAGTTGATATCCACAAAGAAGGCCTCGGTGCTGTCTGCATTTTTGATTTTGATGTATTCAGGAGCCAGCGGCTTAAGGTTATTTGTGCCGCCATAGTTTCCATTGAGAGGGATTTCGATTCCGCGGATAATCTTATTTGCACAGACATCGCACTGAACCCCGACCTGGCGCAGCTTCATTTTATCGTCGCGGCCGAGTTCTGCAGCAAGTACAACCGGACCATATTTAAAAGCAGCGGCATACGGGTTATCCGGCAGGGTGTAGGCTTTAATTTCCATTGGAAGAGTCAGGGTAAGGGTGTCGCCTGTCTGCCACTTTCTGCTGACCAGGAGGTAGCCTTTATTTTCTGAGAAGTCATCATCAGCCGCTTCGGCGTCGTTTATCAAAATAGACGCCTGACCGCAGCACCAGTCCGGAATGCGCAGAGCCAGAGTGAAATCAAATACTGCGCCAGCTGTGTCGGTGACATCTGCATCTGCAGCCTCCCCGCCTTCCAAAGCCTCTACAGTAAAGGTCACCGCCTCCCCCATAGGGATATCAGATTTCTGGCTCAGCTTTATGCCACGAGCCTTCCAGTTTACAGTCGAGCTGAAATACTGGTTCACAAAGAGCAGTGGCTTTCCGCCCTCATCTTCATCATAAAAATAGATACTGTCGCCAAGCTTTGTAAAGTTTTCAAGGCCGGTTCCCGTACAGCACCAGAAGTAATTTTTGTTTACATCTGGGTTGCAGTAGGTTTTAAAACAGCCGGTGGCCATTGGCTGAAAGTAAGTTGTCATTCCGGTCTCGCGGTTTACGGAAGCCAGAATTGAGTTGATAAAGGTGTTCTCATAATAGTCTGCATACTTGCGCTCTCCGGTCAGCATAAAAAGGGCACGAGTAAGCTTTAGCATATTGTGAACGTTACAGGTTTCGCAGTTTGTATTACTGCGCTCAGCATCAAGAATATCATCCTTTCCAAAATGTTCGCACTCGCTATTACCGCCGGTAATGTAAGTATGATGCTGGGTAACAAGATTCCAGAAGGCTTTACAGTATTCAAGATACTGCTTCTCTTCTGCTTCAGTTGCGGGGTCGCCTTCTGCCTTCAAAGTAAGGCAGCGATTCACCGCGCCAACAAACTTTGGAATAGTTGTATTTGCGTGGCGGTTATTCAAAATATTGGCATCTTTTCCTTTTACCGCCGGCGCCGTTAAAATCTCTTTAAAAAGATATTCTTCGTCAAAAGTGTGAGCCACCTGCTTAAAATGATCTGCCTGCGCATAGCCGGCCGCCTTGGCGCATTTATAAAGCTCGTAAAGGCAGTCATTCAATCCGCCATATTCAACAGACAGTACACGCTTTCTTGTTTCTTCGTCCCAGCGGGAGGTTCGCTCGTACATCCATTCACCAAGCTTTTCGGCAATGTCCAGGGCACTGCTGCCAGTCTCGCCACCCACGAGCTTTGTAACCTCAACCAGGCCGTTCATCAGTTTATGCATTGTGTACCAGGGTACCCAGGTGTCTGCCTGATTTCCTTCTTCAAGCTTATCAAACTGAAGCTCGGGCTTTGCAGAATCTGCCATTGTTGCGCCAAAAATGAAGCCTGGCTTGCAGCGGTTGTCGCGACCACTTACTGCCTGACATTCTGCAAGGCCTTCAATCAAAGCGGCAAGACGGTCGCACAGGCTCACGCCATCACGTCCCTTGCACACCCCATAACCGCCCGCAATTCCCTGAGAGGCAGCCGCAAGGTAATGCCCCAGAGTATGACCGCCGATTCTGGTATTTTCCCAGCCGCTATACGGAGCTTTTGCCTTGTTTGGCAACCCCGCCGTGAGCCGGAAATTATATAGAAGCCGATCCACATCAAAGGTGTTCAAAAAATCAACATCCTTTTGAGTTACATCAAGAAAATATTCGTCTTCAAGCTTTACATCAGCCAGACTGAAGGCCTTTATATTAGTTAAACGTTTAACTTCTGAATCAAAATTTTTACTCATTTTTATTTCTCCTTGGTCACATCCAGTTTGCAACGCAATTATACCCACAGCAACAATTATAGCTTTAATTTTCAAGAATTTCATCTAATAATAGCTTATAATTTTCTTACCACAAGTTCAACTGTACAAATCGTACTAATTATTCATATTTTGTGGGCAGGTCGGCAAGCACAGCTTGCCTCTGAGCCATTTTTTCGATGAACCTAAATGTGTAAGGCCGCTGGAGGCCGGTGTTCTATAGCAGGGCGTTAAGAAAATTGCATTGCAATTTTTAGCCCTACTACCATCCCACTGTCGCAGCCCGTTTTTTAACGGTTCTTCGATTGTAGGCTCTTCATATAAAGATATCGCAGCCAGGCCGTAAGCCCGCTAAGGAACCAGACGATTCCGACCGACCACCAGATGCCCCAGACGCCAATCGACGCAACTGCACACAAGGCAACCGGCACAACAAAGCGGCCCACAACTTCGGTCACGCCGTTTATCAAGGCAAAGGTCGCGTCACCTATACCGTTGAGCACACCGCGCACAACATAAATCACACCAAGGAAAATATAGAACCAGCTGGTAATTCGCAAGGCTCGGGCGCCCATCTCAATTACCTCAGGCTCCTTTACAAAAAGGCGGGTAATCGGGCTGCCAAAAATCTGAATCAGAGGAATCATGAGTACGGTGAAAATTGCCATCATCAGCATACTCTTGCGGTAGCCTTCGATAATGCGGTCGTGTTTTTTAGCGCCGTAGTTCTGGCCGGTATAAGTTGAAAGAGCAGTTCCAAGTGTTCCGTAAGGCTGGTGAATCAGCTGCTCAATTCGGCTCGTCGCAGTAAAAGCCGCAACCGCCACAGGACCAAAAGAGTTTACAACGCGCTGAAGCGCCATACAGGAAATCGCAATCAAAGAGAACTGAAGCGAAAGCGGCACGCCAAGCTTTATACAGCGGCCAAGAATTACAGGATTTACCCGCCAGTCGCCGCGGCTCATCTTAAAATACGGGTTTGTCTTAAAAGCAAAAACAAGGCAGAGAATTCCGCACACCATATTGGAAATCAAAGTAGCAATACCAGCCCCCCAAACGCCAAGTTTAAGATTGTAAACAAAAATCACATCCAGCACGCCGTTGAGAATGCAGGAAAAAATCAAAAAATACAGAGGAGTTTTAGAATCTCCCAAAGCGCGCAGCATGGAAGAAGCAAAATTGTAAACCGAAATCATCACCATGCAGACGCACATAATCTGCATATAGGCCTTTGAATCAGCCATGATAGAATCCGGAGTGTTGAGCAAGCGCAGAATCGGACCGGCAGAAAAAAAGGCAATCGCACCGATAGTAGTCGGAATCACCAGCATAATGTAGGCAGTGTTGGCGATACAGTTTTTTACCTTGTCGGTATTGCCCTCGCCAAAAAAGTGAGAAGTGACAATTCCGCCACCCGCGCCAATTCCGTTACAAAGCGCAAAAAAGAAAAAAGTAATCGAGCCGGTCGCACCAATTGCCGCCAGAGCCTGGGCTCCCACAAACTGCCCCACAATCACCGAATCCACAAGATTATAAAGCTGCTGAAAAATATTCCCAATCAGCATAGGCACCGAAAAAGCCAGCAGCAGACGGACAGGAGATCCCTCCGTCATGTTAACAGTATTATCTCTCATATTAATGAGGATTATAGCGAGCTGCCGCGCCTTGAAATTGTATGTTTATATCTAAAAATATGTAATAAATGAGGGGGATAAGGAGGGGGAAGTCTCCCCC
>SAMEA3663299__coassemble_554_pt1 | contig 16793 bp, 17 predicted proteins | sample SAMEA3663299__metabat2_high_PE_031 | metagenome-assembled genome bin SAMEA3663299 (sample SAMEA3663299) | pig gut metagenome | biome: pig gut; feature: pig-associated habitat; material: faeces | place: China | collected 2013 | reverse complement strand
TAGATATAGTGTAGATGCTGAAACAAGTTCAGCATGACGATACTTTTTGGTCATCCCCCTGAAACTTGCCATTGCGCCGAACGTAGCAACGTAGTAATCTACTTCGTCACAATCTGTTTCTGAAGTTCAATTACCTGTTCAAGTGGCAGACCAGTACCTTCAGCAATTTTCTCTGGAGTCAAAACTTTCATTCTAAGAAAATTACGCGCAGTCTCCACGGCTTTCTGCTGCGAACCTTCTTCACGGCCTCGTCTTTCTGCATTGTTTATTAAAGTATTTCTGTCGCGTTCGTAAATAAATCTTGAATTTTGAATGAACCAGTTATCGTCTGCTTCACTCATATCTTTTACAGTATTTTCTGCAGCCATAATTCCTTTTTCACTCCTGACAAGTTCACTCATATAATCAGCGTTCTTATCCTTGTCAATATAACTAAAAAACAGGCCCCATTTTTCAACTGAGGTAAGCTCATTAACCGGTGTACCAAACTTTTTTCGGATGTTTTCTAAATCTATAAAGATTATGTTCTGTCTGTCTTTAAGTCTTTTACCCGATTCATTTTTCATAGTATACCATGCCATTTCCTTAATGTCATCTTTTTCATAGTGAAAGTTTAGTATGGAAATCTGATAAATCTTTGGAGAATTCCATTCCTCTCCTTTTTTCGCATTATTATTGAGAAGTCTTGCTGCCTGTATTTCTGAACGGATTCCATAGTCGTATGATTCCTTCCAGGCCTGCATTTCAATATCAGATAATTCTCCATTATCAAATTCAACACTGATATCATAACTCATACCTTTTTGCCCAGGTCCATCCTTAGGAGGTTCGTTTGGTTTTAGTATAACATTTTTGACATTTCGCCCAAGTACTGCAGAGATAAAGCTTTGTAGTGCAAGATTGGAATCTTCCGTTTCCTGTGTAAAGATTCCCTTAAATGTTGAATCATACAATGGACTTAAAAGTGCTGTAGGGTTAGGCCGCTTAGTATACAGTTGTGCCGGATACTGAGCCTCAAATTCGTTTTCTTCTTCATTAATGATTTCTCTCATGAGAAACCTCCTGCTTTATAAGTGTTGAGAATTTAAATCCCCACACCATATAAATAGTCTCAAAATGCACATTTCAAGAAACGATTTTAGAAAAAAAAATCCCGTCATGCTAAAATACAACCGTCATGCTGAACTTGTTTCAGCATCTACAAAAAAACTGTCATGCTGAACTTGTTTCAGCATCTACAAAAAAAACCGTCATGCTGAACTTGTTTCAGCATCTACACTACATTTAGAGCTATAGATTCCGAAACAAGTTCGGAATGACATCAGAAGGTAAACTTATTGGTCAGCCCCATCTATTTTTCTTTACAAATAACCTTAAAATAAAGTTACAATAAACAATAAAACTTGACAAAAGTTAATTAAAGCATAATAATATAAACATAAACTAAATTCTTTCATATACAAGGAGAAGAAAAATATGAAAAAAATTATTTTGGCAGTTGCCAGCGTATTGGCACTTGGATTGGTTGTTGGTTGTAAACAGCAGATCGAAGGTTCTCTTAATGTAACATCTACAAATTTCAATAAGAGCCTTGATCCTGTAACAACAAAAAAGACTTATGTATACTCTGTTTCTGGTACAGCTACACAAACAACAAAACAGGTTACATACGTAAAGGCTGATAAGTACAACAGCAGCGAATCAACAACAACAACTGTATGGACACCAACAAAGGATGTTTCTGTTACAGAAACAACAGACCCTAATAACAACAGCATTATTTATACTATCACTGCTTATGGTGATGTAACTATGACTACAGAAACAAGCACTAAGTCTTCAAAAGATGCTGATCCAGAAAAATCAAAGACAGTATATGATAAAGTAAAGATGCCAAGTCTTGGAAACTTTCCGAAGGAAATTACTATTAAAAAGATTGACAACAAGTTCTACATCCTGAATAAAGACGATACTTACAAAGTTGTTGAAGGTGTAGACTTCAGCGCAGCTGAAATTGATCTTTCTAAGTTCAGTGATGAAACATCAGTTGAATCTGTATCTTACAGGGATGCTGATTTTGAAGATAAATCTGCAGCACCAACAGACTACGTATCAAAAACTACAACTACAACATCTGGTTACACATACGATTTGAAACTTACAAGAAAATAAGTTTTCAAATTAATGTAGTTTGAAAAAATCCAACAGGCGCAAGGTTAACCTTGCACCTGTTTTTTTATGCATAAAAGTAAGTGTTATAGCTTTCTTTATTTAAAAATAATTCAATACAAATCCTGTCATAATATCAGAATTCATAAAAACGAGATGTAAGTAATAATTCCGGTAAAACTTAGAAACAAATAAGCGGTCTGTGTTAATTAAGCCTGTACAGGCACTTTAGCTGCAATTTTTTTAACTTCTTTTACAGAAATTTTAAGAAGGTCTGCTATCTGCTGTTCGGTAGCAAAATTTGTATCGAGCATTTTTCTTATAAGCTCTGCTTTGCCTTCGTTCTTTATCTTTTCAACAACTTCGCACATAGTAACACCTCCTTTATCTAAGTTGCCTTCATTATATACCTCTTCAAAAGAATTGTCACCTGTTAATGCAGATAACATTTTAAGAAGGGCATCCACATGTTTTATTTCTTCAGTTGAACCATTATAATTTTTCTTTATTCGGATTGACTGGAAATACTTTGCAACTATCTTGAAGTCACTCTGGAACTTATCAATGGTTTTGTTGCTCAACCAGGCGATGTTGAAGACGTTGATTTTATAATCGTTTACAAAAGGTTTAAGTTCTTCTGGAACATTAAAGCAACCAAAAAGATTTTTTGGAGTAGACCATTTTTCTTTTGTTCCGAAATACAAAACGATAGTTGCAACCGGATAACGCTGTTTTGCTTTTTTATCCAGAAGCTGCTGTTTGTAAGAAGCTCCATCGTAGCTGATTACACGAAGCGGCATATCCTTATCAGGATTAGTCTGATTTTCAAAACCTAGAATTGATATTCTGATTTCACCATTTTTCCAGAACTTTGAGACATCTCTTTCCTGTTGATGAATCTTGCCATCTGCCTTAAACATACTGTCTTTTACAGCAGATTCAAGATCCTTTTCTTTCATCAGTTTATTTCCCTTGAATAAAAGAACATTAACGATATCTGCAAAAACGTCATTAAAGGCTTCCAGATTCTTTTCTGCTATATCTTTTTCACCCATATAAATATACAAGGAATGAATAAAAATACCACACTCAGTATTTTTTTATTCCACACTATATATATAGTCTCAAAATGAACATTTCAGGAAATGATTTTAGGAAAATATTTAAAAAAAACGCAAATTTTACTTCTTTACAATCTGTAAAACCTGCTCTTGTGTCATTTTCAAAGACTTTGCAATAATTTCAACAGAAACACCATTAGCATAAAAACTTTTTGCAGCTTCTATTGCCTTTGCCTCTTGTCCATCCTGAAAAGCCTCTTCTTTTTTTACGGCAATATCCATTTTATAATCGTACTTTGCACAAAGCATATTTATTACCTCCCGGGATTTACAATCCAGATAATCTGTTAAGATTCCCTGTTCCATTGCAATTTCAATTGCCTTTTTGAATGAATGCCTTGGAAAGACACTGTTGAAGTTTTGCTCAACAATCTCAATAAACTGACAATACTGTTTTAGGATATCACAGTTTCCTGCCAACGGCAACAGTTTTGAGTCTGAGCAGTTTTTTACTTTCACAACTAATTCATTGATGTTCTACAAGAACAATAAGTTTTCCATTAATCTCCCAGCTTACATCATTATTAAAAGTTTTATATAGCGACCGTTCAATAACTTTTCGTTCCAAAGAAACTTCTTCAAGCTTAAAAACATTCCCTGAAAGAGCATTGTAAAGAGCAAGAAAGTTTTCTTTACCTGTCTTATCCGAACCAAATAAATCTGTAAATACAGTATCCTTGTACTTCCTGTTATAATATGCCATATATGCACTCCTGAAAACAAATAGTGTGAAAGCATAAATTTCCACACTATATAAATAGTCTCAAAATGAACATTTCAGGAAATGATTTTAGGAAAATATTTAAAAAAACGTAACTTTTACTTCTTTACAATCTGTAAAACCTGCTCTTGAGTCATTTTCAAAGACTTTGCAATAATTTCAACAGAAACACCATTAGCATAAAAACTTTTTGCATCTTCTATTGCCTTTAATTGTGCGCCTTCAGCAAGAGCTTCACGTTTTGTAATTCTGATTAAATCTCTATCATGTAAATTCATAGCGGCGTAATCTCTCCTGAATTTTTCATTTTCTTTTATCTTTTCAACCTGTTCGGAAAGTCGTTTGTTAAAATCATCTTTTCCAGGATCATTTGTGTGTATAAAATAAAGAAAATCACGAATCTTTTCATCTTTTTCTTTATTATATGCACTTGCATTATAAATGACTTTAAGAGAATTGTCATGCAATTTTATCGAAGTGTCTTCATCACAAACATTATGAAAAGTATAGCAGGATAATCCATAATAGCTGTTATTATCATCCCGAAAAGGATCTTCCTTGCAGATAAAAAGTATATAACTGTCTTTAAGTTCCGTATAATCCTGGCCTTTCATAAGGTTATCCATATCAATCATTGCGGAATAGTAACGCGAACGTTTACCAAGTGCTTCCTGCGGGTAGTTTTGAATTTCTATATCGATTACCTTGTCCTCATCTTTTAGATATACATCCAATCTAATTCCTTTTGATGTATAAAATGGAGCAATCTGTTTTTCGAGCTTCGGATAATTTATTTGTTTTACACGGATATGCAATAATCTTTCTACAAGTTCTGCGCAAATACCTGGATCATGCATAACAGCCTGAAACATTCCGTCATCTGTAAAAGTCAATTCATCTACTGTTTTTGGCATAAAAGCCTCCTGATTTATATGTGTTGAGAATATAATTTTCCCACACTATATAAATAGTCTCAAAATGAACATTTCAGGAAATTAAAATGAAAAAAAATATAATTTTAGTGATTTTTCGGGAGTAAAACTGATTTTACTAATTCAACACCACGAGCGGATTAATTGTTTTACCGTTTTTATAAACTGTAAAGTGGAGGTGCGGTCCTGTACTCATACCTGTTGAACCAACGCGGCCAATCATTGTATTTGTGTAAACAAAGTTACCCTTGCGGCAGTTGATTGAACTTAAATGTCCGTACAAAGTCTTGTAGCCCGAATGATGGGTAATAATTACATAGTTTCCGTAAGTTGCATTATAACCGGTAGCAGAAACAGAACCGTCAAGAGCAGCATAAACTGGAGTACCGGAAGCAATCGCCATATCAATACCACCGTGGAAGGTTCGTTTACCGGCATTGAATGGAGAATCACGCCAGCCATATTTTGAAGAAAGCCAGTAGCGGGCATGAATCGGCTTTTTGAATAAGTCGCCGTTTATTTCCTGGCGGGTTGCCCAGTCGAGCTCTGCATCCGGAATAAAAAGTGAAGTTCCGGCTTTAAGCTCTGTATCAAGGCTCACATAATTTGCATTAGCGCACTTTTCTGCATTTACCTTATATTTTTCAGCAATTGTTACAGGAGTTTCACCGTTTTTCTTTACTGTATAAATAATTCCAGGCATTGAAGGAATCTTAAGATACTGTCCCGGCTGAATCAGCCGCGACTGCCTGATATTATTTACACTGATAATTGTATCCTGAGTTACATCAAAAGCATCAGCAATAAAGCCAATCATATCGCCAGCTTTTACGCGGTATGTCTGATATGTGATAATAGAAGAATCTAAATCTTTAAGACTGTCATCTTCAAGTGCTGCTTCTTCTACAGCATCTGCTGCAGCAATATCTTTTTCTACATCTGCAAGCAGGCTCGAAAGATTTTCTTCATATTCAGGTTCTGCAGAAGTTTCGAGACCTCCCACACCATGGCGGGAATCAGGGCGGCGTGCAGTAATCAAAAGGCATGTCAAAAAGACTCCGGCACAAAAACCGAGAACTGAGAGACAAACTATTTTTACAGAATTAGATTTAAAACTCATAACTACACTTTTTACCAATTTATTCATTATAGCTTGAAAACTTCCAGAAATAAAGCAATTTTTTTCTGATTTTGGTTCAACCGTTGCTTCGCATTTTTTAAGTAAAGACTTTTCACCAATTTTATCACTCATTTTTTATTTATCCCCACCAGATATGTTTCAAATGATTCAGCACGACAGGCTTCCGGCTTAAAGCCTTTGGCCGAAGTGAATATTTCTCTCATTAATTTTAATAATTTCTGCTGATCGCCGTTCTGAAAGATTTTTACGGCAAAGTTTCCGCCCTGCTTGAGCAAGGCTTCGGCATACCAGATAGCCATTTCTACAAGCTGCTCACTGCTGGCAGTGTCAACGATGCGGTTTCCGGTTGTTTTTGGAGCCGCATCACAAACCACCAGATCATATGGTCCAGCTGACTTTATCTGGTTACGAATTTCAGGTGCATTAAGATCGCCCTGAATAAAAAGAAGATTATCTCCTTTTACTGATTTTGAAAGAGGATTGAGATCACAAGACACAACCTTCCCAGTCCCATTCATTGTGCGCAGCAAAAACGTAGTCCAGCTGCCAGGCGCCGCGCCCAAATCCAGAACAGTATAATTTTTCTTAATCATTCCGAATTTTTCGTCAATTTCCTTAAGCTTATAGACCGACCGCGCCGGATACCCCTCCGAGAAGGCTTTTTGAGACCAGTAATCAGGTTTTTCGTAAGAATTTTTAGGCATATAATTGATTATCGGCAGAGAAAATAGAGATATTTAAATAAAAAAAGAGGGGAAAGTCTTCCCCTCGCTCCAGCCCGCTACGCGGTCTTCCGCTACCCTTTCTAACGGGGGTATTTGAAAAACGATGAGGTATGGAAGTTTTGCTGTGCAAAACTTCAGGCGCAGGTACGGCATTTATTCATATACTTCTATTCTATTACCTGCGCCACCCCCGTAACGCCCCTGCCCGTACAAAATAAATAACTACAACAGTTTTGATATAGCTTCTACAAAAACTTTGAAATCATCAAGATGGGAAATAATTATTGCATAAATAATTTTACAATCGAGATTTTCATACTGATGAACAGCAATATTTCTAAAGCCAACTGCATGACTCAAATCTTCGGCATTCTCTGGAGAAATAATTTTGTTTTCTGCAAGATATTTGAAGGTTTCAGACATTGTAGATGGTGTGGGAGTTTTATAATCAAGCAAAATATGATTTCCTATATCAACACAAATCTGTACTGCACGCTGAAGATTTAAAATGATTATTTCCTGCTTATCGAGATTGGCTTCCAATTCTTCAATACTTGAAATATTCTGATTTTTTATTCTGTGAATACATCTTATAAGCGCTTCCAGTTTAGTCTGTAAAATTTCTTTATCCATTCACAAATCTCCTGATTTTTTCGCGGTGGCTGTATTCTATTACTGGAAGAAAATCTTCCTTGAAACATAATGCCTCTGTTAGATATTTTACAAAGACTGTGGCTTTAATTTTAATTTTGACACCTCTAGTCATAATCTGATACAAAAAGATTCCTTCAGCCTTTGATAAATCAGTAAGATCAATTTCACGCTTACACAAGAGTGAAAGTTCTGTCTGTATTTTTGCTAAAGTTTCATATTCAAGAGAATCAGAAGAATGAATTGCAATATCGATATCACTATGCTCGTTATAAGTTCCTTTTGCAAAAGAACCAAATAAAAGCACAGTATCTATATCAGCTTTTTGAGAAAAATATTCTGTAAGTTTTAACTGAATATCTTCTGATTCGTTCATGCAAATAGTATAACACGAAAAAAAAGCCTTGTGTAGTTTATTACAAATACTTATATTTTCACTTTTACATTATTTCCAAGAGAATCTTCACTCTCTTTTACCCCGCCGTCTTCGTTGAAAAAGTCGTTTACGTTGATAGTCGGGCTTCCGTTTTTACGGCGGGCAAGGATTTTCCGGTAAATACGGAGTACACTTTCTTTAGGCTGAACAAAGCCTTTATCGTGGCTGAGACAGAAATTTGGGGCCGTGATTTCTTCCATCTTTTTTATCATCTGCTCGAGCAGCTGCACATTGTACTCACGGGCAGTAAGACGGAAGTGGCAGTAAGTTGCATCTCCGAGAAAAGCGTAATCTTTATACTCCAGGATAAGAGCGCCCTTTGAGTGGCTTGAAGGAATCTGGCTGATTTTTATACCGTCTGGAAAAAGCAGTTCGCCATCCACAATCTCCCCTACCCTCGTATATTTTTTTGTGTATTTTGTAACGTAAAGCTTGTCGTATTTTACCTTAAGCAGGTTTAGGATATGGTCTGGGTGAAAGTGAGAAATTACAATATTCTTTTTGCCCTCGACAGCATTTATGAGTTCTGCCGCCTCGCTGCAAGTGCCTGTGTCGAAAATCCAGGTAGTATCAGAACCCTGAGGTTTTATAAAAACCACATCGCTTGAAATAGGACTTTCAACAGAGGGGAGATAAGAAATTTCGGGGGTAAGGTTAATTAAAGGCATAATAGAATCGTAGGGGTGGTTGAGCTTGTCGAAACCACCATCATATAGGACATACGGTGGTTTCGATACGACACTTCGTGTCACTCAACCACCGTATAAATCAATCTATTTCTTCAGCAAAGCCGCAAAAGGATTATAAGTTTCGCCGTCATCATCCTGGCTGCTCATATACTTAGCGGCAGACTGATCCTGCTCTGCAGAACTTGCCGGCTGAAGAGAAATACGCTTGTTTTCTGCATCAACTTTAGTTACAACAACGCTCATTTCCTGACCAGTTTTATAAACCTTGCGAAGGTTTGTATTTGCACTTACATCTTCCAGTTCACTTATATGAACAAGACCGTCAATTCCCTTATCAAGATTAACAAAAAGGCCAAAATCCATAATCTTGCTGATTTTTCCGTCCACCTTTGTACCAACCGGGAACTTTGCAGCGGCCTCTTCCCAAGGGTCACTCAAAAGTGCCTTAAGACTTACACTTACACGTTCGTTTTTCCAGTCTGTGTGAATAACCTTTACATTCAGTTCCTGCCCTACTTCTACCACTTCACCTGCATCTGCAACGCGGTCAAAAGAAAGCTCGCTTATAGGAAGCAAAGCGCGGAAGCCCTGAATATTTACAAAAGCACCAAACTTTTCAATGCTTTCAACTGTAGCTGTTACAACAGCCCCTTCTGTTATCTGAACAGCAAGCTTACCAAGCTTGTTTGCATATTCACTTTCTCCGATTTTACGGTTACTTACAAGAATATCTTTACCATCATTTTTATATTCTGTAATAATAAAACTCAAAGTTTTTCCAACATAGAATGCCGGTTCTTTTTTATCTTTAAATCCCATCTGAGAATAAGGACAGAAAGCTCTTTTTCCACCAATTTTTACTTCAAAACCACCCTTAATTTCTGCTTCTACGTGACCTTCTACAGGAATGCCGCCTTTGAAAGCATTTTCAATCATAGTGTCATCAGCAGAGCTGCCGCCGATTTTTGTTGTAAAGCGCATTTCCCCGCGAACTTCTCCGGTAAAGAAAACCTTAATCTTGTCGCCCTCTTTTACGCTTACATTGCCGTCCGCATCCTTAAATTCTGCAACATCAATCACACCCTCAGATTTTGCACTTAAGTCAACAAAAACAGTTGAATCTGTAACGGCTACAACTGTAGTCTCAAAACTGTCACCAATATTAAATCTTACCATAAAAAACTCCATATCTGTCATTGACCGGCCTGACCAAACAATCTAATAACAAATTACAATTGCAATAATATTATATATACCAAAAAATTGAAATAGGCCGGGGTCAGCAGGGCCTCCGCATTATAAACAAAAATCCGAATTTTTGGCTCCCAGTCACGGTTGCGTGATTCAAAACCGCACAATAATGCGGAAGCCCTGCCGGGGGCAGTAAAAAATCTTTCTTTTTTACAAAATCTCGGATATAATAGAGAATATTATTCTTAAAAACTGGAAATACCACAAAAATGAAAGCCAAGGCTCCTAAGTCTAAAAAAACACGTTCATCAGCTAAAAACAAAATCAAATTTAATTCAAAAAAATTCTTTTTTTATTTCTGCAGGATTATCCCGGCAGCATTTATGACAGCCCTTTTCCTCCTTCCAATGGGAATGCAAAGTATAAGTCTGGGAGATGCTGAAAGTTCAGCAAATCTTATCTACCCATATCTTTTGCCCTTTACACAGGCAGAAATGATACAGGATTCTTTTTTCCATATCATTTATTTTATTATTTACTTTGTTCCTTTTACTGCGCTCTTTCTATTAATTTCGCTTTTTATAAAAGGTAAGGTAAACACTCTTCTTTATGTGATTACATACATCAGTCTTACCTTCTATCTTTTCTGTTCGGTAACCTGTCTTGTAATATTTGCAAACTGCTGGAGATGGTTTCTTCATCTTCCAATTCCTGTTTATATTGCTTTTGGCTGTGCTTTTATTTCTCATGCACTTATGTCGATTTTCGGAATTCTCTTTTTAAGAGAGATGAATCCGGAATTTGCGGAGTACAAAAAAATTCAGGCAGAATCAAAACAAAAAACAAAGATTTCTATAAAAACAAAAGTCACTTTTGCTGTCATCAGCGTTATTGCTGTAATCATGGTCTTCTTTACAATTCTGATCTTACACAGCTATAAAAAAATGTTTACAGAAGCTATTAGTGATGTAGGCCGCTCTCAGGCAGAACAAACCTCTACCGTTTACGATTCTGCAGAAGGAAAATACGAAAAAATTGCCCCATACTTTACCCAGCAGAAAGAAGCAAATAGTTACGCAGACTGTCCTTTTGAACGAATTGATATAATTACTGCAAGTACACCGGGAAACATTCTTTTTAAGAAAGAAGGAGACAAAGTTACCTTCACGGCAAACGAAGATGAATCAATTCCAAAACTTGAAGATATTAACTGGCCTGAATATGATGTTTTCTCTTATACAACAGCAATCGGCCGCGTAAAAGAAATTCCGGAAAGTGAAAAGAAAATCAGCCCGGAAAAAGCCCGCGAATATTTTGCAAACTTTATGAATGGAAACTATAAAAAACAGCCGGTTATCGATGGTGATTACTGTAAATACATTTACCCGGTTTCCTTTACAAGAAAAGCAGGCTTTAAGCTTACAGGTTTTTCAATAGTAACTTATAAAACAGAAATCCTCATGCGTTCTTATTTCCATGTGCAGATTTACGTTTTCACAATGGTTGTAATGTTTCTTTACATTGCAATTATTTTTGCTCTTTTGATTGCAGACTTTATTACAAATCCTCTTTTATATCTTAAAACAAATGTCCGAAAATCAGCTGATACACTCGGAGAAATTCTTGATGGTAATTCAAAAATCACAGCAGACCAGCTTACATTTATTGATTCCATTAAGACCCGTGATGAAACAAAAGACCTTTCAAAAGAAATAAAAAATATGGTCGGAATCATCCGTGGAATAATTCCATATATTTCCTTTTCAACACTTAAAGCTGCAGATAAAGATACTAAAAAAACAACAACCTCCCGCGAATTGTGTTTTCTTTTTACAGATATCCGTGGGTTTACAACCTTATGCGAAGGTAAAAAACCTCAGGAAGTCGTAGAAATCTTAAATCACTACCTTGATATAGAAACAGAAATTATTCTTAATAATGGCGGCGATGTAGACAAATTCGTAGGTGATGAAATGATGGCTTTCTTTGCAGGCCCTAAAAAAGAATACAATGCCTGTAAAGCCGCTATGGAAATCCGGGCTGCTATGCGTTTTCAGCAGGAGCAGGCTTTAGCAGACGGCTCAGATTATATTTCCATGGGAATAGGAATCAATACAGGACGTGTCGTTTTTGGTTCAGTGGGAGCCAGAAGCCGCATGGACTTTACTTCCATTGGTGACACAGTAAATCTTGCAGCACGTTTGGAAAGCGCAAACAAAGCTTACGGTTCTAAGGCAATCATTACAGAAGCTGTATTTGAAAAGCTTAAAGATACCTTTGTTTGCCGTGAGCTCGACTTTATAAAAGTAAAAGGAAAGAGTGAACCTGTAAGAATCTATGAGATTTTACAGACAAAAGCAGCCGCTGTAGACAAGCTTTTTGATATTAAAGATTTGTTTGAAAAAGGTCTTACTGCCTACCGCAAACAAGCCTGGGACAAAGCAGAAGAAATGTTCCAGCTCTGTAATGAAAAATATCAGGACATGCCGTCTGTTATCTTCCTTGACCGCATAGCACATTTTAAAATTAACCCGCCGCCTAAAAAATGGGACGGCGTTTTTGAAATGAAGGTTAAGTAAGCCTAATATTGAAGAACCGTTAAAAACAAAACGCGAAAGCGGTTTGTTTAGGTTCATCAAAAATATGGCTCAGAGCGAGATTAATCGAGCGACGAAAAATCGAGAATCCGTTAAAAAACATATCAGACTCGAACTGACCCCTGCAGTCGCAGACTTCGTGTCTGCTCCTTCCGGGCGTCTTCGTTCGCTGTCGCCGCCCTCCCTGGCACCTTTTCCAGAAAATTGCTCCAAGCATTCGCAATTTCCTGGCGCTCACTCCGCTAGTTGGTTCAAAATTTTATGTCCTCTAAATAAAAAAACCGCGCATATTTTTATGCACGGTGCTATTTCAGAGCCGACTGTCGGACTTGAACCTGCCCCCTTCAGTCGCAGACTTCGTGTCTGCTCCTTCCGGGCATCTTCGTTCGCTGTCGCCGCCCTCCCTGGCGGCTTTTCCTGAAAATTGCTCCAAGCCTTCGCAATTTCCAGGCGCTCACTCCGCTAGTTGGTTCAAAATTTTATGTCCTCTAAATAAAAAAAACCGCGCATATTTTTATGCACGGTACTATTTTAAGCCGACTGTCGGACTTGAACCAACCCCTACAGTCGCAGACTTCGTGTCTGCTCCTTCCGGGCGTCTTCGTTCGCTGTCGCCGCCCTCCCTGGCGGCTTTTCCTGGAAATTGCTCCAAGCCTTCGCAATTTCCAGGCGCTCACTCCGCTAGTTGGTTCAAAAATTTATATCCGCTAAATAAAAAACCGTGCAAATTCTAATGCACGGTACTATTTTAAGCCGACTGTCGGACTTGAACCAACTACCTGCGCGTTACGAGTGCGCTGCTCTACCTGGTGAGCTAAGTCGGCGAATGTACATAATTTGGGTAAGAAATTAAAGGCCAGTGCCTCTTGCTCCACCGCGGGTATCAACAGTACGCTTCATATCGTTGATATTGTTTACAATCATGTAATTTTCGTAAACCTCAATCTTTCGGCGTTCAACAAACTTATAAATTTCGTCGCGTGTTACCTCTGGATTAAGACCCGCCCAATGAGCAACATCAGAAATTGTAACATTAAAACGACGCTGTTTTTCTGCTTCGTTCATTACAGGATTCATTTCATCCAAAAGCATGAATACATCTGCAATACGAGCCTGTAAATCTTTAATAACCAGAATTCTAAAGCGACGTTTCTGATCGTAAATACGCTTACAGAAAAGTTTAAGAAGCAGCAAAGCCATCTGTGGGTTTCCTGTAATCAAAAGTTCAAAGTTTTCTTTATTGAATTCAAGACACTTTACACGACCAGCAGCCATACAGGTTGCAGAACGCGCAGAATTATCAAGAATTGCCATTTCACCAAAGAACTCACCAGGCTTTAATACATCAAGGTTCTTTTTACTGCCATTTACACATTTTACAAGCTGAACACGACCACTCTGAATCAGATAGAAACAATCTCCAGGCTCATATTCAGCAATAATTACTTCGCCAGGTTCATAAGTTTTGGCAAAACGCTCAAATGCAGGCAAAGAAAATAACTTTAAAGAAGAATTTCCACCTTCATCTTCATAATCAATCGAAGCACCGCGACCTGTAGCTGCAAGTTTATCGCTACGAAGCTTTGCATCCAGATATTGTTTTTTAACCGTTGCTATCTGCGGGTTATTCGGATATCGTTTCATGAATTTCAAATAAACATCACAGGCAGAACGATACTGCTCTTCAGCATAAAAACTTTTTGCAACAGCAAGCATACCAGACTGCTGATCTTCCTGAACATTATTAAGGATAGACTCAGTCTTTCTATGAATCTGACGCAACTGATTAGAAAATACACGGAGCATTTTCATAATCAAAGCTTTATTATTACTAAAAAGAATTTCAAATTCCTGAATTGTAAGGGCAACAGCAACAGTAGGAACAAGCGCCGTTGCAGTCTCTTCACGGCGGAAATGACCAAGAGCAGATTTTACGCCAAAAAACTCACCACTCTTTACCTGTTCAGCAACAGGCTGACCAGATTCTATATCTGTACTTGTTAAAAGAACAGCACCCTGCTGCATGATAAAAATGCGTTCGTCGTGGTCTCCCTCAAAATAGATGATAGACCCTTTTGTATATTGCATCGCTTTTGGCATACTTTTATACAACCCCTTTTAAATACAGTATTCCTACTATCCCTTCATTATATCACATATTCTAAAAAAATGCTATTATAATCTTATGATAGATTTACATGTCCATACAACAGCTTCAGACGGGCAATACTCACCATCTCAGATTATCCAGAAAGCTTCTGAAAAAAATATCAAGGTAATAGCAATTACAGATCACGATACTACCGCAGGCCTGGAAGAAGCTAAAAACGAAGGAAAAAAACTGGGAGTAACAGTTGTACCAGGAATTGAAATCAACATCACATTTCCAACCGGCGAATTTCATCTTCTTGGGTTAGGACTTAAAAAACCATCAAAATCACTTAATAATATAGTAGAAAATGTATTAAAAAATCGAACAGAACGAAATCTTCAGATTATTGAAAAAATAAATGCCGGCGGTGTTCCTCTTTCACTTGCAGAACTTGAAGAAGATTTTCCAGACACAGTTATAGGGCGCCCGCATTTTGCGGCAGAACTCGTAAAATATAAAGTGGTAAAAACAAGACAGCAGGCTTTTGAACAATACCTGGCCCGTGGACGAAAATGGTATGTACCCCGCATCTGCACAAATCTTGATGAAGCAATTGTTGCAATACGTGAAAGCGGTGGAGTTCCTGTTATTGCTCATCCAATGTCACTTTATCTTTCCTGGGGTCGGCTACCTGATTTTCTTAAAGACTGCTATGAAAAAGGAGTAGTCGGAATAGAAGCATTTCATCCCGGAGCTCGTGTCACCGAATGTCTCCGCCTTGAAGAATTAGGCCGTAAAATCGGCTTTGTAATTACAGCCGGCAGCGACTTTCACGGCGAAAAAATTCGAGCAGACCGCAAGCTTGGCCATACCTGCGGCGGTAAAAAAATTGATGATAAATATTACTTTCAAGAATTGCTAAGGGTTTTACCCCTTAACAGTTCCACTTGTAATTCCTGAATAAATCTGCTTTTGACAAAGTATAAATACAATAAAAGCTGGAATCATCGAAATAATTACTCCGGCACAAATCAGAATATACTTAATACCGAGCGGACCTGTAAAATATACAAAGAAATTGCAACCGTACGTATTTTTACATCTTGTAAATAAATATTTGCGCAATAATACTCGTTATAACAGCTTACTCCCTTCAGAATCAGACTTGTAACTGTGGCCGGTTTTAGCAAAGGAAGGATAACATTCCAGTAAATCTTAAAACACGAACATAGTATATCCCCTTTTCCACTTCCTGTATTCGCATTGCGGAAAGCATACTTAAGCACAAACTTTTGAATTATTGTCACAACATAAATAATAAGCAGTAAGTAAACTGCCATTGCAGATGCAAGTCCAACCTTCTGACTTGTATTCGCAACCTAATCCTGGCCTAAATGTCTCCTTACAGAAGTTCCTACGAGCGAAACATTATTTAATTCCTGAGTTTTGAGCCAGTATGCAAGACTTTCCACAAAGTGTTGCCAGAAATAAAGCTAAAACAAGCTGAACAATAGCCCCCCATATAATAAAGAGAAAGCTTTAGAGAAGTAAAAATATTATCCCTTGTAAATAAATCTTTATAATTATTTAGCCCTACAAAAGTTCGCTCCCCTATATATTTCATCTTATAAAAGCTGTATGTTACCATTTCTCCGAAAGGAAGATACGTGAAAGTAAACAGCAAAAAATATGGAAGCGTTATAAAAGCTAAAATTATTGCCCATTTTGAATAACGAAGATTGATTTTTCTGTAAACAATTTTATAAAAATCATAGCAGCATTATATTAGTTTCTGAAGCCTTTGCATTAATTCTAAAACAATAATCAGGACCTGCAGAAGCATACTGTTTACCATTACAGCCTTCCCAGTCTGTTGTTGTATAGTCATCTTCGATAAGTTTGATTGCAGCAGCATCATAGAGAACCTTATAAACTGCATAAGCGTGTGTTCCATCGTTGTAATTCTTAAATGATTCTTTTATGAAGAAGAACATTATTCATGTAATCTGCATCACCTGTTGCAGAACAACCAAGATATGCACCCCAGGCACCCATTGTCCAGCCGGCTGCATAATTTATATACAGATGAATTGCATTTGTTTGTTTTTGATGAGTTTTAATGCCTGTTGTTTTTGGCATCTTTGTAATTCCAGCCTGTTTGAAAACTTTTATATTGTAAAGAATACCTTGAGCATTTCCTGTAGATGATGATTTTGTTTGCTCTTTTTTTGAACAGGCAGTAATAGATAATAATACTGCTGCAGCTGCAATTAAGGACAAAAAAAAGCCAGCAGCTACCTACTTTCCCGGGACGAACCCAGTATCATC
>SAMEA3663299__coassemble_498_pt1 | contig 18028 bp, 19 predicted proteins | sample SAMEA3663299__metabat2_high_PE_031 | metagenome-assembled genome bin SAMEA3663299 (sample SAMEA3663299) | pig gut metagenome | biome: pig gut; feature: pig-associated habitat; material: faeces | place: China | collected 2013 | reverse complement strand
AATTTGTTGCATCTCATACAGTTTCTAAAGAAGCAGAGTCATCAGAAAAAAAGGTTCTCTTGTGGCCGGAATGTTTGATGAGGATAAGGCTTCTTCAGCAGCAGGAAGTTTTGTACCGCCAGCTGGTTTTGTTCCTGATCAGAATGATTTAATGAAGCCTGCAATATGGAATAAGAGCGAATATAGCAGAACAATTCGCCTGGATGATTAAGCAATAAATGACTATAGAGATTTTACTGAATCAGTTTTACACGGATTTACTTCTTGTTAAACGTGATTCAGAACAGACTGCAATAACCTACAAAATCTCTGCAGAGGAATTTCTGAACTGGCTTGTTACTGAGCATATAAAATTAAAAGATGTTTCCGTTCAGAATTTATTGTATTATATTATAAAAAGAAAGGAAGACGGCTGTTCGGAGCTTACAATAGCAAAAGATATTTCTGGTCTGAGAGCTTTTGGAGATTATCTTGAGCGAAAGGGAATGTGGAGTGAAAACCCCGCAATGGAGCTTGATAAACCTAAAGCGGCACGTAATCTTCCTAAGGTGCTTTCTATAGAGCAGATAGATTCTCTTTTGGATAGTATTGATAAAACAAGCCTGAGCGGAAAAAGAGATGATGCTCTTTTTGAATTGGTTTATTCCTGTGGACTTCGCATTAGCGAGGTTTGCACTTTGAAACTTGCTAATCTGCATCTTGAAGAAAGACTGATTCTTGTGCATGGAAAAGGAGATAAAGAAAGACTGGTTCCCTTTGGAGATAGGGCTTATGAAAAAATCCTTGTGTATTTGAATGAGGTCAGACCGGAACTTGTTAAGGGCCGCAATGTTGCCGAGCTTTTTGTAAATTACCGTGGCGAGCCAATTTCTCGTAAGGGAGTTTGGAAGCGTTTTAAGGAGCTGGAAGCCTTGAGTGGAGTTGAGGCAAAGGTTCATACTTTAAGACATTCCTTTGCAACTCATTTACTGCAGGGCGGGGCGGATTTACGTTCGGTACAGGAACTACTTGGACACAGTGATTTGAGTACAACTACGATTTACACTCATGTTACTGATAAGCAGTTGGAAGAAGCGCATGAGAAGTATTTCAGATGATAGCTAAAAGCTAATAGCTTTTAGCACTTTATAAAAGGGGAACAGAAAAATGAAGAAAATTATTCCTTTTATTTTATTAACAGTAGTCTCATTGACCTCATGTAAAGTATCAAATAAGCAGATAATCCGTCAGCAGCATCTGGAAGAAGGTGTTGAAAGTCCTACAACTGTAGAAGAATTAAAAGATGCAATTGAAAAATACCAGAAAAGAGTTGCAGATATTCAGCTGGCTCAGAGTCAGATTGGAATCTGGTATAAAATTCTTGGAACCCGTTATCTTGATCAGAAAATGTACGGTGAAGCTTTGAAATGCTTTCAGGAAGCCTTGCAATATTATCCGAATAATCAGAATCTTTATTATTATGTAGGTGTATGTGCAGGCTATATGTCTCATGCTGCAATGGATTTTGGTGGCAGCGGAAGTACAGAAGTAAAATATAATTATCTTAAGCTTGCAGAAGAAGCCTATCTTCGTGCAATTGAAATTGAAGACCGCTATGTTCGTGCCCTTTACGGCCTTGGCGTTCTTTATGTATTTGAACTTGATGAGCCGGCAAAGGCAATTCCACACCTTGAAAAAGCTCTCATAATAGATACTAAAAACATTGATGCCATGTTTGTTCTGGCAAGAGCCTATTATTCAAATTATGAATTTGACAAATCTGCTCAAATGTATGATAAAATAATAAACACCACAAAATCCGCCGAGAAAAAAGCAACCGCAGAGGAGAACAAGAAAACAGTTTTAGATGCAGCATATAGTAACTGAAGAAACTGATGAAACTCTGCTTTTAACCCTTTCTGTAGCAAGAATTCCATTTTTGGACTTCAATCAGAAAAAAAAATTGCTAAAAAATCTTGACAGTCCGCAATCCCTTGTATTACAGTCTATAGAAGACATTTATAAATTATTGCAATGTCAGAAGGTCAGTAAACCTTACTGGAATGGTGCAGATAATCTTCGAATGGCAAAGGCTGAAGTTTATCAATGTAAAAGACTTGGAATAAAGCTTCTTTTATATGATGATCCGCTCTATCCTGAGGCGTTGAGACAGATTTCAGATCCGCCTTTTCTTTTGTTTGTGCGGGGAAACGAAAATCTGCTAGGCGGGCCGAATGTTTCTGTTGTAGGAACCAGGCGCCTTAGTACTGCCGGTCGAGAGGCTGCAAAGTCTTTTGCTTATGATGCGGCTATGGATGGCTGTAATGTTGTAAGCGGACTGGCTTATGGTGCTGATGCCTGTGCACATCAGGGGGCTCTGGATGCCTTTTATGACAATCCTGAGGGAGCTGGATTTGGCCGGACAATTGCAGTTTTGCCTTGTGCAATAGATGAGGTTGTGCCTTATACAAACAAGAGACTGGCGGCACAGATTTTGCAAAGCGGCGGCTGCCTTGTAAGCGAGTATGCTCCTGGTACTCCGACTCAGAAGCGAAATTTTGTTGCACGAAACCGCATAGTTGCCGGTATGTCTGAGGCCACTGTTGTGATTGAAGCACCAAATGGAAGCGGGGCTTTAATAACTGCTGATTTTGCACTGGAAGAAGGACGGGATGTCTTTTTTCATGAAGTGGCTTTTGGAGATGCTGCAGAAAGCATTTCGCAGACCGTAAAAAACGGGTTGGAAAAAGATTTTGCAGCGGGCAGGGTGTCTAAGTATAAATTGGAAAATTGTCCGGAACGCTTTTTGAAAGCAGGAGCTCCGGTGATAAAAGATTATAAAGATTTTTGCGTGGCTCTGACTGAAATGCCGGGGATGCGCAGTACAGATCCCGAACAAGGGGAACTGTTTACATAAATTAAGACTTTTTGGAAAGGATTTTGAAATGGCTAAGAAGACAAAAACTCCGCAGACTCTTGTTATCGTAGAGTCTCCGACAAAGGCACACACAATTGAGAAGTATCTGGGCCCAGGTTATGTGGTTCGTGCTTCGGTTGGACACCTTATAGACCTGCCTAAGTCGCGCATGGCAATCGATATTGAAAACGGATTCCAGCCAGAATACATTACGGTTCGCGGAAAGGCGAAGTTGCTTAAAGAACTCCAGAAGGAAGCAAAAAAATCAGAAGCTGTCCTTCTTGCATCCGATAACGACCGCGAAGGAGAGGCAATTGCCTGGCACTTGAACCGTGCCCTGCGCGACAAAACTGATGCAAAAATCAGCCGTATCGTATTTAACGAAATTACTCCGACTGCAATTACTGAGGCTGTAAAGCATCCTGGCGAAATAGTTGAGTCGAAGGTAAATGCCCAGAAGGCACGACGTGTTCTCGACCGTCTTGTAGGTTATAACTTGAGTCCGCTTTTGTGGGTTAAGGTAAAGAATGGCCTTTCTGCCGGTCGTGTTCAGTCTGTAGCCTTGCGCCTTATCTGTGAGCGCGAAAAAGAAGTTGAAGACTTTTTACCGGAAGAATACTGGTCTCTTGATGCAGACTTCATTAAGGGTAAATCAAATTTTACTGCCCAGCTTGTAAAATATAAGGGCGAGGCTCCAGAGCTTAAGTCTGAAGATGCTGTAAAGGACATCATCGAAAAAATCAAGAATTCCGAGAGCAAGGTTTCTTCAATCAAAAAAACTGAAAAAACAGTTCGTCCAAAACCACCTTTTACAACTTCAAAATTGCAGCAGGCTGCGGCTAACCGTCTTGGCTTTACTTCACGCAAGACTATGCAGATTGCCCAGCAGCTTTATGAAGGTGTTCAGATTGGTGAAAATCATGTGGGTCTTATTACTTATATGCGTACCGACTCTGTCCGCATTTCAGAAACAGCTCTTGCTGATGTTCGTGACTGGCTTTCAAAAAATCATCCTGCAGAATTGCCGGCTGAGCCTATTCATTATGCTGTTGGAAAATCTGCTCAAGATGCCCATGAAGGTATTCGCCCTACATATACAACTTATACACCAGAGAGTGTAAAGGAATATCTTTCGCATGATCAGTTTCGTCTTTACTCAATTATCTGGGAGCGCTTTGTGTCTAGCCAGATGAACAATGCAAAGATGGTAACTACATCTGTTGAGATTGTAGCAGGTGATGCTTTGTTCCGTGTAGCTGCAAGTAAGATTTCTGAAAAGGGCTTTTATCAGGTAATCAAGCTGCTTTCTTCAAAAGAGGAAAAATCTTCTTCGCTTCCTGCAATGAAAGAGGGTGAAGTTCTTACAGTAAATAACTTCCATCCAGAGCAACACTTTACCCAGGGGCCTGCCCGCTATACAGATGCTTCGATTGTCCGCATGCTGGAAGAAAAGGGAATTGGTCGTCCTTCAACTTATGCTACAATCATTTCTGTATTGTTGGACCGCTATTATGTAACAAGAAGCAACAAGCAGCTGGTTCCAACTCAGCTTGGTAAGATGATTAATAAGATTCTTGTTGAATCTTTCCCTGCTGTTATTAACGAAGAGTTTACTGCCAAAGTTGAAAACGAGCTTGACCAGGTAGAAGAAGATAAGTTAGTTTGGAATAACATTATTTCTGATTTCTATGGTCCTTTCAAAGAGACTGTTGATAACGTAATGGAGCATCAGGAAAGTATTAAGGGCTTCCTTGATGAGCAGACTGACAAGGTTTGTGAGCTTTGTGGAAAGCCTATGGTAAAGAAGCTTGGTCGCTTCGGCTTCTTCCTTGCATGTTCAGGCTTCCCGGAGTGTCATAATACTAAGTCTATTCCTTTGGCTAAGTGCCCTGTATGTGGCGACGGAGAAATTGTTGAGCGCAAGACTAAGGGCCGAGGTAAAGCTTTCTACGGTTGTACAAATTATCCAACCTGTACCTTTATCAGCCACTTTAAGCCGATAGACCAGTACTGTCCAAAGTGCGGCTGGTTCCTTGTTGAAAAGTTTGATAAGAAGAACGGGGCTTACAAGAGCTGCATTAATCCGGACTGTGACTACTTACACACTAGCGGTGAAGAGGCTGCTGTAATGCCGGAAGGTGATGAGTAAGCCTTGTAGATGTTAGCAGAAGAATATCAAAAACTGAAGCAACTCAAAATAGAATGCCTTGAATATGCCGAGAAGAATTTTAGAGGAAACTCTTATAAGAACAAATCTTCTGGGCATATTATAGATGTCTCAAAGAAAAGTCTGAATGAATGGTTTTCTAAATCAAAAACTGTTGAACAGATTCTTTCCATTAAAATCTATTGATTAGATTCTTGAAAATGCAGAGTATTCTCATTCATCTGAAAAAACAAAGAATCTTGAATTGAATGCGCCATCTTATGAATATTATAACTATCCGATTGTGATTAATAATGTAAGTTTTATTGCTATTGTAACAGTCAGAGTCATAAAAGATGGAAACGATGACAGATTCATTTATTATCATCATTATCTTGATAATATTTATATAAAAAAAGAGCCACCCTCAAGTATACCTCGCAACCCTGAGACAGAGTAACGAACTTTTATTGGGTGGTCTGAGATTAGTGTAACATAAAACTAAGTATTGTCAAACATATTTTTTTTTGTATTTCTGGATCAATGCTGACAAGTTTTCAGTGATTAGGCCTATAATTGTTGATTAGTGTCTTTTCATTTCTTCCAGTAAAGCGATTACAGATTTCTGATCGTTTTCGGAAAGATTTGTAAAGATTGAAAGAAATTTACCAGCCATATCTGATTTTTGAAATTCAGCTTTATTTTTTCTACCTTCTACAAGTTCTTCTACAGTTGTGTTTAATACTTTTGCGATTTTTACTGCTGAATCGATGTTTGGTAAAGCATCGTGATTGTTTATATAATTTCTTAGTGTGTTTACGCTAATTCCTGTTTTTTCAGAAAGTTCTTTTGGTTTTATATCCTGAAATTCCATTTCTTCGCGTAAGTTTTCCTTAAATCCCATATTATTAGAATAATCTAAAAAGACGGAAAATCTCTTGAATTTAATCTGATGAGATATATAATATTTTACAAAATGATTAGATATAATCATTTTGTAAATCTTTTAAGATTATATTTTATTCAGGTTTTTCGTATGAAATCAGCAACATCTATAACTTCTTCAAAAATAGAATGGCTTGCGTCATTACGTGGGCTTGCGGCTTTCTTGGTTTTTGTTAGTCATTTGAATAATATATCTGTAAAAACACAGGTGCTTTTTATTATTGGACGAGTGGGTGTAGTAGCATTTTTCTTAATAACAGGCGAATTGGATTTACATTCTTTTTAGGGGCTGAAATACCAGTAATCATATTTGAAAAGTTTTTCAGCTTTGATAGTATGAATAATCTTTTAGTATGCCTTGTAAAATTTATTCTGGCTTTTATTTTTGCTGAACTGATTACATGGATATTTGAAAAGCCGGTGTTATTACTTGGAAAGAAACTGGAAGAACGAATTTAAATTGTTTACACCGCGTGAGGGATTGGAGGGGTGAGCGAAGCGAAAACATGCCGAAGGCATGGTCGGAGGCGAGAGCCGGAGCCCCGCAAAGCCCGACCGGAGCGAAGCGACGGGCACGCCCAAATCATATTTCAAATAAATTTGCTTTATACTGATAGTAATGCTATCATATGAAGTATGGAAAATAAGAAAAAATACGTGATTTCGCTTGATGAGGGTACGACTTCCTGCCGTGCTGTGGTTTATGATAAAAACGGTTCTCCGCTTGGTTCTAAGCAGCGGGAATTTACTCAGATATATCCTAAACCGGGCTGGGTTGAGCACGATGCCGAAGAAATTTTTAAGTGTCAGCTTAAGGTTCTCCAGAGTCTTTTAATCGAAAAGGAAATCAGGCATGACGAGATTGCCGCCATTGGAATTACCAATCAGCGAGAAACCGTTGTAATTTGGGATAAAAAGACCGGTAAGCCTGTTTACAATGCTGTTGTCTGGCAGTGCAGGCGAACGGCGGATTACTGCGAAAGTCTTATGAAGGAGGGCTGGACGGAAAAAATCCGAAGCAAGACCGGCCTATTAATTGACGCTTATTTTTCTGGAACAAAAATCAAATGGATTTTAGATAATGTGCCTGGCCTGCGTGAGCGGGCTGAGCGAGGTGAGCTTCTTGCGGGTACTATTGACACCTGGCTTATCTGGAAGCTTAGTGGAGGGCGTGCTCATGTTACCGACTATACTAATGCCAGCCGCACTATGCTTTTTAATATTTACAAGCTTGACTGGGATGATGAGCTTTTGAACTTGCTTGGGATTCCGCGCTGTCTTTTGCCTGAGGTTCGCGATTCTTCCTGCGTTTACTGCGAGACTGATTCTGAGATCTGCGGCTTTAGTGTTCCTCTTGCTTCGGCAGTTGGTGATCAGCAGGCAGCTCTTTTTGGTCAGGGCTGTTTTAATAAAGGTGATGCTAAAAATACTTACGGAACCGGCTGCTTTATGCTTATGAATACAGGTGACAAGCCGGTTGCTTCTAAACAGCTGCTTACGACAATAGCGCTTGGTATGAAGGGCAAGGTTGAGTATGCGCTTGAGGGAAGTGTCTTTATTGGAGGGGCAGTAATCAAGTGGCTGCGTGATGAAGTGGAGCTGATTTCCAGCGCGCCGGAGATTGACAGGCTTGCAGAGAGTGTGCCTGATTCTAACGGCTGTTATCTGGTTCCTGCCTTTGTAGGTCTTGGAACTCCTTACTGGGATATGTATGCCCGTGGAACTATTGTTGGCTTGACTCGCGGTGTAAAAAAGGCTCATATCTGCCGTGCTGCCCTTGAAGGAATTGCCTACGAGGTGCGCGACGTTTTAGACACAATGGTTGCTGATTCCAGAACTCCTATTAATACCTTGAACGTAGATGGCGGGGCCTGCGTCAGCAATATCATGATGCAGTTCCAATCTGATATTTTGAATACTAAGGTTTGCCGACCTAAGAATGTTGAGACTACTGCACTGGGTGCCGCTTACCTTGCGGGACTTGCTGTGGGCTTCTGGGAAAGTAAAGAAGAGATTTTACAGCGCCGCGAGACTGAAAGACTTTTTGAGCCTTCTATGAGTTCGGGCCAGCGTGATGAACTTTATGCCGGCTGGAAGAAGGCGGTAGAAAAAGCTAAGGGCTGGGCTGAGTAGGAAATCGGTGGTTGAGTGCTTTGCGAAGCGAAGTGTATCGAAACCACCGGAACTTGTGAGGTGTTTATGATTTACGATGTAGCGATAATTGGCGGGGGCATTGTGGGTGCTTGTATTGCCCGGGAGCTTTCAAAATATAAAGGTCAGTTTTGTATTATTGAGAAGGCAGATGATGTAGCTTGCGGAACTTCTAAAGCTAACTCGGGAATTGTTCATGCGGGCTTTGATGCCAAGCCAGACACTCTGATGGCAAAGCTCAATGTCGAGGGTGCTGCAATGTACCCGGAGCTGGCAAAGGCACTTCATTTTGATTATAAGAATAATGGCTCTCTGGTTATTGCTTTTACTGATGATGACATGGAGCATGTTCAAAAGCTTTACGAGCGTGGCCAGGCTAATGGTGTGCCGGCCCTTCGTGTAATTGATGGTGAAGAACTTCATAAACTGGAACCGAGTGTAAGTGAGGAAGCCTGCGGGGCCCTGCTTGCAGAATCTGCCGGAATTGTAAGCCCTTATATGGCAACCTGGGCTTTTGCGGAAAATGCTGTAATGAATGGAGTAAAGCTCTTCAGGGAAACAGAAGTTCATGGAATAGAAAAGAATGAAGTTTCTGGCGGGGCAGAAAGTGGCGCCGGGCTTTTTACAATCCACACGGGAAAAAGCGACATTCAGGCAAAGTGCGTGGTAAATGCCGCGGGCCTTTATGCAGATAAGATTTCTGCAATGGTGGGGGCGCGGGATTTTGTAATTAAGCCTCGTCGTGGAGAATACTATCTGCTTGATAATAAATGTGCTTCGCTTGCAAGCCATACACTTTTTCAGACTCCAGATAAAATGGGTAAGGGTGTGTTAGTTACACCTACCGTGGACGGAAATATATTGTCTGGCCCGACAGCGGCCGATGGAGACGACAAATCTGCAACGGAAACTACAGCTGCCGGCCAGGATGAGGTTTTCAGAAAATCAGGAAAAACTATTCCGGATATTCCACGCCGCAATATAATCAACTCTTTTGCGGGAGTACGTGCCCTTGCTTACAATGCGGACGGTACTCCGGTGAATGATTTTATTATTGAAGAAGATGCAAAGGTTCGCGGTTTTGTGAATGTTGGGGGAATCTGTTCGCCAGGCCTTACTGCCGCTCCTGCAATTGGAGTATATGTAGCTGATATCATAGAAAAAATCCGCGGCAAGTCTTGGGATAAGAATCCTGATTTTGTTGGTGTGCGTAAGGGAATTGAATCCTTTAAGGATGCAGATGACCAGCGCTGTGCCCAGCTGATTGAAGAAAATCTTTTGTATGGCAGAATCATCTGCCGCTGTGAAATGATTACCGAGGGTGAGATTGTTGCGGCAATTAAGTCTCCGGTTGGAGCAGTGGATCTGGATGGTGTAAAACGTCGTACCAGAGCCGGTATGGGACGCTGCCAGAGTGGCTTTTGCTCACCTCGAGTTACAGAGATTTTGAGCCGTGAGCTTGGTATTCCAATGACGGATGTTAGAAAGAACGGTGGCTGTTCATACATTTTGACAGGTAAGACACGCTAGCTTTCCAGTCATTCCGAACAGGATTCGGAATCTAATATTATAGATGCTGAAAGGTGTTCAGCATGACAGATAATAGGATGGAATTATATGGAACTGAAATATGACATTGTTGTAATAGGCGGCGGCCCTGCCGGAATGGCGGCGGCAATTGCTGCAAAAAAAGCAGGTACAGATAGCATTCTGATTTTAGAGCGCGATACAAGAATCGGCGGAATTTTGTTGCAGTGTATTCATAATGGATTCGGACTTCATTATTTTGGTGAGGAACTGACCGGTCCTGAATATGCCGCCCGTTTTTCTGATGAAGTTGAACAGCTTGGGATTGAATATAAAATTGATACTATGGTGCTGGAGGTGGAAAAGGAAAGTACGCCGGGGCAGGGGCATACGGTTACTGCAATCAACACGACGGACGGCCTTATGCACATTAAAGCAAAGGCTGTTGTGCTCGCAACCGGCTGTCGTGAGAGAACCCGCGGTGCCCTTATCATTCCGGGAACACGCCCTGCCGGTATTTTTACTGCGGGTGCGGCTCAGCGCTTTGTAAATATAGACGGTTATATGCCCGGCCGCAAGGTTGTAATTCTTGGCTCTGGTGATATCGGGCTAATTATGGCAAGGCGACTCACTCTCGAAGGTGCCGAGGTAAAGCTTGTATGCGAGGTTATGCCTTTCAGTTCGGGCCTGCGACGAAATATTGTTCAGTGTGTTGAAAACTTTAATATTCCATTGAAGTTCAGCCACACGATTGTGAAGATTCACGGAAAGGAGCGGGTAGAGGGAGTTACTGTTGCGGCAGTAGACTCTAACCGTAAGCCGATTGCCGGAACAGAAGAGTTTATTGAATGTGATACTCTGCTTCTTTCGGTTGGTCTCATTCCAGAGAACGAAATTGCTTCCGGCTGTAAAATTGCAATTGATTCTGCTACAAGCGGGCCTGTTGTAAATGAGCACATGCAGTCTTCTGTGCCGGGCATTTTTGCCTGTGGAAACACAGTGCACGTTCACGACCTGGTAGACTTTGTAACTGCGGAAAGTCTTCGCGCCGGAGAAAATGCCGCAAAATACGTTCAGAGAAAAATCACTGAGAGCGGAGAAAAAATCATCCTGCGCCCAGGAAACCGTGTGCGCTACACTGTGCCTCAGTATATTGAGTCTCGCGTGCAGGAAGGAAATGTCACAATCATGTTCCGTGTAACAGATGTTTATAAAGACGTTTATCTTGAAGTTTCAAGCGGCAATGAGGTTTTGAAATCCGTTCGCAAAAAGGTTGTTCGCCCTGGTGAAATGCAGGTTGTTGAACTTGCCCCAAATCAGATAGAAAGCGCCGGAGTAGATATCACCGTTTCAATCCAGCTTCCACAGGAGGTAGCAGAATGAAGGAAAATACAAATCAGACATCAGACGAAATCCGCCGCGAAAAAATCCCTCTTACCTGCATAATCTGCCCAATGGGCTGTTCAATGGAAGTAACGGTAGAAACAGATGCCGCCGGCCACAAAAAAGTCACAGCAGTAAAAGATAACGGCTGCAAACGTGGCCAACAGTACGCCGTGCCAGCTGCAAGGCCCCTGTAAAACGCGGTGATATACTGCTTTACGACCTGCTTGGTACTGGCATCAACGTAATTGCCTGCGCGGATGTAGATAGAAGATAAATAATAAAAATTTGATAATTAACCTATGTAATATGTTGTAATTAACAAAAATTTGATAATTAACTTTACAAGTGCTTAAAAATGATGTAGATTAATACTGATGAAGATAAACAAAGGCTTGTCAGATTCAGATATTCTCATTGAAATAGGGAAACGCATAAAGGCTGCCCGTATAAGAAAGGCATATACCCAGGCTCAGCTTGCAGAAATTTCCGGCGTATCAAAAGGAACGGTTGCAAATATAGAAAGCGGCGAAAGCGTTCAGTTTGGAACTCTTCTTAAAATCCTGCGAGAACTTGACTGCATAAACGCTCTTGAACTTCTGCTTCCGTCTTCAGAAAGCAGCCCTATGGAACTGATTCAGGCAAAATATCAGCATGAGCGTCAGAGAGTAAGGTCTGTGGCTTCGGCTGCCCCAAAATATAAAGAGGGCTGGAAATGGGGGGAAGATGAATGAAAACAAATGCCGAGGTTAAGCTCTGGGGTACAACAATAGGCGCCGTTTCTCTTGATGATCAGAACCGTACAGCCGCTTTTGAATATAATCCTTCCTTCCTGCAAAGTGGAATTCAAGTTGCTCCAATTACAATGCCGCTTAAGCCCGGGATTTTTCGCTTTCCAGATATTTCTTATGAAACTTATCACGGACTTCCAGGCCTAATTTCAGATTCTATTCCAGACAAATTTGGTAACAGTATTATTGATTTATGGCTTTCAAAACAGGGGCGGATTCCGGAAAGCTTTAATTCAGTTGAGCGTTTGTGTTATACCGGAAAACGAGGCATGGGGGCTCTGGAATATTATCCGCTTATTACTTCTGAATGTGTTGATGAAAAAATTAATGTATCCGAGCTTGTAGAACTTGCTTCAATTGTTTTGAGGAACCGGCAGAATCTTAAAATTGTCCTTGATGAATGTGATAAGCCTAATATGAATGCAGCCTTGGCTCAGATTATAAGTGTAGGAACTTCTGCAGGCGGGGCCAGGGCAAAAGCTGTAATCGCCTGGAATCCAAAAACAAATGAAGTTCGTTCTGGCCAGACTGAAACATCAAAGGGCTTTGAACACTGGCTTATAAAATTCAGCGGTGTTGCCGGAAATAAAGATAAGGAAGATGAAGACCGCGAGGATTTTGGAATCATCGAATATATCTACTATCTGATGGCAAGGGAAGCTGGAATCAATATGAGTAAATGCCGCATTCTTGATGATGGAAAAAACTCCCATTTTATGACAAAACGTTTTGACCGAGATGACAGGGGAAATAAATTTCATATGCAGACTTTGTGCGCCCTTGCTCATTTTGATTTTAATCGGGCGGGGCTTTACAGTTATGAGCAGCTGTTTGCAATCTTAAATCAGATTGGCGCGCACCATAGGGATTCTGTAGAAGCTTTTAAGCGAATGCTTTTTAATATTTTTGCATTTAATTGCGATGACCATACAAAAAATATTTCATTCCTTATGGATAAAAGCGGGCAGTGGACTCTGGCACCTGCTTATGACCTTTCTTTTGCTTATAATCCGAACGGGCTATGGACTTCGAGCCATCAGATGACGGTAAACGGAAAACGAAAGAATTTTACGGAAAATGATTTTGAAACCTGTGCAAAAATAGGAAATCTTACCTCGAGGGAAGTCAGGTCAACAATGGAAGATGTCCGTGCAGGCATATCAAAATGGAAAACGCTTGCTAAGGATGCCGGGCTTTCAGAAAAAAGAGTCAATGAGATTTGGGAATTGATTGGGATGAAATAATATGAAAAAATGTTACAGCTGATTATTTATTTGCAATTTCGGCTGCCGTATGAATCATCGCCTCTATGGATTTTAAGAGTTCAGGGGAAAGCGTATCCAGTTCAGCGACAAGTTTCTTGTATTTTCGGTAGGTATCAAAATCTGAATAAAGCTTTTGTTCGTGGTTTACGGCATCTTCGCCAGTTACAAGGAATTCTACTGTAGTGCCAAGGGCTTTTGCCAGCTTGACGGCAACTTCTGCATTCGGAATTACGGCACGGCTGTCGAGGTAAGTGTCAATTGTGCGCTTGCTGATTCCAGTCTGTGCTGAGAGTTCTTTTCTAATTATTCCTTTATACTCAATCAAATCTTTCAGATTATCCCGAAACATACTCTTAGAATACCATTATTTGAGTATTTAAAAATTGTCAAATCAATAAATTGAGTATATAATGTAATATACTCAATAAAGAGTATTTTGTAAAAATATCAATAACTTAGGAGAAAGAAAATGGCAAGATTTAAAATCACTTTTCAAAAAATTCAAAATGGGAAGATAGTCTCAACCGCAGGAACTAGCGTAGAGGCATCGTCAAATATGGAAGCAAAAAATAAGTTTAATTCAACACACCTTCCATCGAACAGTTACAAATACAAAATCGTTTCGTGTGTGAAAATGTAGAAATAAAAAAGGAGAAATACAGAATGCTTTTACTCATTAATATTGTTATTGGCATAGCTCTTGCTTTTGGAATGTTTAAAGAAGTTTCGGGAAACTGTACAAGGAGAAATTTTCTGCGGAGTATTTTATCTGATTGAAATTATGGAATGTATTTTCAGGCATACGATAAGGATATATAGCAGAAGTGCAGTTTTTTCAATCATAATAATGATTCTGCTGCCGTTTGTAATTTTCTTTATCTATATAGTTCTTAAGGGAATTATTGAAACAAAAACTAAAAACAGAGAAAAATTGGAGGATAAATAAAAATGTTATTTTCAGATGCTATAGAAGCTCTTAACCCAGATAAAATCTCAACTACAATAGATAAGGCTGCAAAGGCGGTATTTGGTGGTGATGGCTGGAAATTTGATGAAAAAACATCTTTGATTTATGAGATTTCAAAATCAAAAATGAAGGTTCAATTTTTTCCAATCAAGACAAAAATAATATTTGGTGATGAAGAAATAGACGTAGCCCTAACTGATTTTTCAAAAATTACCTTTAAAGAATCAACCGTAAAAGATGATTCAGGTACGGATATAATTATGTCATCACTTTTCTATGATGGAATGAAGAAATTTGAAGATACAGAAGAGAAAATGGAAAGTTATAAGTCTCTTGTTTCTGTTTTATCTGAAGTGTTCGAAAATGATGATATGACACCAAAAAAACAGGTTGAGCAGCTTATTGAGGATTTTGAACTCAACGAAAACTCTTCATATAGACCTGATTTTTATAAACTCCTTTTGTTTTATAAAGACCGAATGGAAGATATATTTAATAACGATTTCTTGCATAAAAATTCGAAAGTTCTTCTTATATTGGAAGAAAACAGCGGAAACCTTACGGAGAATTTGGGTAAGACCGTTACAAAAGGTTTGGGTAATGCAATTTTGGGAGGAGCAAAAGGACTCGTAGGATTCGGAATGGGATTGGCAAAAGTTGCCGGCTCAAAAGTAGGTCATAAGGTTAAGAATTCGACCACGGATTCTAATTCTATTATTATATTAACTGATAAAAATGTCATACTTGCAAAACAGGGAGACATTAATGAATATGATTTTGATGATGCATTTGAAATTTTCGAAGCACGACAGGACGAAACGTTTGTTGGTATAGTAGATGTTTATGATGACTGCGAGAATAAGATTCTCGAAAATATTGCACAAACAAAATGGAATTCCTTCAAAAATCAGCTTAGGAAAATTAAAAAGGATGCAGAGCAGATTGGATTTGATGGCGGAGTAGGTTCTGACACAGAAGAAGATGATGACGGATTTGCAGAAGCCGAAAAGAAAATCACCAAACTGAAGAAAATGCTCGACAGCGGCCTGATTTCACAGGAAGATTTTGATTCAAAGAAAGCGGAAATTTTGAGTGCAATATAAAAGAAAAATCTGTTCTGTATAGGGCAGATAAAATAATTACGGAAGGTGATGAAAATGAAAAGCTGGAAAGAAGTAAGAGATTATATTACAGAAAAGTATGAAATAAGTGATTATGATGAAGATGATGATAATATTACCGCAATGGTTTTCTTAAAAAATGGAAGAAAGCAGATAGTTATTATTAATAGAAGCGAAAAAAGAATAGGTTTTCACTCTGTAATTGGAAATATTAATAAGAATGATATAAAGGATGCTTTATGTGATTTATCTGACTGGAAATATGGAAGGATTACCTGTACTGAAGATGGAGGATGTGGTGTTTCTCATTTTGAAGAATTAGAAAATCTTTCAGTTGATAAAATAGATGAAGTCTTAAAAACTGTAGCAGTCTTTGCTGATGAAATGGAAGAAAAATATATCTGTGATGACGTGTATTGATGGAAGATAAAACTGGAAATACGTACAGAAAGAGATGAAAAATCTGGTGAGGATAAAGCCTGGTGCTGTATACAACACGGCTGAATAAAATGAAATGTCGCTATTGTGGAGATACTCTCCGTACTATAAATCAAAAATTGTTTTCTCCGACAAGAATGCACTGTTTGCAGTAACAAATCATTATTAATACTGATGAAGATAAACAAGGGTTTGTCAGATTCAGATATTATCAGTTTTCATTTTATAAATTCTATTAAACTCTTTTTGGTTTTCTGCCAGATTTCTGGCATTCCTGAAAATAAAGGATTTAATCTTTCCCAGTCTAATTCGTATCCGTAGGAATGGCGGAAAATGTGCCGGAAACCTAAGTATTCTTTTAGCGGTTCTTCCAAATCATGAGACAAAACTGATTTTCGATTCTCTGTTTCTTTGAACATTGAATGAAAAAGTTCACTATGCCACATTGTACTTGTGAGTGGAGTTCCATCTGTCGCTTTATGAATCAGTTTGAATATGCTTTCCAGGCCATTGTAAAAGGAGTGGAGAATTGAGCCAGCGGCATTTAAATCAAAAAAGTTTGGTTCTGTGTTTTTGCATTTTGTAAGAAGAAGAGAAGATTTACTGACGAGTGTGTCAATTTTTGAGATTTCAAGATTTATTTTTCTTTTGTAATCTCATCCAATTTTTTTAAGTTCTCCTACTCTTTGAAGTAAGTCGAAAAAATCTTTCTGGTAATCAAAATCAACTAAATCAACTGGCATTTTTAAGGCTTCTTCCAGGTCTGAATGCATGCGGAAAAATAGTTTTGGAGGCAAGCCTTTTACGCCTAAATCTACATCAGAATTATCATTGGCTTTTCCGGTTGCCTGTGAGCCGAAAAGATAGATTTCAGTGCAGCCTGAATTTTTGAGAATATTTGTTGCTTTTGCAAGAATCATAGCATTCATACTGATAATATAACACGATTTATGAAAATTTGATAGACTTTTTCCTTGAGTGAGTTTTCATCGATTTCTTCCGATAATAAAAGTATGACTTTACACGAGATGACAGACGAATTTCTTTTGTATCTTGGGGCGGTAAGAGGGCTTTCTGAGAATACTGTGAAGGGGTATGGCAATGATCTGGCCTTGCTTCAGGAATTTCTGGCTCCGACGCTGGATGTAAAGTCTATCACCCGAGAAAATCTTATGCTCTGCATAGGGCGGCTTTCGGCTTCGAAAAAGTCGGCGGCTACTGTCAACCGTTTTATTGCGGCGGTGCGTACGCTTTTTGCTTATGCGAAAAAGCTTGGTTATATTGAAAAAAATCCGGCTCTGGAAATGAAGACTGTAAAGCTGCCAAAGCGCATGCCAAACTTTATGACGACCAATGAGGTGAACGAACTTTGCGCTGAGCCTGTAAAGGATGAGCTTTTGTGGGCCAGCCGCGATCATGCGCTTTTTCTCATGCTTTATTCTTCGGGCTGCCGTGCCAGCGAAATTGTGGGGCTCAAGCTCAGTGACTTTATGGATGGCGGCCGCTCGGCAATTGTTACGGGAAAGGGCAATAAGCAGCGTAAGGTTTATTTTGATGCTGCGGCGCGGCAGGCTCTTGCTGAATATCTTGCGGACAGGAAAAAGGTGCTGGCGGAAAATAAGGTGGAGCCGGCGCCGCGGGAATTATTTATTAATCAGAAGGGTGGAGCGCTTACAACCGGCGGCCTTCGTTATATTTTGAACCGCTATTCCGGCGTGGAAGGAACTAATCATCATATTAACCCGCACGCTTTCCGCCACACTTTTGCAACTACTATGCTGGGAAATGGGGCGGATGTAAGAATGGTTCAGGAAATGCTTGGCCACAGTTCCATAAGTACGACTCAGCGCTATACTCACATCACGACTGAAAAATTGATTGAAACTTATAATAAGGCACATCCACATTCTTAGGATATTTTGGGCGTTCCCCCAGCCGGGGCTATGCCCCGGCTGGGGGCGGCTGTTCCACACTTCGCTCACGCTCACCGTCCTCACTCAGTCGCTCGTAAACTCGCTCCTTCGTTCCGGTCGGCGCCTACGGCGGTGTTCCATAGCCTAACGCTACGGGAACGCAAAAGTTCCGTCAAAAAGGAGCTTGTGGCTTGTTTTGATGGAATGTTTGCAGCCATTTTATTAAGATTTTACGCAAGTGAATAAAACTACTATGAAAAGTTTCCGTCAAAAACTTGCTTTTGAAGAGATTTGACGGAAAATCCGCTGGAGATGCAAAGAAAAATCACAGAATGGATCCGGCAAAAATCGCATAATCCAAGTTTTTGACGGAAATTTCGCGAAAAAAGAATCTGTTTTACACGATTAATATTATATATGAACTGCTGCGTTAGGGCATGGAGCCACCGAGCAGCCGCAGGCTGCGAAGGGCCACTGGACTGAGG
>SAMEA3663299__coassemble_464_pt1 | contig 18974 bp, 11 predicted proteins | sample SAMEA3663299__metabat2_high_PE_031 | metagenome-assembled genome bin SAMEA3663299 (sample SAMEA3663299) | pig gut metagenome | biome: pig gut; feature: pig-associated habitat; material: faeces | place: China | collected 2013 | reverse complement strand
TCGTACTCGCTTTTGAAGTACGTTTCGGGCATCAATGCCACAACAGCAAAGAAAATTGTTGCCTACCGCGACCAGAACGGCAAAATCAAGAGTCGGGAAGACCTCAAAAATGTTCCGGGGCTTGGACCAAAGGCCTTTGAGCAGTGCGCCGGCTTCTTAAAGATTGCAGAAAGCTCTGACCCGCTGGACAATACCTGGGTTCACCCGGAAAATTATGAAGCAGCCCGCGAAGTTCTTCCATATATTCAGAAGAAAGAAAAGGTTCCTGCAGACCTCATTAAAAAGCTTGCAGAAAAATATAACATCGGCGAAACAACAGTCCGCGACATTGTAGACGAGCTTCAGAAGCCAAACCGCGACCCTCGCGACGGCTATCCTGCTCCAATCATGCAGAAGGGCGTTTTGCAGTTCGAAGACCTCAAGGAAGGCATGAAGGTAACCGGAAAAATCAAAAACGTAGTAGATTTTGGTGCCTTTGTTGATATTGGATTGCATGAAACTGGCTTGGTTCACCTGAGTGAGCTTTCAGACAGCTTCGTAGAAAACCCAATGGACGTTGTAAAAGTCGGTGATGTTCACGAATTTACAATTATTGAACTGGACCGAGACCGCCGCCGCATCGCCCTTTCCCTTAAGAGTGATGCCGCAAGTCGTGCCGGAACAGGGCAGAAGAGCAGTGTTCGCCGAGATAGTCCACGCGATGGCGCTTCAGGCAGTGGAAATGGCACAGGCCGCCGCGTAGTTGTTGTAAAGAAGGGAGCTGGAAACTCCAATAATGGTGGTTTCGACAAGCTCAACCACCGCGACGACAATCGAGATTCTCGCCGCAGCCAGTCTTACAACTCGGGCAGTGACGATGGAATGAGCTACAATCCGTTTGCAGCATTCTTCAATAATAAAAAATAATTATTGTAACAAAAAATTAACACGGAAGTGTTTAAAACCTTGAAGGTTTACTTTTAAAAACTTCCGTGTTATAATTCTTAGGATTTATTGATAATTTAGTTAATAATATAAAAAAAGTCCTTTCTAAAAAATTCCGAAAAAGTTAGAGAGTTTGATATCGTATGTTTTTAGGAGGTGTTTTATGAAAAAAGCATCAGCTTTGTTGTCGCTGGTAAGTATATTCCTTCTCTTTTCTGGATGTTCCTGGGAAATGCCAGAGAAGGTTTCTGTAAAAACAAACGCCATTTATAATTTCTCATTTGGAGCTTTGGAAAAAAGTCTTGATGAAGAACTTGATTTTAAGACAATCCTTGCTACAGATAATGAAGATGTTAAAATCTATGATTATTTCCCACAAAAAAAAGATACTAAAGTTCAGCAGTTTCTAATTACAATGAAGGTTTTTGAAAAAGATCTTCACGAAATTGTTAAGGATAATGCTGTATTCAATGCTTTTCTACAAAATTGTCCGGCAGGAATTTCCATTAATCTTGATAGCCTTCCTGCAGGAATCCCACCACTGACTGTGTCTGGTTCAGAAAGTTTTGATTTTAACCCTACTACAATCTTGTCATCTGTAAAAGAATCAATGGGTGAAGAGTTTTCTTCAATTCAATTCTGCACAATTCCAGCTTATATCTATTGTTATACAGGTGGCGGGCTTTCTGCTGATGCAACTTTGAAGATGTATTATGGAGATGAATCAAAAAATTCAATTTCTCCTGAGTATGATTGTTATATTGCTGGTAGTGCAATAGGAAAACAGAGCCTGGAACAAACACTTCTTCCAGAATTAATAATAGAAGAAGATTCTTTAACTGTTGTTTCTGATCTTGCATTGGAAAAATCAACGGTGAATATGAATATTGCAGATTTCATGAATAATGCAATTAATGTTCCTCAGGAAACTTCACAGGCTTGTATCAACTATGATATTTCACTTAAGGGAGAGCTTACAAAAGAACAGCTTATGGGAAGCAATGCGAAGATTGTTGTATATGCAGTTCTTGCACTTCCAATTCAATTTAAAGTAACAGACGATATTTTTCTTGATATACGAAAATTTGTTCAGTCAGATGAAACAGAAGAGGACAATTCAGACATTTTCGGGCGTACTGAAGCAACTGGATTGGCAGATAAGCAACAATATATAGATGTTATAAGAAGTGCATCTTTGATTTATTCTACAGCAGCATTACCGTTTGTTGCAGAGCCTGGTATTATTTTCAGTATAGATATGATTGGGGATAATAGTTATAAGGATTATGTACTTGAAGGTGGAAATATAACACTAAATTATGATGATATACATAAGATGATAGATACATTTCCTCTGCGCCCTAATTTACAGATAACTATACAGAAAGATTCAGTTTTTTCAGTACCTAGAAACAGAACCTTTAATATGAGTTTGATGATAAATCTTATTACAGACGGTACTATTAAATTATTTTAGGGAGGCGTGTTTATGAAAAAGCTTGTATTTTTACTGATATTTGTATGTTTAAGCCTGTCTGTTTTTGCAGAAAACTTTTTTTCAAAAAACCGTTTTCTTGAAGTAAAGATTGGTGCAGATGCAGGAATTTCAAATAATCTTTTTTCAGCTAATGAATTCATGAAAAAGGAGCTTGTTATTGATTTGCATAAGCTTGCTGAAGAATGTCCGGATACTGGTATCAGTATTCTTGCAAATGCAAGTCCTTCGCTTGAAATGAATTTAAATATTAAAAGTCTTTCTCTTGGATTTTCAACTGGTGTAGATTTTTTTCAGCGCATGGATATCAATAAGAGCCTTATTGATTTTCTTGGATTCGGAAATAATATAGGTCAACCTTTAATTGCAGAAATAAAGGAAAATGCTGAAATATTTACATATGTTCAGGCAAATGTTGGTTTTAACTTCAAAAAATTCAGACTTCATGTAAAACCGACAGTATTCATTCCTGTTCTTACAATCAATAATAGTGGTGGATCCGTTGTTTTTACAAATGAAGCAGATGGTACTATGAAGATCCACTCAGATTTGAATATGGCAGTTTATACCACTCTTGATTTGACAATGAAAGATGGTAAGATTGCGGTAAATACTGCAGCTTTAGAGAATACCCTGTATGCAGGATATGGCTTTGACCTTGCCGGTTCTCTTAGTTTTCCATTTACTGAAACATTTTGTATTGGTGCAGACGCACGAGTGCCAATTATTCCAGGTCGCTTAAACAAAAAATATTCAATTACTTCAAGTTTTGCCTTTGAATCGACAATACTCGAAATAGGAAACAAAGAATTTCAGTTCGCAGATCCAAAAGTTGACAGAGGAATTGAAGAAGAGGTTTGGATTAATCGTCCTATCAAGTTTTTTGCTTATGTAGACACAAAGCTTTTTGGAAAGTTGATTGAACTTAATGCAGGAGCTGGTTTTGGAATTCGAAAACCATTTACAGAAGCTTCTCTTTTCTATATGGAATATCAGCTTGGAGCTACACTCAACTTGTTTTCTATCTTAAAAGTAGGGCTTTTTACACAATACATGGATCAGGTATTTGCTCATGGTCTAGGAATGACAGTTAATGTCAGATTTGTTCAGCTTGATGTGGGAGCAACAGTTCAATCAGCCAGCTTTAAAAAGAGTTTTGTTGGAGCTGGAGCAGGCGCCTATGCCTACGTAACTGTAGGATTCTAAATGCATAGGCGGCTCGCTAGTCTCGCCGCTTGAGGCATTATCATGATGAAACTAAAAAGAGTTGCTGTTGCAACTCTTTTTTTAACGTTTCTTCGATTTTAGCCTTGTTTGGGCTATTTTTTTTGCTCCGAGTCCAACCTTAGAATCTCCGGCATTTAGAATCCATTGCGTAATTGACTCAAATCCCCCCATATTATAAAATAATTTACTATTTGTTTTTTAAGAGGACTGAAGATGTTTAAAATTATTGAAAAAAAACAGCTTTCTGCCGGTGTATTTTATATGAAGGTTACTGCTCCTGAAATTGCACGCAACCGCAAGGCAGGACAGTTTGTTATAGTTCAGGTTGATCTGGACTTTGGTGAGCGCATTCCGCTTACAATAGCTGATGCAAATGCCGAAGAGGGCTGGATTGCTCTTGTTTTCCAGGCTGTTGGTGCATCTACTTTGAAACTTTCTTTGAAAGAGGCTGGTGAAGAACTTCCTGCTGTGCTCGGTCCTCTTGGTAATCCATCTAAAATCGAAAAATATGACCGCCCTGTACTTGTTGTTGGTGGTGGTTTTGGTGTTGCTCCATGTTACCCAATCGTTCAGGCTCACAAGGCTATTGGTAACAAGGTAATCATGGTTATTTGTGCACGTAATAAAGATCTTCTTATTTATGTTGATGAAATGAAGGCTCTTGCAGACGAAGTTATCATTATGACTGATGATGGTTCTGCCGGCCGACAGGGTGTATCAACTGTTCCTGTAAAGGAAATGTGTGAAAGCCAGTGCCCTCCTGCTGAGGTTATTGCAATCGGCCCTCCAATCATGATGAAGTTCTGTGCCGCTACAACTAAGGAGTACGGCGTTAAGACTACAGTTTCTTTGAACACAATTATGATTGACGGAACCGGAATGTGCGGTGGCTGTCGTGTATCTGTTGGCGGAGAAACAAAGTTCGTTTGTGTAGACGGCCCTGAGTTCGATGCTCACATTGTAGACTGGGACAACATGATGATGCGTATGAAGTCTTTCAAGCCACGCGAGCAGGAAGATTTCCACAAGTGCAAGATTGGTTTAGGTATTGAGAAGTAGACGTCCGGTGGTTTCGATACACCGCTTCGCGGCACTCAACCACCGGTGACTGAGTAGTCCGTGACACTCAACCACCGGTGATTGAGTAGTCCGTGACACTTGACCACCGGTGATTGAGTAGTCCGTGACACTTGACCACCGGTGATTGAGTAGGCCGAAGGCCGTATCGAAATCATCATTAGGAGATTATTATGATTAACGTTCAAGAAGAATTAAATAAAATTAATGATTTGATTAAGGCTAACGGCAAGCTCACTGCTAAAGACCGCAATGCCATTCCTCAGATGGAAATGCCTGCCCGTGATCCAAAGCTTCGTGCCCGCCAGATGGACGAGGTTGCCCTTGGTTTCAGCAAGGAGCAGGCAATCGTAGAAGCTAACCGCTGTCTTCAGTGTGCAAAACCTTTCTGTATGGAAGGCTGCCCTGTAAATATTGATATTCCGGGCTTTATCCGCGAAATCGCTAACGAAAACTTTAAGGCCGCTGTTGATACAATCAAAAAGACAAGCCTTTTGCCTGCAATTTGTGGTCGTGTTTGTCCTCAGGAAAAGCAGTGCCAAGGTAAGTGTACTGTAGGTAAGGTTTGGAAAAACCCTGAAAAGGCTGTTTGTATCGGACGCTTGGAACGCTTTGTTGCAGACTGGGAACGCGAAAATAATCAGGTAACAATGCCTGAGGTTGCACCTGCTACAGGAAAGAAGGTTGCAGTTATCGGTTCTGGTCCTGCTGGTCTTACAGTTGCTGCAGATTGTGCACGTGCCGGTCACGAAGTAACAGTTTTCGAAGCCTTCCACAAGTGTGGTGGTGTAATGATGTACGGTATTCCTGAATTCCGTCTTCCAAAGAAAATCGTTCAGGACGAAATTGAAAATCTTAAGAAAATCGGCGTAAAGTTTGAAACAAACTTCCTTGTTGGCCGTACAGATACTCTGGATCAGCTCCTTACAGAAAAGGGCTTTGATGCCGCTTTCGTAGGAACTGGTGCAGGCCTTCCAAAGTTCTTAAACATCCCTGGAGAAAACCTTATTGGTGTATTCTCTGCTAACGAATATCTTACACGTGCAAACCTCATGAAAGGTTACGATAAGGATCATGCTGCAACTCCAATTTACGAAGCAAAGCACGTAGTAGTTTGTGGTGCCGGAAACGTTGCAATGGATGCAGCCCGCATGGCCTTCCGCCTTGGAGCAGAAACAGTTGATGTCGTTTACCGCCGTACAAGAAACGAAATGCCAGCCCGTCTCGAAGAGATTGGCCACGCAGAAGAAGAAGGCGTAAACTTCCGCTTCCTCGAAAACCCTGTAGAAGTACTCGGTAACGAAGAAGGCAAGGTTGTAGGCGTACGCTGTCTCAGCTACGAACTCGGTGAACCGGACGAATCAGGCCGCCGCTCTCCAGTACCTATCCCAGGTTCTGAGCACGACGTTCCTTGCGACGCAATGATTGTAGCTCTCGGAAACGGTTCAAACCCACTCCTCGTAAGTACAACTCCAGGCCTCGACGCCGACAAGCGCGGCCACATCCTCGTAGACGAAAAGCAGGCTACCCACCACGTAAAGGTATGGGCCGGCGGTGACATCGTCCTCGGTGCCGCAACAGTAATCCTCGCCATGGGCGAAGGCCGTAAGGCTGCTGCGGGAATAAACGAGTATCTCGCGAGATAAAGAAAACGTCATCCTGAACTTGTTTCAGGATCTATATATCCGGTGGTTGAGTAGCCCGAAGGGCGTATCGAAACCACCGCAGAAAAGGAAAAGGAGATTTCAATTGACTTGAAATCTCCTTTTTTATTATATTTATATTGTAAAGTCTGCTGTACAGAAGAACTCTTCCAACGACAAAAATGCATTTATTAGTATGTACGGTTATTAAAATATCGTGTTAATCACGATTCTTGTAATTAATTTATCTTCGTTTTTCTTTACCATAATTCAGGCCGAGGGTTGGATAGGCGCTGAAAATCAAATGTCTCATGAGGAAAAGGTATGGAAAAATCTCAAAACAATCTCAAACTATTTGAAAACAAAAAGATTCGCTATGTCTGGAATGCCGAGGAAGAGGAATGGTATTTTTCAGTTGTGGATATTGTGGAAGTATTGACGGAATCAGATCGACCAAGAAAATATTGGAATGATTTAAAGAAGAAGTTGTCTGAAGAAGGAAGTGAACTGTCCGATAAAATCGGACAGTTGAAATTAATTGCTCCAGACGGAAAGTTACGGGAAACAGATGTTCTCTCCACAAAAAATGTACTCCGCTTAATTCAGTCAATCCCATCTCCTAAAGCAGAACCGTTTAAAATGTGGCTTGCTGAAGTTGGTAATGAAGTTTTGAATGAATCAGTGGATCCGGAGCTTTCAATAGGCCGGGCAATTCAGAATTACAGGAAGCTTGGTTATAGTGAAGGCTGGATTAATCAGAGAATAAAGGCTATAGAAGTTCGAAAGGCTCTTACTGATGAATGGGATAAGTCTGGTGTAAAGAAGGGAAAAGAATATGCCCTTCTAACAGATTTAATGTATAAGACCTGGGCTGGAATGTCTTCAAAAGATTACAAAGAATTTAAAGGCCTCAAGAAAGAAAACTTACGCGACAATATGACAAATATAGAACTCATCCTGAATATGCTTGCAGAGGCTTCTGCTACGGAGATTTCTCAGAATGAAAATCCATCAAACCTGGAGGAAAGTGCTCAGATAGCTGTTTCTGGTGCCGAAGTTGCGCTCGATGCCCGAAAATCACTAGAAAAGCGCGGAGGTACAACTATTTCTTCTCAAAATGCAAAGGAAATTGGAACTAAAGAATCTTTGATTGAAAGAGAGAAAGAGTTCTAATTATCAGAAGTCGCAAAAATTTAAGCCTCCGAAAGATTCGAAGGCTTGAGTGACGCGGCTGAAAAAGACAGCGGACAGGGCAACTAAGACACCTCACGTCGATGGCTTTAGTATAACAGACGAAATTAATAAGTCAAGATAAACAAAGGCAACTATTATAGTAAATAGCCCGATATTTATAAATGATATGTTGAAAATACAAAATTTGAACATGTTATTATCAATCGGCGAGGAAGTTTCTCGCCCTTTTTTTTCAAAATATTTGAGGCTGTATCATTATTTGCGACAGGTGTGGGAGTATAATTTATACAAGAGTAAATGAAACTTCTATATAAGTGGGTTGATTTTCCGTGAAGAATCAACATTTTCGTGTTATAATGATTAGACTGTTTTATCACAAAATGGAACTAATAAATGAACAAAAGAGAAGAAATTACACAACTTATTGAAACATATATTAAAGACTATTGTCCAAAAGACAAACATATTCTTACTGCTGGAGAAATTAGAAAATGGCCTGCTGTTGACCGGCTATGTGAGAATTCTGATTATGCAAATGTTTGTTCAGCAATGGATAAGATTTCTATTCAACATGAAATAACAAATACAACACCAGCAACAACAACTCATGAAATAAAGTTCTAACGGAGATACAGATGGCAGATACATTAATAAGAGATAATAAAGATTATGGCAGTGTTGGAGAGTTCTTAAAAGATGTTGTAAAAGAAGGTTCAGAACTTTCTGTTGTTTCTGCTTACTTTACAATTTTTGCATATTACGGATTACATGAGCAACTTGATTCAATCAAGAGTATGAAGTTCCTTTTTGGTGAACCTACTTTTATTACAAATGATAACGTTGATGTTCGTAATTATAAGATTGAAGATGAATCTATTGTAATTAATCCAACTGAAAAATTTGGGCAGAAACGAATTGCAACTAAATGTGCAGATTGGATCCGAGAAAAAGTTGAAGTAAAATCAATCGTAAAACCAAATTTCCTCCATGGAAAAATGTACTATGCTGAACGACATATACAGGATATCTGCGAAGTAAAAGCAATTTCTGGAAGTTCTAATTTTACTACTAGTGGGCTTGGATTAAAGGATAAAGCAAATAATATTGAATTAAATCTTATTGTTGATAGTGACCGTCAGAAAGATGAACTTAAAGGTTGGTTTGATTCTATCTGGAATGATAATACAGGTCTTGTCCAGGATGTAAAAGAAGAAGTCTTAAAATATCTTGAGCTTCTTTACAAAGAAAATGAACCAGAACTTGTATATTTCAAAACCCTTTATAGTATTTTCAAAGATTACCTTGAAGAACAAAAGGATAACAAACTTTTTGATGAGACTGCATTTAAAGACACAGTTGTATGGAATAAGCTTTATGAGTTCCAGAAAGATGGTGTAAAAGGTGCAATCAATAAACTTTTAAAACACAATGGTTGTATTATTGCAGATTCTGTTGGTCTTGGTAAAACTTTTGAAGCTCTTGCTGTAATCAAATATTTTGAACTTAAAAATTATCGTGTACTTGTTCTTTGCCCTAAAAAACTAAGTGACAACTGGACTGTTTACCAGGCAAGCAAAAACAGTACTTTGAATATTCTTGCAAAAGACCGTTTTCAGTATAACATTTTATATCATACTGATATGGGGCGAGAAACTGGAAAATCTGGTGCAGATGGACATAATTTTGCAACTTTTAACTGGAGTGCTTATGACCTTGTAGTTATTGATGAAAGTCATAACTTCAAAGGTAATCCTATGGAAAAAGAAAATTATAAAGGTGAACGGCACATGAACCGTGCAAAATGGCTCATGGAGAAAATTATAAAATCTGGAAGCAAGACAAAAGTTCTTATGCTTTCTGCAACTCCTGTAAATAACACCCTTAAAGATTTGCGTAATCAGATTAATCTCATTACAGAAGGTGACCAATCTGCATTATATGAATCGACAGGTATTTCAAATATTAGTCAAACACTTGAAACTGCACAAAAGCAATTTACATATTGGGCTGATCCTCACAAAAATCCAGATAGAACAACAAAGCAATTACTTGAAAAATTAGATTCTTCATTCTTTAAACTTCTTGATGAACTGACTATTGCACGTTCACGAAAACATATTACAAAATTTTACAATGAAGCAGATGTTGGTAAATTCCCGGAACGTAAAAAACCTATCCCTATTTATTCAAATATTGATACAGAAGATATGTTTCCAAGTTATGCTGCTATTGATGAACAGATTTCAAAATATAAACTTGCTATCTTTACTCCATCTTCATATTTGAAAGAAGAGAAAAAAGCAGAATACGCTGCAAAAGCAGGTTCAACAGTAGAAGCCTTTATTCAGGAAGACCGTGAAAAATCTTTGATTGGTATGATGAAAATCGGTTACCTGAAAAGATTGGAAAGTTCTATCCATTCATTCTCTCTTTCTATTAAACGAACAATTGATAAGATTTCTGAAATTGAACAAAAAATTGCTGTATTCAAAGAACTGGAAGCGAAAAAAGAAAATACATCATCTTACGAAGTTGAACAGAATTATGATGATGGTGAGATGCTTGAAAATGAGAGTTTCGGTTGGGAAGATGAACCTGATTTAGAAGTTGGTAGAAAATTAAAGTTCAAATTGGTAGATTTGGAACTTGATAGATGGTCTGCAGATTTAAAGAGCGATAAAGATGCTTTCAAAATGCTTTATAGCATTGCAAATCAGGTTTCTGTTGAACGTGACTCTAAACTTCATGATTTAAAGAACCTTATAAAACAAAAAGTTGAAAATCCAATAAATCCAAACAACAAAAAAATCGTAGTATTTACAGCTTTCTCTGATACCGCAGAGTATCTTTATGAAGCAATAAATCAATGGGCAAAAGATGAACTAAATCTTGAAACAGGACTTGTATGCGGTTCTAAAAGTACATCAACCTGGGGACGAACTGACTTCAATATGATTCTTACAAACTTTGCTCCAAAAGCAAAACATCGTGATGAATTGAATCTAACTAAAGAAGAAAAATCAAAAGAACTTGATATTCTTATTGCTACAGACTGTATTTCCGAAGGTCAGAACTTACAGGACGGAGACTATCTTATTAACTACGATATTCACTGGAATCCAGTTCGTATTATTCAGCGCTTTGGACGTATCGACCGTTTGGGTAGTAAAAATGACTGTATTCAGCTCGTAAACTTCTGGCCAACACAAGATCTTGATGATTACATCAACCTTAAAACTCGTGTTGAAAGCCGTATGGCTTTAGTTGACCTCACAGCAACAGCAGAAGATAACATTCTTAAAACTGACGAAGTAAAAGAATTAATTGATGAGGATATGAAATATCGCGATCAGCAGCTAAAACGTCTTAAAGATGAAGTACTGGATTTGGAAGATATGGTAGATTCAATTTCTCTTACAGACTTTACTCTTGATGATTTTAGAATTGAATTGTCTAACTTCTTAAAGGTTAATGAAGAAAAAATTAAGAATTCACCAGATGGAATTTATGCGGTAATTCCTTCTCCAGAAAATACAATACAGCCATCATCAAAAACATTTGATGATGCTGCAAAAAAAATTATAAAGCCTGGTGTTATTTTCTGTCTTCGTCAAAAAAATGCAAATGAAGAATGTGAAAAGATAAATCCATTGAATCCATACTTCTTAGTCTATATCTATGAAGATGGTTCAAAGACTTACAATTACACAAGTGCTAAATCAATCCTGGAAGTTTATCGACTATTATGTTCTGGAGAAAAGGCACCATACGATAAACTTTGTGATTTATTCAATACAGAAACAAATAATGGTTCAGATATGACTAAGTATACAGATTTGCTTGATAAATCTGTTGCAGAAATCATGTCTAGTTTTAAAAAGAGAAGTGCAATGAAACTTACAACAAGTCGTAATGCAGTTCTTATAAAAAGAGATAAGCAGGCTTCGAATGTAAACGATTTTGAACTTGTAACCTGGCTGATTATCAAATAAGGCGTTTATATGAATGAAGAAAATCTAGTAACTAACATTTCTGAAAATGAATACTCTGAATTATTGAATACGGCAATTACTCAAATTCAAACTGGGCGAAATACTCTTGCTCTTCAGGTCAGTACGACAGTTTCATCTGTTTATTGGAATCTTGGAAAACTATTGCATGATAAAAAAATAGAAAATGGTTATGGAAGCAAAATAATTGACAGGTTGTCTTCTGATTTGAAGTTGAAATTTCCAGATATGGGACTTTCTCCAAGAAATTTGCGATATATGAAAAGATTCTATGAAAGATATTTTGATGTATCACAAAAACTGCAACGCAGCGTTGCAATTTTGTCCTGGCGTCAGAATATTCTTTTTCTAGAAAAAAAACTTTCAGATGATGAAATTCTTTTTTATGCAACAGAGTCTTTTGAAAAGAATTGGAACAAAGATTTATTGCTTAATGCAATAAAAATGAATTCCTATGAATTGAATAAAAACAAACTCCACGACAATAATTTTTCTTCCACTTTGCCTGCAATTCAGGCGGAACAGGCAAATGCAATACTGAAAGATACATATAATTTAGGTTTTCTTGGAATAACTGAACCTATAGCAGAACTTGAATTAGAAAAACGTCTTATAGAGAAAATCAAAGTTTTTATGCTCGAACTTGGAAAAGGTTTTGCGTATATTGGTAATCAATATCGGCTTGAATACAACGGTAAAGAGTATTTTGTTGATATGTTGTTCACAAACAGAAAACTCAATTGTCTTGTTGCCATAGATTTAAAAATTGGTGAATTCAAAAGTGAATATGTTGGGAAAATGAATATGTATCTTTCTCTTTTAGACAAATTAGAAAAAGAAGAAAGAGAAAATCAGTCTATTGGAATTATTCTTTGTGCAGAGAAAGATCATCTTGATGTTGAACTGGCTTTGCAGGATATAAACAAACCTATTGCTGTAAGCGACTATGAACTTATTGTTCCAAAGAAAGAATTACAGACACTCGTAATGAACGAGTTGAAATTAATAGAAAAAGAAAAAGCAAGTGTGGAGAACAAATAAACATGGCAAAGAATACTGATGAAAAATTGAATATCCAGGAAGCAATCAAAGCTTTTGGCAGTAAAAACTTCTCTGAAGCTGGAATAAATCTTTTTTCAACACTCGGTTATGACACTAGTTTACAAGCTCCTTTAGATGATAAAACTTATCAGGAATTTAAAGAAACTTATATCGAAGGTTCACCTAATGCCGAAAGATTCAATGAAGAAAAGGCTCTTGTTGAAGACTGGAAATCAATTGATATTCTTTTCCAGTTAACAAATGAATCTTTTAATGGAACGAAATCTTTATTTGAGCCATCTGTAAATCCGTATGATCCTCAGTCTTATTTATGTTTTGCCATTGAATTGAATAATAGTGAATATTCAAAATCACATATTGCAAATATTACTCGTGAGGTAAATAAACTTTTCTCAATTCCAATCATCATAATCTTTAAATATGGTGAATGTATAACTCTTGCAATTATCAACCGAAGAGTAAACAAACGCAACAGCGACCGGGATGTTCTTGAAAAAGTAACCTTGATTAAAGACATTTTCTTTGAAAAGCCACATCGCGCTCATATTGAAATACTTTTTGATATGAGTTTGCCTCAACTGAGTGTTGAATATCAGATTAATAACTTTGACTCCTTGCATAAGGCATGGAGCGAAGTTCTTGATACACAGACACTTAACAAGCGTTTTTACACAGAGCTTTCCAACTGGTATTTCTGGGCTATAAAAACAGTTGTTTATCCAGGATATGAATATGAAGCAGAAAGAAATTCTTTATTCACTAAAGAAGAAAAACTGCGTGAACATAATGCTAAGAACTTAATCCGTCTTTTGACTAGACTTCTTTTTGTATGGTTTATAAAAGAAAAGGATTTGATTCCAGACGAACTCTTTGATGAAAAATCAATTAAGAATTTGATTACAAGTTTTGAACCAGAGAAATTTTACAGATTTGAAGATATAGATGTTGAATCAAAGAGTATTTATTATAAGGCAATTTTACAAAACCTTTTCTTTGCAAGTTTGAATGCAGAACACGGTAAAAGAGCATTTAGAATAGATGGACAGAATCAGAATGCAACAAGCCTTATGCGTTACCAGCGTTATCATAAAAATCCAGAAGAATTTGTCAAGCTTATTGAATCTAAAGTTCCGTTTATGAACGGTGGCCTTTTTGAATGTCTTGACCATCAGGATGATGAATTAAAAGGCAAAAAAGGCGGAGCTGTAATTGATTATGAAGATGGCTTCAGCGACAGAAAAGATAATGAACTATTTGTACCTGATTATGTTTTCTTTGGAAAAGACGTAAAAGTTGACTTAAGTTCTGAATATGATGATAAAAAGAAAAGAGATGTAACTGTAAACGGAATTATCAATATCCTTCAGAAATATAAATTTACAATTGCAGAAAACACTCCAGTTGAAGAAGATATCGCCCTTGACCCAGAACTTTTGGGACGTGTGTTTGAAAATCTTTTGGCATCTTATAACCCTGAAACAAAAACAAATGCCCGTAAACAGACTGGTAGTTTCTATACTCCGCGACCAATTGTTGAATATATGGTTGATGAAAGTTTAAAAGCATACTTGAAAACAAAGATAAAAGATGCTGCACTTTCTAAAGGAACTTTGGAAGAAAAAACTGCTGCAATATCAGAATTGGATAAAACTATTGATTCTAAACTAGATATCCTTGTTTCATATAATGAAAATGAACTGGATTTTTCTGAAGAAGAAAGAAAAGAAATCCTTCGTTATATTGATGAATGTAAGATCTTAGACCCTGCCTGTGGTTCTGGAGCATTTCCTATGGGGATTTTGCAGAAAATGGTTTATGTAATCCATAAACTTGACCCGCAGAACGACAACTGGAAGTTGCTCCAGATTGAAAAAATAATGACTGCTCCTAATATCACTTCAAAAGAAAAGAATGATATGATTGCAGAAATATCAAGTATCTTTGATGATAATGATTTAGACTATGCTCGTAAGCTTTATTTAATTGAAAATTGTATTCATGGAATTGATATTCAGCCAATTGCTACACAAATTAGTCGCTTACGTTTCTTTATTTCCCTTATTGTTGACCAGAAAGTTGATTCAACTAAACCTAACTTTGGCGTACGTCCACTACCAAACTTGGAGAATAGATTTGTTACTGCTAACAGTTTAATTGGACTTGATGAACAACAGGCTTATTTAAGTACAGAAGAAATGGATAATTTGCTCAAGCAGTTACAGAAAGTTCGACATGATTTGTTCAAGGCAAAGACTCCAAAACATAAGTTTGAACTTCGACAGCAGGATAAAGAGATTCGAGAAAAACTTGAACAAGAATTAATTTCTGTAGGCTTTGGAAAGGAGAATGCAAGACTTCTTTCTACCTGGGATCCTTATGATAAAAATAGAAGTGCAGAGTTCTTTGATGCAGAATGGATGTATGGAATAAAGGATGGATTTGATGTGGTGATTGGGAATCCACCGTATATGAATGTAGAATCTGGAAGTTTTTATAAAAAAATGAAAATCTATACAGATATTGCAGACGGGGTTGTAAATACGGCTTCAATGTTTTTGTATACAGGCATTACAACTTTAGGAAATAAAAATGGAATTATTTCTATGATTATTCCAAAGTCATTTTACTCTGTGCAATCATGGGCTAGAATTCGAAATTTAGTTTTAAAAGACCACACATTGATAGCTGTTAATGATGTTGGAAAGGCTTTTGAAAAAGTTGGATTAGAGCAAGGTATAGTAATTCTCTTAAATAGAAAAATTGAAAAACAAGAAGTTCAAATTTTAAAAGATAATCAATTGAAAAACATGATTTCTCAAGACTATTTTGAGCGAAATCAAATCATTTTAACCTCAGCAACTTCTGATATTTTTAATATTATTTGTAAAATAGAACAGAATTCTCTTTTGTTGGGTTCTATAGCTGATATGCCTAGGGGAATTACAGAAAATTCAAGCGTGTTTACTGATAAAGCAACAAAAACTTCTGTTCAAGTTCTTGGAGGAACAAATATAAAGCAATATCTCATAACTGAAGGAAATAAGCGAAAGCCCAATAGATATGCAGATAAGAATTTGAAAAGTATAGAATCTAAAAAATATATTTTTGACCAGAAGAGAATCTGCTATCAAAATCTTATGTCAAGTTTACCTAAAGTTGTTGCAACAATTGTTCCATCAGGGATTCCAACAGACGATACCTTGAATAATCTTTTGCTTAGCGATGAAAACAAATTCCCTTATCAATTTATTTTAGCCATTTTGAATTCAGAGTTATGTACTTTTTATTTAAAATATCGACTTCTTAATTGCGCAAAATTGACGGTACATCTTGATAAGCCTTATGTAGGAAAGCTTCCCATCCCATCCGCCACCCCTGCCCAACAAAAGCCCATCATCGCTTTGGTGGACAAAATCCTCGCCGCAAAAAAAGCGGATTCATCAGCTGACACAACAGAATGGGAAAACCAAATCGATCAGAAAGTTTACGAACTCTACGGATTGACGGAAGACGAAATTGCCATTGTGGAGGGGAGATAATTGAAGAAAATTTTTATAAGTCATAATACTCTCGATAAAACTGTGGCCGACATTCTCGTAGATTTTCTAATAGCAGTTGGAATACCTCGGAATGAAATATTTTGTTCATCATTGCCAGGAAACAATGTAAAAGAAAATATAACAACTGAAATTCGAGAAAGTTTAGATAGCAGTAATATCTATTTTTGTATTTTATCTTCTTCATATTATCAGAGTGCTTATTGCCAAAATGAAGCTGGAATTATTTGGTATAAACAGGCAGCGACAATCATTATTGGACTTCCAGAGATTACCATAGATAATATGCAAGGTTTCATCAATAAGGATTATATGATTCGTCGTTTAAATAATTCTGATGACATTTATGCAATAATAGATGATGTATTAAGAAATTTATGTTTACCTTATACTTCGCATCAGGTTATAAATTCAGAAGCAGTAAAATTAATTAGAAAATATAATGACTTTCTAACTAACAGAAGAATAGAAACGACAGAAAATAAACCAGCAAATAATATAGATTTGGCAAATATCTCAACAGATGATGAAAAAATAATCTTATATTACATGATTGCAAAAGGTCTCAGAAAGGCTTTAAAAAAAGACATTATATACTGGCTGCAGAAAAAGGAAATATTTAATGTTGATATAGATAATGGATTTGATTTACTCAAATTTATTGGGAATTCAAAATATGAAAATGACACTTTTGAACTAGATATAACATATTTTAGAAAATTTTCAAATCAAAAAGATGAAATTAAGAATGTTTTGCGACCAATTGTTTTAAATCATTATGAGAAAGTTTCTAACAAGTTTGAAAATCTTTGGCAGAGAAATGTTTTTAGTGATGAAATGAAATTATTTATATTATACATCATTGAAAAAAAGATTTCAAAACTTGGAAACAGATGGAAAGCTGATTATGAAATTAATTCTTTAAGTGAATGGGTTAATGATAATTCTATACCAGTATCTGTTGCAAATAATTATGGAGTTTATCTTAACTTATTAATAACAAATAATCTTGTATATGAAAGTGAATGGACAAGTTATGGTAATCCTAGAGAATACACATTGTATAATTCTTTACAAGAATTCTTATTTAGTGAAAGCTTTCCATATTATTCTGAATTACAAGAATTAAAAACTATCTCTGGAATTCCGTTTTAATTTTATTCAATGAGGTTCATAAAATGGCTCACATAAATTTAAATCTTGATTATTGTGCTCAACTAAGAAATAAAGTAAATGAATATCAACATTATTCTATAACCCGAACACATTCCCTTAAAAACGATAATGCACCAAGGGGGTGGGAAAAGATTTGTGCAATAATGGACAGACTTGATGATACTACAAGATATTTAAATTCATTAGAATTACAAAAGACTCCTGGTGTACTTGCAGTTTTTGATTTCTATAATTTTATGAATAATGCCGCAACATTACTGGATTGTATAAAATACCTTGGTGAAATATACGATTTTGATTTTTCAATTGTAGATAATAAATCATCTGTTTTTAATCAATCAGGTACTGATAAACGTTATTTCGAATATTTACGCTCTTTATGTTCTGTTCATCCTATTGAAACGAGTCATCAACAGGAATTTAATGATATAAATACGAAAATTGAATGTTCCCCATACGTAAGATGGAATGATGGTTTGCTTACTTCGGGAAATGATTATGATTTAGTTGCGATAGTTTATACAAATAATCCAAAATCCCTTTCGAAATTTATTGGTATAAAATTACTTGAAATTTTTACATATATCGAAAATCGATTTAATCTATTAAAAGACATAATTATTCATATCGACTTGTATTATAAATCTATAATTGATGAATATAGAAAAATACCTTTGCAAAAAGAAAATGAATTTTCTGATTATTGTGAATATTTAGAATATTTGAAAATGGAGTATTCAGAACGTATTAATACAGGGTGGGATGAACATTTTGATTTTTTCATTTATGCAATGAAATGTACATTCAAGAATAAGATTAATCAAGAAAAGCTTAAAAAGTATCAAAATGCAATCAAATATGGTTTTACATTTTTTCATAGATATTTGCAAGAATTACCAGAAGAAGACAAATATGAAACAACAGGATTACATAAACAATCTGAAAAAACAATAGGGGATTCTTTATTCTGGCAATTACAAGAAAGACCTTGGGATGAAAATTTAAGAGATTATAGTTATCCATTTGAGAAACTTTTGGGTATGTGGATGCAACCAAGATATATGGATATGGCAAATACTTTAATTGAAGAATTGAAGCCATTCTGGGAAAAATATGTTTGTTTCGAACCTAATATGAGACCTATTGAAATTAGTGTTTTACTCACAATTGCTTGTCATTTTTATAAATTAGAACATGATGAGAATTATAAGAATGATATTCCAGATACAGAAGAATATAGATAAGGAATTAAATCATGAACGAACAAAAATCTCTAATCACCCAACCCGTTGAACCAGAATACGAACACCTCGTAAATAATATATCTACGTTATGGCAGGAAGCAAAAAATAATGCCGCACTTTCAGTAAACACTGAGCTTTTAATGGCAAATTGGCATACTGGCGAATATATTGTTGAATATGAACAGGGCGGAAAAGCAAAAGCTGAGTATGGCAAACAGCTACTTGTAAATCTTTCTAAAGATCTTACTTTAAGAAATGGAAAGGGATTCAGCCGAAGTAATTTGACATATATGAGAAAGTTTTATCTGGTCTTTCCAAAATGTGAGACAGTGTCTCACAAATTGACCTGGAGCCATTATTTTGAA
>SAMEA3663299__coassemble_346_pt1 | contig 23489 bp, 23 predicted proteins | sample SAMEA3663299__metabat2_high_PE_031 | metagenome-assembled genome bin SAMEA3663299 (sample SAMEA3663299) | pig gut metagenome | biome: pig gut; feature: pig-associated habitat; material: faeces | place: China | collected 2013 | reverse complement strand
ATTGAACTTCTTGTTGCGAGCAGAGATTGCTTCATCCAAAGCGTACTCAAAAGGCTTAACTCCGCTGATCATACCAGGGCAAACCTTTGCAAGACAGCCGAGCACAACCATGTTTGCACCGCGGGCGTTGTTAGTCTCTGCGGCCATGTCGTTTGCAGGCAAAGCAAGAGTACGAATATCCTTGCGGCTTGGTTCAATATCAATCAAAGAAGAATTGTAAATCAAAAGTCCGCCAGGCTTGAGCCACTTTTCAAACTTTGTCATAGAAGGCTTGTTGAGAGCAACTACTACATCCGGCTTTTCGATAACAGGTGAAGCAACTTCTTCATCACTTACGATTACAGAACAGTTGGCAGTACCACCGCGCATCTCAGCACCGTATGAAGGAATGTGAGAAACGTATTTGTCTTCGCTCATTCCGGCAAGTGTAAGGATTTTTCCTGCAAGGATAACACCCTGACCACCAAATCCGGCAAAAATAATTTCTGTTGTCATATATCAACTCCAAAAAGGGATAAACACATTTATTAACAAAGATAAAAAAGATTAATTAAAAACAAGATGAACAGGATGAAAAGGATTTATAATTATTTATTATTATATAATCTCTTTATCTCAATTTTTGGCTTTCCAAAATTTATCAGCAAGCCTGTGTTTATTCTGGCAGCCTTTAAATAATTGATAACCTGTGCAGAAAACTCAGGAACAAGTTCTCTAACTGCTTTTAATTCTACAATTACAGAATCTTCAACTAACAAATCAGCAAAATAATTACCGACCAGTTCGTCTTCATAATAAACAGGAAGTGAATATTGTTGTTTTACACTTAATCCAGATTTCTTAAGTTCAATTGCAAGTGCATTTTCATAAACCTTTTCAAGAAATCCAGCACCTAAAGTATTTGCAACTTTATAAGCAGCCCCTATTATTTTTTCTGTAATATCTTCATCTATCAAATCTCTGCTAGTTTCCTTTTATCATTTTATCTAAGATATATCTTAGATATCCTAAATATCTTTATATCCTGTTTCTATTATTTACTTACCACGCCGGCTTTTGGTGTAGCAGCTTCCGGTGTAACTCCGCCTGGAACGTCGCGGAAAACTCCCAGAGGATAATAAGGCTCCATCTGATCCTTTACCCAGTCAGCAGCAACAGTTGGAGCAACACCCCAGTTTGTAGGACACATAGAAAGAACCTCGACAAAGCTGTAGCCCTTTCCTTCCTTTTGATATGTCAAAGCTTTTTTGATGGCTGCCTTAGTTTTGTTAATGTGAGGAACATCGTAAACTGCACAGCGCTCAATATACTTTGGTTCTACAAGAGTATTTAAAAGCTCGCAGGCACGAATTGGATATCCAACTTCATCAGCATTACGTCCGAAAGGAGTTGTCTTTGTAACCTGACCAACAAGAGAAGTTGGAGCCATTTGACCACCAGTCATTCCGTAAATTGCATTGTTGATAAAGATTACAGTGATGTTCTCACCGCGGTTTGCAGCGTGAACAGTTTCACCGGTACCAATGGCAAGCAGGTCACCATCACCCTGATAGCTGATAACAAGCTTATCCGGATGAACGCGTTTCATACCTGTTGCAACTGCAGGAGCACGACCATGAGCGGCTTCGCAGGAATCAACATTAATATAGTTATAGGCATAAACTGCACAACCAACAGGAGCAACTAAAAGTACATCCTGCTGAATATTCATTTCATCAATAACCTGTGCAATCAACTTGTGAACGATTCCGTGACCACAGCCACCACAGTAGTGTGTAGGAACATCATTCATTGATTTTGGAAATTCATATTTCTTACTCATAGCTCTTTACCTTCTCAATTACAGAATCAACTGAAGGAATGATTCCACCAGGCTCGCCATAGAAATCAACATCCTTTACGCTACGTCCGCAGTTAAGCTTAACGTCCTGAACCATCTGACCCATAGACATTTCTACAGTCAAAATCTTTTTAGCATTCTTGCAGGCAGCTTCAAGCTCTTTTGCAGGGAATGGCCAGAGAGTGATTGGACGGAAAAGACCAGCCTTAATTCCCTGCTCGCGGAGCATCTTTACAGCCTTCTTGCAGACACGGGCACAAGTTCCGTAACCGGTAAGAATGTAATCAGCATCGTCACACATAAAGGTTTCAGACATTGTTTCATTGTCCTGAATCTTCTGATAGTTTTCAAAAAGTGCTTTTGTGTGAGCGTTGAGCTCGCCGTCAATCCCAGAAAGCTTGAGGGACATAATCTTGTTCTGCTTGCGGTCCGGAATTTTACCGGTAAGAGCCCAAGGCTTTGCAGGGAACTCTTTTACAAAGTCAGGAAGTACGCAAGGCTCAGACATCTGTCCAAGATAACCGTCACCAAGAATCATACACATAACGCGGTACTTGTCGGCAATCTCAAAAGCCTTGAGAGTACAGTCAGCCATTTCCTGAACAGTACCCGGAGCAATAACTACCACATGGTAGTCACCGTTTCCACCACCGCGGGTTGCCTGAAAGTAGTCACCCTGAGCACCGGAAATGTTTCCAAGGCCTGGACCACCGCGCATCATGTTTACAACAACGGCAGGCAGCTGTGCTCCAGAGATATAAGAGATTCCTTCCTGTTTCAAAGAGATTCCAGGAGAAGAAGAAGAAGTCATACAGCGGGAACCTGCTGCGCTGGCTCCCATTACCATGTTAATTGCGGCTAACTCAGATTCTGCCTGAAGGAAGGTTCCCCCTACTTCCGGAAGACGTTTTGCCATATAAGCCGGAATTTCATTCTGCGGTGTGATTGGATATGCAAAGTAGAAACGACAGCCGGCACGAACCGCAGCCTCGGCAATTGCTTCGTTTCCTTTCATCAAAACTTTTTCTGCCATTATTCAGCCTCAATTTCAATTACGCAGTCCGGGCACATAGTTGCACACATACTGCAGGCAATACAGCTTGCCTCATCAATACAAACAGGGAAAGAAACACCCTGACCATTGGTTTCTTTAGACATTTCAAGAATCTTCTTAGGGCAAACGCGGATACAAAGTCCACAGCCCTTACAGCGTTCCTTGTTGATTAAAGGTCGTCCTTTAGCCATATACCTCACCTTTGAACAGCCGCCGTCCCAAAGTCCGCCGACCATACTCTTATAATAATGATATATGATGATATAATATAGAAAAGTGCCGCTTTATACAATACAGTTTTACTAAAAAAATGAAATATTATTAAAGTTTTGCAGTGGTAGTAAAATTGGTTGCTTATGACTTCTTGAACAATGCTAACACAATTTTATTTTTCAATTTTAACTACATTCTCTTCAAGTGCTAAGAATCTATCAAAATCACTTTCAAAAAGCCTATCCTGAATAATTCTATACTTTTCATATTCAGTTTCAGCATGAAGTTTAGCTTCTTCTGCACTAATTTTTCCAGGGCCTGTAAGAATTTCATTTCCATTAAATTCTAGAAATCCATCAAGTCGTTTTGCCCAGTCTTCCATACTCATTGGAATTTTTCTTTCAGCCTGCATTTCAGCATAATCCAAATAAAGAGAAACTAAACGTTCCATAAAACGCATTTCATCTTCATTCAAATAGTTTTTTGCAATTATTACATCAGCTTTAAGAATTTTTTCTGAAGGAGCATTCTCCCAGCTTGTTAGTCCCATATTTTTCTTCTGAGAATCTGCACGTTCCTTAATGAGTTCTGCTGCTGTATGTCTATGTACTGCATAATGCATCTTATTCTGAACAGTTTTGAAAAACTTCTTTGTTGTTGCAGAATCCTTATCATAATCAAATGCAGTTGAATAAAGGTCAGTAACTTTTTGGTAAAACTTTCTTTCAGAAAGTCTTATTTCTCGAATTTGCTGGAGCTGACGATCAAAATATTCATCAGTAAACATATGACCTTTGATTAGACGTTCTTTATCCATTGTCCAGCCCTGAATTGTATAATCTTTTACAATCTGACCGGCCCATTTTCGAAATTGTACTGCCCTTTCATTATTTACCTTAAAGCCTACGGCAATAATCATCTGAAGATTATAATGAGCAATATCACGAGAAACTTGTCTTGCTCCCTCATTTTGAACTATCCGAAAATTTCGGATAGTTGCATTTTCTTCAAGTTCGGAATCTTCAAATACTTTTTGAATATGATAATTTATTGTTCTTACATCTACATCATACAAAGCAGCCATCATTTTTTGTGTAAGCCAGATGTTTTCATCTTCATATCGCATTTCAAAGCTTTCAGGATTATCACCAGTGGCTGCAATGTATGTTAGATATTCAGCTGCTGAACTGTGTATTGTTATTTCATTTTTCTTTTTAGGCATTTTAGCCTCCAGATTGTTTAAGTTGACTATATTTTGTAGTCAGTTCTATCTTAATTATTTTATCATACTTATCAGTAGAAAAAATAAACTAGTAATTTAATTTTTCTACTCAGCATATTTTTTAAAATTCTCTGCCTGCTCAAATACTTCATTATACACTTCATTTCTTGGTACAGGCGGATATCCGTTATCATCTAACAAAATCATCAAGTCGGCTTCCATTTCGGCTTTTACATCGATCCTCTGGTCCCAGTCTGTGTATTTTGTTTTATCATCAACAAGAGATTTAACTTTCTTTGCCAAGTCTTTCATCTTGTCATCTGGATATTGATTTTCAAAATGGAATTTCTGTGCACAGCTAACAAGAATGTCGTAGAAGGCTTTTTCTTCAAAACTGATTCCAAGTTCTTTAAATTTCTCTTTATCAACTTTTATATCGTTGAGCAAATCATTCAATTGTTTTGTAACTTCATCAAGAACCTGAACTGTAAAATCATCAAGGTGGCGGTTATTGTATTCTTCAACAAGCTTTTTCATTCGCTCGCTGAATTCCATGGCTTTGATTTTATTTGTACGTTTGTAATCAGCAATTACTTGCTGTAAAAGCTGCTGTAAGATTTTGATTTTTGTATTCGGCAGCTGGATTGCATTTATCTTCTCAAGATATTCAGGAGTAAAAATATCAAAGTTTACATTCTTTCCAACCTGGAACAATTCTTCTACTCCGTCTGCTTTTATTGCTTCATTTATAAGCTGTGCTACATGATGATTCATCGTTGTAATATCTGGAGCATCACCTTTTGTTAGCTTGAATAATATTGAACGAATTGCAATGTAAAAGTTTATTTTATCTTTATCACTCTTTGTAATGCTCTCGCTGGAAGAACAAAGATTGAATGCCTTTTTCATTCTGCGTACTGCATCCATAAATCTTTTTTCTAATTCTTCACTTGCCTGAATAAACTCAACAGCTTTGTTCAAACATTCAAGTTGTTTAAGGGGGCTTCCATTGTAATAATCAGAAGAATCAAACTCATTGAACATTGCATCCAGAACGCTAATCTGGTCTTTTACAATTACAACGGCCTTGTCTGTATCTTCAAACTCTTCTTTGTCACCGCCAGTATATTTCTTAAGGGCTTCATTCATTGCCCGTTTGATTCCAATGTAGTCTACAATCAAACCGCGGTCTTTTCCTTTGTAAGTTCTGTTTACACGGCTGATTGTCTGAATCAAAGTATGCTTCTGCAATGGCTTGTAGATGTAGATTGTATCAAGTGATGGAACATCAAAACCTGTAATCCACATATCAACTACAATCGCAATCTTAAAGTTTGATTCAACCTTCTTAAACTGGCGGTCCAGTTCTCTTCTGTATTCATGATTACCGAGAAGTTCAAAAAGCCCTTTTGTATCTTTTGCCTTATTCTCGGTCATAACCATTTTGATTTTTTCGATAGGCTTAAAATCTTTATCACCGCAGTCTTTCTTTTCGTTCCACTCAGGACGAAGCTCTACAATCTTCTGCCAGAGCTTATAGGCAATCTCTCGATTTGAACAGACAAACATTGCTTTTCCTTCAACAGTAGCGCCTTCACGAACTCGAGTTTCATAGTGATTAATAAAATCCTGAGCAACTTCTGCAACTACATCATCATCACCAATAATTGCATCAAGGTTTGCTACTGCCTTTTTACTTGCAGCAATCTGAGCTTCATTAGCACCTTCATCCTCGCACTGAGCATAATACTCTTCAATCTCGCGAACCTTCTTCTGGTCAAGAATTACTTTAGCGGCACGCCCCTCATAAACAAGATTTACAGTAATTCCATCGGCAACAGATTCTTTCATTGTGTAGGCTTCCACTACATCACCAAAGACCTGAGCCATTTCATCAATTGGAGTTCCAGTAAAACCGACATAAGTTGCGTTAGGAAGTGAATCGTGCAGATATTTTGCAAAGCCGTATTTATGTTCAACGCCCTTATCTGTAATTACAGTTTTTTCTTCAAGGTTATTCTGACTGCGATGAGCTTCATCACTAATACAGATAATATTTGAACGCTCAGAAAGAAGCTTTATATCCTCACAAAATTTCTGAATTGTAGTAAGGAAGACACCGCCGCTTTTTCTGTCTTCAAGTTTTTCTTTTAAAAGTGCGCGGCTTTCTATACATTCAACATTTTCATCGCCAATATAATTTTTACTTTCAACAAAGATTTTACTAAGCTGGGCATCCAGATCTGTTCGGTCAGTAATTACAACAATAGTCGGGCTGTTCAATTCGCGGGACTTCATCAAAAGCCTGCTTAAGAAAACCATAGTGTAGCTTTTACCGCAACCTGTAGCACCAAAGTAAATACCGCCTTTACCATTTCCCTTTGGACGGATTGCAGAACCAATGCTTTTATACAAAGCTTCAGCGGCAAAGAACTGAGGATAACGGCAGACTATTTTTGTTTCCTTATCGCTGGAATCTGGAAAGTAAATAAAATCCTTTATAACTTTTATGAGTCTATCTTTACGGAAAAGTCCGCGAACCATTGTGAGGAGAGAAGAGATTCCATCTACTTCCGTGTCTGTATTTTCAACCTTGCGCCAGGCATAAAAATATTCATAAGGGCTAAAAAGCGAACCAATTTTATTATTGGCTCCGTCGCTGATTACAACAAAAGCATTGTATTTGAAAAGCTCCGGAATATCGCGGCGGTAGCGGATTGTAAGCTGTTTATAAGCATCTTCAATAGTTGTGTTTTCTTTGATTGCCGACTTAAACTCAAGCACAACAAGCGGAAGTCCGTTTACATAAACAATTCCATCTGGAATACGAAGCTGCTCCCGCCCCTGGATTTCAATCTGATTTACAATTTCAAAAAAGTTTTTTTCAGGTTCTTCAAAATCAATCAGCTGAATAAAAAGGTCTTTTTGATTTTTATCTTCCCGGCGGAAAGTAAAGCCGTTGCAGATTAACTCAAGCATCCGCTTGTTTGCATCGTAATCAGAACCGCTTATATTTTTCAGCTGAGTTATAATGGAAGTAATTTCACTTTCAGTCAAAAAGTCCGCCGCATAGCGATGGCGCAAAAATGTCGCAAGCAATTCAGGTAGCAGAACATCAGTCTTTTCACGGTGAATATCTTGCCCAGTCTGATGAGTATATCCTTCGTTTTCAAAGAGCTCCATTATTGAAAGTTCAAGACTGTGTTCTGTGAATTGCATGATTTTATTCCTTTTCTTTCGCCTGTTTTTTAAATTCCTCTGCCGTTGCAGAAGGACCATCCCACCAGAGTTTTGTTGAATCATCATAAAGCATTTTTGCTGTATTAGATTCCATAAAATCCAGAAGAACTTTTTCAATAGGCTGATTTGTTTCTTTAGCAAGCTGTTCAACAGCCATTAAAGCTGTTAAATCCATTGAAAACAAAGTTTTATCATTTGCCATAATTAAACCGCCTAATTCAAAGCAACCTTTTCGCTTTTCAAAAACTCAAGTTTAGAAATTGCCTTATCACTTCTAAAACAAAACTGATCTTTCAATCGCTCTGGCAATAATAAACTGATACACATTTTATCAGCCTGCTCGCTTCCCATTGTTCCAAATACATTACCCATATATGCTATAATTGTTGTATTAGTATCGTCATTTGCAATCTTGCCAGAAATAACATCATAATCCTGCATAGATTTTCGAACCTCAGAAAATGAACCTTCTTTTCTATGAGCAACAATACAATGAAGCCAATCTATATCTGCAGTTTCAAATGCAAAAGATTTTAAATCATCAATGTTATCAACTTTGAAAAAAGATATATATGCAAACTTCTCATCATAAGGAATAATTCCTCTAGATTTTGCTTTAGTTGCAGAAATCTTTGCAAAAGACTTAGCTTGTTCTTTAGAAGTTGTAAGATAAAAGCCTCGTCCAAAATCCTTAAAAACAGCACATTTTTCCAAATCAGGATTTTCTACGACACAATAACTTCCGTGATACAGAATAATTCCATCTTCCAGCTTTTTCATATCGCAGCTCCTTTAGATTTCAGATATGCTTTTACTTCTTCAAAAACAGCATCATCACCTTCCACGTGAAAAATCCCGAAGCCTTCCCGAATAAATGGCAGCACATTGTATGCTGCAAAAATTTGGGCAGCCTGCTTCAAAGTAAGCCCATACTTTTCTGCCATCATGCGTAAAAGTCGAATCTGCATAAATAAAATCTGCTGTGCTTCGTTCATAAGCTATTCCTCTGTTATATTATATCACAATTTCCTTATTTCTTCTTCCTCTTATTTTCAATCTTATTCAATTCTTTAAGTGTTTCAATGTAAGCCTTTTCTACAGAAGAAAGTGTTTTTATCTGATATTTTCTGTATTCTCCTTCTGCTTTTTCCATAGCTTTTTTATGGCTGATTTTACCTGCTCCTTCCAAAACATCTTCGCCTACAGAATGAATTGTGCGATCAAGCCACTCACCATAATCACTCATGTGCATTACGTTATGCAACAGATTCAGCAGATTTAGGATTATAGTCCGCACTTGTCGCATACAAATCCAGAACCTGCCGGTACATAACTTTTTCAGAAGAACGAATATCGCGAATTCGAGTCAAAAGCTCTTTCCAATAGTCCCCACCGCCAGCTTCTTTCAGCCGTTCATCATCCATAGTAAAGCCTTTGCGAATATATTCGTTCAGCCGTTTTGTAGCCCACTGGCGGAACTGAGTCCCTCTCAACGACTTAACCCTATAACCAACCGAAATTATTACATCAAGGTTGGTGTAATTTGTAGACTTGGTAGAAAAATCGGAATTTCCGATTTTTCTCACTACGTTTTCTTTTTCAAGCTCGCCCTCTTCAAAAATATTCAGAATATGCTCATTTATGGTTGAGCGAGATTTTTCAAAAAGAGAAGCCATATCGTCAATAGTAAGCCAGACAGTTTCATCTTCAAAATGAACATCAATAGACACTTTGTCATCTGAGGTCTTAAAAATTACAATTTCGCCAGTTTTATTCTCTGCTATTTTGTTTCCTCTTTTTTTAGTAGGGGGAAGTCTCCCCCTACGCGCCCACTTCGTAGGTCGCTACCCCTTCTAGCGGGGATACCCCGCAACGCCCCAAAATCACTTAGTTATAAACATTTAATCTTGCAACAGGATTTATTTTTGCAAGGAATGAAATTGCTCGTTTTTCATCATAAATACCATCTTTTGTAATTAAGTTAGATTTTTCCCATTTCTTTACTACTTTATCATTAATACCAATTTTCTCTAATCCTAATTTTATACCCGTTGTTGCTAGTCCAATAACAGGGAAAGCGATATTAAGAACACTTAGTAATACTCCAATTCCATCTAATGCACCATTTATTGCAAAATCTGCACCTAGTTTTTTCCTTCCCTTCTTATTAATTTCTTTTTCAATTAATTCATTATAATTTCTAATAGTTTTTATTCTTTCTTGTTCACTTTGATGTGCTAAAAAAGAAAAAATCGAATTGAATTGACTACTTGAATAGTATAAATCAGAAATTTTATTTAACTCATCAATAGGAATATATTCATTGATATCAATTAAATCTATTGGTGTAATATTTTGATTTCCTTTCAAAATGGAATTTCGACACTGCGAATATTCTAAACTCTTTTCAATCGAAGCATTTTTATAAAAATTCAATCTGTCAGCCATTAAAGATGTTGACGGTTTATTTGTATATGTTCCATTTTTTTCATGATAAGGAAAATAAATAGAATTTAGTGCACTTGCTATATGAACTTTATCCGTATTCATTAGTAACTCAAATTCAATTGTAGAAGCTTTTTCTTTCGTAACAAAATTCTTAAAATCAGGAAATGTATTATTAATTCCGAATAAAGGAAGTCTTGCCGGAGAATCAAACAATAATACTTCAAAGCTTTTCCGTAGAGCGGTTTGTGGCCATGTAAGAAATCTATAAATTTCATCAACAGGTTTCTTAAATCTATCAGCTAATTCTTTTGATAAATCTAATGAATTAGCTAATATACCATCAACAGTATTAATAAAATAATTCTTATTAATTTCAACTAAATCTGCTATTATCAAGCTAGATAAAGTTCTTCTTGTAATAATTGAATTAGGCACAGAATCATAAAGGTTCTCTAAGAAATCTTTATCATATTGAACGCTTGGATGTGTAAGTATAAAGTTTATCTTTCCTTTGTTGCATAATTCTAATAACTCATCTTTTCTTACTTTTTGTTCATTACAAAAGTCTTCTATCGATTTCATCAAGGGTAAATCTATAAATACTTTATCATATAATAAAATTCCGTTTCGAATATTAATATTCGAACAATCTAACATTGCATAATCAATATAACAATTTAAAGAATTATCATTGATTCCAGCTATATCTGTTTTATTTATAGTTCCTTTGTATATACATTCCAATCGCTCAAAAAATAATTCTTCATCTCTTTCTTCAGCTTTTATGTGCCAAGTCTGTTGCTTTATTGGTAACATATTGAATACAGGGTTTGATATTTGCTCATCCACATTTGGAAGATTTGGATTTTTCTGAAGAAAGGATTTTATATCCTCTTTTATTTCTTTTTCTTTTGAAAGCGCAGATTTTATTTCATTGTCATCTTCAATAATTCTGAAAGACATCTTTAATTCAAGAGAAGTAATAAAATTTTCAATTTTTTTTCGCTCTTCATCATTTTGTATCATTCTTACATAGAATAATAATTGACGAGATTGGTTATCTTGATCAACTAATACTATATCAATATCAGGAAAATTATATTGGACAAGTCTTTGTAATTGCCAAACTGTAAGGGGCATACCTGCATAGGTTGAAGCAATCTCAGTATCCGCATAAGGTGATAATTCTTTATCAAATTGCGAAGGAATTGTTTCTGTAACTAAAATAGGAGTACAAATAGGTTTTATTGAATTATGGAATTCTTTTTTAAACTCCGTAAATGGTTGTGGGAATTTATCGGAGTAAATAGTATACCAATTATTATTCACCTTAAAGATTCTAGTTTTCAAATGAGGATACTTACTTCTTAGATATAAATCACATCGTAAAATTTCTTGCTCCATATAGGTTTTTCCTTTTTAAAACAAAGCCTCTAATGCTAATATTTCAGATGACTTTATTACAAGTCCAATGTTGTTTGGAATATAACTTTTTGAAATTGGAACTTGAGAAGTTGGAATATTCTGAACAACAATTGAGCCATCGACTCTGTGTTGAAAAACTTGATAAACAATGCCTAAGAGTAAAGCTCTAGATTTCAACATTTCGATGTTTCCAAATTTATCCTGTATTATTCCTTCATTTAAAACAAAAACAGGAGAACCACTAGATCCAGGAAAGATTGATGCGTCAATTAGAAATTCTTTTTTCCCATTATAATCAAAAGCGTAATGTGTAGCTGTAATACCTTTTCTAAAGACGGGTCTATTATTTACTTCATCCCAAATTCCATCAGGATAACCTACCACAACAACATCTTCCATTGCCGTCATTGCCTCTATATCTGAAACTGATGGTAACATGGAAAAATCCATCATTTTATATGCCAATCTTACACCTTTTGATTGAGCATCAAGAACAATACCTGTTATTGATAAAGCACATAAATCAATATTTGGATTAGGATGAAATTTCCATTGAGATGCAAAAGACGTGATATTTACTATATATTGCTTTCCATCCAGAGGATTACCTTTTTCATCTGCAATAGTAAAAACAAGTTTTCCAGAAACTGTATTTTCAATAACATGTTTATTAGTAATTATTACAGGATTAGATTTATTCGTTTTACGTTCCCAATGGAAGGCAAAGAAAAAACCTGTTCCAACACTTGTGGAGCCATCTGCAAAAACTCCTTCAATTCTAATTGTTGAATAACTTGCAATTTCTGATTGTGAGATTGGTTTCATACTATACTCTCCTTACATTCCGCTTATGCGAGAAATTACCAGTTGTTTTAATTCTTGCAATTTTGAAATTTCTTTTTCATTTTCTTTTTGGTAATAGAATAATTTTCTTACCTTAACAGAAAATTCATCTAGTGTATTTCTATTTGGAACAACAATTTTGGTTTCTCTAAATTCTGGAACTGTAAGTTGTTGTTGTGTTGTTCCTGATGATACAATATTTGTATTTTTCAAATAATAATACAAATAAATTGCATCTGTATAAGTTTCATTTGGAGTAACAGAAACTAATCTAATTATTGGAAAATATGGTTCAAGTCTTAAGCATGGGAAACCAATAGTTCCGCGAGCTGATACAGTAACTGATTCTTTTGTTATTTTAGGTTTATTCGTAAATCCATATAGTCCATAATTCTCTATTCCATTAGAAAAAATAGGGATATTACATTTTTCTGTTTCTGTTATAGAGAAACATTCGGGTTTATCTCCTCCTGCAGATAATTCTGCTAGTTCTCCCAACTTCATAGATTTCCAATTTTTATCAGCATCTTCAACAAACATTTTTTTATAAATAGTTTGTGCCGTCTTTTCTAGATTTTCATTTATCTTCTGCTTAAGCTGGATGCGTTTTGTGATGGCTTTGTAGGTGTTTACGATTTTTTCTTGTTCTTTTAGGTCGGGAACTGGAAGTTCTATTTCGCAGATATCATTCCATGTAATTCCGCCGCGAACACTTCCATCAGTTCTAAACCAGCAGTTTCTATCAAAATCATTTCGCTTAAAAATCAGCATCAAGAAATCTGGCAAAACTTTATTTTCATCTTTTACCCTAAACATAAAATATGCAGGAGAAACAATTGCTGGTATATCTTTCTTGTACAAAGAAACAGGTAAACGTTCATCACGACCAACATGCATTGGATTACAGGCAAAAGTATTCATTCTAAGAAGTTTGTAATTGCTTAAATCAGTTCCAATTGTATTTGCAACTGATGGCATAAATTCTTTATCAATACTTATTCCAAGCACTTCCGAACTTTCAAGAGCTTTATTTCGTTCATCAATGAGTTCTACAATTTCTCCAAGCTTTCTATAATTCGCACTCATCTACTTTTCTTCCTCATCTTCCAAAAAAACAGAGGCCTTTGTATCTTCTGTAAGACCGATTCCATCTCTTGCATTGAGTGGCGTAACGACTTTCTTTCCTGTTTTCTGCTCAAGCTCAATTCGGGCATTTTTTGCGATGCTTGCGCCGTCCACTGCATTCTTTACATGGTCGCTAAAATTTTTAGGGGCATTGGATTCAGAGATTTCTTTTGTAGAAAGTTCTGCCAGCATATTCAAGACAAGTTCCTTGTTTGTCATGTTATCGCGTAGATTTTCTTTTTTAAGACCTTTGTATTCCTTATATTCTTTTGCAGTTTTACCTGCCCAGGTTTTATAGATTATGTCCGTGAGCGTGGCAAATTGAACGCCTTCTTTTAAGCCATGCTTTTTCCATTCGTCAGTAAGGTCTTTGCGGATTTCTATAGATTTGAGCCTCTGGTTTATCCAGTTTTCCGAGTATCCTAAAGCCCGGTATTCAGCCAAAGCCCGCTGAATTCCCCTCTCAGGATCCTGCATTTCATCAAGACGTTCTTTTGCAACCTGAGCCATCCAGAGTTTAAATGGCTCAGCCTTTGGAGAAGGAATTGACTGAATGAGGCGGAAAAGCTGCTCGGTATTAAGGCAATCCGTAAGACGCATTTTTCCATCTGGAGCTGGCATTTTCAAAGCGTGACAATTTGTCACGGTTTCATTTCCTTCTTCTTTAAGACGCTGTTTTAATTTTCGCCAATAGGCTGGAGCATCTTTGCTTTCCGTCAAAACAGCAACAACATCCACGACCGAAAAATACCATTCCTCGCTTTCTTTATCCCAAAGGGTGCGGACTTTTTTATCTTCAAAAAGTTTTATTTGTGTATTTTCTGTCATTCAATCACCTCCCAGTGGCCGTTTTTGTCTGCGCCCACTCGTTTGATAATTCCTTGCTCCTGCAATTTTTTCATATTGCGATTTACGGTTTCGCGGGCAAGCGATAATTCTTTTGCAATTTCAGTCTGAGAAACAAATTGATTTTGTTTTATGGCGTTAACTATATTTTGTTGAACCTCTGTTAAATTTACAGTGACTTTACTGTGACTTTTGTGTGACTTTTCTGTAATCTTTCCAGTATCTTTCACAGACATCTTTTTCATATATTCATCATAATCAATATGGGTGTAACGGTTTTTAAGTTCGTTATTTTCACCTAAAATAAGGTTTCGGAAAAAGAGTTCCAGATAGACAGGATTTTCTTCTATTCCTTCTTTAAGATTTTTATAATTGGCACGCACAAGGGCATTTCTAAAATACCAGCTGTTTTGGGCAAAAATATCATTATCAACTTTGTAGCCCATTGAACGAAGATACTTGATTGTAAAAACGGCTGTTGTTCTTGTGTTACCTTCTCCAAATGCGTGAATCTGCCAGAGCCTTGAAACAAAGAAAGTAATATGCTTTATGATTTCATCTGTAGAAAGACCAGTGTACTTAAAGTTACGTTCCATTTCAAAATCGTAATCAAGAGCGGCTTTAAGTTCAAAAGAAGCTCCGTACATTACTGTATCGCCATTTAATACCCATTCTTTTTTTGTAATGTCGTAATCACGGATTTTACCAGCAAACTTAAAGATGCCTTCAAAAAGTCTTTTGTGAATTGCAATCAGATGAGAAGGGCTAAAACTAAAAGATGGTTCGCTGAGAATCTGAGCAATACGACTGGAAACTTTATCGGCCTCTTCGGTTCTTTCATCATCCTGATTTCGGGCTGTACGGCTTTCATAATATGAATCAATCAGATTTTTTGCTTCATCAAAAGAAAGCTCGCCTTCTATATTCTTTTTGGCTGTTTCATACAAATATGAAGAAGGTTTTAGGCCATCAACCTGCTGCAAACCAATGGCTGTAGACCAGGCAAGAGTTTTGTCTTTTTTGCTAGCATCTGTATGGCGGATGTATTCTTCAAAATCTATTTCGTACGGATTCTTTCGCATATTCACTCCAAAATCAGTAACAAGCGGATTTGTTCAGGTCTAACGACCTTCACTTTTTAATGTGAGCATCGTTAGATGCGAGCAAATCCGTTTGTTATTTTTCCTTATATTTCAATAGGGTTAGTCTTTCCCATTTCAATGAACTTTCGCCAAAATTTACAAGTAATCCAACAGCAAAATGTGTTCCATGCAGATAGTTTATAACCTGAGCTTTGTTTGCATTAACAAGTTTTGAAACACATTTCAATTCTACTATGATTTTATCGTAACAAATAAAATCAGCATAATATTCCTTATTCAATTTGTTGCCCTTGAAGTAAATATCTATCTTTGCTTCTTTTTGAAACGGAATTTTCATTAAGCAAAATTCAATAGCTAAAGCTTCTTGATACACAGCTTCTAAAAAGCCATTTCCAAGCTCATTAAAAACATTCATGCAAGCTTTTAGAATCTTCCCAGTTTCTTCTTCATATACTAACATATAAACTCCGTGAGCATCGTTAGATGCGAACAAATCAGTTAGTTTTTCATAGTTTAATTTCGTAGCCCAAATCTTTGAAAACACCAAGCAGTTCTTTTTTGCTTTCTTCTTCCTGTTTAAGGAGGTCTGTCAGTTCAGATTGAAGGGCTTTCATGGCTGAATCATAATCCTGTGTTTCATCACGGTTTACAAATTCAATGTAGCGGCTTGGAACAAGATTGTAGCCTTTTTCAATAATTTCCTTTTTGTTTGCACTATAGCAGAATTCAGGAATATCTTTGTAAGTTTCGTTTGCTCCGGCCTGCTGCCATGAGTGGAAGGTTGATGTTACTTTATCGCGGTCTTCCTGAGTAAGTTCAATATACTTCTTTTCGAATGGACTTCCCATCTGGCGAAGATCCATGAAGAGAACTTCATCTTCGCGGTTGCGGTAGTTTTTGATTTTTCCATTCTGTTCAACAGTGTGGCTCTTTTTGTTTTTGTTCAAAATCCAGAGCGTTACGGAAATATCAGTTGTATAAAAAAGGTTTCTAGGAAGAATTACAATTGCTTCTACAAGATTGTTTTCTATAAGCTGCTTGCGGATTTCTAATTCCTGACCTTCACCGCTTAATGCACCGTTTGCAAGAAGAAAACCTGCAGTTCCATTAGTGCTGAGTTTTGAAACCATGTGCAAAATCCAGCCATAGTTTGCGTTGCTTGTTGGAGGAACTGTATAGCCGTTCCAGCGGGCATCGTTTACAAGTTCATTTTCTGCACGCCAGTCTTTCTGATTAAAAGGTGGATTTGCCATAATGTAATCGGCACGCAAATCTTTATGAAGATCGTTTGTAAAAGTGTTGGCAGCTTTTTCTCCTAGGTCACATGGAATACCACGAATTGCAAGATTCATCTTTGCAAGCTTATATGTTGTAGTTGTTCCTTCCTGACCATATACAGAAATGTCTTTTGAGTTTCCTGCATGATTTTCTACAAATTTAAGAGACTGAACAAACATACCACCGGAACCACAACATGGGTCATAGATTTTTCCCTTGTATGGTTCAATCATTTCTGCAATAAGATTTACAACAGATTTTGGAGTATAAAATTCTCCCTTTCCTTTTCCTTCCTGGAGAGCAAACTTTGTAAGAAAGTATTCATACACACGGCCCATGATGTCGTTTTCTTTATCTGCATTTGTCTGGATATTGTTTATTTCATCTAAGAGCGCCGCAAGCCTTGAAACATCAATTCCAAGTCGGGAATAATAGTTATCTGGAAGTGCGCCCTTTAGAGACGAATTTTGTTTTTCTATTGTGTTGAGTGCTGTGTCGATTTTGAGGGCAATATCATTCTGTTTTGCATTCTGCATGATGAATGACCAGCGGCTTTCTTCAGGAACGAAGAAAACATTCTTCATTGTGTAGAAGGACTGAACATCGATATATTTTTCTTTACCTTCGTCTTTTAGTTCCTGACGGCGGGCATCAAATTTATCATTTACGAATTTTAAGAAGATTAGACTAAGTACAACGTGTTTATATTCTGCTGGTTCAACTGTTCCTCGAAGCTTATCGCATGCACCCCAGAGAGCGTCTTCAAAACTGACTTGTTTTTTTGCTTTTGCCATTATATATAAACTCCTCACTTTTTATTCTATTATATTAGGATGCCAAATAAAGGCACTGTAAATTTTGTTAATTAGTTTATTATATTATATCATATTTTTTGATTTTATGGCTGCTTTTCTAAAACAAATCCAGCATGGCATCCAGATAGATTTCTTCGCGGACTTCAAGCTCGTGCTCGGGCTTGGTCATGTAGTAAAGAATAAACTCCAAAAGAAGAGCAGAACCAAGTCCCCGCCCTTCAATCTTAAAATTTGAAAAGCCCATGGGAAGATAGGTGTTCTGAATATCCAGGATGCTGATGAATGCGGGATTTTTCATGGCTTTGGAGAACTTATAGCCACCCTGTCCATCTTTTCCGGTGCATTTGTGATCGGGGAAGTCTTCGGCGGTGGTGGCCAGGTTTTTGCGGCTTACGTTTTCGTAGCAGGCTTTGCGGGAGCTGCAATTTATGTCGCAACATTCGTTACAGAGGAATTCGACTTTGTCTTTTTCTTCCTGGGTAAGTGTGGCAAGTTTGTCGAAAGCTTTATTCAAGCGAAAATCTGGGACTACGTATTTGAAATCGGCGCGGTCAAGTTCTGAACGTAGGTCTTCAAAATCTGTAAGGACTTTTGTGGTTGATGAAATCAAATATAGGTCTGGATATTTTTCTTTCAGATAATCAAGTAATAAGTCTGAATGGACGATTACGCCGGCAGGTATTTTTGCGCCTTCAAAAAGCCTGCACAGCTCGTTGCATTTTTTGTCTGCAAGGTGTTCTTCTTTCAATAAGGAATTACTGAAGGTTAGTCTGGCGGAGATTGCAAACTCATCCATCAAGGCAAGAACATCGCGGGCATCTGCCTTCCCAAAACTTGTTCTTCCACCGCCCCAAAGCGAGCCTTCGGGTGCGCCATAAATTGATGCAATATCACACCATTCATAAAACCAGTCTCGATGTTCGCGGTAAAGCGGTAGAAATACTTTATAGAATTCATAGAACTCAAAAAGTCCGGGAAGATGATTGTGTACTTTAATCATTAAGAAATCCTATGTCATGTTAATCCTGAAACAAGTTCAGGATGACGTTTCAGCATCTATTTACATTAGATCCTGAAACAAGTTCAGGATGACCAAATAGTGGCTACATTCCAAACCACTGTGCCGCTGTCTGGTCTGCCAGCTGAAGCAGGATAACCAGTGGGTTCTGAAGGAAGTTTGAGTAATTAAAGGTCTCGCTGTCTGACAAATCTGAAAAGCCCATGTGACGGCTTACTGCTTCAATCACCATGCGGTTGTTTATGATAGATGGAAGAATTTCAATCATCATAAGAACAGATTCATTTCCGTGGCCAAGGTTTCTGTTATCGTTAAGTGTCTTATAGAATGGCTGTTTTATCCAGTTGCCAGTGATGTCTTTTGTGTTGCGGTACTCTACTCCGTAAAAACCTGTTTTGCAAAAATCGTGACAGAGAGCGGCAACAAAAATGTCGTAGGCTCGCACGGTATAATTTGGAGCCGCCGGAGACGTATAAAAGTTTTCAAGAACTGAATGAGCAAACTCAAGGCTCTGTTTGATTACCATGAGTGTGTGAATCGAAAGTCCGCCCTTGAAGTTTCCGTGGAAGCGGGTTGAAGCAGGCGCTGTCCAGAAGTCTGTGTGGTCCAGCCAGTCTTTCATGCTGGCAGCTTCGGTTGAGTCTTTCATGATATAATCTATCATTTCTGTAATGCAGGGCTTAACTGCTTCAATATTGCTTTTACCATCCGGCTGGCATGGTGAAAATTCGTTGTAAATGTCGAGAAGCTCGTTTACTTCTGTGTATAAGTCTTGTCTTTCTGTGTCTGTCATTTTTATCCTCTTTAATAATGTGATTTCGATACGCCCTTCGGGCTACTCAATCACCGGTGTTAGAATGATTGTATTACTCAATCACCGGTGGTTGAGTACTCGCGTAGCGAGTGTATCGAAACCACTTTTTTATCAATCTAATATTGTAATTTCAACACGGCGGTTAAGCGCTTTGCCTTCTGAAGTATCATTCGAGGCAATCGGTTTTTTGCCGCCGCTTCCCTTGCAGATAAAGCGTTCGCTGCCGATTCCTCGGGAACTCAGCGCAGCAGCAATTGAATCAGCTCGCTCTTTTGAAAGCTTCATTTCGCCTGCTTCGTAGCCTGTGTCTGCGGTGTGTCCTTCAATCAAAAATTGTGCGCCTTCTGCCAGCCGCAATATTTCTGCAATCTGATCAAGGCGTTTTTCTTCACCCGGAAGCAGCTCTGCACTATCGGCCTTAAACTGAAGGTTCTGAATTGTCAGGCGAATTCCGGCTTCGGTGTTGTCTACAGAAATCGAGGTTGCAGACTTAGCGGATTTTGCCTGATGTTCTTCAATCTGTTTTTTAAGCTTCTCAGTTTTTGCGGCGGTGTCTTTTGCTGATGATGATTTGCCTGAAGCTTTCTTTTCATCAGAAGCTTTGCCATCGCCTGAAGCTTTATCTTTTTTGTCTTTATCTGGATTTCCCCCGCTCACCCATTCGCTTGTGTTTACCGTCTCCCAGAAATCATCTTTGTCAACAGTGGCTTTTAACACCGGTCTCTGCAAAAGTTTTTCCGCTTCCTCATCATCAAGCAGATCCATTTTCTTAAGAGCTGCAATCAGTCTGCTGCGGTCTATGGCCGGTGGATATTCTGTAAACAAGGAGATAGTTCCCTTGTACTGATATTTATTTCCATCCTTATAAATAAAAGTTTCATCAACTGTATCGCGGATAACAAGAGCCGCCCCCGTTGCCTTGCTTACAATTATAGTTGCCTTATGACTTCCCTGTGCATAATTGAGTTCTTTGTCTCCGCCCCAGTCAACGTATGTAGTTGTTCCACCCATGTTGTAGCGGGTTGCCCATTCAGCAGAAATCAGATAAACAGGCTCACCATTATAATTATCATCCCCTGTATAAGTGTATCGCACGTAAATCGGCATCTTTGTGATGATGCCTTTAGAAAGCGGGTCTACTGCCCTCATCGCCTTTGCTTCCCAAATATCCCCCTTCTGGATTTTGCGGCTGGTAAAAGTTGGAAAGCATCTGAAGCTAGGATATCCGTTATCAACCAGCATAGTAAGATTACCATCGCTGTTAATTATAAATGATGAAGGAATTGCTTCATGAATACCAAGAGCAACCTGAGCCTTGTTACGATTGGTATCCTGATCTATAAAAAAGTCCCCTTCGTACACAAGCCCCTTATCTGTCCAGCTTGGAATAATAAAAGCCGAGACTATTTTACTCTGCAAGCCCACATAGCGTCCGTTTTGATATAGGCGCAAATCGCTTCGTTCAATAAACTTATAGTTACGGCTTCCTTTATAAGAAATTGTTTGATTATCATCCAACATATCTCCAAGCGGATGATTTATAGCAGACTGTCCCGTCACAAAAAAAGTAAGACAAAGAAAAACAAAAATTGTTGATGTGATTTTTTTTATGCGGGACATTCTGATTTTTTTCATTTAGATACCAAGATCCTCGCCAACAAGAATAACCTTAATGCGGCCTTCAGGCTTACAAATGCGGGTTTCTACAAACTGAGCACAGATGCTCTGAGGGCTCAGGCAGTCGCCGCACAAGCCTGTTTTTGCGCAAGGTGTAGCATCGCAAAAGCGCATTGCATTTACAGGAGATGTATAGTTACGAACCTTATCATAAGCTGCATCCATATCAGGAACAATCTTATTCATTCCGGCAATAATCAAAATATTTTTAGGACCATAGCAGAGAGCAGCAACACGGTTACCCTTACCGTCAATATTAAAAAGCTCGCCGTCTTCTGTAATGGCATTAGAACTCATAAGAAAGAAATCCGACATCAAAGCCTGGTGCATGATTTCTTCACGCTCTTCCGGTGATTTTGCAGTATCGCGGTCAATCAGTTTATAACCCTTATCAGCAAGCAGCTTTTTGATTCCAAGCTGGTCAACAGTAGTTGTACCACCCCAGGAAACAGAAGCCCGCGCAGGAATCAGCTCCATCACCTTAGCCGCAACATCTTTACTATCAGAAACATAATAAGCCTCAAAGTGACGTTTTTTAAGCGCGTCCACAACCTTAGGCCCTGCCAGATCATTTCGTTTTTTCAGTGGTTCTAACATTTCCCACCCCCTTTGCTCATATAAGATTTATAATATCACTATACCACAAAAAACGTCTAGCGCATTATTGCGCGTTTTTGACCCATGATTCACGACCGGAAGCCAATTGATTGAAAAATCTTTATATAATTACATTGCATTAACCACTTTTTTATAGTACATTGAATTACTTACATTAAAATATTTACAGCGAATTCGCTGTTTCGTAGTGGAGAACGTTTATGTCGGAAAAAGGCACAAATCAGTATTACATTACCAGACAGGATTCCACAGAATCTAATGCCCGTAGCTACCCGCGAAAATTTCCATTCGCAATTGCTAAAGCCAAAGGCTCATGGGTTGAGGACGTAGAAGGAAACAAATATCTGGATTTTTTGTGTGGCGCAGGAACTTTAGCACTCGGCCACAATGATGACGAAGTAAACAAGGCGATGGTAGAGCTCATTACATCTGATGCTCCCCTTCACACCCTTGATTTAACCACCCCTGTAAAAGATGAATTCGTTGAAACGATACTTCGCCATCTTCCTTCTGAATTAGGAAATAATGCGAAAATTCAATTCTGCTCACCATCTGGAACGGATGCAACAGACGCTGCTATCAAGCTCTGTAAGACTGCAACCGGCCGCACTTCCGTAATCTCCTTTGCCGGCGGTTACCACGGAATGGGACAAGGCCCTCTTGCCTGCATGGGAAATCTTCATGCAAAATCAACAGTAAATGGCCTTATGCCGGATGTTCACAGCTTCCCTTACCCTTATGCTTACCGCGATCCGTTCGGGCTTGGCGGAGAAGCTTGTGTAAAGGCTGCCTGCAACTTTTTTGAGCGCACTCTCAAAGACCCTGAAAGCGGAATTACAAAGCCGGCCTGCGTAATCTTAGAGCCTATCCAGGGTGAAGGCGGAGTTATTCCTGCCCCTGTAGAGTTTTTGCAGACTGTTCGCCGCGTAACAAAAGAACTGGATATTCCTCTTATTGTAGATGAAATTCAGTGCGGTATGGGACGCAGCGGTAAGCTCTTTGCTTTTGAATATGCTGATATTGTGCCTGATGTACTTTTGCTTTCTAAGGCAATCGGTGGCTCACAGCCAATGGCAGTTGTAGTTTATAAAAAAGAACTCGATAAATGGACAGCAGGTGCCCATGCGGGAACCTTCCGCGGAAATCAGCTTGCAATGAAAGCCGGAACAATTACCTTGAACCGTGTTTCTCAGCCTGATTTCCTTGCTGATGTAGTTCGCAAGGGAGACAATATCCGTGCTCATCTTCGCGAGCTTCAGAAAAAAGTAAGCATTATCGGTGACATCCGCGGTAAAGGCCTTATGGTTGGTACTGAGTTTGTTGATCCGAAGGGTACTCCAGATTGCATTGGCTCACTCCCTGCCAGCGGTGAAATTGCCGGCCTTGTTCAGAAACTTTGCTTTGAAAATGGTCTTATTGTAGAAAAAGGCGGCCGTAACGGTGCTGTTATGCGCTGTCTCTGCGCCCTCAACATTACAGACGAAGATCTTTCTAAGGCATGGAAGATTTTTGAAAAGTGCGTTCTTGAAATAGACAAGAAATATAAATAATTTTTGGGTGCCCCCGCTTCTTGTGCTTTGCCCAAGAAGCGGTCGGGCTTTCCGGGGTTCCGCTATCGCTTCATTCCTCCGCTTCGCTCCGGAACGCTTCGCGCCCCTCCAATCCCTGGCACGCGCTCACTACGTTCGCTTTATAATCCATACATAAACAATCAAAGGAAACAAACATGGAAGAACTATTTTTAACCTGCGAAAAATCAAATAAAAAGAAATATAAAAAAATCATAAAGCAAACAGCCTCTGCAATTGCCGATGCCTTTGTAAACGATTCTGCCTATTCCGGTCCGACTCCGGAAGAACTCAAAAAAATTGTTGCACAAGATTCAATTCTGCCGGAACACGGACTTGGCT
>SAMEA3663299__coassemble_283_pt1 | contig 27053 bp, 22 predicted proteins | sample SAMEA3663299__metabat2_high_PE_031 | metagenome-assembled genome bin SAMEA3663299 (sample SAMEA3663299) | pig gut metagenome | biome: pig gut; feature: pig-associated habitat; material: faeces | place: China | collected 2013 | reverse complement strand
CGGGGACACCCCGCAACGCCCCGGTCAGAATTGGCCGGGATTTTTTTTTAGTATTCTATAAAATCAACAAAATCATTATTCTTTCTTAAATATGAAAAAAGGTTCTGTGGGCAGTCATTTCGTTTGCACTTTCTGTACCGACAATTTACTCACTTTTCTATAACAGCGGACTTTCTCTCACTGAACTCTGGCAGGATATAAATGAAGCTACTCCAGAATGGCTTATTCCAGCAGCACTCTGCATGCTTGGTTTATATTTTTTGAAGGCTGTTCTCTTGTACCTATTCTACGAAATCTTAGTTATTCCGCAAAAAAAGACAAGGATTTCTTTACGCTTCAGCTGATATTTTTATGAGTTTTGAACTGCCTTGTAAAATCATGATTTTAATCGGAATTGGCATTATGTTTTTATTGACAGTTTTATTAATTTTACTTTTAATAAACAGATTATTCTTATACAAATTGGAATATTATAAGTTCCCTGCTTATAAAACCTCATTTTAAAGCTGCATCGGAAAGACTAAAAAATATTTTGAAACTTCATTCTGCTATTATGCAATTCACGGAAATCTTGCAGATGGGCTTCGTGGTACAAAACCGCGAAATAATGCGCTACACGCTTTTTGTACCACGCCCCGCTCCCTCGCGCCAAGATTACGTAAATCTTTTATAATGCGGAAGCTCTGGCGTAAATCAATAGTCCTCTTGAATTCAAGTTGATTATGATTCATAATTAATAAAATATTTATTTTAGGAGCAAAAAAATGAGTAAATACGCAGGTACACAAACTGAAAAAAATCTGAGAACAGCTTTTGCAGGAGAATCTCAGGCACGTAACAAATACACATATTTTTCAGCAGTAGCAGAAAAAGAAGGACTTAGCAAGATTGCCGAGATCTTCAAGAAAACCGCCAGCAACGAAGAGCAGCACGCAAAAATGTGGCTCACAGAACTCGGCGAAATCAACAGCACAAAAGAAAACCTCGCTGCGGCCGCAGACGGTGAAAACTACGAATGGACAGACATGTACGCAGGTTTTGCAAAAACAGCAGAAGAAGAAGGATTTGCAGAGCTCGCAGCAAAGTTCCGCGCAGTTGCTTCAATTGAAAAACGCCACGAAGACCGCTACCGTTCTCTTCTTAAAGACGAAGATTCAAAAGCAGAACTCGCAAAGAGCAGCGTAAAAGTATGGGAATGTCTTAAGTGTGGTCACATCGTAACAGGCGAAAAAGCACCTGATTACTGCCCTACTTGCGGCGAATACAACCAGTATTTCGAAGTTCGCGAAGATAACTACGACCTCATTTTGACATGGGGCCGCTAAATCCGTATAATAACATCACTATGGCAAAAATTCAGATGAAGAACGCTATCGCCGAGCTCGACGGCGATGAAATGACAAGAGTTTTATGGAAGGTTATCAAGGATGAACTCCTTTTGCCTTATATCGACTTAAAAACAGAGTATTTTGATCTTGGTCTCAAAAGTCGTGACGACTCAAACGACAAAATTACTTACGAAGCAGCCAGCGCAATCAAACGTCTCCGTGTTGGTGTAAAGTGTGCGACAATCACAAGTAATCAGGCTCGTGTTGAAGAATATCATCTTAAACAGCTTACTCCAAGCCCTAACGGAATTATCCGTGCAGAGCTTGATGGTACAGTTTTCCGTGAGCCGATTTTTGTAAAAAACATTCATGGAACTGTAAGCTGCTGGAAAAAGCCTATCGTTCTTGGTCGCCATGCCTATGGTGATGTTTATAAAAACTGCGAAATCAAATGTCCTACAGCAGGTCGTGCAGAACTTGTATTCACAGGTGTAGACGGCATGGAAATCCGTAAGACAATCATGGATATGAGTGGTCCTGGAATTATTCAGGGAATTCATAACCTTGATATATCAATTGAAAACTTTGCACGCTGCTGCTTTACTTATGCACTCGACCGCAAGATAAGCGTATGGTTTGGTGCTAAAGATACAATCAGCAAGACTTATGATGGAAACTTCAAGGCAATTTTCCAGCGTATTTTTGATGATGAATACAAGGCTAAGTTTGATGCAGCAGGCATCGAGTATTTCTATACATTGATTGATGACGCAGTTGCACGTGTAATGCGCAGTGAAGGCGGTTTCATGTGGGCAACAAAGAACTACGACGGTGACGTTATGTCTGACATGATTGCCTCTGCCTGCGGTTCACTTGCCATGATGACTTCTGTTCTCGTTAGCCCGGATGGCAACTTTGAATATGAAGCAAGCCACGGAACTGTTCAGAAGCACTATTACCGCTATCTCAAGGGTGAAAAAACTTCAACAAACCCGGTAGCAACAATTTTTGCCTGGACAGGAGCTCTTGCAAAACGCGGTGAACTGGATGGAACTCCAGAGCTCACTGACTTTGCAAAACGCCTTGAAAAAGCAACTCTTCAGACAATTGAAGAAGGCTATATGACTGGTGATATTGCCCGAATTGCAGAACCTGCAGCTAAGGAAGTTCTTGATTCATGGCAGTTCATTGCAGCAATTAAAGAAAGACTCTAACAGGTTTTTATTTTATCTTATATACGGCTGAGTCAAAGCACGTTTCACAAACGTCTTGGTTCAGCCGTTTTTTGTTGACTTCATAAATGTTTGCATTTAAAATAGTTAAACGATTTATGAAAGCACAAATTAAAAAAATCCAGCTTTTCTCAGTTACGGTTTTTATTCTTGCCCTCCTCTTTCTTTTATTTTTTATAGTCAAAAATAATCCAAAGCAGAATATAAATTCTGAACCACAGCGTGAGAAATTGATTCTTGGATTCTCACAAATAGGTTCTGAAAGCGCCTGGCGAACCCGTAATACAGAATCTATTTTTGAAGCTGCAGCAGAAAATGACATACAGATTCTTTTTGATGACGCTCAGCAGAAACAGGAAAATCAGCTTAAAGCAATCCGTTCTTTTATCGTTTATCAGGTTGATGTAATTGCCTTTGTTCCTATTGTTGAAGATGGCTGGGATAATGTTCTTAAGGAAGCAAAAGAAGCAGGTATTCCAGTAATTCTTGTAGACCGTAAGATTAATGCAGATCCTTCACTTTACGCAGGCTTTCTTGGAGAAAACAGTCTGGAAGAAGGACGCAGGGCTGCCCAATTTCTTGTAAACAAGTGTCGCAACAGAACTGGTCCTGTTACTATTTATGAAATGTCTGGAACGGAAAACTCTTCGGTTGTTCGCGACCGTGCACTCGGCTTCCGTGAAATTATTTCAACAAATCCAAAATTCCAGATTATTCATTCTGAAGACGGCGACTTTCTTCGTTCACGTGGAAAAGAAATTGCAGAAAAGCTTATTACACAAAGCTATAAAAAAGACGGGCTTTATTTTGAAGGCCAGAAGATTGATGCGGTCTATTCTCATAATGATTCAATGACTCTTGGAATGCTGGACACAATCGATCAGTACAATGTAAACACCAGAAACACCATCATTATCAGCGTCGATGCGGAACAAAAATCTATTGATGCACTCAAAGCCGGAAAGCTTAATTGTGTTGTTGAATGTAATCCAAACCTTGGTCCTATGCTTATGGAGCTTGTAAAACAGATTGCCATGGGAAATGAGATTCCCCGGATTACTTATAATCACGAAACGGTATTTACTGAGAATGACGACTTTTCTAAGTATGAGCCGCGGGGATATTGATTTTGAAAAACAAGAGTTTAAGACGGACACTGCTCATTACTTATATCTCTCTTCTTTTTATTACCCTGATTCCATCAATTTATTCTGTAGTTGTTTCGCAGATTCATACAAAACGCTACAGCCAGATTATTTCAAACGTAAGTACTGCAAACAGAATCAGTCTGATTGCTAAGGACGACATTCCGGCTGAACTCTGGAATATCATTTGTGGTAAAAAAGAAATTGCAGACGGCAGTCAGAACAAATTGCTTGATAATATTTCTTCTGGTCTTTCGCTCATGCTTTTAACTATTAATAATGAAGAAAGCCGCGGAAAACTTGAAGTTGCAAATAGAGCTTACACTACTCTCCGCCGCAACGTTAATATGCTTATTTCACAGATTAAGGGCGGAAGTCTGGTAACTCAAAATGAAGCAACTCTCGATGAAATCAGAACTATTACATCTCTTTTTTCGGATATCATGCAGGATTTTATTGTTACGGAAATTGAAGCTGCAAATCAAACCAATCAGTCACTTAGAAATACTTCCATAATTCTTACGACAATCCAAATTATCATAACTATTCTTTCTATCATTATTTCCATAAACAGTTTTATTACAGTTTCAGCTGCAATTCAAAAACCAATTTCTGATATGGAAAAACTTTCCACAAAAGTTTCGAATGGTGACCTTACAGCCCGAATCGATATACCTCATGTAAATGAACTCAATACACTTGCAGAAAACTTAAATACAATGGCCGGACAGATTGACCTTCTTATTCAGAAAAATATGGAAGAACAGAAAAACTTTCAGAAAGCAGAAATGAAAGCTCTTCAGGCACAAATTACTCCACACTTTTTATATAACACTTTTGATACAATTGTCTGGCTTGCAGAAGAAGAACATACAGAAGAAGTTGTAAGAATTACAAAAGCCTTTTCTGACTTCCTTCGTATATCGTTAAGCCGCGGTCATGAATGGATTACTATTTCACAGGAACTTGAACATATAAAAAATTATCTTACAATTCAGAAAATCCGTTATGCAGATATCTTGAATTACAGTATTGATGCAGATGAAGCATTGATGGATGTAAAAATGATTAAGCTTGTACTTCAACCTTTGATTGAAAATGCAATTTACCACGGTATTAAAAACAAACGCGGACGCGGAAAGCTCAAGGTTAGCGCTCATTTTACAAATGACTCACGAACGTTCGTTTGTTTTACAGTTGAAGATAATGGCGCAGGCTTTACTGAAGAAAGACTTGGCCAGGTACGAAATGAATTAAGAACTGGTGCTCAGGATTCTGAAAAACTTTCTTCTGTATATGGACTTTATAATGTTAATAAAAAGCTTAAACTCTATTATGGAGAAAATACTGAAGGGCTTTTAATAGAATCAGAAGCAGGAAAAGGCAGTAAAATTTCATTTACAATTCCTGTAAACGCAGAAATAACACAGGAGTCAGACAATGTATAGCGTTTTTGCAGTTGATGATGAACCTATTGTACTCGAAGGAATCCGTTCCAAAATTGACTGGGAAGGAAGTGGCTTTACTTTTGCAGGTGAAGCGACCGATGGTGAAATTGCTCTCTCCATGATTCATGAAATTAAGCCTGATATTTTAATCACAGATATCAAGATGCCTTTTATGGACGGTCTTCAGCTGGCAGAAGCAATTAAAAAAACTCAACCCTGGATTAAAATCATAATTCTTTCCGGTCATGATGAATTCGATTATGCTAAAAAGGCCATTTCAATTGGTATAGAAGATTATCTTTTAAAACCCTTTACTCCAGATGAACTTCTTACAAGCCTCAATAAAACAGCCTCTCAGATTGATAAAGAACGTAAGCAGCTTTCAGATATTTCGCGTCTACGCGAAGAACTTAAATCAAATGAAACTCTTATAAAAAAAGAATTCTTAAATAATCTTGTACATGGCTCTGCTGACACAAATTCTGTTATGAAGAAATGCGGTGAACTTGGCATCAATATAATTTCCCGTTATTACAAGGTTTTGATAAGCCGTATTGAGAGCCGCACCGGAAATAATCAAAACCAGCAGGAAGCCTGTTCTCTTTTAAACTCCTACTCTTCTGCAATCAACGAAGCTGTTTCTTTCTTTCATCATTCAAATCTCCTGGTATGTATTTTTAAGGGCAGTACTCAAGAAGAACTTGATGATAATTCTTTCCGTGCTGCAGAAAGTATAAATCATATTGCAACCAAAAACGAAGATTGTATGGTTCTTACTGCAATGGGAAAAACTGTCGAACATCTTTCACAGTTAAAAATTTCCTATGAAGATGCAAAAAAAATTCTTAAGGCAAATATTTCTAACAAAGAAAACAGAATTATCAGTTCAGATGATCTTTCTGTTTCAGAAAATGGAAGCGGATCTTCTGATGCTTTTCTCGACTTAAATGAAGGTGACCCACTTATTGATAAACTTAAATATGCAGCAAAAGGTGATATCCAGAGTATTATCGAAGAATCTATGGAGCTTATAAAAAAGAATCCAGATCAGTTTAGTGTTTTTGCTTCATATCTCTTAGTCGATTTGATTTTTGCCGTTTCCAAACTGGTTGAAAAACTTGGTGGCAACATCAAAGTATTAAATCCTGAAATTCTGCAACGCAAATTTATTGATGATGCAGTTTCTGACGAAGCTCGCTTTAGAAAAACTCTTGAACAGGTTCTAGTTTTTGCTCTTGAATTCCGTGATTCTAAGTTTACAGGAAAATATGCAGATGTTATTCTTAAGGCAAAGCATTTTATTGAAGAAAACTATGCCGATCAGAACACAACACTTACCACCGTCGCCGAGGTAGTTGCCTTAAGTCCCAACCACTTCTCTACAATTTTCTCTCAGGAATGTAAAACAACCTTTATCGAATACCTAACTAACGTTCGTTTGGAAAATGCAAAACGTCTTATGCGAGAAACCGACATGAAAGGTTACGACATAGCTTACGAATGCGGCTTTTCGGATCCACACTACTTCAGCTACATTTTCAAAAAAAATACGGGGCTTTCGCCCCGTGAGTATAAACTTAGTCTGGAAAACTAACTGAATCGGTGGTTGAGTGCCGCGTAGCGGTGTATCGAAACCACCAGTGATTCTGCGGTGGTTTCGATACGACACTTCGTGTCGTTTGCATTTAAGGAAATTATTTTCTAGTGCGCTTACGCGCACTATGCATACGATGCTTTGCATCACTCAACCACCGCTTAACATTAGCCGGCCATATTACCAAGCTTCTTCTTACGCTGTGAAAGAATAACACTCTGCAGGAGGATAAAGAATGCCAGCATAAGACCTGTGGTAATAGACTGCCAGTAAGGTTCACGCAATCCAGAAGCTACTACTATGTTATTAATTGTCTTAAGAGACATTACACCAAACATAGTTCCAACTACACTACCTACACCACCACTAAGCAGGGTTCCTCCGATGATTGAAGAAGCAATAGCCTGCATTTCGGCAGCAGTAGCGTTAGAAGCGTTTCCCGCACCTGTATGCAAGAGGTAACAGAAGCCTGCAATTCCGGCCAGCAGGCCACAAAGAATATATGCAAAGAACTGAGTTCTACGAACATTAATACCAAGCATCAGGGCAGATTCTGTATTTCCACCAACAGCGTAAAGGTTTCGTCCAAAGCGGGTCCACTTGAGCATAGCCCAGAGAAGAATCACAACCAGAAGTGCAATTACTACACCAACTTCGATAGAAGCCGGAATCCAGTTTCCGTTACGTGCATAGCTTCCAAGGAAAGGAATATCAATATAGAAATCCTTAAGTTCAAGAAAGAGTTCATTGTTAGCTGTACGAGGAACCTTACTTACGATAGTAGTCATACCACGTGTAAAGAACATACCTGCAAGTGTAACAATAAATGGCTGAATCTTAAGGAAAGAAACCAGATATCCCTGAACAAGCCCCATCAAAAGACCAATTCCAAGTGAAATAACAATTGAAGAGAAAATACCGCCGTTATGATCTTCCATAAATACTACAGAAGCCATAGTAATAAGTGCTATAGAACCACCAACAGAAATATCAATTCCACCAGTAATCATTACAATTGTAAGACCACAAGCCGCAACAATCAGATAAGAGTTATTGTTAAACAAATCCAGGAACTGTTGAGGATTTAGGAATCCGCCACCCCAGATAATCATTGCAAGCAGATACATTCCTACGAAAGTACAGATTGTAATTGTAAGCAGCAGAGCTGTGTTTGAAAGTGGCTGTCTGTTTTCTTTTTTACCAAAGAGATTTGTAAAAATATTTGCCATAATTATCTAGCCTCCTTCTTTGCAAGAATCTTATCTTTAAGCTGACCAATCCATGCCTTAACAACAGGAGAACCTGCAACTACGATAATGATAATTACGATTGCCTTGTAAGCCTTAACTGCAGTAGAAGAAACCTTCATTGCATAAAGGGTAATTGTAAGAGCCTGAATAATGTAAGCACCAAGAATAGAACCGGAAAGCTTAAACTTACCGCCGCTAAGTGAGTTACCTCCAATTGCAACTGCAAGAATGGCATCCATTTCTATATCAAGGAGAATTGTTTCGTGGTTGATAAGACCAATACGACAAACATTGATAGAACCAGCCATTGTTACACAAACTCCAAGAATTACAAATACAGCAAGCTTCCAGATTACAGGATTAATTCCGTTGAGTTTGGCAGCACGCTCGTTAATACCTACAGCCTGAATGTAAAGACCAAGAGTTGTCTTTTTCAGAAGAAGGTTTATAAGCAGAATGAAAATCACAACTGCAATAATAGGAGTTGGAATTGCAATATGCGGTATAAAGCCTCCGATGTAAGTAAGCAATGGACTTTCAACGTTAGGAGTAGCACCACCGTTAATCCAGTAAGCAATAGGGCGTCCTGCTGTAAAAAGAATCAAAGAAGCAATCATCGGCTGAATATTGAACTTAGCGATGAGTGTACCATTGAAAAGGCAGAAGAGGATTGCAACAATACATGCAAGAATCAATCCTATGATGATTGTTCCAAAATTGATGTTGCCTGCTCTCAAAATCTTTACGAATACAGAGCCTGCAATAGCGGCTGCCGCACCAATGGAAATATCCTGTCCCTTTGTAGCAGAGGTTACCAGTGTCATTCCTATAGCAAGAATAACAAGCTCAGAAGCACCATTCAGAATACTGATTAAGTTACCAGAAAGAACAGTGTTACCCATATTGTTTTTCTTAATTACAATTGAAAAGAAACTTGGGTCTCGAATCAGGTTGAATACAACCAGTACAATCAGGGCAACAAGCGGAATTGCAAGCTGCGACGAGAAAAGTTTTTTAATCTGATTTACGATTTTATTAGCCATTTTGTGCCTTGCCTCCCGCAATAGTCTGCATAATTACATCCTGGCGCAAAAGATCATCCTTAAGCTCACCAACGATTTTTCGGTCGCGCATAACGATGAGTCTCTGGCAGACAGAAAGCATCTCTTCGATTTCAGAAGAAATGAAGGTAACAGAAACACCCTCTTCTGCAAGCTTAAGCACAAGCTTCTGAATCTCGAGCTTAGTACCAACATCAATACCACGAGTTGGTTCATCAAGAATCAGATACTGAGGATGTGTCAAAAGCCAGCGGGCAAGAATAACCTTCTGCTGGTTACCACCCGAAAGTGATTTGATTGGAGTTTCCTTTGAAGCTGTTTTAATCTGCAGCTGTTCAATAAACTCGTCTGCAAGCTTTTCCTGCTCTGCACGACTGATTGGTTTTGTAAAGCCATTGAGAACCTGCAGGGCAAGTATAATATTTTCACGAACTGAAAGATCCTGAATAATTCCGTCTCCCTTGCGATCTTCAGGAAGATATCCGATTCCGGCTTTCATGGCATCCTTTGGCTGATTAATTTTTGTTTCTTTGCCGTTAACTTTTACCTTTCCGCCGGTCACGCGGTCTGCGGCAAAAATTGCACGAACACTTTCACTACGTCCGGAACCAAGAAGACCTGTAAAGCCGTTTACTTCGCCTTTGTTAATAAGGAAGTCGAAAGGTTTTACACCCTCAGAGCTTGAAAGCCCTTCCGCTTCATAAACAACCTCTCCGGCGCCTGTATAAGGACGCTTCTGATTCTTGAGGTTTGTCATATCTTCCATGTCTTTACCAAGCATGGCAGAAATCAACTTTACACGTGGCAGTTCACTTACTGTATACTCACCAACGAGTTCACCGTTTCGTAAAACTGTAATCTTGTCACAAACTTCATAAACCTGTTCCAGGAAGTGAGTAATAAAGATAATACCTACTCCATGGCTCTTGAGATCGCGCATAAGAGTGAACAAAAGTTCAACTTCATTTTCATCAAGAGAAGAAGTTGGCTCGTCAAGGATAAGAACTTTACATTCCATATCAACGGCGCGGGCAATTGCAACCATCTGCTGAACCGCAAGAGAACAGGTTCCAAGCTGCTGACCTGGCTTTGCCGGGATGTTTAATTTTGAAAGAAGCTCACCTGCTTTCTTTTCCTGGGCACGGCGATTTACAAACTTGTAATTTCCACGACCTATATACATATTCTCTGCCACTGTAAGGTTAGGACAGAGGGTAATTTCCTGATAAACTGTAGAAATACCCAGATTCTGGGCATCCTGAGGAGAACGAATAACAGCTGGACCATCACAACCTTCAATTCTGATTTCACCAGCATCCTTTTCGTAAACACCGGTAATAACCTTAACCAGGGTTGATTTTCCCGCACCGTTTTCTCCCATAAGCGCATGAATCTCACCTTTACACAGGGTAAAGTCTACATTCTGAAGAGCCTTTACACCCGGGAATTCCTTGTAGATTCCGCGCATAGATAAAACAACATTATTTTCCATAATATTTCCTAAGATTATCCGGTCAAGCCGGACAATGACATTTTTTGTCATCCTGAACTTGATTCAGGATCCTTTTTTTAGATTCCGAAACAAGTTCGGAATTACGTAAGTCTTCAAAAAAAACGGCGTAAAATATGTACCACACACTTTACGCCGCCATATTTACAAGAGGGGGTTTTTATTAGTCACCAAGACCGTATGTATCGATATCAGCCTTTGTGATTGTCTTAGCATCGAATCCCTTTTCATCAGAAATAATCTTCTTTGAAGGAACCTTGCCAGTTTTGATCATGTTTTCGATTACAGAAGCCTGGAATGGAGAACACTGTCCATCATAGTTCCAGTTACCTGCGAGCAATTCACGGAGAGCCCACTTATTGCAGTCGAATCCCATTACAACAACTTTTCCGTTTACACCGTGTGTGATACCAGCTTCATCAAGAGCAGCAACAGCACCCTTAGCCATACCATCATTTTCAGCATAAATTACGTTGAAGTCTTCTTTTGAGTTGATAACTGATTCAACAATCTTCTTAGCTTCAGCTTCATCCCAAGTAGCTGTCTGCTGAACAACCTTCTTCATTGTTCCCTTTGCGAACTCAGCGTCCAAAGCACCTGTACGACCAATCTGAGCGTCAGATCCCATAGCACCCTGAATATGGATTACTTTGTATTCTTTAAGATTCTGAGCCTTGAGCCAAGCTACAGCTGTTTCACCTTCTTTAGCCATGTCTGAAACAACAGCAGCTTCATAAAGATCATCTTTTACGTTAATCATACGGTCAAAAAGGAAAACTTTAATTCCAGCTTTCTTTGCCTTTTTAAGAACTGAAGACCATCCGTCTGTTGCAGCAGCAGAAAGAAGAATGTAGTCAACACCATCTGTAATGAACTGAGAAGCAGCATTGAGCTGTTCATCATTCTTAAGACTGTAGAAAGTCTTTACATCATAACCCTTAGCTGCAGTAAATACAGTTTCAAAGTCTTTTACGTTAGCAGCACGGTATCCTGATTCTGATGGTGGGTTGTTGATAATACCAACCTTAATCTTACCATCACCAGCCTTTGCCTTCTTTTTTGGAGCGGCAAACAATGATGCTACACACATAAGTGCAACAGCAATAATCACGCTTTTTTTCATCTAATTTTCCTCCTAATAGATGCTTTTTTAGATTACATTGTAAATATAAGCCCACAGAAGCAATTTTTGAATGAAGAAATTTCGGAATTTTTGTATGAATTTTTAGGTTTTTGAAGGTAGATTTGAAGGATTCTATGAAAGTTGTTTAGATTTTTTATTAAAATAGTTAGATTTTTTATGATTCTCTTTCAAGCGGTTAGCGGTTAGCTGTTAGCGGTTAGCTTTTGAAGTAACACGACCTGCTGCTAACAGCTAAAAGCTAATAGCTAACCGCTAAAAAACTATTTACCGCAAATGCGAGTCTGACATTCCTTATAAATAGCGGCAGTCTTAGCAACTACATCTGCAGGAATTTCTTTGATGTTAGGGTCGCCGGCAAGATTATGTTCTTTAAGCCAATCGCGAACAAACTGCTTGTCATAACTTGCAGGACTTCCTCCTACTTCGTATTTTGATGCATCCCAGAAGCGTGAGCTGTCAGGTGTCAAAACTTCGTCACCAAGAACAAGCTCGCCATTCTCATCAAGACCAAACTCAAACTTAGTATCAGCAATGATAATTCCGTTTGCCTTAGCGTGCTCATAGCACTTCTTGTAAATTGCAAGAGCAGCCTGTTCAATCTTAGTTCCGAGTTCTTCGCCAAGATCATCTTTCATATACTGCAACGTAACGTTAATATCGTGACCTTCTGCAGCCTTTGTAGAAGGAGTTACGATTGGCTCATCGAGCTTTTCAGCCTGCTTGTATTCTTTGTCGAACTTGTGACCAAGGAAAGGCTCTCCCTTCTTATAAGCCTCGTACATAGAACCAAACATATATCCGCGGACAATTACTTCATAAGGAATCATCTTAAGCTTCTTTACAAGAATAGTACGGCCCTCAAATTCAGGCTTCTGGAACTCAAGTGGCATATCCTTCAAATCACTTGAAATCATGTGATTCTTAACAATGTCTTTAGTGTAATCAAACCAGAAGTTAGCAAGAGCGTTGAGCACCTTACCCTTGTCGGTAATCATAGTTGGCAGAATAACGTCAAAAGCAGAAATTCTGTCGGTAGTAACAATTACCATGCGACCATCTTCAAGATCATAAACTTCCCGAACCTTACCAGAAATAATTTTCTTCATATACATCCTCTATTTTTTCAGCAAACCGCCGAATTTTATTCCAAAACGTGAACACAGCACATTATACTGATTTTCCTCCTCAGTGTCATTAAAACCGGTAATCAGTAAGGTGGGGAATGCCTTCCCCTCGCTCGCACTTCGTTGCTCGCTACCCCTTCTAGCGGGTGGCTCGCCCCCCGCAACGCCCCCTGCCGGCTCACAACCTCCCCCCTTCTCCAGCACCTCTAAAGCGTGTCTCACAACCCCATCAACAGAGTCCACAACTTTAATGTCCGGCTCACAGGCTTCTTCAAAAACCTCAGTAAAATTCAAAAAATGAGTACAGCCAAGAATAATTACATCACAGTCCTGGCCGCGAAAAAAATCCACCGCCGGCTTTACCGCTTCAAGGCATTCTTCCCGGCTGGCAGTAAAGGCCTTGTGTTCAATAAAAGAAATCAGCTTCGGGTCCGGGCGATTTACAATCGTACAGTCGGAAGCAAACTTATTTTTCAGTTCAATATTATAAGGGTTTTCGCAGGTTGCCTTTGTAGCAAGAAGACCTATCCTTCGTTTTTTGGAAAGACTTGCCGCAAGCTTAATGGCAGGCACAGTTCCAACAAACTTCCCATCCGGGAAAGTTTCACGCAAAGCTTCCAGCGCATTTACGCTCATTGTATTACAGGCTACGACAATTACCTTTGGAGAAAACTGCAGACGGATTTTTTTAACAAGCTCAGTAACACATTTTACAACTTCTTCATGAGACTTTTCGCCATAGGGAAAATTTGCAGTATCAGCCACGTAGACACACTCTGTCTTTGGAGCTCGCTGCAAAAGAGTCGTCATATAAGGAATTCCGCCAACGCCGGAATCAATAAAAACAAAGTCAGTCATTTTTATAATCCAATATCATCTTGCTGATTCTGAAACAAGTTCAAGATGACGTTTCAGAATCTCTCAAACAGATCCCGAGCCCTGAACTTGTTTCAGTGGTCGGGATGACAGTTAATTAAATAGTGCATTAAACGCGTCTTTTGCGGCATCTGCCTTGGATTTACCGGAAGAGATGCCCGGGTCAAGCCCGAGCATGACACTACTGTCATTGCCCGGCTTGACCGGGCAATCTTTACGAGCTCGGAAATAATCGCAGAAGTTTCCTCTTTCCTTATCTCCTACAAACTCGGCAGAGCTTTCACGGCAGTCATTATGAGCCCCGCTTTCATAAAACTCGCAGGCCTTGCAAACATGTAAATCTGCATGACAGAAAGGACATTCGTCCCCACGTACCGGTTTTTCGATATTTATTTCTTTATGACATTTCCAGCAAATCATAATTATATAGTATCATTTTTTACAACTTTCTACTATAATTAAAATATGTTCACGCAGAATAAGTGTCTTGTACATTATTGCCGCAACCTTGCTATTTCCACTTTCGATGAAGATGGAAATCTCACAGACGATAAAAACTACTGTCTTGACCATATTCCAGACCCAGGTAAATTTAAAGCAGATATTTACAAATACATTTCAGAACACGACAAAATCGTTGGGCTTAATGCCAGCGGTCTCTTATTCTCAAACATTGATTTTTCAAATAAAAAATTCTACGGTTGTACTTTTACAAACTGCACTTTCAACAACATCAGTTCAAGTAATGTAGTTTTACGCATGTGTATTTTCGATTTTGCAATTTTCAACGACTGCAGCTTTATCAAAAGTAATTCATTATTTACAAGCTTTTCCGGAGCAACCTTTACACATACACTTTTTACTTCCAGTGATATAATTCAAAGTAATTTCAACGGAATTAAAGCTTATCAGTCTTCTTTTGATGATTCGGATCTTTTCAATTCACGCTTTATTGCTTCAACTTTGATAGACACATCATTCAGAAACTGCAACCTCAAAAAATCACTTTTCTATGATTCAATAAGAACAAACGTTTCGTTCAAGATGTCAAATACACGAGAAGCACTTTTTACACCGCAAGGAAAAACTGCAATTGAACAGGATCTTTCGTTCGGAAATTCTATTGTAGACGGAGACCGCTTATGAAAGTTTACTTCCATTTGAACCTTGGTGGTTTTTCAAACTGCTACATCGTCGTAAACGAAAAGACCTCAGAAGCAATCATAATCGATCCTGGAAAAATTACCGAAGAAATAATTTCACGAATCGAAGACAACCACTTAAAACTTGTTGCTGTTTTGATTACACATAATCATGGCTCACACGCCGGAGGTCTTCATACTCTTCGAAAAATCTATTCTCCCAAAATTCTTGCTGCCGACTGGGAAGTTGCCGGAGAAAATACAACCGTTATTTCTGGAGACGGAACAGTCAGACTTGCAAAAATGATTGTACGCTACATGTCGGTTCCAGGACATACTTCAGATTCAGTTGTTTATCAGATAGGAAACATTCTTTTTACCGGCGACATTCTTTCTGCCGGAGAAATAGGAAGTACAAACTCAAGTTATTCAGAATATATCTTAAAATCAAATATCGAAAAAAAGATTTTCTCGCAGCAGGATAATGTGATTTTAATGCCGGGACACGGACCTCCGACAACACTCGGAGCTGTAAAAGCCTTTACTGCAGACTTTCAGAAAATGATACAAAGTCCGTAGAACGACCGGGTAAGAAACTAAGGTGGCTTCGATACGCCCTTCGGGCTACTCAACCACCGGTGATTGAATAGCCCGAAGGGCGTATCGAAACCACCGGTGATTGAGTGCCGCGAAGCGGTATATCGAAATCACATGTTATCTATTTACAAGAGCAATATTACCGCAAACTATTCCGTACTTATCGAATACAAAATCATTGAGTGCGGCTGCAGCATCTTCAAAGCCCCTTCCCTCTGTTTTTATGATGTAAGAAGCAAGTTGTGGTGTAAACTCAATTACAGTACTGCGGTTTGCAAGATGAACAAAATACTTTGCAACCTCAGAAAGCCTCTGCTGCATTATGTAGGCCATAAACTCGTTATGCATAAGATATTCATCATTAGTATCGTAACCAAGAGAAGGCTGAGACTTAAAATAATCTATAAGGAAGTCTCGCGAAGTCGGATCAAAAGTGTAGAAAACAGCAGAAACATAATTACGGAATTCTGCATCTCGGAAGAAAATTGTATGCCAGCCTTCATGTGCTAAAAGATTTGTGCGGCTCCAGCCAGGAGTTTCGCGTGAAATAGAAACAAGCCCGCCTTCATTTGCCTTCACATAAATCCCGTCATCTTCAAAAAGTCCGTTATGAATCAAAATACGTTTGAGAAGAAGCTCCTCTTCATTAAGAGTAAAATTGAGTTCAGTTGCTTTGTTGAAAAATCTTGCCATTGATTCAGCACTGTAATCATGAGCATTATAGCCGTGCATGTCACCAAGTTCTTCGTTTGTTAAAAGCTTACCTTTATACCCCTGCTTTTCAACAAAGAAGGCAAGTCGGCGGAAAAGTCTGTCCTGAACTTCATAATTTCTGGTGTCAAAAAAGAGAATCTGGGGAAAACGATCCCATTCGTAAATTTCATAATCTGCGGTTCGCCACTGACTTGTTTTGTAATTTAGAATAAGCCCCGGGTCTGTACGAATCGGATCCAGAACTTCTTTACCACTGACTTTTGTTCCCCGCATTATAAGTGATTCAACGCATTCCGAATTATCAGTAAATTCAGTACGTGAAAACGGGGTATTGAGGGCGCCGGTTGGAATTATAAGTTCACGGGCAGTTGCAACATTATTAAGATAAAGCTTTTCTCCGCCTACATTCATCTGAACTTTTACAGAGTGCTCTTTTGTCGTTTTGTTTTCAGGATTTTCAGAAAGCAAAACACGATATTCTGGCAATGACTGTCTTTGATTACTCTGAACAGGAAAAATCATAGAGCTGCCTGAAAAATCAAAGCTCTTATTTTCAAAGTCTATTAAACCACCATTGCAGGCAAAACCATAATAAGGAATCTCTTTACTTACATCAAAACCAATTTCGGCAGGAACAACACAGGCTGCGATTACACGACATCTGATTGTAGAATAAACAAAAAAACCTTCCGGTATATATTTCTCTATATTGTCATTTTTCTGAACTGCAAAAGAAAGGTCAAAAAGTTCAGGAGCTTTTTTTTCATCAGCCTGTACCTGAATTCTTTTTATATCCGGATATTTTTTCTTTATAAACTTTCCATTAATTGTAAAATCATCTCCAGTCAAAAAACCATAACGTAATACAGCTTCTGCATCTGAAGCAAGAAGTTGCTTCTGTTTTTTTGTAGGCATCATCTGCAGGCAGATTGTAAGGGCAACACTTCCCTTTTCCTGATAGGTTTTATAAAAATATTCTTTCTGCTCTTGAGTAAATTTAAAATTTGCATATTCATTACTTACAGTTCCTTTTGTTGCTGCAGAATCAAGAGCATAGAGGCGTGAGATTTCATCCGAGCTATAAACAATTCGAACGGCAGATTTATTTTTATTTACAAGAAGCACGATTCCAGCTGTAAGATCCATTAAAAGAAAAACAATAACAATAATAGAAAGAATCAGCTGTGATTTTGTCATTTGCGGCCATTTGATATTTTGCAGTTTTAAATTCACTCTAGGCAGTTTCATACACGAAACTATACCAAATAATCAAAAAAAGTTATACTCCTTTTATGACCGTATTACTTCCACATTCTACAGAAGAAATCCGTCTCTATGATTTTCAAAAAGAACTAATCAGCGGACTTTTTGCAGAAGAAAGAATTATCTACGCTGCATTCCCTCTCTGGATTGAACTTGGTGCTTTTGATATTTCAGAAAAAAACACAATAAAAAAAGTTGAAATGGAAGAAATTGTCTTTACTGACAAGAATATTTTTTGCCCTGTAAAAATTGAAATTAAAAATAAAGATGGATTTCATACAGTCGAATCAAAAATACCTTTAATTTGTGTAAAAAGCGGAAAGCCTTTTTCTGATGAAGACCAAAAAATTGCCCTGCAAAAAAAATTGCCGGTAAAACAGCTTAAGGTTTTTCGGCTTGGTCTTGTGCAGGAGGAAGGTCCGCACGCAAAAAGTATTTCGAAGTATGTGTGGTGCAAACTAAAATAATATGTGGTTTCGATACGGCCCAAGGCCTGCTCAACCACCGATGGTTGAGAACCCTCGAAGCGAGTGTATCGAAAACATTTTACATCACTCCACTGCCGCGGTCGAGTGATGTTAGACCTGTTCTTACGTATTCAAGAATTCCGTAAGGCTCCAGCAGGCGCAGAAGACTTTCAACCTTCTCTTCACTTCCGGTAATTTCTATAATAACTGATTCAAGGCTTACGTCCACGATGCGCGCTTTGTAGATGTCGGCGGTTTCGATAATTGTTCCGCGGTTACTTGCTTCGGCGCGAACCTTAATGAGAGACATTTCGCGCTGTACAGAACTCGAAGTTTCACACTTTTTGATTGCAATTACTTCTTCGAGTTTTGCAAGCTGCTTTTGAATCTGATCAAGAATATGCTCATCGCCCTTTACAACAATTGTCATACGACTCTGCTCAGGATTGTTAGTTGCACAAACTGTAAGCGAATCGATGTTATAACCGCGGCGGCTGAAAAGCCCTGAAACACGGCTGAGTACACCAGTTTTATTTTCTACTAAAACACTAAGTACGTATTTTTCCATTTTACTTCCTTTAATATAACAAGATATACAAGATGCAAAGGATTATTTTTTTGTACATTCTATATCCTGTACATCTTGTTTATTCATCCTAAACATCCTGTACATCCTGTACATCTTGTTACTCTTATTCCTTATCTCTCAGGGTTAAAAGAAACCGTACGCAGAATATCTCCGAATACACCGGCGGCAGTTACGCCTGCACCGGCACCGTATCCGCGGACTGTCAAAGGAATCGGCTGGTAGCGCTCTGTGTAGAATACAAAGGCGTTTTCACCACCCTTTACACTATAAAGAGGATCATCCTGGCCAACTTCCATCATACCTACGCTAACCTTTCCGTCTTTGATTGTGGCTCCCATGCGCAAAACCTTGCCCTTCTTTTTGAGGTCGGCAATTTTCTTTGCAAAGTAATCATCAACCTGTGGAAGCTTCTTGAGGAACTCTTCAACTGTTCCGCTTGAATCAAAAGAATCCGGGAATACCTTGAACATCTGAATGTCAGAAAGCTCAATGTCGTAACCAGATTCGCGGGCAATGATAAGTCCCTTGCGGGCAACGTCCATTCCGTTCAAGTCGTCGCGTGGGTCCGGCTCTGTGTAGCGGAGTTCTTTTGCTTCAAGCACTGCCTTGCTGAAAGGAATGCCCTCGTCGAGTTTTCCAAAAATGTATGAAAGAGAACCGGACATAATTCCGTTAAAGCTTTCAAGCTTATCTCCGGATTTATATAGATTCTGCAATGTATCGATAATAGGAAGTCCAGCACCAACGTTTGTCTCATAAAGGAAGCGGCGGTGCATCTTGTTTGCTGTGCGGCGAAGCTCGTGGTAGAACTTGATATCCATAGAGTTTGCACGCTTGTTTGGAGTTGCAATGCTCATACCGGCATTAAGGATGTCGAGGTAGCGCTCCGGCAAATCATAAGATGCTGTACAATCAACAAATACAGGATTGAGCGGCTTCTTCTCTTTTACAAACTTGATGATGTCATCAACATTCTGATTTGAATTGAATGGGAAGTCTGGCTTTTTCATCTGGTCGCGCCAGTTTGAAAGGTCAAGTCCATCTTCATTCAAAATCATACCGTCGATTGTTGTAATACAGAGAACCTTGATATCAACGTTTTCTTTAAGTAGCTTCTCGCGCTGGTCGCGGATTTGGTCTATCATTGTTCCACCGATAGTTCCGGCACCAAAAGCAAATACTTCGATTGTCTGAGCTGTGTGGAAGAAGAACTGATGAACGGCACGAACGGCAGTATCAGCATATTCATTTTCGATAACGGCAGAAATACAGCGCTCTGAACTACCCTGAGCAATGGCCAGAATATTGATATCCTGGCTTGAAAGGGCATTGAGGAACTTGCCCGCAACACCGCGGTTAGCAATCATGCCATCGCCTACAACGCTTACAATTGCACAATCCTTGCGAACATCAATTGCATCAATCAACTTTTCGCGGATTTCAAGCTCAAACTTGGCTTCAAGAGCATCTCTTACAAGGTCTGCCTCGCTGTCGCGAACACAGAAAGAAATTGTATATTCAGAAGAAGACTGAGTAATCAAAAGAATAGAAGAACCGGCACCAGAAACAGCAGAGAAAATCTTACTTGCCATACCGGTACGACCGCGCATAAGGGAACCACCCACACTAATCATGCTTACATGCTTGAGTGAAGAAATTCCACAGATGCTGGACTTTCCACGGCTTTCAAAAGGTCCCTTACCAATGCGTGTACCACGGGCACTTGGATTGTGACTGTTCAAGCTCCAGGCTTCAATTCCCTTTGCCTGAAGAGGTGCAATTGTTTTTGGATGAAGAACCTTAGAACCAAAGAAAGAAAGCTCCATAGCTTCTTCATAAGACATATCGTCTACGAGGATTGCGTCTTTTACAACGCGAGGATCTGCAGTATAAACACCGTCAACATCAGTCCAAAACTCAACGCGCTTTACGCGAAGGCTTGCACCAATAATTGCGGCAGAGAAATCTGAACCGTTGCGGCCAAGAAGTCCCATAACAGGCTTAGTTCCGTGTCCGCCAGACCAGGTACAGATAAAGCCCGGGAACAAAAGAATGCGGGTCTGCTGAGGAGAAGCGCCGTCACGGAATGGAGCACATGCTTCGTTACATGCAGAATAATCAGCTTCACCCTCTTTCTGATTTCCAGTAGTGAAAACAAACTTGCGGCTGTCGAGGAAGATTACGCTCTGCTTTTTTGCGAGCAGAACATTTTCCATAATAGGTGCTGAAAGAAGCTCTCCCATACCCATAATGCGGCAGTGAACAGTATCAGGACATTCGCCGAATGAAACACAGCCGGCGAGTAATTTTTCAAGTTCAGTAAAATTAGGCTCAAGACGAGCCATTGTTTTTTCTGCATCAAAGCCAGGAAGCTTAGACTGCAGTTCAAGACAAATTTCGTTATGAGTGTTACGGATGTCGTTTACGTAATTGGTTCCGGCAATTCCACCGGTACAAGCGTCGATTGCAGATTGTAATGTATTTGAAACACCAGCTGCCGCGCTTACGACAACAGAAAGACGGTCTTCCTTGGCACGAGAAATGATAATCTCGCTGGAAGCCAGAATACGGCGGGCGTTGGCCATTGATGTGCCGCCGAACTTAAGAGTAATCATAAATACCTTCTCGCTGAAAACCGCAATTTCCCCGAACATCCGGGCGAGCTTGCAATAACATTTGTCATTATCGGGCTTGACCCGATAATCTATTCAGCACTGTGACTTAGAGATTGCCGGATCAAGTCCGGCAATGACACACATTAAGGAAGTCGGTTGTCAGCTGTTGTAAAAATTATTACTTATTATAGTAGTGATTTATACAAAAAATGGCAATGTGTTTAAATAGATTGCCGCGGACTTCACAGCAATCTACATTTATTGAATTTCAACAGTAATTGTTAAATCTTTAAATATAGGATTTTCATTAAGATTCTTCTGATACATTACAAACAGGAATTCTCCACCAAGAGAATTACTCAAAGCATGCTCAGCTGTATATTCTCTTGAATAATTAAATCTCGTATTTTTCTTAACAGGCCCCTCTTCATTGAAGCGGTTCTTATAAAAATCGTTATCTTTCTGGAGAATACTTATCCATCCATTATTTGAGGTATCAATAATTTCTGGATGACACCAGTCAATATCAGTGTCACAAATACCATCTATTGTAATTTTAACTGTAGAGCCTTTTGGAATTGATACAGCCCGGACACCATCGCCAACATTGAAAACATCTTCTGTACTTAAAGCAAGTGTGTAACGATATTCATCAGCTTTCTGCCCCAAATACTCTTTTTGTATTGTTAAATCACGATATTCAAGAGTTTTTGAATAACCGCTTCTAAGAGGTACAACAACACAGTTTGTAGAAAGCACACGTACTTTAGCAAGAAAATCCCTGATTATTATAGCTTCATCAAGAACTTCCGGATCATAACAGATATTTACCCATGAATTATCTGAATTAACAATATCTTTATCCATCATAATAGTGGTTTTTGCATTAAATGGAATTTCAGCAAGTATTCCTGTTCCATTATTAGGATAAGTCTTAAAAAAAGAATGTGCCTGAACCCATTCTTCTTCGCCGGTAGAAATCTGAATTGCAAAATTTCTAAGGTTTTTATTTGTAGAACCACTTAAAGTGAATTCAATAACAGAACCGGCAGGTATTGTTTTATTTTCACCTGCAATTTCTGAAAGCTGGAAGCCTGTACTGTAATTATATTTTTTGTTGACAGTATCATAATCAGTTTTCTTAAACATTAAAGCCGTTCTTGTTAGAAGATGCTCTATTCCCTGCTCAACCGGTTCAGGAGGAATAACTGGCTTTTCTTCAACAACTTCAACCTTAGCAGCAGGTTTTACAGGTTCAGCAGCCTTTACCGGTTCTGCTGCTTTTACCGGCTCCTCAACTTTTTCAGGTTCGGCAATCTGTACATCTTCCCCTGCAGCTTCTTCAACTACAGGCTCTTCTTCAACCTCCAAAGCTTCTTCTTCAACAATAGGAGTTTCCTCTGCCACATGAGTTTCCACAAGAGCTAATGGAGCAGGCTTTTCAACTTCCGGAAGAAGAATTACAGTTTCACCAGCAGATACAACTATCGGCTTGGGGTCTGTCTTTTCAATTTTTTCAGATTTTTCGTTTTTAGGCTTTACTTCCGGAATCTCTGTAATCTCAACCTTACCGGTAAGAACTTCAACGATGACAGTGCTTTCTTCTGTTTTTGCTTCTTCTTCGCCAGTTACTACAGCCTCAGAAACTTCAGGAAGTGCAATCTTTACTTCCGAAGCCCTGGTTACAGCAATTTCCTTTTTTCCAGAATGAATTACAAGTTTTTCTTCCGGCGACTTATTTACTACAAAAATTTCACCACCAAAAAAATCAACACTTCGTTCTTTTTTGTTTTTAAAAATCTGAACCATTGATTTTTCGCGAAGCTGAATCTGGATACCAGTGTCATTAAATTCAGTATAGGCTTCAGAATCTTTTGACGTTCTGATTCTGTCGCCATCATAAATATCACTTGAATTAGTTAAAACTTCCCAGATTTCATTATCAATAAATTTTCTCTGAGCAATATTTTTCTTAAAATAGATTTTTGCAACAGGCTCTTCGCTCTGTTTAATCGTAAAAGAATTCAAATCCTGGTAAAAAAGAAATAGCATGGCCGCAGCAGCCAGAGAGAAAATGATGAAAATTGAATAGTCGACTTTATTAAGCCTGTATTTTGTACTTCTTTTCTTCATCGTCTGTATTTACCTTTGCAAGATCAGGAGCAGTAGCTCCAATAATTTTTCTTACATCATCAATAGTTTCCGGCTTTCCTCTTCCTGCAAGATTGATTACCGCAAACATTTTAATGGCATCAGTTTTACCTTTTACATGAACTCCAGGCATTTCCTGAACCACAATTTTATCTTTAATAAGATTGTAGGTATTTTCTGTAATCAAAACATCAGTTGCAAACGGCTTATTCAAAGCTTCTGTACGGCTTGCAAGATTTACTGCATCACCAATTACTGTATATTCCATTCGTTCTTCAGAACCAATCTGACCTGCAACGACCGGACCTGAATTAATACCACAACCGATTTTTACAGGAGGAAGGCCTGCAGCGGCACGTTCTTTATTAAATTTAAAAAGTTCAACACGCATCATGAGAGCTGCTGTAACTGCATTCAGGGCATCAGAAGCAGGACTTCCGCTTGATTCTGACGCACCCCACACTGCCATAATTGCATCGCCTATATATTTATCTACAACACCACCAGTTTTATTAATACAGTCAACCATCTTAGTCATATAAACATTAAGAAATTCTACGACTTCATTTGGCTGCATTTTTTCAGACATGGCAGTAAAGGAACGGATATCTGAAAAGAAGATTGTTGCATTACGATTTTCTCCACCAAGTGTAAGTTCACCGCTGGCAGCTTTTTGTGCGATTGTTTTATTAGTAAACTTACTGAAAGAAACCATGAGCTTTTCTCGTTCAGAAAGTCCCTTACCCATCTGAACAAAAGATTCTGTCAGAAGACCAATTTCATCGCGCGTGCGTGGCTTAATTGAAAGTTCAAATTCACCCTTTTCAATTTGTCCTGCTGCTCCAACAAGTTCCTTAATAGGATTTGTAATACCGTTACTGAAAATCCTGATAAGGATAATCGCAATAAAAAGAACAGCCAGTGAAAAAAGTATAATTCTATATGTTGTACGATTAATTACCGCATAAACAGAACGCTCAGAAATTGTAGTAATTGCAAACAAATCATCCTTAATCTGATGAACGGCAGTAAATACACCGTCAACTACACGCTGAGTATTTGTTTCTGAAGGATTTTCAAGAAGCTCTTTTATGATAACTTCTATACCTTCACTCAAAACCTTTTTAGATCCATAATCTGGATTAATAAGAATATGAGCATTGCTGTCTGCAAGTAAAGATGCATTATTAGAACCTGTACTCATGAGTTCTGTAAGGAACTGAACGTCAAGACCAACAATGCCCGTATGTAATCTGTTTGACGGTCCATATTTATAAACGAAAACTACAGAAGGTGTATCAAATATTTTTTCTGAATTAAAACAGGCAGTTTTATGATTTGTCTGGGAAGACGTAGAATTAATTACATTTTTAAGTTCTGGAGTTTCTAAGAAATCCTTTACTGCCTGAGAAAACTGTTCATATGAAGGATTAAAAAGAAGACCAGTTTCTTCACTCGAAACAAAAAGCACATCCTGATTTGAACGGAAAAAAGATTGTGCGAGGGCAGCTTTTTGCTTTGAATCATTTACAGCATAAAAGGCTTCAAAAAGAAAATAAGTATTACTTTTGATATTCTCGAATGCCGTCTCAACGGTTTGAGCTGTTCTTGAATTCAAGGCAAGATTGTTTTCTTCGGCCTTTATTCTATCGTCTGCACGAATAAGAGTAGAAACAAGACTTGTAGAAACACCAAGCACCAGAATAATCAAAAAAGAAAACAGAAGAATCTGCTTAAGACTTATTGGATACTTAATCTTCATTTTTTAACTCTTTCCTCCAAAACTTTTATAAATAAATTATAATCCAGGTTCTTTAAATCTTCCAGTTTTTTATTCTGCGTCTTTCTTAGCCTCAAACTTTGATGAAAAGTATGCAATTGCTGCGCCACAAATAATACAGAGCACAGCAGAAATAAAACCTGTTACAGAAGCAAAATCAGTAAAGCCCGGAAAAACCACAAGGATGGAACCACAAATCAGACCGAATATTACGGCATAAGTCTGATGAGGAAGTTTTTTTAATAGAAAACTGATTGCTTTAGCGCCACACAAAAGTCCCAGTAAAACTCCAATACCATTTGGGAGTAAAAGGAAAAAGGCATGTAACATTGTATCAGGATTAAAAAGAGCCGGAATTGCTGTAATGATAATAGTATAAACTCCCATCATAAGCATAAGAAGGGAACCAGAGATTCCAGGGACAATCATTGCAACTGCTCCAATAAAGCCTGCAATAAAAATCCTTATCATAAGCTTTGTTGAAAAATCAGGAAGAATCATATTTTCAACAGAAGATTTATCAAATGAATTTTCAAGATAATTAAATATCATAAGAAGTGCAAAACCAGCAGCAGCACAAATTACAAGACTTATAATTCTTGAAGCCCCGCCTTCAAATTTTTCAACTTTTTTTTCACCACCGTTTTTCATAAGAGAAAAAAGCAGAGGAATACTTCCAATAATCAGACCTGTAAAAAAGCAGTTTGTCTGGAAAGGAAAATGTGTATAAAGGAAGCTGATAATCTTGCTGAAGATTAAAACACCAAGCGCCATTCCGCCGAGAATAGGAAAAACAAATTTCTTATTTTTCCAGATAGCCTTGAGATTGAAAGTAATTGCATTAATGAACTGATCATATACATTAAAAACAACAGCGAGAGTTCCGCCGGAAACTCCAGGAATTACATTTGCCATTCCTACAACAATTCCAATACAAAGGATTCTGATAATTTCTAACATAAAAGCTCCTATATTTTAAATCCCGTTTTATTTTAATTTTTCTTCGAGTTCTGAAAGCAGTATAACCTTAAGGCCACGCTTTTCAATTTTTTTTCTGAGTTCTGGATGCGGCTCATTCAAAAATACAGAATAACCGCGCCCGGTAAGATGTTCTCCGGTAACTCCACCATTATCGTAAATCTTTTTAACAAGCTCAAAAGCAAAATCTACATCACGCAGGATTTTATTATCAAGCTCAAAGCGCTCTCCTGCCACAGTCTTAAAATGAGGCATAGGCGACTGCTTGCCATAAAGTCGTTTTATTTTTTCAGTCATTTCACGGCGATAAGCACGTTCTGCAGCCTGCTCAAGAATCTGTTCGTTTGAAACGAAACAATTCTTTCCTTCTTTTGAAGTAAGAATCTCTTCTATACTCTCCCCTGTTCTCATACATTCTGCCTTCAGACACAGCATTGTCATAATTGCATCATCTTCTGATTTATGGCTCTGGAATTTTGCAACATTTACGCCAAACTCTTCTGCCCATTCAACAAGCTTCTGTTTTTTTTCGTATTTACGTTCCAGATAGCGTTCAAGATCAAAGGCACGGAATTGTATATATGGAAGTTCATAGCGTTCACAGGCATCATTTACAAAACCTACATCATTGCTTACAGCAAAACCTGCAATATAACGGTTACCGGTGGTAAAGAGTTTTTTTATATCTTTGTAATAGGCTTCGTAATTCGGTTTTGCACGGAAATAATCTTTTGAATAAGCAAGCTTGCAGTCACCCTTTCCCGAAAGCAGATACCAGTCAAAATCACATTCAGGATTCATAACAACATCTTCACTTTCGATTATGTTTAAATCATCATCACAAATCACATATCCCAGCGAACAGATTTTTCCAACGCCGTCAAAAGTATTTGCGCACTCGCAATCAAAAAAAACAAAACTTTTGTGGTTCATGATTTTATTATATAGGTTTTATCACTTAGATTCTAGAAGGCTCAGGGTTCCGCATTATAAACACTTTTCCGTAATGTTGGCGCGAAGGAGCGGGGCGTGGTTCAAAAACACT
>SAMEA3663299__coassemble_243_pt1 | contig 29740 bp, 29 predicted proteins | sample SAMEA3663299__metabat2_high_PE_031 | metagenome-assembled genome bin SAMEA3663299 (sample SAMEA3663299) | pig gut metagenome | biome: pig gut; feature: pig-associated habitat; material: faeces | place: China | collected 2013 | reverse complement strand
ACACACATTGAATGAGTCTTTCAAGTAAATAGAGTTTTTTATGTTAGAACAGAATGCAACTGCCGACTTCATTGGCTCAGGGTCTACATCGCTGAACAGCTCCTTATCGGTGAGGTAGTTTGTTCGCTTTGAAAGAACGTTGATACAACCGATGAGCTTTATAGCGTCGCTTTCCTTCAAGTCAGCGTTTCCTTCCAGAAGCTCATTCAGGAGCTGAGGTTCTACTGAGTTTTCGTCGAGCGTAAGAACGATTACCTTGTAATCAGAAAGGAGTTGTTTCTCAACGGCAGCACCGAAACCGATACGGTAGATTTCTTCACCGAACATTTCAGGGTCGTCCATAGACCAGACTTCAACTTCCTTTTCCTTTGCTTTAGATTGTGCTTCGGAAGAGTAGAGTCTTGGAGTTGCGGTCATGTAAAGACGCTTCTTTGCTTTTACATTGTCGTTTGAATGAACCTTTGTGAATGCAGACTGGAGCTTGTCCTTCTGCTTTACACCAGTGGTACGGTGAGCTTCGTCGCAGACAATCAAATCAAAAATAAACGAGTCTTTATCCAGACTGTTTATTTGTTTCTGAACGTCACTGATTACGTCGATTGACTGGTATGTTGAGAAGACAACAATCATACCACCTTCGGATGCTTGTCTTGCTCTGAAATCAACAAACTGGTTATAAACTTTATTTGCGTCGGTTGTTGCAGGAAGCACGAGGTCTGAAATTGAGTCCTCGGCTTTATCGGTTGCATGGCTATCAGAACAAATACAAATAGGATAAATGTTGTCCTTGCACTGAGCCGACCACTCTTTTAAGGTCTGGCTCAAGAGAGCAATTGATGGAACTAAGAACAGTACCAAATGGCTGTCGGTTGCCAGAGCCTCCGCAATTCTCAAAGAAGTGAATGTCTTACCAGTTCCACAAGCCATGATGAGTTTTCCTCTTTCATGGTCTATAAAATACTTTGTTGTAGCATCGAAGGCTTCCTTCTGGTGCGGACGGAGGTCGTATTTCTTTGCAGTAGCCTCTGTTCCTTTTTTTCCTGAATCCAGAGCTTCCCAGTCTACGTCGTCGTTTTTCAGGTCGATTAAACCAAGTCGGGTACAACCAACTTTATTTATTGCATTGAGAGCTTCTGCATTGAAACCGTCGTAGGTTGTATCAATCCAGATACGGTGAGAGAAGTTCTTCTTTCCGTCTTTTGTATCAAAAGGATAACTTGCAGTCAGCAGGAAGGTGCTGACAAGGTGAAGGTCAATCTTTGCTTCTGGACGGTAGAACTTACATTGAACTGCCCAGTACTCTCCGTCGTGGGTACGGCAAACGATGTCGATACCAGTGTCCTTACCGCCAGTTCCGAACTGGTCTTTATAAGGAAAGTCCGACCAGAGCCAAACGTCTGTCAAAAGGCTCTTGTAGGTAGGTTTAGTCAAAAGGTAGGCTTGCATGAGCCGTTCAAACTTGTCTCCCTTGTCTCGTTCTGAAGTCGAGTTCTCACGGTACTTCTCAATAATCTGGTCAAATGTTAAAGCCATACTTTTACTCCCACAGTACGATTTTATGAATCTTTTCTATTATAACATAGAATCGGTTATTTGATAACTGAGTTTAATGCTACCTCAGCCCAATCTACCATTTTTCTCTCAACTCTTAAAATGTGGCAAAGTTGCCAGAATTCATACTCGACGCCTTCATAAATGCAAAGGCAGGTCTGCTCGGCTTTCGGCAGAAGGTACTTCTTGCATTCGTTAGTGTCTTTTAATTTTGTTTTAAGGTTTATAAACGGCAAGTACTGTCCATCATAAAAGCAGACTTGATTTTTATACTTGAAAGTCGCACTTGCCCAGATAGCGTTCTGGTTGGACGGCTTGCCTTTTGCTTTCCTTCGCTCATAAATGGCTTCTTTGTTTTCCTGAAAGTAGTCCCGACTGTATTTCTGGATACGAGCCTTCTTGCTATAAGCCTCAATCTTGTACTTGCTCATTTCAGAAACCACGTCCTTCCAGTCGGCATCCGTAGCGATTGCTTCCATAACTCTGGAGATGTACGATTTCCTGATTGTTTCATTATTGATTTCTAACCGTCTGGCTTTTGAAAGCTCCAGAGAGTTTTCTTCTTTTTCAATTCCTACGTATTTTCTATTAAAAAGGTTTGAGGCAATACCAGTCGTACCAGAACCTGAAAAGCAGTCCAGAACCGTGTCGCCTTCATTCGTGGTCGCCAGTATTATTCGACTCAATAAAGAGAGAGGCTTCTGTCCGACCTGCCTTCCGCACGTTACTTCCCATTGATTGACCGACGGCAAACTCCAGACGTTGGAGAGTTGTTTGCCACCGTTCAGCTTCTTCATCAGTTCCGCATTAAAGAACTGACCGTCGCCTTTTGTAGCCCAGATTGCATACTCCACCGCATTCGTAAAGTTCAGGTCGGGGTGTTGTGCAAATCCGCTCGGCTTTTCCCAGACAATCACATTTAGAACCTTGCAGTCGTGTTTTTCCAAAATGTCGGTTATTGCGAAGGCATTGTGGTGCGTCGATGTAATCCAGATTGAGCCGTATTCTTTCAGCTTCTTGATGCACGGAACAATCCACGATTCGTTGAAAGCATAGGCTTCTTCACGGCTCATGCTCTTATCCCATTCAGCCTTATCCAGAAAGTATGGTGGGTCGGCAAAAATCAGGTCGGCACGTCCAAGTTCAGGAAGCACCTCACGGCAGTCACCTTTATAAAGAGTAAAGTCGTCGGTCTGAAAATACGGTTCAATTTTCATAAATCTATTTTATCACAAGTCAGCTTCATTGGTCATCGTCTGTCGGGGTAAACATGACCCAAGGTTATAATTTAAAAGACATAAATAATAAAAGGATGGTGCTTATGGCTATGAAGAATTATTTGGAACAACAATTAAATTTAATGGGTTGTGGCTTTATTGAAGCAGACGATTGGAAACGTAACTGGCTAAATCGTGGACTCAACAACGACTTGGTTAATGACATTATGAAAGTCGCAGGTTTCCTTGATGCGGTTTATTTCAACGCTTGTCTGACTTATGCTAAAGATTTTTTCATTCTGGAAGGTGACGGTAAGTATCTTGACAGTTACTACGGTTCAGTTCCTTTGGCAAAAAATACTGCACAAGACCTTGTTAAAAATGTATTCCCAAAATACCAGTGGAACGACGTGTATGACTTGTTAGACTAGTTTTTTCTAAAATTGGTCATTTTTGTAGGGGTAGGAATGACTAAGGCTTATAAATCAATAGACATAAGGGGGTTCACAAATGAACACAACTAACGCAGTCATTGACGCAGTGATTATGTCAGACATTGCGAATCAACTGAAATGCAAGAACAGTCCACAAGCTAAAAAGGCAATTAAGGCTTGGAATGATTTTCTGGACTTGGACTTGTCTGTAACACCTAAAGCCGTATCAGACAGTGCCTTTAGGAATGCCAGACACTTACTGATAATGTGCGGTCGTCAGTATCACTTAAGACCGACTTGCATTCAAGTCGTAATCGACCTTTAAGACGCTTTGACATTACATAGTGGCACAGTTTCGACTGGTAAGACCACGGTAGCAATTGGGTACATTCGTGTACATAAAAATAATTATTTATAAAGGGGTTATGCCTATGAAGAAGAAGTGGACAGTTGAACAGAAGGTTAACTTCGTTGTTGGGTTCAAAAAAAGTGGAATGACTAAAAAAGCCTACTGTAAAAAATACGGCTTAAATGAAGACGTTTTCAGAAGGTGGGAAATTGCCTACAAGAACGGTACTTTGGTCGCTTCTGACACAAAGCCAGTAGCTAAAACTAAGTCGGTTAAGGCTTCGACAACGAAGTCTAAGGCTAAGCCTAAAGCTAAAGACAAGACTGCAAGGTCGGTTGTTAAAAGTTCTGTAAAGACAAAGAAGCCTTTTAGTTTCTGGTCACGTCGTGAAGACAAGAAGACAATTCTGTCGCTTACTGCAGACGTTGAACGGTTATCAATCCAGTTGAAAGACAGTCGTAACGAAGTGTTTGACTTGAAGAACCAGATTAAGGATTTGAAGCTTCAAAAGGAAGACTGGAAGAACCAAGCAGAACGTCTGGCTTGGGTTGTCTAGAACAGTCGTATGGGGTGCAAACCCCATACACCTAAAAAATTAGATTGAAGGTGATTTATGAACACAGAAACTTACGGACTTCCTTATGTAGGTTCCAAGAACTTAATTGCAGAACAAATTATTGATTTAATCCCGTCCTGCAAACACTTCTATGACTTGTTTGGTGGTGGTGGTGCAATTACCCATTGTGCCGTTTTAAGTGGCAAATGGGACACCGTCCATTACAACGACTTTGACAGTCAGACCGTCAGTTATTTCCAGAAAGCACTGGACGGCAAATGGGATACTGATAAGTTTTATTCCAGAAAGGAATTCCACGACCTTTGTGACACAAATCCGTTTGTAAATTATGTCTGGTCGTTCCAGTGCAAGGGTAAAACTTACTTTGTTGGAAAGGACAAAGAACGGCTTAGAACCCCAGAAGAACTAACAGACGAATTATTACGTGCCAGAATTGAACGTGTGAAGGCAGTCGGTCGGCTTCCAAAGGAAAGCATTGTCATAACGAACAAAAGCTATGACAAGGTAAAGGTCAGACACAATTCTGTAATTTATGTAGACCCACCGTATGCAGATACGCTCGGTTACAAGATTGGTGGCATTGACTACGACACCTTCTATAATTTTTGCGAACATTCAAAGTCGTTGGTGTTCATAAGTTCCTACTGGCTTCCGTCCGACAGATTTATTCCAGTCCGTTGCTTTGTAAAAAATAATGCTTTTACAAAGTCGGCTTGTGTTGAAAAGGTGTTCATACCTAAGTGCCAGTTTAATTTGTACGTGCGTAAGTGCGAATAAATAGTCGTGGTTGTGCAGTCGTTGCACTGCACGAATTATTAAAAGCTAATTTATAAGGAAGAACTAAAATGAAAAACATTTGTTGTATTTGTGGACACGAATTTACTGGGTATGGTAACAATCCGTATCCGATTAAATCAGAAGGCGTTTGTTGCGACGCTTGCGACCAGAAGGTTGTACGGGTAAGAAACTGGGTTGCAGAAACAGACATAAATCCGTCTGAACCACCGTTTGATTGTGACGGCAACTTAACACAAAGTGCAATCAAAGACATAAGGCAGTCGCTCGACAATTGGAATCCTTTAATTTTTCCACAGTTGGAAACAACTAAAACTGTCTTTTATGAATTGTATCTTACAGACGATTTATTAAAGAAGTTTGAAAAGGTCGAACCCGACTGGAAAAAGACCTACTGTTCCAAAGGGTGGGGACATTATCTGGAAGAAGTAAAGTTCCTTATGAACCTTGGTGTCATAAAAGCTTGTTAACGAAAAACGCACCAGACTTTGATTTCTGGTGCGTTTATTTTTATTCAGAATTTCAGGAGCTTATTCCTGCTCTTCGTTCTCTTCCTTTATCGAAAAGTTGAAATAGTCGTGTGCAAAGTTCAAAGCCAGACCTCCCCAAGTGCCGTGCAGTTGTCCTGCATCATCAATAAAAGTTGCCCAGCCTTCTTTGCCAGTGTAGTCTGGTTCGCCTTCCATTTTGTAAATGTGAACCCAAGCCTTCTTTTTAATTTCAATCATTTTCCGTACCTCCGTTAAAATAAAAGAGCCTACCGTTTTCTGGTAGGCTCTCATCGTTTTAGTCGTCCTCGTCTTCGCAGACGATTTCGTTATAAGTTTCTTCATCAAGCTGGCTCAAGTCCAAGCGGACTGTCTCGCCAGTTCTGTAATCGCTGATAATCAGCACCGTGTCCTCAAACTCGTAGGTCTTTGAAGAGTTGAGCAATCTTTGAAATCTTGTAAAATCCATAGTCTGAACCTCCATTTGTTCATCGTTTGTTTTGTTGGTCAGACTATCGCTCTTAATCGCTATCTTATCAAGTCCATGATAGGGTTACTTTTCTGGTTTTTGCTTTCTTTTTTCTGCAAGAGTCTTCTTCATTGATTCAGACCTTTTCTTTCTGGTTTCTTCACTTTGTTTCCTACCTTTCGAGGCTTCACTTAATTTTTTTCTAGTTTCTTCTGAAATACCAGATTCTGAAACACGCTTGTTGTATTCCTGCAAAGAACTTGTCCGTTTTTTTCTGTCTTCTTCAGAGACTGTCGACCAAGCTTTCTTCATTGACTCCGAGCGTTTCTTCTTGGTTTCTTCGCTTTGTTTTCGACCTTTTCTGATTTCAGACCAGTGCTTCTTTGTTTCTTCTGAGTGTTTGAAACCGACGACGTGCTTTGGTCTATTTTTATACCTCTCAATGTCTTCAGAAGTCCAGAGCAATGTTTTTATTCCAGTCGCAAAGTATGTTTTAATTTCGTGCTTTGATGCCCATGACCTAAGTGTTGATTTTGGAACACCTAACATTCCAGATACTTGGTCAGTCGTGTAGTACTCGATTTGCATAAGTCGTGTTTCCGTATCAGTAAATACATTTAATCCTTCATAGTCGTATGAAACATTAAAGCAATCGGAAAGGAACAAGAAGTCATTGTTCTCAAATAATTCTTCAGGCTTTCTGTCTGGTCTGGATTTCAAGAAGTCTTTTACTTTAATTCCGAAACTTTCAAGAACTTCTTTTTTACTGTTTATCCACATAGTTTCGAGTTCAGAGTAAGTCTTGTTTAGATTTCGGTCTATGACTTTTTCAATAAAAGGGTATACGACTTTATAATCATGTGAAACGTCAAAGTAAAAAGCTCTTGATGGGTCGCCAGCATAAATTGAGAGTATGTTTCCATCAATGGTAATAAAACCGTCAAACAATGTATCTCTAAGCATAATGCGGAGTTCCGTATAGGAGTTTAATTCACGCAATTCAAACCACTTTTGTATACGCTCAATTGTTCCAAGTTGGTACTTTTCATTTCTGGTTAGCTCTGAGTCTTTTGCCTTGTTCTCTTCAATTTCCAGTGTTTTTAATTTTATTTCATTAGAAAGGCTTTCTGATTTTTTCCTATAATCTGCCAATGTTGACATTGTTTCAATAAAAGCATCGGGGTTATTATCAAAAATACCATCTGCGAGTTTCTGGTTTACAATTTCAATAATTCTTTGAATTTGGTTTCTGTTTTTTTCAAGTTCTGCAAGTTGCTTATTCAGGACTTTTGTATTCTTTTTTACAGAAAGCTTCATTTGCCGAAGTCGGTCAGAAGTGTCATCAAAGATTAGATAATAGAAAGTAAAGAATACATCCAAGATTGTGTCCAATTGCCTTGTTTGTATTTGAATAGGGTGCTGGCTACATTTATCGACTGTTGCTAAGTGGCGATAAATCAGACCTCCTCTGGTTCCTACATCCTTAAAGTAATAGTTCGAACCACAAGTCGCACACTTCATAATTCCAGAAGCTAAACTATTGTTTGTTTCTCTGGATTTTTTATTTGTTTTTTTAGCGAGACTTCTTCTTGTCCACTCCAGTTTTTCATTTGCACTAATCCAAGTGTCACGGTCTATAATTTTTTCAGTATAAAAAACCGACTTTACCCAGTATTCGTCTTTTCTTAGTTCCTGCAAATCAGCACCTTTTCCAGAACGGAAGTCGGCTTCAATTGCACGTCCTGAAATTTTCAGGCTCTCAGACGTGTACTCTTCGTGAGAAATTATCTTTTTTACTTTTGCAACAACGCTTAATAATTTAGAAGTTTCTGGATTACCGTTTGTAAAATACTCTCGTCCGATTTCACGTAGATTTAAGCCTTTTAAATAATCATCAAAGATTTTTTTTGCAGTCTCAAGCTCCTCTGGAACTGGGGTAGTGGTTCTTGTCAATTTATCATTCTTGTAGCCAAACATTGAGCCGTGTCTGTTCTTTCCAGAATTGAAACTTGCACGTTGACCGCGTGATGTACGTAAAATTATCTCCTGCCTTTCATACTCTCCAACTGCGTCCAAAATCGACTTTGTGAGTTTATCTGCTGGTTGATGCAGGTCGTATTTTCTGCCATTTTCCCAAAAGATTATGTCGTTTTTCTCGAAGATTTTATAAACCAACGCCTGAGAAAAGTGTTCTCGGCTTAAACGTGAGTTTTCCCAAACCCAAACATCAGTTATTTTTTTCTCTGCAATGTCATCAAGTAATTTTTTGAATGCAGGACGGTTCTTGAAAGGGTTCTCTTCATCGTCGTATTTATAGCCAGATTTGCCTTCATCCTCATAAACTTCAAATTCGAAGCCGTTGTCCTTGGCAAACTTCACACCCAGTTCTTTTTGCTGTACAATGGTTTTTATACCACTTGTTGACTCTTCTCTTGAAGTTCTGCAATAAATCCCTAACATCTTAATTTTCATTATACACCTTCTTCGTCTCGAATGTCCATTAAGAAAAACGATGTTCAGGAAGCAGGACGTGGAGGCCGTGACGGTAGTATAGCTAAAGCGATTTTGTTGTGGAGTCCGGAAGATTCGCTTAATTACTCGGTTTTCAAAAAAGGCTCGCGGGAAGCAGCCTTGCGGGAATTTGCTGAAACAGATACCTGCCGCCGTCAGGTTTTGCTGGATGCACTTGGGGCAGAGCAGGCAGTCTGCAGTGGCTGTGATTTGTGTGATGCGCGCAGAAATAAAACTGAAGGTAAAAAACTTCCTAAGTCCGCGCCTTCCGACTGGCTGCAGGCTTACGAAATAATCCGCAAAGCCCGCAATTATTATTCCGAAGAAGACATAGAAACAGAACTATCTGAAAGAATGAATTCCCGTACCCGCCAGCTCCTCGGCTTAAACATCTGGACCCACAAAGACACAGTAGAAGTAGTAAAACAGTTGAAAGATTCCGGAAGAATTGAACTAGATAATTTTTTATGGAAAGGCAGATTGCGAATTAGAAAGAATAAAAAAAGAGTGAAGTGAAAAAAATAATTAACGAAATCCTAAAAAATCTAACGGGCTTCCGCTGCACCGATCGCAAAACTGCGGGCGAGCTGGTTTTGACTGGAAATTAATACAAAACATTCCTACGGAGTGAAAAATGGCCTTTGACAACATCATCCCCGTTGGCAAAGGTCATTTTTCACGGGAGTGGGAATGTTTTGTATTCTACACGGCTAAGCGCCAAATACCCCTCGATGCAGTTTTGCATCGGTTCCGCTCACGCCCGTTAGATTTTTTAAGTTTTTCAGTCCATAATTGTGATTTCAACACGTCTGTTTTTTATTCTTCCTGCTTCCGTCTCATTGCTGGCTACCGGCTCTGTGGCTCCCTTACCCTGAGTGAACACATGATACTGATCGCGTATTCCCAGTTCTACAAGGTAAGAAGCAACTGCTTCTGCCCGGTCTTCGCTGAGTTCTTGCTGAGATTGTACTGTTCCCCTCTGTGCGCAGTGGCCGGTAATCAAAAGATCATTTGTGAACTCTTTGAGAATCTCACCAAGCTTTTTAATCTTTTTCTTTTCTGAAGGAAGCAAAATATCAGAATCCGGTTCAAACTGAATTGCATCAAGACTGATTGTAAGTCCCTTAACTCCCTGTTTTACAGAAATGTTATCGAGCTTGTATTTTTCAACTTTTTTCTGAAGTTTTTTAAGATTGTCCTTGTCGTTGACAGATTTATATTCTGTTACTTCCCCATGAGCTGTACCACGGAATGCAAAGGTATTGTTAAAGGTATCGTATAGATAAATTACAAACTCTTCAATGTAGTGATCCAGGTCGCCCAGGTCGTTATCCCACCAGATTTTCTGAACAGCCTGTCCCTGGGCACCTGCATAGGTACAGTCGCTGGCGGTTCCATACATATAACTGTCATACCAGTCATGGCCGAGATTGCCATTATCTCCGGCTTCTCCTGCATCCTGAAAGAATTTATATTCAACTTCAATTATGCATAACTTTTTCCCATTGATTTCTTCATCTCCGGTATAAGTGTAAGTTGCCTTAAATGGAATTTCGATTGCTCCTTCCATATTAAAAAGCTCGCGGCAATCATGAACTTCAAGTCCTTCACAGGTCCAGGAATCTCCAATCTTTACCGCTTCCTTACTGAAAGACGGAACGCTGCGAACTGTCGGCAGAAAGGCATTATCTGAGTCATGCAGATAACCATTTTTATCGCGATAAATTTTTACAGAATCTTCTTCACCCCAGGAAAGAGTTCTGCCTGTTGAATTGATAAAGTTGTTCTGAGTTGTCATGTAATGAGTACTTAAAAGGGCAGTGCCGTCTTTTTCTACAGCTTCAACAGTTGTTGAGGTTCGGTTTATAAACTGAGTTCTGTTATTTAATCTGCCATTGATGTAGGCTTCTTCTTGTACGGTAGCAACATGAGAAACTGCATCTCCTTTTTTATGCCGGAATTGAAAGAGAATACCGTCCTCGGCAAAGATAAGAGTGGAAAAAAGGGTGAAAACTGAGAATGCAATTATCGATTTTCTGAACTCAATTATCATAAAAAGTATTCCTCCTGAAACATACTCTTTAATATATCGGCAAATTCATTGTATATTGTAAAAATGATTACAGAGATTTTAAGTTACATAAAAAATACAGCTGCGGCAGTGCCTGTGCCAGCTGCAATACTTATTGCGATTCTCATTCTTTTTTTTATTATTCAGACAATCAGACTCCATCGCGATCATTCCTCCCTGCGCCAGGATGCAATCAAGCGTTCGCGCTCAGTAATTGGCGGCCAGCTTGCTGAACAGGTTGCTCCTTTCTTACCTGGTTTTCCATGCCATCCCGGAGATGCCCGTTTTATAGGAAAGCCGGTTGATTTCATAGCATTTCCCGGCCTCACAGAAGACAATGAGGTTCATGAAGTTCTTTTGATAGAGGTAAAAACCGGAAAATCAAACCTGAGCGGCCGCGAACGGGAAATAAAACGGGCTGTTGCCGAAGGCCGTGTAAGGTATGTTGAGTATAGGGTAGAATAGATTCCGAAACGAGTTCGGGATGACGGTGTATCTTCGAGATGTCGGTGTATCTTCGGGATTTCGGAAATGCCTAATTCTTCAAAAGTGCATTTACATCACCTGCAAGATATGCATCGCAAAGGTGATATGGCATAGGCTTTCCTCGTAAAAAGCCCTGAACAAAGTTACAGCGGAACTGATTAAGCATATCCAGCTGTTCATTGTTTTCAACTCCTTCTGCAATTGTCTCAAGGCCCATTTTTTCTACCATATCGATAATAGAACGTGTAATAGTTGCCTGAACACCATCTGCTGAAGTGATATCATTAATAAATGCTTTATCAATTTTAAGAGTATTCAAAGGAAGCATCTGAAGATAGCTCAAAGAAGAATAGCCTGTACCAAAGTCATCGAGAGAAACGCGAAGTCCCATAGCTTTTATCTTACGAAGCTTATCAATTGCATCTCCCATGTTATTAATCATTACACCTTCAGTGATTTCAACTTCAAGAAGGCTCGGATCAACTTTGAAAGTTTCAATCATATCAGCAAGTTCTTCAACAAAGCCGTCACTAAGCAGCTGAATTGGTGAAACATTTACAGAAATAATTCCGTTAAAATTATATTTTGCCTGCCAGGTTTTTAGTGTATTAATTGCGGTGTACAAAACCCATCTTCCAATCGGAATAATAAGGCCTGTTTCTTCTGCCAGAGGAATGAAAGCAGAAGGAGAAATGCTTCCTAGTTCTTCATCATCCCATCTGATAAGTGCTTCAAAGCCTCGGAGCTTACCAGTCTGAATATCAAACTGCGGCTGATAATACTGCGTAAAACTTCTTTCGAGAAGGGCAGCATTCATTCTTGTCTGAATTGTCAGGTGCTGGATGAAAACTCTCTGCATTTCAGGTTCAAAGTATATGAAACTGTTCTTTCCATTTTTCTTTGCATAATGCACAGCCATATCTGCAAAACGGATTAATTCATCTTTTTGTTCTGTATTTGTAGGGAAGATAGAAATACCACCAGAAACTGAAATCTGCTTCAACTGGAAGGCATCAAAAATACAATCTATAAAATTTACAAGTGAATCATTTGATTCAAAGTTTGTAATAATTACTGCAAATTCATCATCACCATAGCGGAAAATCTGAATATATTCTCTCTGGAACTGTTTTAAAACATCAGCAACATCAAGAATTATCTTATCTCCGGCCTGACTTCCCAAAGAATCATTAATATTCTGCAGGTTATCAATATCAATAACAAGAAGGGCTGCGTAGTATTTTTTAAATCTTGCTGTTTCAAGAGTAATGGCAAAAGCATCTGCAAAGCCTGTACGGTTTGAAAAGCCTGTCATCGGGTCTGTAATGAGGGTCTTTTTTAGTTTTCTGTAATATTCGCGTTCAGAAGTAATGTTTATAAAAGTGATAATTATGTACTTTTCCTCCGGCAGCCATTTCATTTCAATTTTGTACCAGGCTTGAGTTGAAGGAGAAAAGTATTTTACATCTTCATAAAAACGGCCTGCTATGGCATCGAGTGCCATCTTAAACCAGGGAATGTCAGAAGTAATGTTCATGGAAAAGTCAGACCATTTAGGCTTGTTCTGAATTACAAAGCCAGCTACCTTTTTAACTTCTTCATTTGTATAGATTATATCAAAATCTGTAATTTTTCCGGATTTGTCTTTTATTGGAGTTGCTGCTACGACTGGCGCAGCTATATTATCGAGTATGGAAGAAATGTTTACGCTCATTTTCAACCTGCTATAACAATTTTTTAATTTCCCCTCTCGGTATTATTATTATTATAGTAAGGCTAAAATGAGCATAAGTCAAATAATTTTTAGTCGGCTGTGAATCTAATGGTTTCCCATTTTTCATTAAATTTTTCGAGGTCTTCACCTACATCAAGTTTAAGTTCTCCGCCTGCCATTTCCTCTGCCTTGTACATAGGAACTGTAGTTCGGCGTTTTTCAGCTTCAGGGTTTACATAACCTGGGAAGCGGAATTCATCAAGGAAGAGAGCATAAATTTCTGGTCTGTGAATGAAGTTGATGAACTCATTTGCTCTGTCGTAGTGTTTTGCACCCTTAAGAATAACCATAGAGTCGAGATACTGAGGACCACCTTCTTTTGGAATAAAGAAGTCAATCATATCTTCCTGCTTATCCTCTGGAATTTCACCAAATACAACTTCGGCATAACCCTGGCAAACCCAGAAGTCTCCTGCAGCAAAAGACTTACCAAAGCCTTCTGCATCAAACTTTACAAGGTTAGGTTTCCATTCATTGTTTATGAGGTCTGTAGCAGCCTGAAGTTTTGCATCATCAACAGTGTTTACAGAAAGTCCCTGGTAAGCAAGAGCATCACCAATAACTTCACGCATATCATCCATCATAGACATATGGCCCTTAAGGTCTGTGCGGGCAAAGATGTTCCATGATTTTTCGTAATTAGAAACCTTCTGCTTGTTTACGGCAATACCAGCCATACCAAGATAGTAAGGAACCTGCCATTCCATTTCAGGGTCAAAAGTCATAAGCTTTTTGCAGTCAAGGTTGATGTATTTCTTGTTTGTGAACTTTGACTGGTCGATCTTCTCCAACATCTTCTGATTAATCATTATAGAAGTGTAGTCCTGAGAAGGGAAGGTGATGTCGTATCCCTTTGCTCCAGCTTTTAGCTTTGCGTACATAACTTCGTTTGAATCGAAAGTATCAACCTTTACAGTACAGTTGAACTCTTTTTCAAAAGCACGAAGAACTGAATCTGGAGTGTAGTATGTCCAGTTGTAGAGGTAAAGTGTTCCGTCGTCTTTTTCTTCTCCACATGAAGTGAAGAAGAATGTTGCAGCAACGAGTGTCATAATTGCAAGTGCAATCTTTTTCATAAAAATGTATCTCCTATAATAGTGGTTTCGATACGACACTACGTGTCTACTCAACCACCGGTGGTTGAGTGCCGCGAAGCGGTTTATCGAAACCACATGTATTAGTGTCCTGCAGCAAAGCCCTTAAGTCCCTTACGGCAGATAAAGGCAATTGAGCAGGTAAAAATAATCATAATAACTGAAAGTGAGTTTATTACCGGTGAAACGCCGAAGCGGATCATGGAATAAACATAAAGCGGAAGAGTAGTAGAACCCGGACCAGAAACAAAGAAGGTGATTACAAAGTCTTCGAGAGACATTGTAACTGCCATCAAAAAGCCCGAAAGAATGCCGGGCATAATTGCAGGAACTACAACCTTAAACATTGTCTGTCTTTCTGTTGCACCAAGGTCGTGCGCCGCTTCAACAATCGAAAAATCAAATTCATCGAGGCGGGCGTTCACCATCAAAAATACGAAAGGTAAACAAAAGGTCGTGTGGGCTGCAAATACGGTAAAAAGTCCCAGAGGCAGATGAATGCCACTGAAGAAAATTACCATGGAAATACCGATAATAACCTCAGGCAAAACCATAGGAAGGTAGGTAAGAGTCTGAATAAACTTCTTGCCCCGGAATTTATACCAGTTTACGCCGATAGAAGCCATGGTTCCAAGCACGGTAGAAACTGCTGCAGAAGAAAAAGCTACAAGAATACTGTTCAACAGAGCCTGCCATAAAGCGTTTGAGTTTAAGAATAATTCTTTATACCAGGTAAGGCTTGGTTTTGTAAATTCTGCACCCTTGCTTTCGTTGAAAGAATAAACAATGATTACAAAAAGGGGCAGGAAGAGGAATATTATTGTGAGCCAGAGCACCATCTTTGAAAATGAAAACTGTGGACCGCGGCGCTTCCAGGCACGTTTTGCGTGGCGGGCGTTTTCTGAGTGCGGTTTATTTTTTTGTGCGATAGCATCGTGGAAGAGTACAAAAAGATTTCTAGCCATTACTGCACACCTCCCACATAGTTATCTTCTTTTGTGTTCTTCTTTTTGAGCTGAGCATCTTTACTATTTGTGCGGGTAATCATCATAATTCCGATTACAGAAATCAAAGTAATTACCATAGAGAAGGCTGCGGCTAAAGGCCAGTTACGGGTCTTCTGAACCTGATCAACGATGATGTTTCCCAGCATGTAAGAATCCTTACCGCCGACCAGTAAAGGCACTGTATAAGCACCGAAAATCGGAATAAAAGTAAAAATCAAAGCAGAAATAATACCGCTGCGAATGCCTGGAATCAAAACCTTGAACATAGACTGTGGCTTTGTAGCTCCAAGGTCGCGGGCTGCTTCCAGAAGAGAAAAATCAAAGCGGTCAACGGCTGTAAAAATCGGGAGAATCGCATACGGAATGTACATGTAAACACTTACAAGAATTACTGCCTTAGTATTGTAAAGCAGAGGCAGGTAATCCTTTATGATATGCAGCTTGAGCAAAATCTGATTCAAAATACCATCGTTATTCATAATACTCATCCAGGCAAAAATACGGATAAGAGAGTTTGTCCAGAAAGGTATGATTACCAGAAAGAGGAAGAGAGTCTGATGACGGCTGCGGGCCATAGCATAAGCACTTGGAATCGAAACTAAGATTGTTATTATAGTAGAAATAATTGTGATTTTTAGGGTTCTCAGTACAATCAGGCCATATTCTGGCTTGCACATCTGCTTATAAGCTTTGAGAGAGAATTTCCAGTCAACGCCGCCGTAAGTTCCTTTTTTCAAAAAACTGTAAACAAAGATGATTACAAGAGGCGCAACAAAGAAGATTATAAACCAGAGTCCCATAGGCCAGCCGTAGAAGAGACCTACACGGGAATCGCGGATTTCTTTAGATAGTTGTTTTTTATTCATATAACTAATACCTGAAGTCTAAAAAAAGCTATTGCTATTAGCTTTTAGCTAACAGCTATTTCTCAATGTCCTCAACGATATAGGCATCTTCAGCAGACCAGGATACATAAACCTTATCCTTCCACTGAATTACAGGCCCATCATCCATATAGTCAGTATGCTGCTTGAAAACCTTAATGATTTTGCCGGTTTCAAGTTTTACATAGAACTTTGACTGGAAGCCAGAATAAATAGGTTCTTCCACAACACCACTGAATACATTGATATCTGTTCGACCGCCTGTAGAAGGTGGTTCAAGTGTAATGCGGATTTTTTCAGGACGAATAGTGAAAGCAACCTTCTGTCCTTTGTCTGTGTGCTCGTAGTCTGTTACCTGCATATAGCGGTCAAGGGCAGCTTCTGCCTCTGTATCTGTTGCAAGTGGAGCCTGCTTTCCAAGCTCAGGAACACTCAGGGTAGCCATAAAATCATCGTTACCGTTTGCATCCTTGTGAGGAACACAGTCTACAACTTCAGCATCAAAAAGATTTGTTTCGCCGATAAACTGGGCAACAAACTGAGTAGCAGGGCTTTCGTAAATTTCGTAAGGAGTGCCAATCTGAAGTACATGACCGGCATTCATAACTGCAATGCGGTCTGAAACAGAAAGAGCCTCACTCTGGTCATGAGTTACGTAAATGAAGGTAATACCAATCTGGTCGTGAAGGCGATCCAGGTCAATCAAAAGATTGGCGCGGAGCTTTGCATCCAAGGCAGAAAGTGGTTCATCAAGCAAAAGAACTTTAGGTTCATTGATAAGGGCGCGGGCAATTGCTACACGCTGCTTCTGACCTCCAGAGAGTTGATTAGGCTTTTTGTCGATGTGCTGGTCAAGCTGAACAAGATGAACGTATTCGCGTACTTTCTTGTCAATTTCATCTTTAGGGAGTTTTTTCAGACGCAATGAGAATGCAACATTTTCATATACAGTCATGTGGGGAAAAAGTGCGTATGTCTGAAAAACCGTATTTGATTCACGCTTATCTGGCGGAAGCGGAATTACGTTCTTGTCATCAAAAAGAACTACTCCATCATCCGGAGATTCAAAACCTGCAATAATGCGGAGAAGGGTAGTTTTTCCGCAGCCAGAAGGACCAAGAAGAGAAAAGAACTCTCCCGGCTTAATAGTAAAGTTGATGTCATCCAAGGCAACAAAGTCGCCGAATCTTTTGGATACATGATCAATGGTAACCTGACTTCCTTTCACTCAAGTAACCTCAATCTAATTATGATTGTCCATCCGGACATCCTGCAAACGCAGGGCTTAACATCAATTCAAAAACTTAGCAAGCCTGGGTCGTTTTCTCAATTTATAATGTCTAAACGATAAAATGCAATATATATTTGATTATGTCAATAAGAATTTTTATATTATTTTTTGTTGCAAGGTTTTGTGAATTAGATTATTCTATATATATGATTTCAATAATTCTTGGATTAATATTTATAGCATTTACAGTTTTTGCAGTTCTTCCTGCAGGTCCTTTGGCCTGGGGACCAGAAGTAATCTCATTCCTTAAGGGGGGAGCTCCTGTTCTCGCTGCCTTAATAGGATTGATTTGTCTTTTTATTGGTGCTGCCGATATCAAAGATAAAAAAGAAGCAAAAAAAGAAGATGCTGCTAAAAACGACGCTCAGTAGCATTGACACAAACCTCTGAAATCTGATAATATACTTTACCCGTTATTGGATTTTTGACTGCTCATCTTAAATCCAAGGCAGTTTTGGGGTTAGATGCAAAAACTTCAGAACCGCAGATAAACTTTAATTTTTTATAGTAAGGTATATCATGGAAACTATTTTTGTAAAAGAATACGACCAGCCACGCAAATGGTATGTTATCGACGCTGCTGGTAAACCTCTTGGACGTGTTGCTGCAAAGGCTGCTTATATTGCACGCGGAAAGAACAAAGCAACTTACACAAAGAATCAGCTTATGGGTGATTATGTTGTAATCATCAATGCAGAAAAAGCAGTTGTAACTGGTGGAAAAGAGCAGAAGAAGATTTATTATCACCACACAGGTTTTGTTGGTGGTCTCCGTGCTCACACATATGAAAAGCTTTTGGAAAAACATCCTACAGATCCTATGTCAATTGCTGTTGCTGGTATGCTTCCACATGGAAGACTTGGCCGCAAGATGATGGACAATGTTAAGATTTATGCTGGTGCTGAGCATCCACATGCTGCACAGAATCCACAGCCAGTTGAGCTGTAATACGGGGGATAGAAAATGGTAAAGAATATTGCTATTGGTACAGGAAGAAGAAAAACAGCTGTAGCCCGAGTATTTGTTCGCGATGGCTCAGGAAAAATCGTTGTTAATGGTAAAGATGTAAAAGAATACTTTGCAACTGCAGAGCAGATTCAGGTTGTTCAGCAGCCTCTTCTCGTAACTTCTATGGGTTCAAAGTATGACGTTCTTATCAACGTTCAGGGGGGCGGTATGAACGGTCAGGCAGCTGCTTGCTTGCATGGCATTTCACGTGCTCTCGTTCAGATTGATCCAGATGCTCGTACATCTCTCAAAGCTAACGGATACCTCACACGCGATTCTCGTATGGTTGAGCGTAAGAAGTACGGACAGAAGGGTGCTCGCCGCCGCTTCCAGTTCTCAAAGCGTTAGTCGACGAACTCTACAAGAGTTTTTACAAAACACGGTCGTTTGGCCGTGTTTTTTTATTTAACTCATGTGTTCTAAAGGTCGAAATGCTCCCGTGAAAAAAGCACACCTGCCAACGGGGGCGGCTCGCTAGTCTCGCCGCTGAGCCATTCTTTTGATAATCCTAAAACGGCCCGCTGTCGCAGCCCGTTTTTTAACGGATTTTCGATTTTAGGCTTGTTGTCATGGAGTATTTTCCACTCCGTATCCAACCTTAAATCTATTGACCTCTTATAAAAAAACACACACAATAATCGTATGACTGTAAAAACTCTTGTAGAATCGTCTTATAGTGGGATGTTTAAATTAACGCCAGAGGAAGGCTCTGCTTTTTTTGTACGTAAGGAATATCTGCCGGAAGGACTTTTTGAGCGGATTAATGTTGGTCTTGAGTTTGATGATGAGGAAACTGATTCTTTGCTGGATGCAGGGCTTACTTGTGCTGTAGAACTTAAGGCTGTGGGATATCTGGCTCGGGCGGAACAGAGTCGCTTTGGGCTTACACGAAAATTAATTGAAAAAAAATATGATAAAAAATATGTGGAAGCGGCGCTGACTTATCTTGAATGGCGGGGATATTTGAGCGATCTCCGTTTTGCAACTGCCTGGCTTAATACCCGTAAAATAAATCATTTTGAAGGAAGGAGCAGACTCGCGGCGGAGCTGGCGGCGCGGGGGATTGCGCGGGATGTTGCGGGCAAAGCCCTTGATGAGTTTTTTACTGAAAATGATGAGGATGAGCTTTGCCGCAAGGCTTATGAAAAATTGTCGAAAAGTAAAGCAGATGAAAAACTCATCGCAGCCCTTCTACGTAGCGGTTTTTCTATGAAACAAATAAAGTCGATAATCTCATAAGTATTGTCACACGGATTCGATTTTGCTAACGCGAAATCAATTATAAAATCAAACAGAAGGGGATGACCAATAAGTTTACTTCCTAGTGTCATTCCGAACTTGTTTCGGAATCTATAGGCCTAGATATAGTGTAGATGCTGAAACAAGTTCAACATGACGATACTTTTTGGACACCCCCGAATCCGTGTGACAATCTATATTAGATTTCTTCTATATAAATCAACTGTCCCTGGAAATCTCCCCAGTCGCGGCGAACCGGGATTCCTGCTTTTGCAATTGTGAGGCCTGAAAGCTCCATAGACTGGAATTTTGACTGGTCTTCATCCGGCCAGGTAACCTTGTATTTTGCTTCTGCCTTTAATCCGCCGATTTTTATAAAGCGGGTTTTGTAATTCGGGTGATTGAGAACCTGAATGAATGTAACAAGTGCCTTTGATTTATCTTTTGCAATGCTTGCCCAGCAGTCATATTCATTATTTTCACTGTAGCTGGCAATGCGGTTGTAGTCGCCGTTTCTTACAAGGTCTCCAAACTTTTTATAAAGAGTAATCTGCCCTGGAATCATTGCACGTTCTTCCGGCGGCAGTTTTGTAATATCAAGCTCGTAGCCAAAGGTTCCGCTGAGGGCAACGTAGCCTCGGGTTTTGAATGGAGTTACGCGGCCACAGGCGTGGTTAGGGCAGACAGAAACATGTGCTCCCATTGTAGAAAGAGGGTAAACAAGGGATGTTCCTTCCTGGATGGAAAGTCGTTCGATTGCATCAGTATCGTCAGAGCACCAGATTTGCGGGCTGTAAAAGAGCATACCAGGGTCAAAGCGCGCTCCTCCGCCGGAACAGTTTTCAAGCAGCAGCTTCGGGAACTCGGTGATTAAGCGTTCCTGCAGGCGGTAAAGGGCAAGCACGTAGCGGTGGTAGAACTCTCCCAGCTGGTCTGCCGGTAGAGCAGCCGAGCCTATATCAGTTAGCTGGCGGTTCATATCCCACTTTACATATTCAATATTTGCGTTGCGGAGGATTTTTGCAACGCTTTCGTATGTGTAGTCTTCTACTTCTTTACGGGTGATATCAAGTACAAGCTGCTGTCGGCTGAGTCCTGGTTCACGTCCTGGAATCTGAATTGCCCAGTCGGGATGTGCTCGATACAAATCAGAATCAGGTGAAATCATTTCAGGCTCAAACCAGATTCCGAATTTCATTCCAAGCTTGTTTACTTCATCAACCAAATGCTTGAGTCCGCCCTTAATTTTATTTTCATTCACAGTCCAGTCACCGAGCGAACTGTCATCAAAAGATCGGTGGCCAAACCAGCCGTCGTCCATTACAAGCATTTCTATTCCGTCTTTCGAAGCTTCGCGTGCAATATCAATCAGTTTATCTGTATCAAAATTAAAATAGGTAGCTTCCCAGTTGTTAATGAGAACTGGTCGTGGAGTTTTTTTATAAGGCGAGCGGATTAAATGCTCCCGGTACAAATCATGGAATGTGTGACTCATTCCATTTAAACCAGAATCAGAATAAACGAGCACAGCCTGAGGTGTGTCAAAACTTTCTTTAGGATTCAGTTTCCAGCAAAAGTTCTCTGGATTGATTCCCATAACTATGCGAAGGTTGTTAAATTGATTTTTCTGAACATCTGCAATAAAGTTTCCGCTGTATATAAAGTTCATGCCGTAAACACGGCCTGTGTCATAAGAGGCATTGTGGTCGAGCAGGGCAATAAAGGGGTGCTCCTGATGACTTGTTTCTCCGCGGTTCGAGCATACTCCCTGTTTTCCCATGTGAATAGGGTGGCGGTCTATGTGGCGTTCCCGTGCCCAAGATCCATGCAGTGAAATCATGTCAAAATTGTCATCATCCATATCGAGGGCAAAAGAAAGGGCTTTTCTGATGTAGAGGGGCTTTGTACCGTTATTTTTGATTCTTACAGAACGTATGATTGCATCCAGTTTTTCAAAAACAGTATATATAATAGTTATTTCTGCATTTAAAACATCATCAGTTGCAGTAAGTTCAAGAACAGAAGAGTCTTTTTCATTTCCAAAAACAGCAGGTAAACCTGTAAGCGGCTTTGTTCCGCCAGAAATCTTATGATTTTTATATTTCAGTTCAATTCCGTTGTGTCCTTCTGAATCACAGACAGCCAGAGCAGCTTCGCGGAAATCTCCAAGTCCATCTGTCGGCAGTTCCTGTGGAAAGAAGTCCATAAAAGAACCTTTTTCTCGGAAAATCTTACTATCAGAAAAGCCGTATTCCTTATTTCGTGTAAGATAAGAAAGATCATCTTTTCCAATTTTACTTCCATAATATGAATGGCCGATATAGCCCCGTTCATTTATAAATATGCAATAAGTAGAATTTGGGGTTTCCAGTCGAAATGAATTTGTTTTTGAATCAAAAGAAATCATAAAAGCCTCTTTGTTATTTTTGATATGTAAATTGTATAAGTAAGATTAGTCAAAAGCAATAAGGGAAGATTACTAAAAAAAACACACCTTTACGAAAAATCTCTGTTGACTTCTAACGCCGATGTGATACAATGGTTTTAATAATATAACCCTTAAGGAGGCCACATAAAATGGCAAAGGTAGAACTTAAAGGTATTGGTAAGGTTTACGACGGCGGTGTTCGTGCTGTAAACAATGCTAATATCACTATTGAAGACAAGGAATTCTGCGTATTCGTAGGACCTTCTGGATGCGGTAAGTCAACAACTCTCCGTATGATTGCTGGTTTGGAAGATATTACTGAAGGTAAGCTCTTCATTGATGGCGTTGAAATGAACGACGTTCCTCCAAAGGATCGTGATATCGCCATGGTATTCCAGAACTACGCTCTTTATCCACATATGACTGTTTATGATAACATGGCATTCGGATTGAAGATTCGTAAGATGGACAAGGCTGAAATCGACCGCCGTGTTCGCGATGCTGCAAAACAGCTTGACCTTACTCAGTATCTCGATCGTAAGCCAAAGGCCCTCTCTGGTGGACAGAGACAGCGTGTTGCTGTAGGTCGTGCTATCGTTCGTAACCCTAAGGTATTCTTGTTCGATGAACCTCTTTCTAACCTCGATGCTAAGCTTCGTGTAACAATGCGTTCTGAATTGGCTGCTCTTCACAACAGACTTCAGGCTACTATGATTTACGTAACACACGACCAGATTGAAGCTATGACACTTGGTACAAAGATCGTTGTAATGAAGGACGGAGTTATCCAGCAGATTGGTGCTCCACTTTACCTCTACAACAACCCAATCAACAAGTTCGTTGCAGGCTTCATTGGTACACCTCCAATGAACTTCCTCACTGTAAAGGTTCTTGAGAAGAACGGAAAAATCGTTTGTGATGAAGGTTCTTTCGAAATCAACCCTACAGACGAGCAGGCTAAGAGCTTGAAAGACTATGTTGGTAAGGAAGTATCTTTCGGTATTCGTCCTGAAGACCTCACATACGTTGACAAGCCAGCTGCAAAAGATGATATGCAGATGAAGATTACTAACAAGGAACCACTTGGTGCTGAAACACACCTCTACCTTGTTTCTAACAAAGGTCAGTCTATCATCGCTAAGACAACTGCAAATGCTGAATTCCGCCTTGGTGACTCAGTAAACGTTGTTCCTAACATGGAAAAAGCAAAGTTCTTCTCTCTTGATGAAGGTGAGTTGAACATTTGTGACACTATCGAAAAGAAGTGGTAAGCTGATATCTTAATGATGGCTTAAGCGGCGAGACTAGCGAGCCGCAAATACTGAAAAGCATCGTTCTTAGGAACGGTGCTTTTTTTTATCTTTTTTTTCTGATACTATATCCTCATGAATAAGCTTTCTGTTGTTTTGTATAAGAACCAGCCTGCGGTGGTGAATGACCGCGATGGCGATAAATATATAATCAAATTTTGTAGTCAGCCTGCAACTCCCAGTGGTAAAAAGGCAGTGTACGGCGAGCAGAAGGTTCGTGAAAAGGATGTTGTTCTTTTGCATGAAGGTCCCTGTTCATCGCTGGAGGCTGTGCTTACCTGTGATTGTGGTGGGGCAGAGAGCTTAAATGCAAAGCTGCTCGAAGCCTATGAACTTTTGATGTCTGATGAAACGACAGCTAATGAGGCAGTTTCTCTTTCCGATCTTGCTGAATATTCTTTAGGCTTTTTTAAGGCTGACCAGGTCTGGGCTTTGTATTCTTCCGCTAGCAGTAATCTTCATTTTCAGCTTTGTCAGGACGCTTTGAAAAACGGGGAAGTTTGCTTTACTCTCAGAAGTGCAGAAGAAATTGAAGCCCTCAATAAAAAACAGTACGAAAAAGAGCATGAGGCAGAAATAAGGGCTGCCTTTATTGCCCGTCTTAAGACTCGAAAACTTGATTTGCCGGATGATGCAAAATTTATGGGTGAGGTGGAAGCCTTTGCTTTGTGTAAAACAGACAAGTGCCGGGTGCTTGCTGATGCAGGAGTACCGCAAACAATCGAAGCTGCTCATCGTCTTTTGATTGATACCGGAATCTGGGATTTTACAAAGAATCCTTATCCGACACGTTTTGGATTCAGTTTTGATTCTGCTAAGGATCAGCTTGGCGCAATGCCGGAAGAAGATAGATATGATGTTCCGGGCATAGCTTATGCGATAGACAGCGAGCATTCTGCAGACCCTGATGATGCTGTTGCTTTTGACGGCGAGTATCTTTGGGTGCACATTGCAGACCCGGCTTCTTCAGTTGAACCAGGTTCTAAAATTGATATTGCAGCGCGAGACCGCGGAACTACTCTGTATATTCCTGAGGGAACTTCTCGAATGCTTTGCGAAAGCTGCCTGGAAGATTATGCACTGGGGTTGAAAGAAGACAGTCATGCGCTTTCTTTCAGAATCAAACTTGATGATGAGAGTCAGATTGAGGAGTGTCAGGTTTTTAAAACTAATGTGAAGGTAAAGCGTCTCACATATAAATATGCCGAAGAGCATAAAGAAGATACTGAGCTTAAACCTCTTTTTGAAATTGCCCGTAAAAACCGCCAGCGCCGTGAAAAAAACGGAGCTATCACAATTCAGATGCCTGAAGTAAATATTTCTGTTGATAAAGAAACTAAGAAAGTTACTATTGAACCTGAGGACCGTCTTGAATCAAATGAAATGATTGCGGAACTGATGATTCTTGCCGGGGAGGGGGCTGCCCGCTTTGCTTTTAAAAATCAGATTCCTTTTATGTTTATAAGCCAGGAAGCACCTGATTTTCCAGATAGTCTTCCGGAGGGCTGGGCTGGTCAGTTTGCCCGCATTAAGTGCATGAGAAAACGTTCTGTTGGAATAACGCCTGCTCCTCATGCGGGGCTTGGAGTTTCCTTTTACAGTCAGGTAACTTCGCCCCTGCGTCGTTATGGTGATCTGATTTCTCATGAACAGCTTCGCGCCTTTATTGACGACCGCCACCTTATTGCAAAAGATGATATGCTTGAGCGGGTTGCCGCCGGAGATGCCGCTTCAATTGCTGCAAAAAAAGCCAGCCGCCAGAGTGATACCCACTGGAAGCTTGTTTATCTTTTACAGAATCCCGATAGCGAATATGAAGCCTTCTGTATTGACCGCCGTGGAAACGATGCACTCTTTTTGATTCCATCTCTTGATATGCAGGCTACCTTGCACAACTGCAGTGACGTAAATCTTAATGATGCTGCCGTTCTCAAAATGTCCAAGGTTGATATTCCGGAACAGAAGGTAGATTTCAGCAGAATTCGGTAAACATTGTGGTTTCGATACACCCGCTGCGCGGGCACTCAACCACCGTGGTACACTGATTACGGTGGTTGAGTAGACCGAAGGCCGTATCGAAACCACCGCAGACTTCAGTAACCAAAGTTACTCTCAAACATAACAAAAGTTACCCTCAAAGTAACCAATGTCACTCTTGTATTTACTGAGTTCCGAGCCTATATTAGACTTGTGAGCGGCTGCCTGTCGGGTGGCCTTACTCAGGAGATGATAATGAACTTCAAAAAGAAAATTGATATTAGAGTTGCTCTTGCAAAAATTGCTTTTATTCTTACAGTCGCAACTTTTGTAACCATAATTCTTTCATTCATTTACGATAAGCTATCGCCTTTCTCAAATCTAATTACAGCTTTAATTCCCTTGGATTTACTTTCAAAACAAAAAATCTGCCTTTTTAATTCATACCTTTTCTTAAACTATAAAGGAAAAGAGCCAAGCTCAACTACAGATATTCCAATCAAACCGCAGGACATAGAGTGTTACAATTTAAACAATCCTTTTCCTGCCTTAAACAATGTATGTAATTCTGGCAAAAACATCACTCTCTTTTTGAAAAATAATAAAAAAGTAATTTTTTCTGCAAAAAATCAGGAGTTTTATATAGTCAACTGGCTTAAAGAAAACTTCATCAGAAAAGATGATAAGATTTTGATATTGGGAAGAGTTGAAACTGCCCTCTGTTTGCTAGTCACACTGCTGGAATTTCTCTTTTTCTTCAATTTATATAAATCCGGAAACATGCTAAAATATGGAATGCAATATTTTATAACATCAGCTGCATGCCTGGCATACTGGCTGGTATATATCATTTCTGGAATCATATTACAAAAGGTGGAAAAAGATGAAGATTAAACGAGTTCTTAAATAAAAAAAACGGCCCACGAGGCCAATACAAGGAGGTTGTATATGGACAGTATTATTTCGGTTCTTCGGGATAATCTTCCCTGGTTTTGGGTCGCGGTAACAATCATCTGCGTAGTGATTGAATCGCTCACTCTCGCCCTTACTACCATTTGGTTTGGAATCAGCGCTTTTCTGATGGTTTTTCTTGCCTTCACGCCGCTTCCATTTCCGGCTCAGTTATTCATATTTGTAGCTGTGGCTCTGGTGCTTTTGATTTTTACACGACCAGTTGTAAAGCAGAAGCTGAGCCAGAAAAAAATCGCTACGAATTACGAGCGGATAATCGGGCAGATTGCTGTAGTGACAAAGAAAATCACGGCACTCGACAAGGGGTCTGTAAAAATCAATGGTATGGAATGGACAGCTGCCGTTCGACAAGACATTGTTCTTGAAGAGGGCAGTAAGTGCATAGTCGAAGAAATTGCCGGTGTTACGGCATATGTAAAACATGTGTAAGCCCGCTGGCGGGCGGTGTTAAATGGGAAACCGTTAAAAAAAATGCGAAAGCATTTTTTAGGTTGTCCTTATTGAAAAGGAGGATTTCGAAATGATTTACGTACTTATTACAGTTGCAGTTTTGGTTATGATTCTGATTATCACAAACATCAGAATTGTTCCGCAGTCTAATGCTTTTGTTATTGAACGTCTTGGAGCTTATCAGGGAACCTGGAATGTAGGTCTTCATGTTAAGGTGCCTTTTATTGATCGCATTGCCAAAAAGGTTTCTTTGAAGGAAAAGGTTTTTGATTTTCCTCCACAGCCTGTAATTACAAGAGATAACGTTACAATGATGATTGATACTGTAGTTTATTTTCAGATTACAGATCCAAAGCTTTATACTTACGGTGTTGAACAGCCTATAAATGCTCTGGAAAATCTTTCGGCGACTACACTTCGTAACATCATTGGTGAACTCGAGCTTGATGAATCTCTCACAAGTCGCGACGTTATCAATACAAAGATGCGTTCTATTCTTGATGAAGCAACAGACCCTTGGGGAATCAAGGTAAACCGTGTAGAGGTTAAGAATATTGAGCCTCCACAGGCAATCCGCGATGCAATGGAAAAGCAGATGAAGGCTGAACGCGAACGCCGTGAACAGATTCTTATTGCAGAAGGTCACAAGCAGTCTGCAATTCTCGAGGCAGAAGGTCAGAAACAGGCTTTGATTCTTCAGGCAGAGGCTCAGAAGGAGTCTGCAATTCAGAAGGCAAAGGGTGAAGCTGAGGCTATCCGTGAGGTTCAGCGGGCTAAGGCTGAAGGTCTTAAGATGCTCAAGGAGGCCGGTATGGATGCCTCTGTTCTTAAGCTCCGCAGTCTCGAAGCATTCGAAAAAGCTGCTGATGGTCAGGCTACAAAGATTATTGTTCCATCGGATTTGCAGAGCCTTGCTGGTGTAGTGACTAGTGTTGCTGAAATTGCAAAGAAGTAACACTATTGTGAAGCAACTTTGATATGCTTCCGTTTCAGAGAGGCACAACCTGCGGGGATGATGCAGGTTGTACCTCTCTTCCACTCGCGCATATCAAAGTTACAGCCTGGCATTATTCTTTGCAATTTCATCAACGAAAAGCCTGGAGGAAGTATGAAAAAAAGTCTGTTAATTATTTTATCGTTATTGTGTGCTCTGGTGTTCGGGTCTTGTAAAAATCAGAAAGAAAAAATTACTCCAAAAGATTTGTACTATGATATTGAACGCATTCAGGTTGATATGGCATATTCTCCACTTAAAGAATCATATGATCCTGAGCCTTTTGAACAGCTTAAGGCTGATGTGATGGCCGGGAAGGTTGACAGGCTTGAATGTGTTTTCAGAATCCAAAAAATCTTAAACGAATATAAATGTTGTCATCTTCGTCTCGAGCCGAATGACAGGGCTGTTTTGTTTGCAAAGCGATTGCCATTCATTTTTTACTGTTTTGGAAATGATAATCATCTTTATTGGACTACTTCAAAATATAAAAAATATCTTGGCTGGAAGCTTGTAAAAATTGGAGACCTTCCAATAGATGAAGCTGGAGATAGATATGTAAATTATTCTCTTTCTCCATATGAAACAGCTGCTGGAGAAAAATATGATTTTGAACAACTACTCAACTTTATCAGTCTAAAAGACGCAGGTTTAGTACAGAAAAATGAAAAAGTACGACTTACTTTAGAAGCTCCGGATGGAACAAGCAAAACTCTTAATTGCAAGACGACTTATCCTATAAATATTAAGAACTGGGTAAAAATATCGCCTGAAAAAGAAAATCAAATACTTAGACATTTTGACACGAGTAAAAAGTATATGGTCACTTCTTCTGAAGAAAGGAAGACTGTATATGCTCAATGTAATTCTTGTGAAGTAGATGAATCGTATAAGGTACAGGACTGGTTTTCTGACATAATCTCAGAATTGAATACCGGAAAGTACAATACTCTTGTTTTTGATCTTCGATATAATCCGGGTGGAGATGGAGCTTTTGAAATGGCTCTTAATAATGAACTTTGGAAATATAAATCAGAATTGGATAAATATAATCTTGCTATAGTTGCAACAGGAAGAACTTATTCCTGTTCCATCAGATTTATTAATTACGTTCTGATGTATTATCCTCAGGTTGTCTTGTTTGGCGAAGAAACAGGACAGGCAATTTTTAATTATACCGGTTATCATAATGGAAATAATCTTAAAAAACTTAACTGCCACTTTGTGTTTCCCCAGCAGCTTGATGATCAGCCGGAACTGCATAAGCGGGCGAGGGAAGTAACTCATTCTGATATTTACTGTGGAGTTTTGCCAGATGTAGAAGTCTACGAAAACTTCGAAGATTTTATGAAGGGCGAAGATACGATTTACAATGCAATTTATGATTATTTTGATGGATTACCACGCTCGCAATGACAGAAATTGTGTGGTATAATAGAATTATGAATTACAAAAAGTTTCTGGACAAACCTTTTCGACTCATGGCTCTGATCGGCTGTATCTATCTGATTGCCATGCTTCTGCTTAATGTATTTACTGATTTTTCTTACGAACTGAGCAAAATGCCTTATTCCAGAATTGTTTCTTATACAGTCCAGGGAGTTGCTCTGCTTCTCTGCCTTCTTTCTTTTTTCTTGTATACACATCACAGCATCTACTATATTGCCCTGGAAACTCTGACGATTTCTTATCTTTATACAGGCCGCATTTATACAGCTCTTTTTGTAACGGCTATTTTATTTGTTCTGCTTTTGCTTGAAAACAGACTTGCTTCCAGATTGCGGCTTGGAATCTATCTGGCTGTGGAAGTTGTAAAGCTTGTTCTGGTTATTCCGTATGGGGTTAGAAGCTTTTTTGAATATCTTGGAATTTCTCTTTTTGCTCTTGCCACAATTGGTTGTATAAATCTTTTGTTCCGCCATGCCTACGATAGAAAGGGGAGTGGAGCAATTAATCTTGATGATTACAAGTTTACAGACCGCCAGAAGGATTGCATAAAAGAAACTGTTGTTAATAATACGACAATTAAGGCGCTTGCAATAACTCACAATGTAAGCGAAAGCGCCATTAAAAAAGATTTGGCTCACATCTATAATGTCCTGGGAATCACCGGCAAAGCCGACCTAAAAGCCCTGTTTATAGGATACCAGTTCTCATAAAAAACAAATGCCGTGTCAGCCGCCGGCTGCGATGAGCTTCCGTCCGTTGGAGCGGGGATTTTGAAGCGGAAGCCTTCCGGATTTTTCAGGATTTCTTGGATTTTTCATATAAACGATAATTCAAAAAAAAGTAAAAAAAATGAAAAAAAACATAAAAATCATGCATGAGCACTTGACGAAAAGTTTATAAAGATATATATTCATT
>SAMEA3663299__coassemble_230_pt1 | contig 30820 bp, 32 predicted proteins | sample SAMEA3663299__metabat2_high_PE_031 | metagenome-assembled genome bin SAMEA3663299 (sample SAMEA3663299) | pig gut metagenome | biome: pig gut; feature: pig-associated habitat; material: faeces | place: China | collected 2013 | reverse complement strand
CCTGGATGTTTGCGGCGCTTTTGAAGGGGAAGCCTGTTGGGCTTTTGTATGGGCATATTTCTGAGAGGGCTTGCCGGGTTGATTATCTTATTGTTTCTAAGAAGTACAGAAAGCTGGGAGCCGGGCGTGCGCTTTTTTACAGGTATGTGGAATGGTGCAAAGAGACGGGAATAGAAAACTGTTACATCTGGCCGGACGGAGAAACTCCAAAAAGGATTTATGAAGAAGGCGGCTACAGGCTTGCAGAAATCTGCAGGGCAGGGCGCGCGGTGATGGAGTGAGAGGTCGGCGTTGTGCAGTTGGGATGTCACGAAGTAACGGAACGACGGAATGTCGGCAAACATTGTGAAGCCGTGATAGAACGGAGTATCGAGTTGACGAAGTAGCGGAGTGATTTATGAAAATAAATCACTGGAAGCTGTGGCCGAAAAGATTTATTCGGAAGTTATTTAATAATGATAAATAGAAAAGTATGATATAATTACTGAAAGGATGCTTTCAAAAATCAATTTACTTTAGTAATCAAATAAATGAAAAATGGAAAACATAATTCTGAATACCTGGATTGTGGCGACGCTTATCCAATCACCACCGAACATGGTAAACGATGATTACAAAGCAATTTATAAAAAGCTGGTTATAGGGAACAATATGGATACAGAATGGTCAAACAAAAACAAAAAGATGCAGACGCTGATTGCGAAGGAAGCAACTTTTGCTGATGGAATAAAAGTTCTTCTTGAGCTTCGCGCCGAGCTTTTTGAGCAGATAACTTCTATTGTAAAAACCTTTCCGCCTGTGGCATTTTATCAGATGCCTTTTGGGGTGGGGAAGGGGTCGCATCATACGACGCTTGCCTGGTCGCTCTGGCACATTTTCCGCATTGAAGATATTGTTGTGCATTCGCTGATTTTGAAGGATGAGCAGATTCTTATTAGAACTGAGTGGTTAGATAAAACTAACAGCACCACTGTCACAACAGCCAATGAACTTGACGGTGACGCGATGATTGAGTTTTCAAAAGCCTTGAACATCAAATCAACTTATGAATATTGCAAGGCTGTGATGGAGTCAACAAATGAAATGCTGGTGGGCTTGCAGTTTGTTGATTTAAAGAAAACCTTCAAAATCGAAGACAAAGAGCGGCTCTCTGCCAGTAGGTGTGTAAGCAGCGACGAAAGTTCCGCCTGGCTGATAGACTACTGGTGCGGCAAAAACATCAAAGGGCTGATTCAAATGCCTTTATCACGCCACTGGATTATGCATGTGGAAGCAATGAGGCGCATTAAAAACAAGCTGTGCCAACAGGCAAAAAAAGGTGTTGATCAGATTGCCTATTGCGGACTTTCCTGCGCGCACTGTTTTCTGACTGCTTGGTGTGGTTCTTGCAGGACAATTTACAACACCTGCTCTTTTGCAACCTGCTCACCGGATGGAGTTTGCCCCAACACAGCCTGCTGCAAAGAAAAAGGCCTGGATGGCTGCTACGAATGCAGCGAACTTTATGATTGCAAGAAGGGCTTTTACTCGCTCGGGAAGGATACAAATGCGATAAGGGCCATGGCTCTCTTTATTCAAAAGTACGGCAAAAAAGAATTGCTGCGAGTTATGGACACAATGCATTCTAAAAAGAAGTTCGAAAAAATCCAGGATGTCCTGGGCGAGGAAATTGACGAGGGCTTAAAGATTCTGGAAGAATGGAGAAATAAATAATGACAAAAATAGAATACGTAACATCAAATGATAAAGCCTTCTGGTACAGTCTGGACAAGCACTTGCCGGAAAAAGAATTTGAAAACAAGGTTGCCAATAAGCAAGGCTACGTACTTTTTGCAGATGATAAACCTGTTGGACTTTTGCGCTATAATTTGTTTTGGGACAACACTCCTTTTTGCACTCTGCTTTTTATAGACTGGCAGGAACAGCATAAGGGCTACGGAAAACAATTATTGAAGCATTGGGAGGAGGATATGAAGGCACAGGGCTACGGTATGGTTCTAACTTCAACTCAGGTTGATGAAACAGCCCAGCACTTTTATAGAAAAAACAGCTACAAAGATTGCGGCAGTCTTGTAATGAATATCCCGGGCTACGAACAGCCTATGGAAATGTTTTTGAGTAAAGGATTGTAAAATATTAACATGAAATTACGACCATATAAAGCCGAAGATTCTCAAATCATCTGCAGCTGGGTAAAGGATGAAAAGACTTTGTTTCAGTGGTCGGCAGATAGAATCGGGAAGTTTCCTTTGCAGGGAAACGAGTTAAATGAAAATTACGCAGAGAGAAAAGCAGGCCTGTTATGAGGCTGTGGGCTTTATGCCTTTCAGCAAAAGAGTTATGAAGATTCTTGGTACTGACTGGGAATGCATTGATATGGAATTAATATGGAAATAAAACGAATAAATCAAAATGATATTCCGGTTCTCGCAGTGGCCATGACAGCGGCTTACTCTGAAGAACCGTGGAATGAATACTGGACGCAGGAAAAAGCCGAAAGAAGAATCAGTGCGATTTTGGGTAACTTTGAAGCAATGGGTCTTGCTGCTTTTGAAGATGGCAAAATAATCGGCGCAGTACTGGGCTATGTGGATCCATACGCCGAAGAAGATTTCTTTTTTGTTTCGGAGCTTTTTGTAATTCCAGAAAAGAAAAAGCAGGGTGTCGGAAAGCAGCTGATGGCAGAACTGGAAAAGTCGCTCAATGAAAAAAAAGTGAATGTGATTCAGTTAATTTCTATTGATTATAATGAACCCTTTTATAAAAAATGCGGCTTGAACCGCGATGCATGCTCTGTTCAGTACAAAAGGATTTAAAAAATGAACAATAATATCACAATAAAAGAAGAGCGAATCAGCGCAGAAGAATATATTGAGTTTCTAAAACGCACAGACCTTGGCTCGCAGTATCCAAAGGAAAGATTTTACGAGCGTATTCCAAAGCTTGTGAAAAATGTCTCAATCAGTCTTGTTGCTCGAAATGAGGACGGACTTGTAGTGGGCTGTTTGTTTGGGCTAACAGATTTCTGCTACTGGCTTTATGTTACAGATTTAGGCGTAGACAGAAATTATGAAAGGCAGGGAATCGGCCGTGCGCTTATGAAAAAGGCTCACGAAATTGCCGGTGGTGAAAAGGATATTGCAGTCTATCTGATTGCAAATGAAAATGCGATTCCTTTTTACGAGAAACTCGGCATGAAAAAATCCGACGATGTGATGCAGTTTAATCACATTGAATGGACAGAGTGGACTGTGGGGAGTGATAACTAATCCGCCAGAGCAAAGCCCTTATCAAACCATTTTTGAACCCCAAGGTGTCTGGACGGCTTCCCAGGGGGCCCAAAATTGACGGACACCTTAAAAGCGCTATACACAATACTACTTATAATAAGAATTCTGTCTACCAATAGATTATTTTCTATTGTAGTAAGCGTCAAAGAAATTGATGCTTCAAAGCGAGCATGTCGAATAATTATCCCAGCGCAACATCCAGAATCATCATCAAAGCAAACCCCAGCATGAAGGCGATTGTTCCCCAATCAGAATGCTCGCCCTCTGACATTTCCGGCACAAGCTCTTCTACTACAACGTAAATCATAGCACCAGCGGCAAAACTCAAGAAGTATGGAAGCACCGGCATAACAAGACTCGCAAGCAAGATTGTCAAAAATCCGGCAACCGGCTCAACTACTCCAGACAGAACTCCGTACCAGCATGCCTTTCCCTTTGACAAGCCTTTTGAATGCAGCGGCATGGAAATGATTGCCCCTTCTGGAAAATTCTGAATTGCAATACCCAAAGCAAGACTAAGAGCACCCGCCTCCGTAATCTGTGCAGAACCAGATGCCCAGCCTGCATACAAAATACCAACGGCCATTCCTTCAGGAATATTATGAAGTGTAACAGCCAGCACCATCATAGTAGTTTTCTGCAATTTTGATTTCACACCTTCCTGTGTTTCATCAAGATGCATATGAGGAACTGTTGTGTCCAAGATAAAAAGAAAAATCATTCCAAGACAAAAGCCCACTGCCGCCGGAATAAAAGCAAGCCTTCCACGGTCACTTGACATTTCCATTGAAGGAATAAGAAGACTCCAGACAGATGCGGCCACCATTACGCCGGCCGCAAAGCCTGAAAGGATTTTCTGAATACGAGCATCCAGTTCTTTCTTCATAAAGAAAACCAGAGCCGAACCAAGAGCAGTTCCAAGAAATGGAATCAAAAGTCCTTTTGCAATTATATAAGTCATAACTAAATTATAACACCTTAAATCTTTTTCTGCATCCAAAGAAGATCGTAATAGCGGTCAAATTTTTTTCCAACATCCTTCAGCAGTCCCGCCATAACATAGCCTTCTCTAAGATGAAATTTGTAGCTGTCCTTTGTCAGATACTCGTCCTCGCGCTCACAGTAAGCAACGCCCGCAAGAAGATTTTCAATCCCCATTTTTTTGAGGCGCTCTTCCAGATGCTTATAAAGCAGAGAGCCCACTCCCCTTCTGCGGCAATTCTTTTCAACATAAATCGAAGTTGCAACCGTCCAGTCATAAGCCTCTCGCTTACTGTAGGCACTTGCATAAACATAGCCCACAACCCCGCCGTCCTTTTCGCAAACCAGATAAGGATATTTTTCTGTAATATTCTTGATGCGTCCCTTAAACTCGTCCACAGTCGGAACATCATATTCAAAAGAAACAGCAGTCTCAGTTATATAAGGAGCATAAATCTCAACCAGGCGCGCTGCATCGTCGAGAGTCGCTTCACGGATTTTTAATTGTACATTCATACACATATTTTAATGAATTATATTTTGAGGGGGAAGTCTCCCCCTGTCTTCAGCCCGCTTCGCGGTCTTCCGCCACCCCTTCTCCTAAGGGGGCCTCCCCCTTAAAAACCCCATTTTGAATTTGGAGTTACATACAATCTATGCTACAATACAAAATATGACAAGGATTCAAAAAATTCTTTTTAAATACCAGGACACAAAATATGCCGACTTTTCTGCAAAGCTGGTACCTACCCTGCCCCGCAAAGCCTTTATCGGAGTTCGCTCTCCGTCTTATAAAAATATCATCCGCGAAATTAAAGAGCTGCCGCCGGCCGAGCTTGAGTCTTTTCTCACCAACCTGCCTCACAAATATCACGAAGAAAACTGCCTGCAAATTGCCCTTATAAATAAAATCAAGAATTATGACGAATGCCTGTCCAGCCTCGAAAACTTTCTTCCATACATAAACAGCTGGGCAGTAAGCGACGGACTAAATCCGCCCGTGCTCAAAAAGAACCGCCAGCTTCTTTTGCCAAAACTTCAACTCTGGATTCGCTCCGACAAACCTTTTACACAACGCGTTGGAATGCTGCTTTTAATGAAGTATTTTCTTGATGATGACTTTAAGAGCGAATATCTTGAGTTACCAGCTCAAATTCGCAGCAAAGAATATTACGTAAACATGATGACTGGCTGGCTCTTTGCCGAAGCCCTTGTAAAACAATGGGACACAGCAATCACTTTCATTCAGAATAAAAAGCTGGATGTATGGACACACAACAAGGCAATTCAAAAAGCCTGCGAAAGTTTTCGCATTTCCGACGAACACAAGAAATACTTAAAAACTCTCAGAATGAGAGCCCAGCAGAAGACCGCGAAGCGGGCTGGAGGCAGGGGAAGGCTTTCCCCTCCTTCCCATTGATTTTTTCCACCATATCTTCATAATAGTGCGATATGAAACTTAAAGGCTTTTACTCTTCTTTGTTTACGATTGCGATTCCAATTTCTCTTCAGGCGCTTTTGCAGAACTTTGTAAATATGCTCGACACCGTTATGATCGGGCGGCTTGGCAGCGTTGAGATTGCTGCGGTTGGACTTGGAAACCAGATTTTCTTTATCCTCAATATGATTCTTTTTGGAATTACTTCTGGTGGCGGTGTTTTTATTGCGCAGTTCTGGGGTAAAAAAGATTTAGGCGGAATCAGAAGGTCTTTAGGTTTGATGACTTTGATTGCTGCTTTTGTGGCTGTGGTTTTCACTGTGCTCGGACTTTTTATTCCTCATCAGCTGATAAGAATTTATTCTCCGGATCCTGAGGTTGTGCGAGTTGGCGGAGAATATCTTCGTCTTGCCTGTTTAAGTTATATTCCTACGGCTATAAGTTTTTCTATCACTCTTGCTCTGCGAAGTACGGAGCGGGTAAAGCTGCCGCTTGTTTGTACATCTGTTTCGCTTTTGACAAATGCCGGTGCAAATTATCTTTTGATTTTTGTTGCAGGACTTGGAGTAAAGGGAGCCGCTATTGCAACTGTTTTTTCACGCCTTGTTGAACTTGTAATTCTTTTGAGCTGGACTTATTCTCACGGTTATGAAATCTGCGGAAAGCTTCGCGAACTGCTGGGCTTTGACTGGTCTTTTGTTTTCAAATATTTGAAGATTGCCTTCCCGGTTATTGTCAACGAAACCTTCTGGGGTCTTGGAACGTCTGTCTATAACGGAATCTATGCTCATGCGGGAACTGATTCCTTTACCGCCTATAGCATCACCGGAACAATCAGTCAGCTTACCTGGGTATTCTGTATGGGCTTTGGAAATGGTATTGGCGTTCTGATTGGTAAGCGCATCGGCGAAAAGAAGCTTGATGAAGCCAAAGGCTATGCCCTGCGTTCCATGTGGTTTATGCCTTTAGTGGGCGCTGCGGTCGGAGTTCTGCTGCTGCCACTTTCTAAGCTCCTCCCCTTCCTCTTTAACGTTGAGCCCGAAATCATAAAAATGGCAACTCAGATTCTTATGATTTTGATTCTGCTCTACCCCTTTAATTCTTTCTGCATGGATTGGGTTGTTGGTGTATGCAGAGCCGGCGGAGATACTGTTTTTTCTGCGGTTGGCGAATTGATTGTTTTATGGGGAGTTGCAATTCCTCTTGGATACGTGGCAGCCTTTGTTCTGCACCTTCCCGCCCCAATGATTTTCTTATTCCTCTCTAGCGAATCGATTGTAAAAGCAATTGTTGGAGCAATAAGAGTTCTGAGCGGAAAGTGGCTGCATGAGGTTACGTGATTTTGTTGTATCAGCTTCCGAAAACAGATAGTGGTTTAGTTCCTACTTCAATCTCCATCAACTTTTCAACAGAAGTATTCAGGGCTTTTGCAAGTTTTACGACAGTTTCAGCTTTTGCAGCATTTATATTTTTCTGATTCTGTTCATACTGCTGTATTGAACGCAATGGTATACCAGATATCTCTGCCAACTCACTTTGAGAAAGCCCTGCTGCAAGGCGAAACAACTTTAAGTTCGTACCATCTTTTCGTTTTTCATATATTTCCAGCATCTTATCACAAAATTGAGAAATATCCATTTCATGATACGGAGAATACATTGCCAGGATTTCAGAAATCGGAACTACATTGTTAATATCTCTGAAAGAAAGATTGGAATACCACTGAAAATAAGCCAGAGCCCATCCGCACCAGTATTCAGGAGTTCTGTTTGCTGCAGGACGGTATTTTGAAGCCAGTTTGTCATCTCCAATCACTTCCAGAGCAAGTTCAATGCCTGATTTTCCAACAATAACTGTTGACTCCCCTCTTTCAAGCTGCTTACTGACTTTTGAATACAGAAATTTTTTATAAAATTCGGATAATTCTTCTTCAAGATCATAAACTGCAAAATCCAGCATTGAAGCCATATTACCTTGAGCCTTTGAAAGGTATATTTTATCGTAAGCGTGAATCATCTGCCTTAATTTCCTCGTCCAAAATCTGAACAATATACAAATCGCCACGCTGGCGGCGGTTCTTTTCTACATCAAAATACTGGCGTCTGGCACTTTTATCGCGTAATTCCTTTTTTGCAAACCATTCCACAGATTCTGCAATCTCATATCCCGTAAATTTTATTGCATCAAAGGCTTTTCGACTTTTTAACACAAACTGTGTACCCAAGTTTCCAAGTTTCATAGCATTTCCAAGCTGCCGAACTGAAATTGCACCATTAATAAAGTCCTGAGCAAAAGAAAAATAACTGTCATCTGCTCTATAGCCTGTAATAATGTCATATTTTTTATATGGCACAGAAAAATTCTTAAGAAGATATTCTTTCGATTCCTGAGCTAAAGCACTTGTAATATCGAAAACCCGGTTTTCTAACAAAACAGAAAGCCAGTGAAGTATTGTATATTCACTATTATTCAAATCAAGAATAGTTAGACCCGATGTATCTATCTGATATTTATTTGCATAGCCGTCACTATCCTGAGAAACACCCCACTCCTTAGCCATATCCAGAACTTCCGTGCAGTAAAATCCAAGACCATAATCATTATAGGTCTTCCCAAAACCAAACTGAGGCTTTTCGAGTATTTTTTCAGAGCCGTGATATATATTCTTTAACACGTCTCTATTATACTCCTATAGGAGTATAATAACAAGTAAGTTGTATCAACTTCCGAAAACGAAAGCAAATGAAATTCGAAATCTTTGTGTCAGATTTGAACGCTACTAGGCTTTTCAGCCGGAACCGCAGAAACGATTTTCTGACCGTAGCTAAAAACTCGCCGGATGCTGTACGATCCGAGCGTAAAAATTTTCCTTCCGTAATATCAACCCAGGAAAGAGTTTTCGTGCGGACATCATAAAAAGGAGACTCGCCGAGAGTGTGTTTTTCTTTTAAGAAAAGTTCTGCTGTGTAAGTTTAGATTTCCTTTGCCATAAAAAATATTTTAGCATGAAATACCGCTTAATTCATCGCCTTGCCCCGTGTTTTCTGATACAATTTTAGTTATGAATATTTACGTTGATTTTGATGATTGCCTTTGCGAAACTGCCCGCCACTTTTCAGTGCTCGTAAAAGAAATGTTTAATCTTGATATCCCCTACGAGCAGATTCACTATTTTAATCTGCAGAAATCCTTTGATCTGACAGACCAGCAATATGACCAAATGATGATAAAAGCCCACCAGCCGGACGTCCTTTTATCTTACGACGAAACTCCGGGAGCAAGCGAAACAATCAACAGCTGGCTGGCAAAAGGCCACGACGTAAAAATCATTACCGGCCGCCCTGTCAGTGCCTACGACGCATCCCGCGAATGGCTTAATCAGCACGGCCTTGAAAAAGTTGATTTGTACTGTCTGAACAAATACGGCCGCGACAATTTCTTAAAAGGCAGCAGCTTCAATCTGGAACTGGAAGATTATTACAAAATGCATTTTGATTTAGCAGTCGAAGACTCCCCTTCCGCTTTCAAGTTCTTTGACCATCTGCCAGATTTAAAAGTTATGGTCTTCGACCGCCCCTGGAACCAGACCTGCACCTTCCCCACTTCAAACTACAAAAGATGCACTGGATGGGAGATGATAAATGACAAGGTAAAAAAATGACAGAAAACAAAAAACTTCAAATAAAAGAATTTTTCCTCTTAGACAAATCTGAAAAAGAATTCTGGCTGACAAAAATCGGTGAATCTGACTGGCGGGCAGGAAAATATCTTTTTAAGATTCTTTCTGAAGGAAGCTTTAATCAGCAATATGGCGAAAAATCAAAAGTCTTTTTACTGACCCAGGGTAATAATCTGATTTCTTTTTGCAGCTTTTCAGAACGAGACGAAATTCCGGATACAGAGCTTACTCCCTGGATTGGCTTTGTTTACACCTTTCCTGCCTTCCGTGGAAAACGCCGCATTGGAAAACTGATAGAATATATTTATCGCCTTGCAAAAAATCAGGGCTTAAAACAACTTTATATCTCAACAGACCAGAAAGGTCTTTACGATAACTTTGGCTTTTCATTTTTGCAAACTATGACAGAACGCTGGGGTGGAAAAACACTGGTTTATCAGATGGAAATCGTCCACAAAGATTACAGCGACATCATAGGTAAAACCGTAAGGGGCACAATTGACCGCCCTCTCGGTGCTTCTCATCCACGACACAAAGAAATGATTTATCCGATAAACTATGGCTATGTAGACGGCCTTTTTGCCGGTGACGGAGCAGAACAGGATGTTTACGTTTTTGGTACAAATCAGCCGCTAAAAACGTACGAAGGAAAAATCATCGGAGTTTATCACCGTTTGAATGATGTTGAAGACAAATGGATTGTTGCCCTGGATGACAGGCCTTACTCAGACCAGGAAATTCTTGAAGCCATTTCTTTTCAGGAACAATATTTCATGGGTGAACTCTACAGATAAAATCCAGAAAAGCAGACCAGCCTATCCCCTTGCCTTCCATGCCGGATACCACTTTACAAACCAGCCCGCATTTGTTGCCACTTCTCCCTTGCCAGTAAAATGCGCTGCCGCAGATAAAAGTGAAACTGCTACCCAGAAGGTAATCAACTTGCTCCTGTCTAGTCCTGACGTTTCATTATAAAGTTACCTTTCAACATTTTGGTCTGCAGAATATTTACAAAGGCAGATGGGTCTGTTTTTTTGATGGAACGCATCAGCTTGTCTTCTTCATCAGAAGAAACTACGGTATAAAGCATATTGCGTTCCGCCCCCTGATAACAGCCCCTTCCAGTAAAAAGAGTTGCATCATGCCCGGTAACTTCGCGGATTACATGAATCAGTTCATCGGTTTTATCAGAGATTATTAATATAGTAGATTTTTGATAACGCTTGTAAAGATTATTGAGAACCTGAGTGCTTACATACTGAAATATGATTGAATAAAGCGCTCTGTTCCAGCCAAACAAAAGACCAAAAATTGCAAGAACAAGTACATTGAAAAACAAAATATAATTCCAGATACTTCGACCTGTTTTTTCTGAAACATAAATTGAAATAAAATCAGTTCCACCACTGGTAGCTCCAGCTAATAAACAGAAACTGATTGCAATACCGTTAATAATTCCACCAAAAGTACAGCAGAGCAATACGTCGTTTGTAACATCAAGGCCAGGAATTAAATCTGTAAAAAGACCTGATGCAACAATTGCCCAAAGTGAAAGAAGGGTAAATCGCTTTCCAACATAACGGAAACAGATGAGGGCTGGCACAACATTCAAACCCCAATAAAAAAGAACGAATGGAATTTTTATATTCAGGTATTTTGCAAAAACCTCCTGAATTAATAAAGTAATTCCTGTAAATCCACCCGGTAAAAGTCCCACCGCATGCACAAAGGTATTAAGATTAACTGCCATTATTAATGCTCCGGCAGTAACCAGAAGAAATCGTAATAAAAGTCGTACCTTATCTTTCATATAAACAGTTTAACACACTTTAATAAAACATGTATCATTAATCTATAAGAAAAAATAAACCTGATTAATGATATAATGGCTGAGACATGATAAATGCGCAGCTTCAAAAACATCAGCTGTAAAAATCTCAAGATTAACTGACACTCTCCGGCCACTCTTTATCTAAGAAATTCTGTAGCCCACTCCGCGAACTGTCTCAATCAGTTTCTGGTTATTTAATTTCTGACGCAAAAGACCGATATGAACATCCAGAGTGCGGCTTTCTATTTCTTTATCATAATTCCATACAGATTCCAGAAGCTGTTCACGGGTAAGAACCTGTCCTTTATTTTCCATAAGAAGGGCGAGCAGTTCATATTCTTTTACTGCAAGCAGAACCTCTTTACCTGAAACAAAAGCCTTTCTGCTTTTTGTATTGATAATTACATTCTGCGCGCTTATCAGATTTTTTTCAGAACCATCAACAAGAACTGAGTCACCAGGGTTTGGCTGGATTGCCTGAATTACTCCAAAAATGCAGTCACCGGCCTTTTCAATTTTACGGACTAAATCCATATAATTTAGTTCGGCTTTTACATTGCTGCCGTTTTCAATTCGCTTTCTGCTGGCTTTTTTAAGTTCACGCTTAGTCCTGTCGATTTTGTCTTCCACATCAGACAGAAGAACTTTATCAATTTCAGAAAGACCGAGGGCAATATAAGTACAAGTCTGTTCATAAAAGATATATACCTGATTAAAATAATCAATCAGCTCCTTACTCTGATTTTCAAGAGCAGACACCTCGGATTCTTTTTTGAACTTGCACAGTGAATGCATCATTGAACAGCATTCATCACTCAAATCTTCAAGATTCTGAATTACAGAAATCATGTTGGCATAATTGTTCCGGTCGTTGTGATTTGCAGTTGGAAGGCGGGAACATTTTTGAAGGAACCAGGAAATTTCATGATTCATTTCATCAACATATTCTTCCTGAGCATTAACTTCTTCAATTAATCCATCCATATCATTTTTCTGATTAAGCCCCTGATTCAGATAATCCATCATCTCCATTACGTGGCCGGCCATTTTTGTAATTTCTTTCTGAACCTGAAAAGTATACAAGTCTGTGCTGAGATGATTTTTTGGCAGGATGATTGGGATTTTATAATGAGCTTCTTTTTCTTTCTGACTTTCATGAATCACTTTTTCTGTAATGGAAGCAATCTGCTTAACAAAAGGCAGGAAAAGGATTGTGGCAGAAATATTAAAAACAGTATGAAGCATGGCAATGTGAGTTGTGATGTTTTGCGCAGGCTGACCGGGAACAATAAAATCAATCAGATTTAAAAATGGCTGGAAGAAAATCAATGCCAGGAGAGTTCCTGTAACATTAAAAGCCACATGGACAGCAGCAGTTCGTTTTGCATTCACGCTTGCGCCAAAAGATGACATAACCGCATCTACAGTTGAACCGATATTGCTTCCTAAAACCATTGCAGCCCCAAGCTCCCATGGCAGAGAACCGTTTGCAGACATTGTAAGTACAATCGCTGTTGTAGCTGATGAAGAATGAATCAGAGCGGTAAAAACAGTTCCGATTAAAACTCCAAGCAAAAGACCCGCAAAATTTAAATCCTGAAATTTCTGTAAAAAGCTGACAGACTCAGGCTTTAAATTCATGGAAGTTTTAAGAAGGCCCAGCGCCATGAATAAAAGCGCAAAACCCATAAAACAATCAGCAAAATTATGAATCTTAAACTTCTTAAAATATTTAAGGATAAAGCCAAAGCCAAACAAAGGAATTGCCGCTGCTTCCATACTAAAGGAAAATCCAAAAAGAGAAACAATCCAGGCCGTAACCGTAGTTCCGATATTTGCGCCAAAAATAATTCCAATGGCCTGTGTCAGACTTATAATCTCAGCATTTACAAAACTAACCACCATTACAGTAGTTGCGCCGGAAGACTGAATTATTGCCGTAACCGCAAGTCCAGTGAGCACAGCCGTAAATCTGTTCCCGGAAATCTTATGAAGCAGGGATTGCAGGCTGCTTCCCGCTCCCTTTTGAATACCGTTCGAAAGCATCTCCATTCCAAAAAGCAGCAGGCAGAGAGAACCTATAAATCCTAGAATCTGGCTTAATACAGTTATCATTCTTTTATTATAACCGTAAGAAATTAGAAATTATAGTTACTTTGTGTAAATTGTATGTAAATTCTGGAAGTGACAGTTATTTTAATTTTTACTATAATCATCTTTATGTTCAGACCAATGAGAAGATTTCAGCAGCAGATTTCAGATACTGAATGCAAAGAGATTTTGAAAAATGAAAAACGCGGAGTTCTTTCTCTGCTCGGCGATGACGGCTACCCTTACGGACTTCCCCTCTCCCACTTCTACAGCGAAGAAGACAATAAGATTTATTTTCACAGCGCAAAGGAAGGCCACAAAATTGATGCCATCAAAAACTACGACAAGGCAAGCTTCTGCGTTTACGACTCAGGCTACCGCAATGAAGGTGAATGGGCTCTGAACATCAACTGTGTAATCGTCTTTGGAAAAATCCGCCTGGTGACCGACGAGGAGCTGGCCCGCAGAATCTGTACAAAGCTTGTTCAGAAATTCACAGACGACCAGGAATATCTAGAAAAGGAACTTAAAAACGCCCTGCCCCGCGTTCAGTGCCTTGAGCTTGAAATTGAACATATGACGGGAAAACTTGTCAACGAATCATAAGGAGCATAGAAATGAAAGTAGCAGTAACTTACGAAAAAGAAACTGGAAACGTTTTCCAGCATTTTGGAAAAACTCAGTATTTTAAGATTTATCAGATTGAAGATGGAAAAATCCTTTCCTCAGAAGTAATTGATAACGGCGGAAACGGACATCATGCCATTCCACCATACTTAAAGAGCCTTGGAGTAGAAACTCTGATTCTTGGAAACCGCGGACAGGGTGCCATTGAAGCCATTGCGGCCAGCGGCTTAAAAGAAATGCCAGGAATCACAGGAAGTGCCGACGAAGCCGCAGAACTTTTTGCAAAAGGCCAGCTCAAGCCAAACTTTGAGGCTAAGTGCAATCACCACGGGAATGTGTAAAAGCAAACTCTTAGCTCTGAATAGAATTTCAAATAATGCAAAAAATCCCACATTAGAAATAACGAGGATTAATAAAGTTAATACTTACCAATCATTATTTTTCATTTCGTACTTTGGTAGCTATTTGAATCTTAATTTTGTGCATCCGTCCTTCATTTTTGGACTAAAAAACATGCATTTCTGGTAGTTATATTGCGTACTTTGGTAGTCATATCTTTTGCGTACCTTAGTAGTTATATAATGAAGAATTCAATAAAAATTCGTACCTTGGTAGTTATATCAGTCCAAATTCATTGATTTATGCGTACTTTGGTAGCTATATTCTCGCAAAAAGAAACGACAGAATGTGCGTACTTTAGTAGTTGTATACTTTTTTTGACATTTTTGGAAAACTAAAACATTGGAAAAATCAAATTTCTGATAAAAATTGAATGCGTACCTTGGTAGTCATTAACTTTTTGATAAGCGTACTTTAGTAGTCATATAGATTGCGTACTTTGGTAGTTATTTGAGGCCTTGTTTTTTTAAGATTTCAACAGCCTCTGCTTCGTATGCAATCTGGAAAGAATCTCCAAATGGCAGCTCAGCCTGCTGCTTTACGAGCTCAAGAGCTTCTGCAAATTCTTCTGGGTATCGGCTCTTAAAATATTCGAGTTCTGCCTGTTCTTCATTGATTTCTTTTATCTCATCAATTTGAGCTTTATCAGTTTCTTTTGTGATTCGAACTGAAGCTGCCTTCTCAGAACAATTAAATCTGAATCCGACAACATTCTTACCTTCTTTAATTTTTTCAAAAGAGACAGTAAGATTTGTTTTTTCATTAACTTCATCCAAAGGATTTTTTACAACCTTAGTGATGAAGTTTGTCATTCTTCCTGAATACTCGTTTGCACCAAGCTGAAACGTCTTTCTCAATTCTTCAACAGTATATTCAAAATACCAGCAACCTTTTTTATTACCTTCCTTACCTTTTTTGCCAATCCAGGATAATGCAATTTCATAATAACGCATCGCATAAAAGCTCTGTAAGCGACCAAGCTCAATCAACTGTAATGTTGTAAAACCATGTTTGTATTCAACTAAAGCTTGTCCCAAGTGATGGTTAATTTCAATGTTTATTTTGTGATCAACATCAGAAAAAACAGCATGAGTAACCCAGCTGAATGTTTCAAACTTTTTACCTGTATCAATTGCAATATAAGATTTTTGAAGTTCAACAAGAGCGGATTTTATCAAATCCTTTTGTTTAGCACCAATACGTGATTTACCTAAGGCTTTTACGAAGTCAGATGTTTTAAAAGTTGTTTCATAGGTTTCAATATTAAGATTAGACCACTTCATAATTTTGAGATCTGCAATTACATATGCTAATAATTGTTTTGCTAATGGAGAACATTTATAAAGACCTTGAGAAATTTGATTAGGCTGTAAAAGTTCACTGTTTAACTTTTTAGAGTATTCAAGAGTGCCTTGATCTGAAATAATTATCTCATCCATTCGAAAGCCTTATTTATATATTAGTTATATTAATATATTGGAAGAGCGTAATTCGTTATAAAATAAAGATTTACAAGACAATAAAGCTACTAAAGTACGTAATCAGAACTACTAAAGTACGTTTTATAACTACCAATATACGCGGATATAACTACCTGCCTACGCATTCATTTATTCCGCTACTTATATCTTATACCTGGTAGTTATAAAAATCAACTACTTTCTTAAATGACAAGTAGTTATTTTGTAATACCGCCTTTTGAAAGCTTGATATTATTTTTGTTTACTTCACTCATCAGGTATTCGACAGCAGTTTCGATTCCCTGAGTCATTGAGAGGTCATGTTCCAGGAAGAACATTTTCCATTCTTTTTTTGTTGTCTCACGGATGCTGATATTCATCAGGATTTTTTTGATTTCCTCAACTTTTGGAGCTTCTTCAGGTTCTGCTTCAATAACTGTTTCTACTGGATTAGCTGCGTATTCTGCAGGTTTTACTTCTGCCTGTACTGGAGCAGAAACGGGTTCTGGTGTGGCAGTAGTTATTGGTGTCTGTCTTTTTTCAACAGCAGCCTCTTCTTTTGCGATGTTCTGAAGAATAGCCATAGAATTGCTCTGTTCAGCTTCTTCTTTTTTTGCCTTAGCAAGAATAGCCATTACAGGATTGTCATCATTGTATTTTGAAAAATCTTTAGCCATTGATTAACTCCTTTATGAAATTTGCATAGTCGATTGCTGCATTTGATTTTGGATTGTAATCAAAAATATTCTGACGTGCGAGCTGAGATTCCTGAACAGCAATTGCATCCCTAATCTTTGTTTTAAAAACTTTGGTATTAAACATTTCTGCAAACTTAAGAAACTGCTCATTCATATGTTGTGCAAGACCAGCGCGGCCTTTATAGCGGACAAGTAAAACGCCTGCAATTTCAAGATTCTCATTAACATCTCTGATTCCCTGTATTGTTTCTGCAAGAGCTTCGGCTCCCTGCATGGAAAATGAATCAGCCTGTACAGGAATAACTACAGATGTACTTGCAACAAGTGCATTGATTGTAAGTGGTGAAAGAGCAGGAGGAGTATCAATAATTACATAATCATAAACATTTGAAACTTCCTTTAGAACCTTAGAAAGTTTATATACCTGATCAATTGCATTCATTTCCTGCATGATATTATTCAGTCCTTTATCTGCCTGAATAAAGTCTCCGGAAGGCGTAGACTGAATAGCATCCTTGAGACTGATCTCATTTTTGAAAACCATCTTGATAGACGGATTTGAAGGATCTACCCTGTAACAGTAAGAGAGATTGCACTGTGGATCCAGGTCTATTGCAAGCGTCTTTTTTCCCAATAGTGACAGGCCTGAAAACAGTGCGCTGGCCGTTGTTGTTTTTCCTACGCCGCCTTTCTGATTTGTGACAGTGATGATTTTCATAAAAATTCCCCTTCTTTAATTAAAGAAATAAATAATTAAATATATGTATAATATATCTTGAAATAAAGAAAATGTAAAGAAAAATAAAAGAAAATATGTAATATAAAATAAAGAAATAAAGAAATATATAAATATAGAATTAAATAAATAAAGAGATATTATATAAAATATAAATAAGAAATAAAGAAAAAATAAAGAAGGTTAAAACAGGCCCTAGGATTCGCGTAGACGCGTCAAATTTGGAAAATTGAGTAATTTGTCGACCGGGGTGTTTTGAGGCCGTTTTAGGGCCTTTTTTAAAGATTTATAAATGTCATTTTTTTCAGTTTTTTTTGGAGGATATGACTACCAAAGTACGCTTGAAAACGAGTAGAAAACATAATTATCAAGAGACGATATAACTACCATGGTACGCATTAGAAAATGGGTTATGTTGGTCCAGTTTTATGCTCAAAATTAAATTGGAAATAGCGAAAGGGAGATCAAAGTTTTTTTAGATAGCAGAAGTGTCTTAATATTTGTTTTATGAACGACATAGGTACAAGAAAAAAGAGTCTATGAACGTCGTATATACAATAAAATAAAGGCGATAAACGACACAGGTACAAAAACTATTTATTCTGTGAACGACAGATTTACAAAACTAAAAAATATATAACTACCAAGGTACGCAGATTGATATTATAATATAACCATGTCTTTTAAGACTGAGCGCAACGACATTACAAAAGTTCACACAGATGCAATCGTTAATACTGCTGGATGCGATGGGTGGTGCTATTCATCATATCGGAAATGTTCATAAATATGCTCGCGAGGAAGACCTTCCTGAAAAGACAATCTTTGTGATTACAACAGGCGGTCAGGAAAATGCCAGCTCGGAATATTCTTATGAGAAAATTCAGAAGCTTGTAAAACGTCAGACAGAAAATGAAAGCAAACTGGAGTGCAGATATCACAGAGCACTATAATAAAACTAACGAACGATAGTAAGTTTATAAAAAGGAGACTAGCAAAATGTTTGGAGCAATTTTAGGAGATATAATTGGTCAGCCTTATGAGTTTGACCGTGGACATAAGACAAAGGAATTTCCGCTCTTCTGTAAGAATCCGCGTTTTACAGATGATTCAGTTATGACGATTGCAATCTGTGACGGAATCTTAAAGGCAGGGCTCGATGCTAATGAAAACACGATGAAGACAGCGATGATAACCAGCATGCAGCTCTGGGGGCACAAGTATCCTCATGCAGGATATGGTGGAAGATTTTACCGCTGGCTTGCGATGGAAGAGACAAAGCCTTATAACAGCTGGGGTAATGGTTCTGCTATGAGGGTGAGCTCTGTGGGATGGCTTTTTGATTCGCTTGAGAGGACGCGTGAGGTTGCACGCTGGTCTGCCGAAGTTACTCATAATCATCCGGAAGGAGTGAAGGGGGCCGAGGCAACAGCAAGCATTATCTGGATGGCCCGTAACGGTTATTTCAAGACTCAGATAAAGGATTATATAATCAAAGAGTTTGGTTATGACTTGAGCCGCACCTGCGACCAGATTCGTCCGAACTATCATCATGTTGAGAGCTGCCAGGAAACAGTGCCAGAGGCAGTTACGGCTTTTCTTGAAGGAACTGATTTTGAAGATGTTATCCGTACAGCGGTTAGCCTTGGCGGTGACTGCGACACCCTCACCGATATAGCAACAGCAATGGCTGAAGCTTTTTATGGACTGTCTGAAAAGTTCAAGACCAGGGCTTATGAATTTACAACAGAAGACATGCATCTGGTAATGAAGTCCTTTGAAGAAAAAGCAATTGAAAGAAAGGAGAGAGAAGCGTAAGATAATCAGACTGTTACATCATTTACATATCAAATAGATTTTTGATTTCACACTTTAGCGACACTTTGGAATACTTTTCCAGTTTTGCCAGGTACTGATTTCTAGTGATTTCGCGGGCGCCGTAGCGGGCCATGTTTGTGGTGTAGGTCTGGCAGTCAATCAGTTTGCCGCCGGCTTTCTGGAAGGCTCGGGCGAAGAGTACGAAGGCGCTCTTGGAGCTGTTTGGTTCAATCGTGAACATGGACTCGCCGCAGAAGACGCTGCCAAGCAAGATGCCGTAAAAACCGCCGACCAGCTTTCCGTCCTTCCAGACTTCTATGCTGTGAGCGTATCCTGCCTTATGAAATTTCTTGTAGGCTTTAATCATCTTGGGGCCAATCCATGTGCCAATCTGGTCGACCCGTTTTTGATTTGCGCAGTTCTTGATTACATCACCAAATGCTTTATCAATTGTGTAAGTGTAAGGATTGTGCCTGAGGAATTTTTCAATTGATTTTGAAACGTGCAGCTGGCGGATAGGAATTACAAAACGCTTCTTTGGAGACTGCCACAAAACCGGCTCGCCCTGATTTTCGTTGAACCATGGAAAGACTCCCTGATTATAAGCCGAAAAAAGAAGGCGCAGAGGAATGTTATCCGTCACGAGGGAAATCTCGTCATAGCCGTAAATCAGGCCTGGGGCGGGGAATTCAAAGAAATCGTCAGGGTCAATTTTTACAGAGCGCGATTTTTCATTTTCAATGCGTAGGTAATTTTCCAGAACCTGAGGGCACTGCTCGAGGCCTGTGCTGTTAGTCCAGATGCCGTTGAGCAGAAGTTGATAAGGTTTATAGTTTGCCTTGTAATTCATCTTACGGCAGTGGGGTAGGAAAAGGCCCAGATAGTAATAGGGAAAATGATTCTGCAGACAAAAGTTGATTTCAACAAGAACGCTGTAAACGCCAATGCTGCGCTTAAGCACTTCCTCGCTGATATCATAATAAAAATAATTTGAGGAAAGGCCGGTGATAAATCCATGTGCATCAAAAACATAATCGAGGATGCTCACGCCGATCAGCTGACCCTTTAGCTTATAATCAAGATTGATAACCCCGCTGTAGCCGCCGTTCATATTTTTAAGATCTTGGGCAGCCTCCTGCAATGTGAGACGGTCGAAGCCCGGATTTCCCTCATTATGGTGATTGTAATAATTGCGGTACATAAGGGTTTTTTCGTCAGTGCAAAAATCAGTGGGGTTGGCAGAAATAATAACTTCTACATCCTGATTTTTATGAAGGACTCGACGCTGGCTCTTGGATGGAGCAAAAGTTTTTACAGGGATTCGAATGGGAATACACTCATGGCAATTCTGGCAGCGGGTATTATAGGCCATGGAAGAGTAGCGGCGGAAGCCCTGATGGAGAAGCCTTTCATAAACAATGCAGTCCAGCTTTTCAACGGGTAGAGCCGAGGGCCTACTCGAATCCAGCCAGTTAAAATATGTCAGAATATTTTCAGCCTGTCGGTCCGGGAAATAACCGCACTCGGTCACGTTCTTTCCGAACATCATATTCTTGAAAATTTTCTCAATGTTGGTTTCTGCTTCGGTCATAGTGATGATTATAGTTTAACTATTTTTTTACCAGATGAAAAGATTTTAATATAAGATTACTCTTACTGCTAAATTGGTTTCCAGCTTGATCAAAAACTTCTTAGCAATTGACAATAGTTACCGTTTGGTAGTAATATAGTTACCGAAAGGTAGCTTAAGGGTATGGATAGAAAATCTGAAATAATTAAAGCAACTTTAGAGCTTGCATCTGAAAATGGACTTGCATCAGTTTCGATGAATCAGATTGCAGAAAAGCTGGGAATTTCAAAACCTGCTTTATATAAGCATTTTGAATCACGTGAAGAAATCATAAAAACAATGTATTCATTTTTACGAGATCAGGCTAAGCAGAGTATTGCGGCCGGCGAAATCAATTTTGATATGCTTTCTGATAAAGTTCCTCTTGAAAAAATCCTGACACATATTGTGGACTCCTATAGAAGTCTTTGTACAAATCCTCAAATGTTCCAGTTCTATAAAATCATAATGTCTCAGAGAACAATCGATATTGCAGCAACCGAAATCATGGTAATGGAAACTAAAGCTATGATCGATGCAACAAAGAAGTTGTTTTATGCACTTCAGGTAAAAAAGATTGCTGATTTTCCTGATTCTGATGCTGCTGCTATTTCGTTTGCCATGTCGGTTCATTCAATAATTGATCTGGAATGTGACCTTAATCAGCTTAAAAATGCTAATAACGATGCCGGAAAAGGCATTGATAAAAATATGATGCAAAACTTTATCAGCGAGTTTTGCAAGCTCTATGGAGTAAAAGGAGTAAAAACAAATGGAAAGAAGTAAAAATAAAAGTATCCGATACTGGTTATTAATCTGTGGCATTTTGAATGTAGTTTTTTATCTTCTTCATGACTGCATTGGTGCAAGATTTTATCCGGGTTATAACTGGATGGCGCAGGCGGTGAGTGACCTGACCGCTACAGATGCACCTTCACGGTTGATAGCATCAGAGTTCACAAAAATACACGGAATCTTTTCTTGTGTAGCATGTACTTTAATCTGCATTTGTGCAAAAGAATTGTGGAAGGAAGCTTCAGAAAAAATCCTTCGCCTGGGTCTATATCTTTTTGTAACTATGCACTGGATTTCTGCTATTGGTTACAGTCTCTTTCCTTTGACAGGAAGTGGGTATGACGGAAGTTTTCAGTCTTTTGTACATGTATATGTGATTACAGTTCTTGTTGTTCTGCTTTCAATTGTATCTTTAATTCTGATTGCAGTAGGCGGATTTAAGAGTGGAAACAAAGTTCTGGCATGGTGCGCAGTTGTGGCATTCCTTATGATGTTTTTTGGAGCGGCTGGAAGTGCAGCAGTTCCGAGAGCATATTTTGGAATCGTTGAAAGATTCAGTACATATAGTGCTGTATGTTTTACAGCAGTGATTGCAGTAATTGCATTTTTGAAGTTTGGAAACATAGAGTCATAAATATGAGAAGGATTTTTGATTTTAAGAAAATTGCTTTGCTGCTTTTAATTCAGATTGTTTGCGGCATATTTTTATTTGCAGAAGAAACAGCAGCAGAAGAAAAGCTAACAGTTGAGATTACAAATGTTGCATCATTAGACACAAGCTTTATTGGAATGCCAAAGGAACCTGTTGGTTTAAGTAATTATGATGGCAAAGGAATTCCTGGCAAATTCAAAAAACATAAATTTTCTGTAAATGAAAATACTGAAATAATAATTCCATTAAAAGAGATTTAATTGTATGTTGAAAATAATAGTCAGTGCCTGCCAGGCCGGCGACAATTGCAAATATAATGGTGGAAACAATTTTAATCAGAAGATGATGGACTTCCTCTGGTAAAAAATCCCGGGCCAAGGACTTTTTGCAGAACTTTGTATTAAGGCCGGTTACAAAGTTCTGGATATTGAAGATATTGAGGAATATTTGTGTAACAGTATGAAACAAGTAACAGTAAGCGGAGCAATCATTCTCCGCACAAATCCAGAAACCAACAAAAAAGAAATATTTGCAACTCAGCGTGGTTATGGCGACTGGAAAGGATGGTGGGAATTCCCGGGCGGAAAGCTCGAGCCAGGCGAAACTCCCCAGCAGTGCATTGAACGTGAGATTCGGGAGGAGCTGGCAACAGAAGTCCGCGCTGAACGCATTCTCGGCGTTGTTGATTATGATTACCCAACTTTCCATCTGACCATGCATTGCATTTTGTGCACAATCGTTTCCGGCGAACTGAAACTCCTGGAGCACGAAGCAGCCCGATGGCTTTCAAAAGAAACTCTGCGTTCTGTAGACTGGCTGCCTGCGGATCAGTTGATTTTGGACAAGATTGAAGAGGTTCTGAAATGAAAATAATAGTCAGTGCCGCCAGGCCGGCGACAATTGCAAATACAACGGAGGAAATAATTTCTATCAGAAGATGATGGACTTCCTTTGGTAAAAAATCTCGGGCCAAGGACTTTTTGCAGACCTTTGCATTAAGGCTGGTTATAAGGTTTTGGATGTTGAGGATATTGAGGAATATTCTTGATTTTTCAAGAAACATAATTATAATGTAAGTTAACCGAAATGAATTTCGCCCAAATCTATTTAGGTTAAAATAATTTTGATTAAACGAGATTAGCCATGCAGGAAACTTTTAGAGGAAGAACAACTGAACTTAGAATACTGGAAAACAAATTCCAGAAAAAAGGCTTTGTCATGACTATCCTGTACGGCAGACGCAGAATAGGTAAAACAAGGCTTATAAATAAATTTATTAGCAGCCATGATTGTAAGTGCATTTCTTTTACTGCCGTTGAACGAGGTGAAGCTGAATTGCTTTCAATGCTTACAGAATCAGTGCTTAGCGCTGTAGCTCCTGATTTGCTCGGAACAGTTACTTTTAATTCTTTTGAAAAACTCTTTGACTTTATTGGGAAACAGGCGGTAAAGAAAAGAATAATATTTTTTATAGATGAGTATCCTTACCTTGCAAAACAGTGCCCTTATATCCAGTCCGTACTTCAGAAGAAGATAGATACAAACTGGAAGAAGGGGAAAATGTTTTTTATAATATGCGGTTCGCTTGTAAGCTTTATGAAAGACGAAGTTCTCGCAGAATCAGCTCCACTGCATGGAAGAAGCGATCTGGAACTTAAGCTCCGTCCCTTTAATTATCTTGAAACTGCTGATTTTCTAGCTCCGTACTCAAATGAAGAAAAAGCTATCTGTTATGGCCTTACAAATGGAGTTGCAAAATATATAGAACAGATTGATACAAATCTTTCACTTGAAGAAAATATAATCAATCAGTTTTATTCAATAGGCGGATATTTCTCTGAGGAACAGATAAAAACTGTAATTACAAACGAAAGGCAAAGTCCAGCATTGTATAATTCAATTATTTCTGCGGTGGCGACAGGACATACAAAAAACAGTGAAATTGCCAGCTGTGTAGGTTCTGATGATATTACATATCCTCTAAAAGTTCTGACAAATGCAGAAATCTTAGAAAAGAGGATGTCAAAAAAGCCTTACTATGTCTTAAATGATTCAATGCTTGAATTCTGGTTTCGTTATGTAAACAGAGCAACAAGTCTTATTAACGCAGAAAAAGGAAGCTTGTATTATCAGTCAGAAGTCCGCGAGCATATCTATGATTTTATGGGAAAAATCTTTGAAAAGATGGCAAAAGAATATCTGATGTTTCATGCAGGAACAGGCGATTTTCCTCTGCTTACAGAAGTAACAGATTATCAAACATCTGTAATTGATGAGGATAAAAAACAAAAACAGATAGAAATAGATTTGCTGGGCAAGAACGCTAAAAACATTCTGCTCGTTGGAGAATGCAAATTCAAGAAATCACAGTTTGATAAAGTTGAGTATGAAAAACTGATGGATAAAATAAAATATCTGCCTGTCTCAAATCCACTTGTCTGCATTTTTTCTCTCAGCGGTTTTTCAGATTATGTAAAAGAAAATGCGCAGAACTGTAAATTGATTGGAATTGATGATATGTACGGCAATGCTATATAAATCTTTTGCCCTAGAAAAATGTATTATTTTTGTTGATATTCCCCTAGAAAAGTGGAAAATGCTTCATTGTTTTTGATGAGGTTCAGAAATTTCCCAAGGCTTTGACTTCTTTAAAATATTTTTGTGAAGATGCAATTCAATGGCTGATTAATGCAGGTCTTGTTCATAAAGTGTTTAGGATACAAAAATTTGAGCAGCCTTTGAAGGTTTACGAAGATTTTGACTGCTTTAAGCTTTATGTAAATGATTTAGGTTTACTTGGTGCAATGGCCCAGGCTCCGGCAAGCGAAATTCTTGTTGGAAACAGTGCTTTTTCTTCTTACAAGGGAAGCTTTACAGAACAGTATGTAGAACAGTTTGAGAATGCATCGTATCAAGAAATCTTAAAAGTAAAAAATGAATTGGTTTCTGATATTTCGAAGTTTGAACACGATTATGACAGGGAAGATCCAGATTGGAATATCTGTCCAAAACCGGATGTTCGTTATCAGTGGAGTTTGGAAGCTCTTGGTTTGATTGCTCCGATGTTAGCGGAAGCGTTTAACAGAGAGTATGAGAGGGGAGAGAAGGGGATGGAGGATTATGGTGGGGAGAAGAGGGAGTTTTATGGGGAGTAGGTAAGTTAAGCAAGAAAAATATTTTGTGAAATCGTGATTTTTTTCACCTTTAAAACACAAAGGCGTGGTATAATCTTATATATTATGCAAGTAGACTATACAAAACTTTGGGTTCGTTATAAAGAAATGGGACACAAGAATAAAACAGACCTTATTGAGATGGCAGGAATCTCAACGAATATTCTTGCAAAACTGACTAAAGGTGAATTTATTTCCATGGATAGTATCCAGCGTATTTGCAAAGCTCTGAATTGTGATGTGGGCGATATATGTGTGATTAATAAAGTGGAAGGAAATAGCTAAAAAATGTCGCCTGAAAAAAGTATTGATATAAAAGAAAATGACCTTCTCAAAATTGACCGTTCCTTGCTCGAAATTCTTTTGAAGGACAAGACGACCGGGAAGAATATAATTTGGGCAACGGATAATTATTCTAAATATGGAGAACTTTACACTTCGGAGAAAGAAATCAAAATAGAATTAATTACCTCACGTCATGGCGGAATTATAAAGCCTCGAATTGAAAAATCAAAAACAGAACAACAGCAGAGAGTGCGACAGAAAGCAGAAGTGTTTACACCAAGTTGGATTTGCAATATGCAAAACAATAAGGTTGATGAAGAATGGTTTGGGCGAAATGATGTTTTTAATTTAGAAAAAGAAAATTCTTGGAAAGTAACGAAAGATAAAATTATATTCTCTGATTCTGAAAAAAAAAGCTGGAAAGATTATGTTCTTTCTAAAAGACTTGAAATGACTTGCGGTGAGGCTCCATATATAACAAGCCGCTATGATGCAGTAACTGGTGAATATATAGAAGTTTCGAATAGAATTGGAATATTAGACAGAAAACTTAGAATTGTTAGTGAAAATACAGATACGCATGAGGATTGGCTAAAATGGGCATATTCGGCTGTTCAAAGCACTTATGGTTTTGACTGGCAAGGTGATAATGTTCTTATTGCAAGAGAAAATCTTTTATTTACTATAGCTGAACACTATGAGGCAAAATTTAACGAAAAACTTGAAACTCAGGATTTAATCGGTTTTGCAAAAGTAATTGCATGGAATATCTGGCAGATGGATGGCCTCAAATATGTTATTCCAAATTCTTGCTGTACAAAAGAAATAATTGATGAAGATTTGTTTGAAAGAAGAATCATCGCAAAGCCTTGTGTTGGATGTACAAAAGGTGACAATAGAAAACACAATGGCATTTACTGCATTATTAAGGACTGGGAAACTCATAGAAATATTCGCTTTGTGGATATGGTATTTGGAGGCGGAAAATAATGGCACAGATTTTTAATCAGGCATTTGAGCAAAAATTGATTTATGTTTATCGCATCAATGATACAGCCCATGAAGGTATTCTTAAAATTGGAGAAGCCTCTTGTAATGCAGGAATGACTTATTTTGCTTTTGAGCCAAACTGTAAGGAATTAAATGTTGCTGCTAAAGATAGAATCCGCCACCAGACACAAACAGCCGGAGTTACTTTTGAACTTCTATATACCGAAGCAACGGCTTTTATGAAAGGAAAAAATCTTATAGTTTTTCAAGATCATGATATACATGACATTCTTGTGCGCTCTGGTATAAAAAGGAAAATATTTGATACAGAACATAAAGCAAATGAATGGTTTTATACTGACCTTGAAACTGTAAAAAAAGCAATTGCAGCTGCGAAAGAAGGAAGAACATCTCTCAATGCAAGTGAAATAACTACAGATAGAAGTCCTGTAATTTTCAGACCAGAACAAACGGAAGCTATCGAAAAGACAATAAAGCAATTCAAAAAATCTGGTGGAAGTCATCAGATGTTATGGAATGCAAAAATGAGATTTGGAAAAACTCTTTCAACCTTGGAAGTTGTTAAGCGCATGAATTATAATCGCACTCTCATTTTGACACATCGACCTGTAGTTGATTCTGGTTGGTTTGAAGATTATGGGAAAATCTTTTATGACCGAAATGATTTTTACTACTTTTCAAAAAAGAATGGTGGTGATCCAACTGAAGAAGAAAACTTCCATGAAATGATTCATAAGGCTGACAATAACGGAATGAAGGATTTCCACTTCATTTATTTTGCTTCAATACAAGATATGCGTGGTTCTGAACTTGTTGGCGGTAAGTTTGCTAAGAATGAAGAAATTTTCAATATAAATTGGGATTTAATCATAATTGATGAAGCTCACGAAGGTACTCAAACAGAACTTGGAAAAGCTGTTCTTTCAAAATGTCGCAAAGATAACACAAGAATCCTTCATCTTTCTGGTACTCCATTCAATCTTATGGATGATTTCAAAGAAGATGAAATTTACACCTGGGATTATGTTATGGAACAACGGGCAAAAGCTGAATGGGATAAAATCCATCAGGGAGACCCGAACCCATATTCTGTACTGCCTAAACTAAGTATTTATACATATAACTTGGGAAAACTCTATCCTGAATATGCAGATGCTGATATTGCATTCAACTTCCGTGAATTCTTTAGAGTTGATAAAGAGGGAGACTTTATACACGAAACAAACGTAAAACAGTTTCTTGATTTATTAACAAAAGAAGATACTGATTCAAATTATCCATATTCAACAGAAGAATACAGACAGAATTTTCGTCATTCACTTTGGATGATACCAGGGGTAAAAGAAGCAAAAGCTTTAAGTAAACTTTTGCAGGAGCATCCTGTTTTTAGCCAATTTGCAATTGCAAATGTAGCAGGTGACGGAGATGAAGAAGAGGAAGAAAAAGAAGCTTTAAAGAAAGTTGAAAAAGCGATTGGTCCACATCCAGAAGATTCTTATTCAATTACTCTTTCTTGTGGACGACTCACTACCGGCGTAAGCGTAAAACCTTGGACCGCTTGTTTTATGCTGTCTGGTAGCTTCAATACTGCGGCAAGCACTTATATGCAGACGATCTTTAGAGTACAAACTCCTGCCGTAATTGGAGGAAAGCAGAAAGAAGAATGTTTTGTATTCGACTTTGCTCCAGACCGTACTCTTAAAGTAATTGCTGAAACTGCCAAAATCAGCAGCAAAGCCGGTAAAACAACAAACAATGACCGTGAGATATTGGGTGAGTTCTTAAACTTCTGTCCAATCATTGGTTTTGAAGGCAGTCAGATGAAGGCCTACAATACCGAAAAAATGCTTGGTCAGCTTAAAAAGGCTTATATTGAGCGGGTTGTAAAAAATGGTTTTGAAGACAGTTATCTTTATAATGATGAGCTTCTTCACATGGATAAACTTGCTCTGGAAGAGTTTTCTAAACTAAAAGAAATAATCGGTTCTACAAAAGCTCAAGGAAGTACAGGTGATATTAACATCAACGCTCAAGGTTTAACTGATGAACAATATGAATTATTACAGATGCCTGAAATTAGAGAAAAACCTGTTAAAGAACTTACTCCAAAGCAGCAGGAAGCATTAGCGCGAGAAAAAGAAATCAAGAAAAATCGCGATACTGCAATTTCCATCTTACGAGGAATTTCTATCAGAATGCCGCTTTTGATGTACGGAGCTGAACTTTCACCTCGTCACCCCGAACTTGATTCGGGGTCTAAGATGCTGAATCAAGTTCAGCATGACAATAGCAAAGAAGAAGCAATTACTCTTGATAATTTTTGTGATTTAGTTGATGACCTTTCATGGGAAGAGTTCATGCCAAAAGGTGTAACTAAAGAAATCTTTGGGCAGTTCAAAAAATATTATGATTCAGATGTGTTCCGTGAGTCTGGTGTAAAAATCCGAGAAATGGCACGTGCTGCGGATAAACTTAGTATTGAAGAAAGAATTGAGCGTATAAGTTCAATTTTTGCTACATTCCGAAATCCAGATAAAGAAACCGTTCTTACTCCTTGGCGTGTTGTAAATTTGCACCTTGCGCAAAGTCTTGGAGGCTGGTGTTTCTATGATAAAGATTATAATGAGCAAATCCTTGAACCAGAATTAATAAAACAAAATGAAATTACTGATGAAGTTTTTAAAAAGAATACACATATTTTGGAAATAAACTCAAAAAGCGGTTTGTATGCTTTGTATTGTGCTTATAGTGTCTATCGCACTCGGGCAAAACTTGAGCTAGGCCCTAAGCCTACACGGGAAATGGAAATTGATTTGTGGAAGAAAGTTCTTGCAGAAAACATTTTCTTAATTTGTAAAACTCCTATGGCAAAAAAGATTGCGCAAAGAACTTTGGCCGGATTCACAGGAACAAAAGTAAATGCTCACTACTTTGAAGACTTAGTAAATCAGCTGAAAAACAAACCAGAAAACTTTATAAGCGAAGTGAGCAAAACAAATTACTGGAAAAAGGATGGAAATGAAGATATGAAATTTGATGCAATAGTAGGTAATCCACCATATCAGATTATGGCAACAGGAGAGGCAAACGGTTCAGATCCAATTTATCATCTTTTTATTGATGCTGCCTGCAAGCTTGGTGAAAAGGTAAGCTTTATTCATCCTGCAAGATTCTTATTTAATGCTGGAAAGACCCCGAAAGACTGGAATGAAAAAATGCTTAATGATGAACATTACAAAGTTGTTCAATATTGGGCAAACAGTGGAGATGTTTTCCCAACTGTAGATATAAAAGGCGGTGTCGCAGTTACATATTGGGATAAGAATAAGACTTTTGAAAAGATTGGAACTTTTGTTGCGCACGAACCTCTTCGAACTGCATTAGCGAAAGTTCTGAATAAAGAAGAATTCAAAAGTCTTGCAAGTATTATTTATCCAGCTGAAAGCTATAAATTCAAAAAGAAAATGCACGATGAACACCCTGAACTCGCTGAAAGATTGAGTAAGGGTCATTTATTTGATTTGAAATCTCCTGTTTTGGAAAAATTGCCAGAAGTTTTTATTAAAGAAAAACCAAATGATAAAAATGAATATGTACAAGTTTATGGTCGAGTAGACAATCAGCGTGTATTTAGATGGATAAATCGTGAATATTTGGTTGTCCCAGAAAATTTTGAGTTTTATAAAATTTTCATTCCAAAAGCAAATGGATCGGGGGCGATAGGCGAAGTACTATCGACCCCGATAGTCGGCGAGCCGATAGTCGGCTCTACGCAAACATTTTTAAGTGTTGGAAAATTTAATACACAAGAAGAAGCCGAAAATTGCATGAAGTATATAAAAACAAAATTTTCCCGTGCAATGCTCGGAACACTCAAAGTAACACAAGATAATCCTCGTGAAACTTGGCTTAATGTTCCGCTCCAAGACTTCACTGTAAACAGCGATATCGACTGGAGCAAGTCTATTCCCGAAATAGATAAACAGTTGTACAAGAAATATGGGCTTTCACCAGAAGAAGTTGAGTTTATTGAAAGCAAGGTACGGGAGATGTAAAAGATGAGCAAAGAGATAGAATCTAAAACAGAACAGCAGTTTTACTCTGATATTTCTCAACTCATAGATACTAGCAAGCGTACTGTGCATTAATTACCAAAAGTAAAGGAAAATACAATATGCCACAATTCAACATAAACCAAAAACTTGACGAACTTCTCGCTACAAAATTCGAAACCGAAGTTATCGAAT